>Ga0247727_10000592_pt1 | contig 89009 bp, 79 predicted proteins | sample WisWelCaveWW1625_FD_202498 | JGI IMG/M metagenome (GOLD analysis project Ga0247727, IMG submission 202498) | Biofilm microbial communities from Wishing Well Cave, Virginia, United States - WW16-25 | ecosystem: Environmental > Aquatic > Deep subsurface > Groundwater > Cave microbial mat | place... | reverse complement strand
TATAATATAGGCAATGACAAGACCGAAATCACAATTAATACTTTAGCCAAAACTATCAACAAAATTTTAAGTGACAAGGCCGGCATTAAAAATATTGATTATCCAGAAGATTACCCAGCGGACGAACCAGAAAGAAGAAGTCCTGACTTGACAAAGGTTAGGAGTCAGCTAGGGTATAAAGCAGAAGTTGACCTGACAACGGGTATAGCAAGAACCTTGGAATGGTTTAAAAGGAGTCATTTTTGATGTCAAGACAAGGGAAGAGACGTACACGTACATTAGCAAACGTAAAAGATTTTTGGAACAAGGAGGCTCGAGAATGGGGTGAAAATCCCAGAGTAACTATACGTGATCACTATTTTAGACTGCTTGAGATAGATACTGTTCTTCCAATAATTAAGGGGAGGGATAAGGTTTTGGATATTGGTTGTGGTACTGGTTTCTCTTCCATTTTTTATTCTCAAGTTGTTAACGAGATGATCGGAGTTGATTATGCTGAATTGATGGTGGAGCGGGCACAACGTTTTTTAGATGACCGCAAGTATTATAAAAAAATGATGAAGACTTATTCGCGAGATGGCAAAATACCGAAATTTCCGACCAATCTTCAGTATGAGCTAGGAGACATAGTAAATATAAATTATCCTAGAAAATACTTTGATGTGGTTATAGCTGACCGGGTATTGGTTAACTTACCTACAGTAGAATTGCAAACAAGGGCCATTTCTGAAGTTTCTAGAGTTTTACGGCCTAATGGACTCTGGATAGTAGCTGAAGCAAGTAAGCAAGGACACAAAAAAATCGACAATATACGCAATCTTTTTGGTCTTCCTAGAATGGAGAAATACTGGCATAATTTGTATCTCGATGAACCTTTTATCATGCGTACATTCAAAAAAGCTGGTTTTTCGCTTCAAGATACCAGACGCTTTGAAACCTACCAATTTCTCACTAAAGTGGTTCACCCTTTGACTGTTGCGCCCGAGGAACCCCAGTTTTTAGCTGGATTTAATCGTGCGGCAATGGAAGTAGCTTTGGATTTCTATGATTATAGGCAGGTGATGGGAATAGGATTAGAATCATTTCTAAAAAAATTCAGGCGTTTGCTTATCCAATATGACCCTGACAAAGTGGAAAGATACAACCAAGTTTCTCAGGAAGTCATAAGTTTAAACCCTAACTTTGCTGGCTGCAGCCACCAAGTACTATATAACTTAAAACGTACCTAAGTAAAATTCAGCAATCTTTTTGCAAATATAACTAATTTCAGATTTTTTTAGCTGGGGAAACATCGGTAAGGACAGAATTTCTTTTGAGAGTTTTTCTGCAACCGGAAAACTACCTCTTTTATAATCAAGATCCTTATAAACTGGCTGAAGGTGAATAGGCGTAGGGTAGTGTAAGCTAGTGGTGATACCATGAAACTGAAGATAGCGGGCTAACTGGTCTCTCCTTTTAACCCTGATTACATATAGATGAAAGATATGGCCATAATATGGAAAAATCTGGGGAGTGATGACCGGTAATGGGGCTAAATATTTATTATAAAGTTTAGCGTTTGTTAACCTTTGTGCATTCCAATGCGACAACTTTTTAAGTTTGACCCGGAGTATCGCAGCTTGAAGATTATCTAGCCGATTATTCCAACCCAACATAATATGATAATATTTTTTGGTTTGGCCATGGTTTCTCATAATCTTCAGTTTTTCAGCAACTTCTTTTTTGTTTGTGACCACGATACCACCATCTCCATAGGCTCCTAAGTTTTTCCCAGGATAAAAAGAAAAGGCCCCCAAATCCCCAAAACTTCCAGTCAACTTTCCTCTAAAACTTGCTCCGTGAGCTTGTGCAGCATCTTCAATGACTAAGAGGTTGTATTTTTTGGCAAGGCTTAAAATACTTTCAATATCGGCTATTTGTCCATAAAGATGGACAGGCATAATAGCGCAGGTTTTTGAAGTTATTGCTTTTTCTGCTTCTTTTACATCGATATTAAAGGTATCTTCCCTGCAATCAACTAAAACCGGTTTAGCACCGGTTACGGTAACTGCCATTGCAGATCCAATATAGCTATTGACTGGTACTATTACCTCATCTCCCTGCCCAATCTCTAGTGCCCTTAGTCCTAACTCAAGGGCTGATAAGCCGCTATTTACTCCAACACCATATTTAACCCCGCAAAATTTTGCGAACTCTTTCTCAAATAATTCACATTCTTTTCCTAAGATGAATTCTGATGAGTAAATAACATCTTTAATTGCCTGATCTATTTCAGGTTTAATTTCTCGATATTGTTTATAAAGATCTACAAAAGCAATTTTACGCATCTTACTAACAAATTTCAGGATGGTTTCTCGATTAGCTAGGATCCTAGCAACCAAAACCGATTATGCTTACTTTAGTCATAGCTAGGTATTATACAGGTTGATTTCAGGGTTGCAACAGGTAGACTCTCAGGTTAAAAGGAGATAAAATTCTTTTTATGTCTGTTGTGACTAAAAAATGTAAAAGGGTTGAAACTGTTGACTCTCAAAACAAACCCAATGGTTGGATTCTGGAAATAGTTACAGACAAAGACAATTTTACAGAGAAATTGGAGGGCCAAGTTTATCTCACCGTGGTTAAGCCAGGAACACAAAAAGGTTTTCATTTACATAAACTCAAAACAAACCATATTACTTGTATTCGCGGGTTGTTGACAGTCGGCGTTTTCGACGGAAAAAAGGTGCAAGAGTTTAAAATCGGAGAAGATAATTTTGAAACAGTTAGGGTTGAGCCGAACATGCCTTTGGCCCTTTACAACAGAGGTAATGAAGATGCTTATGTGATTAATTACTGTTTTCCTGCTTATGACTCAAACATTGCCGAACAGGAAGAAGTTAGTATTGACTGGAAAAAATGATGGTTGCAAACGACGCGGTGGTAAAGAAAATTTATTCCCTGGTTGATCAAATCTACAAAAAACCCCCTGCCAAATTTATACCGGGTAAAACAAAAATTCAGTATTCCGGAGCATTTTATGACGGGAAAGAGGTCAGGGCAATGCTTGAAGCTATCTTTAAAGGATGGTTTGGGCTGGCATGGTGTGGAGAAGAGCTGGAATTCAAACTTAGCTCCTTTATTGGAGCAAAGTCGACTTTGCTTACAAATTCAGGGTCAAGCGCCTCTTTGCTTTCGATGAGCGCCCTTACAAATAAATATTTTGCTGGAAGAATCGAAAAAGGCAGCGAAGTTATAACTCCGGCCTGCACTTTCGCAACTACAGCGTCTTCTGTAATCCATGCCGGGATGGTTCCGGTTTTTGTCGACGTTGAGCTCGGAACTTATAATCCAAGACCTAGAGATATCGAGGCGGCTATTTCTAAAAAAACTAAGGTTTTATTTCTTCCCCACACTCTTGGCAACCCTAACAACATGGATGAAATTATGAAAATTGTTAAAAAATACAAGCTGTATCTCGTTGAGGATAATTGCGACGCTCTGGGATCGACGTATGACGGCAAGAAAACTGGTTCTTTTGGGATTTTGGCAACCTGTTCTTTTTACCCGGCCCACCACATTACTCTTGCGGGTGAAGGAGGAGCAGTATTTATAAACGACAGGAGGCTTGAAAGAATTATTCTATCACTCAGAAATTGGGGCAGAGGATGCTGGTGTATTGGGACCGAAAAAGACCCAAACGGCGCCTGCGGTTACCGTTTTGACTTTAAAGTCGACGGGGTTCCTATTGACCATAAATATTATTTTACAAACCTAGGCTACAATCTTAAGCCTGTTGAGATTCAAGCCTCTATGGGTATTGTCCAGCTTGCTAAATATCCCAAAATGATGGCAAAAAGGAAGGCTAATTTCTTTCACCTTTATAAGATTTTAAAAAGGTGGGAGAAATTCTTTATCCTGCCGCAGTCTTTTGAAAAATCTGACCCTGTTTGGTTTTCGTTGCCTATCACTCTTAGGGGAGATAGTCCTTTTACAAGACAGGCAATAACTAGATTTTTGGAGAGCAAAATGATTGAGACAAGAACAGTGTTTGCGGGAAATATTACTAAGCAACCAGCTTTTTATGACGTAAAGTACAGAAAAGTCGGGAGCCTGGAAAATTCCGACAGGATTCTTTCTGATACCTTTTTTGTGGGGATCTGGCCGGGAATAGGTAAGGAGGAATTGAACTACATTGGTGATGTTTTCAACGGTTTTTTGAAGAAGTACTGAGTACTTTTTCAAATGCCTTTTGAGCACTTTCCGCTACTTTTTCTGTCGTAAAATTCCTCATAAAAGTATTTCTTGCCTTGAGGCTGATTTTTTTAATTTTTCCCTTGTCATCTTTCAGCTTTAAAATCTCCCTGGCTATTGATTTTGCATTGGGTTTTGTCAAAATAACGTTCTCCCCGTTTTTGAGGATTTCTTTTACCGCGGGCGTTTCCTGAGTAATTAGAACTCTTCCCATTGCGATTGCCTGGAAGACCTTATTGTGAATCACAATTTTGGTTTTAGAAGTATTTCCAAAAACCCCGAAAATAATATTTGCATCATTCATATACCTGACAAGTTCGTCAAAAGGAATAGTATCTATAAATGCAACGTTTTTCAACTTATTACGCTTCGCGTATTTTTCCACCTTCGGTCTATCCTGTCCTTGGCCTATAAAGATCCACTCGAAATTTTCTTTTTTTAGCAAGTTCGCAGCCTCTATTATCTTCTGAGCTCCCTGGCTTGGCTGATATGAGCCGTAAAAAAGAAGTTGGATGGGAGACTTAATAAAATTAGGTTCCGGTTTTAATACTGTTTCATCTGCACCTACTCTAATTACAAAAAATTTTTTACCTTTTACATGAAATTTTTTCTGATAATAGTTTAGCTGAGCGTAAGTATCTATGAAAACATGGTCGGCTAGAAATGCATTCATAAAGTCGAATAAAATATAGAATTTTGCCCTAAAGGAATTTTTTTTGAAATATTTTCTATCTTCTACCCTCGTATTGTAAATGGAGATTAAAGGGTCAAATACGAGCTTCTTTCTAAAAATCTTTGCCAGAATCCATGCAAACCAGACATCATAGTGTCCAAAGAAAGCAACAAAAATGACGTCGCAATTTCTTGCCTTTTTAAGGAACTGTTGTATCAAGGAAAGGTAATGAAAAAGGGAGAAATAGTTAGGGTGATAGCAATGGACAACTTTAACGCCTTGGTTTTTGAAACCCTTGAGCAATACTACATTTTTCGAATAATTTCTATCATATGATCCAAAAAAACATATTTCAATTCGCATTTTTCAAGATTCTGATTTCTTTATCCATTAGCTTACTTAGATTAAACTCTCTTGAAATTTTATGAGATGCATTTTTTGAAAGATTGAGCCATAAATTTTTATTTTCGAGCAGATTTTTAATTTTAACTGAAAATTCCTCTTTATTAAAATTTATTATGAATCCATTGTTGGCGTTAGTCACAATGTCTGTGGCTGTTTCGAAATCGGTAACGACTGGAACCAAACCAACAGCCATTGCTTCAAGTAATGCCTTTGGGCTCCCTTCAGCAAATGACGCAAGGGTAAAAATTGAATAGTTGGCCATAAACTTTGGCAAATTGGAATTTGAAATAGGTCTATGCATACTCAGCAGTACTTTTTTTTCTAGAGCATATTTTTGTAATTTTGTTTTAAGCGATCCGGACCCTAAAAAAGCAATTTTTCGAAACCTTTCAGGTAAAAAAGCAATCGAATCAATTAGAAAGAATAGATTTTTTTGCTCTTCCAGTCTTCCCACATAAACAATCCCACGTTTGTGATTTAGGGTAGGTTTAAAAAGGCTAATATCTACACCATTTGGAAGATATATATATTTTTTTTCTTTTAAGTTTCTAAACTTCTTCTTGGTAGCAATGAAAACTTTCTTTGCCCTGGTAAAAGCGAGTTTTTCTAAAATGTAAAAAATCGGAATATAAAAATATCTTTTTTCAACCTTCAATAATTGAAGGTAATCGTACGGCCAATTAATGATAAAAGGTTTAAAAAGCAAGAAACTAGGGATTGAGCTTGTCAAACCAAAACCGCGGATTACATCGCAATCTTGTACCTTTTCGCGATTGATAATAGGAAGTAAAAAAGCATATATAAAACGGTGAAAAAAAGATTTATTGGGAACAAGAATTATGTTTTTTGGTAAATTATCTAGTTCATTCGCGTAACTAAATAGGTAAACTTTTTCAAAATCTTTTATGTATCTTTTAAGATAAAAGTTTACAAAACGATCTTTTTGGCCAGTTTTTTCCATCTGGCCTAAACTTTCACCGATTCCTAAAAAAATACCGATGTTCACTTTGTATATTCTTTATACAATTTCACATAATCGTAAATTGGATTTGTATTAAACTTGTCTCTAAGTTTTTCGTAGTTTTTAGCAATATTTTTTTTATATTGCTTTTCATTTTTTAGTACATCTAAAATAGCTTCTTTTAAACTATCCATGGCAGTGGGTACTACCCGACCAGTTATTTTATCTTCAACGATTTCTGAAAGGGCACCAACGTCGGTAACAACTACTGGTGTACCATTTGATAAGGACTCTAAGGCAGCCCTACCAAAGGATTCTGGATAGATCGAGGGCATCGCAAGAACCGAAACCTTGCGATAGATCCCTGGCAAATCATTATAATCAACACTTCCTAGAAGTGTTGAACTAGACTTAAGCGGTTTTTGTTTAAGCCTATTTTTTATCTTTAAAGACTGGACTTGGCCAGCAAACAGAAATTTAATTTTGTTGTTTTTGAGCAAAGATTCAGCTGCGTCTAACAGCAGCTCGACACCTTTACCTTTTGAGAGTTTCCCTACGAATAGAACAGATTTTATTTTGGGAATAATTACTTTTGAAATTTTGAAATCTGCAGTATTATAAATGACTTTAACATTTTTAAAACCATTGGCTTCTAAATATTTTTTTTGTGAATTACTGATTGTCGTAATTTGAATAGCTCGCTTTGCAAAAAATTTAATGATTTCTCCTGCGAACCTTGACCAGATTACACCTATGAAGATATGGGCAATGACAAATGGTTTTTTATTTGTGTAATTTTTTATAAACCATGGAAAATCAGATATTAAAAATTCCCAAAAATTACAAGATTTAAACCTTTTTTGATCAAAAAAACATTTGCCAATTGGGCATATTATTTGCTTATCCCTGATTGTTACAATAACTGGTTTTTTTGATATAAATCCGCTGATTATTGCTGCTGGTATTAAAAATTTTCCATGAACGTGAATTATTTCTGGATTTTCCGACTTTATAATTTTAAACAGGTAATATGCAGAAGTTAAAAAAAATAAAAGATTGTTTTGCCAAATAGGATTTACAACTGCCCTCTTATCTTTTAGTTTCTTGAAAAAAGGGAGTCTGATGATTTTAATTCCATGGTAGATTTCTTCTTGCTTTGATCCATAGTTAAGCGTGATAACGGTAGAATCAATAGAAGATTTTTTGAAGGCTTTTGCAAGTTCGTAGACGCTCCACTCAGTACCACCTGGGTTATATGGGTAGAAATAATCTGCAATTAAAAATATCTTCATAACACCTTTTGGGCAACTATTTTATAACCTGTAGTCTCCTGAGGATACTTTTTTACCATTTTTTGCTTCCACTTTCCAAGTAATTTGTAGATAGTCAACGAGACACCCCCTACCAGATCTATAAAACCTTTTAGTGGCGTATCGTAAGTAATTGTGGAGACAGACCTGATGTAGAAGCCGTTTTTTTTCAAAACATTTTTGATTTCTTGCAGTGGATATTCGTAAAAATGTTTTGAATCGGCGTAGAAGAATAACCCGTGAGAATTTAAAAGCCTTTTCCATGATGTTTGAGGATTGTCCACGACTAAAAATAGCGAGCCATTTTTTTTAAGAACCCTCTTTATTTCTTTTAGGGTAAAATCTCTTTTTTTTAAGTGCTCCAGAACGTCACTGCACAGGATTTTATCAAAGGAGCTATTTTTAAAAGGAAGTTTTTGGTTGGCATCGTGCTTTAAAAGTTTAATATTTTTTAAATTGCTTTTTTTTAAAAGAGAATCAGCGATGGATAAGGAGTTTTCATCCACATCCAAACCTACTGCTTTTCTAACATATTTCGCACACTTAATAAGGTCAACACCTGAGCCGCAGCCTATATCTAAAATCAGGTCATCTCTATTTAAATAACTTTTAAACCAAAGTTTATTTCTCTTGACAAGGTGCTTGGGGTGGATAGGAACACTTGATTTGCCTGTTAAATAAACAAGTCTGATTGATAAAGCTGAAAAGCTTTCAGTCTTTTTAAGGAGTCTCAATAATGACTTCATTTGACCATCTTTGTGACCACTTGGGCGTTAAGTTGATACATGCGTTCCCATGTAAAGAGTTCCCTTACCTTTAATTTTGCTTTTTGTCCAATTTGAGATTTGAGTCGCGCATCTTTTAAAAGCTCGACGATGGTTTTTGCCCAGATGTTGACATTGAGAGGCAGCGTAAACCCATCTTTGGCATTTTCGATAATCTCTTTAAATGGCGGGATATTTGAAACTACTGCTGGCTTTCCGGCTGACATAGCTTCTAATAAAGACAGTCCAAGTCCTTCGTCCAATGATGGTAGAACAAAAATGTCCATTTTATTTAACCAAAAGGCTTTTTTTTGCTCATAGGCCGAGTCAATGAAAAGTGCTTTTTGAGAAAGATTGTTTTTATCAAGAGCTTTTTTAACGTCGTTCTTTTGTTCTCCCGTTCCTATGAGAACAAGCTTTATTTGAGGCCTTTCGGTTGAAACTTTCTTTAAAACCTCTACTAAAAACAGCGGGTTTTTTCTTTTATTCAAGACTCCCATGAAAAGTAGTATTTTGTCCGACGAGGGTCGAGAGATATCAGCTTTGGATTTTTTAGGATAAACTTTAATGTTATTTACAACTCCACCGTATGTAACAGCTATTTTCTTCAAAGGAAGATTGAAAGTAATGTGCAGTCTGCTTTTCATATACTGACTCTGAACAATTATCTTTGAGGAGATTTGGTATATTTTTTTCTCCACGATATAAAGAAGTCTCGATTCCTTAGGAGTAACTGCGCTTGTAAGTATGGGAACGTCTGGATAAAAGAAATGAAATATTATTGCGGCTATTCCTAAAAATCTTGGTGAGTGAATCCTAAGAATATCAAACTTTTCTTTCTTGTATGTTTTAAATAAGTAAGGAAGACAAATAAAACTATAGAGCCATGGAGGCACCACGTGCCTTAGAAAGGAATAAGTTACGTAGAAGTTTTTTAGATTTTTGTCATAATTTCGACCTTTAGGAAGATAGATATAAACCTTTATTCCTTTTTTCGAGAATCCTTTTAAAGTTTCGTAATCGTATATTTCTCCCCCAAGACTTGAAGTGGGTGAAAGACCGAGTTGAGGCGAACAAATTTTCATGCTTTTTGTATTTTATACACTTGAAAATGGCCGCAATCGGAAGCTAATTTTAGCACGTAACCATTTTCCTGCATCCAAAGGTCTAAGTCCTTCTGGTTTACAAATCTTTGCCTCCAGAAGCTGGGAGGTAAATTGATATCTCCTGCTTTATTTTTTCGACTTATTTTTTTTGCTAATAAATTTTCCAAAAAGGATAGGTTTTCTTGAATAGTTGGCTCAACACGCGAAGTTACTACGAAAGGATTGCCAACGTTTAAGTCAGGTAAGTCGTCTTCTGAAAGAAGAGCTTGTTTCGTTTTGGGTAACCCATGTAGTTGAAAGGCGTAGTAAGACTCAAGACTCGTAAAATATACTCTCTCGTTTTCTTTGGCAATTCTAGATGGGCAAGAGCGGTCCCATGAATAATTGTTTTTTGCATTTACGGATTTTATCCAAAGTAAATTAAGGCTAGTGGAAAGAAAAAAGAAAAGAATAAAAGCAATGACAGGTATTATTTTGAATTTATTCAGAAAGTTGCTTTGCCATGAATGGAAACCTATCAGGGCATAGCCAATTAAAACAAAGGTGATTGGCCAAAGAAATGAAAGGGTTCGCCAGCCATAGGCAACAAAGGAGCTCGCTAGTACAAATACTAAAGAAGACAGGTACATTGCTAAAATTTTTACTTTTTTTATGTAGAAGCAGGAAAAAATTATTGCGAAATAAGCAAGTATTGAAAGTGGATTAAAAAAAAGCAATGCGAAATACTCTTGCCAAATGACTGAAAAGCTTTGAGGTCTTGCTTCAAGAGTCAGGATACTTCTAATGCCGGAAAAGGTTGACTCGAAAGATTCAGGACTACCCGCTGACGGAAATAATCTGCCTAGTGAAAAGTACGTTCCGAAAGAAACTAAAGATATTATAGTTATTACACTCGAGTTTTTAAAAGATAACAAAAATAAGCGTCTATCAAAAAAATAAACAATAAAAGGGTATATTAAGAAAATGAGTGAAGCATAAATACTGGAAGGATGCATGAAGGTGAACACATAAACTGAAGCAATTATTACTGGTAAACTTGGTAATTTTTTGGCTGCTAAGAATGCCAACATAATGAAAAACATTGCGAGTTGATAGAAACTCGGTACTACCCAATAAAATCCGTGATAAGCCCCACTTCCGGAATAAAGAGTGAGAACCAAAAAGACCGCTAAGCGAAACTTTTTGTTTATCTCTAATTTACTCATGAAATAGGCAATCGCTATAAACATCAAAATAGATCCTATATAGAAATTAATTTCATAAGCCCTTTCAAAATTTCCGTTTGAAAAGAAAGATACGATTTTAAGAAATAATGAGAATGGAATTAATCGGAAATCTTCGAAATTCTGGACATTTGGGAAGTTTTTAGCTGCCGATAGATAAAAATAGGAATCATCTGGTTCTGGCGGTACTCCCCTTCCGTGCCAAAGAAGCCATGTGAAGAAAAATCTGTAAAATATAAAGAAGAGAAAACCAAAAATTAAATCGTAGTTTTTCTTTATTAGAATAATTATTTTTTGTCTATTAAGAAACATCTCAAAGCAGTTTCTTATTAAGGATAACTTTTAGTTTTGTGGGGAAAAAATAGGTTGTAATAAAACTTCTTAGCAGAAGCGGAAAAAAGGAGAGCGAAAATGTTCCGTCCTTGAAATAATGCCATCGCACCTGAAGACTTTTTTTATACATATCGTTAACTTTATCTTTTGAGCGTCTATTATCTGAACTCCTCCATAAAAGTAATTCCTTATTTATATTTGCCATGTGGAAATTTCTTGCCCGAATCAAGAATTCATAGTCTTCAACCATATCATAATCTGGGTCATAACCATTTAATTTGAAAAAAACATTTTTCCTAGAAAGCCAAGTTGGGTGGATTATACCTGGGATCCATCTGTTCATCTTTTTTATTTCTTTTTCTGAAACTGGCTTATGTATTTGGCCTATTATTTCGTTTTTATCATCAATAAGCTTTACCCAACTACCGCAAATGTCAACTTTTGGATTTTCTCTTAAGAATACCGACTGTATCTCTAATCTTCGAGGTAGGCTGATGTCATCCGCATCCATTCTGGCTATATAATCCCCTTTTGATACTTTAAGCGCCCTATTTAATGAAGCAGCAAGGCCATTATTTCTTTTATTTTTAATTAGTTTGACTCTATTGTCTTTTAAACTTTTAAGATACTTCCATGTACCGTCTTCTGAGGCATCATCAACGATGATAAATTCAAAATCTTTAAAAGTTTGTTTGAGAATACTTTCAACAGCCTCTATTAAATAGGGTATGCCGTTGTAAACCGACATAACGACTGAAACCTTAGGATTTGACAGCATTTCTATAAGCTTCTAGGGTTTTTTGGGCACTTTTGTCCCAGGAAAAACTTTGCTTGACCAAATTGTAACCCGAATTTCCTAGTTTTTCTAAATTTTTATTTTCAAGGGCCTTTCTTACTACCTTTGCGATCTCCGCTTTAGAATTGGTATCGTTAATTAAATAACCATTAATGTCTTTTTTAACTAAATACTGACAGTCGCCAACTTTAGTAGTAATCACCGGGAGTTTTGATGCCCAAGCCTCAAACAATGCTAACGGTTGGCCTTCATAAATCGAGGGCAGTATAAATATGTGACATGACTTATAAAGACTGATTAAATCTCGACCCTTAACTTCTCCGACCATTTTTATATTCTTTTTTAAGCGGAGATTTTTGACAAGGTCCAAAAGTAGTTGCTTTTGCATCCCGGTTCCGACTATGATGAGTTTGACGTTCGGGATGTCGTTTCTTACAAGATCGATTGATTTAATAAGTGTTGGCAGATTTTTTTGGGGATGAAGTCTACCAACGAATATTAGAGTAAAATTTTTAAGTTTCTCAACCTCGACTTTATCGAATCTATCAACATCAACTCCATTTGGAATGTAGATTACTTTTTCATTAACATTTTTGATTTTTAAAAAATCCTGAGAAACTGTTATTTGGGCAGAATACTGAATTTTGGTTAAAATAAATCTCTCAATAAATCTATAAATAAGGTTATTCAAATCAGTATTGATTGAGGTTCCGTGGATGGTAAAAACTGCTGGAATATTTTTGGTTAACATAAGTAATTTAGCAGTAATTCCGGGTAAAAAGGCGTGGGCATGGACTAGATCGTATTGCCGTTTTAAGAGGAAGAAATATGCTTTTATTGGAAACATAATTTTTGAGATTAAGTCTTTAGAATCTCTTTTATCACCAAGCTTAAAGACTTTCAAATTTTTGGGCAAGCGAAGGTTATTTTGACCATTATTTCTGGTAACAATATCGATTAATATTCCTTTTTGTGAGAGCCTTTTAGAGATTTCCCACGTATTAATTTGTCCTCCGCCAATAAATGGAAACCAGGTGTCTATAACTACTGCTACTTTCATATGAGATTTTTGTAGACTTTTTCAGTTTCAACGGCTATTTTTTCCCAACTATAATTTTTTGACAATTCTTTTGCTTCATTTGATTTATCCTGATAAAGTTTTTTATTTGTCAACAATTCATGGAACTTCTTTGAAAATGCCAGTGGTTCATCGGGATTCACCAAAAACCCTCCTCTACCGTTTCTCGTTATTTCTCTGATAGTTGGTATGTCGCTGTTGACATATGGAAGACCGGCGGCAGCGGCCTCTATCGTTGATATACCGAAACCTTCAACTAAGCTGGGCAATGAAAAAATATGAGACGACTTCAAAAGCGTGATCAGTTTTTCTCTAGGTAAATTCGAGAGAAATCTAACCTTATTCCCTACATTGAGTGCGTATGCTAAGTTCTTCAAATTTTTCAATTCCGGCCCTGAGCCAATGATAATTAATCTTAATTCTTTAATTTGAGTTGTCAGATGTGCGAAAGCGTAAATTAAAGTTTTAAGGTTTTTATAGTTCACAAGACGGGAAACGCAAATTATTTTCGGGGTTTGGAATTTTGTAACAGCGGTTTCAAATTCATCATCATCGATGCCACAAGGGATCACCTTAACTCTATTTTTGGGAACACTTGTTCTCGCGAGTTTATTAGCAGTATTTTTTGAAATCGCAATAAAACGATCCGCAGATCTGTGTAAATTGATGCGCTCAAGTGCCGAGCCTAAAATGCCTCCTACAAATCCTGACGTGCTTATCCACTTGCCCAAAAAAACATCGGGGTACCAAAAGATGACAGGTTTTTTGTTAGCAAGTGAGATTTGTTTGGCAACAAAGTGATCGAGAAAATTTCCACCATCAACAACATCCACTTTAAGCTGTTGTCCAAATGAAATTGCTGATTTAATAGAGCGTATTCTATTGATGACGTCTGATAGTCTTGGAGCACCAGACGTATAACGAGTAACAGGACCGACACGGTAGACTACAAAGCCGTACATTCTTTCGACTTTGCTTGAGCCTTTTTGTCTTGAGCAAATTACATATACTCGATGTCTTTTGGCTAGATGTTTGGCTAGAAAAAAAGTTCTGGCTTCAACTCCACCAGAAAATCTTAAATCTTTTCCCGTAGGAAAAAACTCCGTCACGAGGAGAATTTTCATTTCTTTTTCTTTTTAATACGTTTTTTAGGGGAAAAGTTTTTAAGGGCGATTTCTCTTACCAGAGAGGTAATTTCATGGCGAATGTCTTCTATCATTACGTAAATTCTGAAAACTAGGTAAAAAAGTAAGGCTAGAGAAATGTAAACAATAATGTCGACACCACGACCAACACCAAAAAACTCAGCGAGTTGGGTTGTCGTTGTTGGCAAAATTACCCCAATTAAGGCAGCAGTCCAAATGATAAACCAAAAAAAAGCGGCTTGGGTGGAAAGAACTTTCTCTTTAGCCCTAAAGAGAACTCGAGACATTGCAAATAAGATAAATGCCAAAAGAATGATTTGCAGTGGTGTAAACATTATTTTTTTGTAATCATTTCTCTTATTCCAGCTTCAAATCTGGTTGGTATTATACCAAAAGTCTTCCACCATGAATCGCCTTTAAACTTTTCTTTCGAAATTAGAGATTTGATCTGATCTTTTGTAAATTTTGGATTTGGCAGTATTTTTTCTTGAAGTGCTACCGAAAACAATAAAGAGGAAACAGGAATACTTAAAACTACTCTTGTAATTTTAAGAGCTTTGATTATTGATGAAACCATTCTTTTTAAGGTTAAGTATTCGTAGCCATGTATTTCGAATATCTTTTGAGAGTAATTTTTACTGAGTAAGCGTAGGACGACTTCGCAAATGTCATTTACGTAAACCGGTTGCCTACCAAACTCTCCCCTTGCTGGAAGTGGAATAATAGGCATAATTTTAATAAATTTGATAAGCCAGCCAATATTTTTAGTGTCTCCTGGACCATAAATCATTGAAGGCCGCAATATGGAGTAATTGAGATTGCTTTTTTTTAAAATCTTTTCCTGGTCTGATTTAGTTTTTGCATATGCATCTTGACGAATAGAGGTCACGGCCGCTGAAGAAAACAATATAACTTTTTTGATCTTTGCTTTTTTGGCAGCTTCTATTAAATTTTTGGTCGAGTCAACATTATTCTTTTCGAATTCACTCTTGTTTTTTGATGAAATTTGAGCAGCCAAGTGAACAATGTAATCATTACCCGGAAGTTCTTTTTGCCAACTTCCTTTTCTGGAAAGATCACCGACGACGATTTTTGCCAATTTCGTAATTAACTTTTTTTCGCTACTCTTCTTAGCTAATGCTGTTACCTGATAACCATTATTAATTAACAAAGGTACCAGATGACTACCGACGAAACCAGCGGCCCCTGTTACGAAAACTTTTTTTCTCATCTTAGTAACTTTACTAAATACCTTGCAAAAATAGGTATAGCATTGCTGTTCTTTTGACCTTTTGTTCTGGAGTAATCGGTATATATAGCTCTTGTTGGCACCTCGACAATCTTTAAATTGTTTCTTCTGGCTTCTAGCAGAACCTCTGAGGAAAATTCCATTCTGTCTGATTTGAAATTGATAAGGTTAAATGCTTTTTTAGAAAAAGCTCGTAACCCAGATTGCGAATCAGTTGAAAAAACTCCAAATAAAAACAGGGTGGCCACGTTTGCTAAGCGATTTAAATAAAGGCGATCGAGCGGAATCTTTTGAGATTTTTTAAATCGAGAGCCGATTACTAAATCTGCTTCTTTTGAAATTATTGGTTTAATGATTTTTTCTATATCTTTTGGGTAATGCTGACCATCCGCATCGAAAGTGACAACTACATCTATTCGTTTTCTTTTAGCTAGCTCAATTCCGGTTTTTGTAGCTGCACCTACACCGCGATTTAGGTGATGTTTAATAACCTTGACATTTGCTTTGAGTGCTTGATGATAAGTGTCATCTGTGGAGCCATCATCAACTACAAAAGTTTCAATTTTTGAAACATTTTCAATTTCTTTTGGGAGAGATTTTAAAACTTTTAGTAAAACCTGAGATTCATTAAAGGCCGGTATGATTATCGCGAGTTTCACCTAATTAATAACGGGCAACAATGTAAATACCGACAAGCATAATTAAAATGCCTAAAAATCTAAAAAGGGAAATGCTCTCTTTTAGAAAAATCATTGAGCCAATGGAAGTTAGTAAAAAGACGATTGTTGCAAAAATTGGATAAGCTCGCGAGAGATCATTAAAACTAAGAACTCTTAACCAGATAATAAAAGACATACCATAAAGACCAAGCCCAATAATTATAAATGGACTTGAGGCAACTTTTATTAATTCTGAAAAGAGCTTCGTTTTTTCTCCTGTAATTCCGCCAACTGAGAGTACACCTTTTTTAAGGAGAATGTTTGCAGTTACGTTAAAGAACACGCTTGTTAAAAGCAATTGCCAAAAACTCATGACAGAATCTTACCATAAGAAATTTGCTTAGGCTACCCAATACCCTTGGGTAAAAAGGATTGTCAAAAATACTAATAAGACGAGAAAAAAACCAAGGAAAGATTTTTTTATTATCGAGCTTTTAATTGAGGCCAGGACAATGTACATCGGAAAAGCGACGAGAATATAGCGAGGCATAGAGGTAAGGGTTCCAGTAAGGGTTGGAATTAATACAGCAAGTCCACTGAAGATTAACCACTGACGATCGAACTTTTTTTTGTAGGCGACAGCCAAAAGGAGCAGTGCAAAAACTGTTGAGAAAAGTTCAAGGGCAGCATTGAAAAAAGGCATGCCATTGGTTGTTGCAAGTATTTTGAAATATCTCCAAAAAACTTGAGGTAAAAGGACAATTCCGTCACTTGAGCGTCCTTGGCCAAAAATTTGTTGAGAAGTCAAAAAATAAAAAGGGTTATCAAAAGTTATCTTTAGGTATAAAACGTAAGCCATAAACCCAATAGGCACAATAAGAATTGGCCAAAAAGATTTGGAGTTTCGCTCCAGGATAAATACTGGCAGTAAAAATACTCCAATTAATCTAGTCGCTGAAGCAAAAGTACCAACGAAATATGCTTGCCATGTTTTCCCCTTTTCAATAAGGTAAAAAGTCGACATTAGCATCAAAAAAAATAGTCCTTCTGTATAGATGGCACCAAAGTAAAAAGATGTCGGAAATGCTAGTAAAAAGAGAGATGACCACAAAGCAATTTTTGCATCAAATTTTTCTTTTATTAGCTTATAAAAAATCATGAGGCCTATTAGAAAAGCAAAGTTAGATATTAAAAGAGCTGATATCAGAAAACTATTAAAGGTAATTAGCGACAGTCCTTTTATTAAAATAGGGTAAAAAGGGAAAAAAGCCTGGGTATACTGATACGCGTAACCATCTTTGGCAATTCCTAAATAATGAACTCCGTCAAAATTACCGAATGACCATATAAAATGAGGAAGGTTTGAGGCTATCAGTCTTTCTTGGTAGTACGGGAATTTTGCACCGAATTCGGAAATGATTTGAGGGGAAATTGCTGCAACTAAAAACAGTAAAAGCCTCCATATAATAAAACCTAAAAGTATTTTTGGGATTTCTAGCCTAATGAATGGATTCATTGGACTATTGATTTGTAAACATCAACTGTTTGTTTGGCAACATTGTGCCAGGTAAATTTTGCTGCATGAGTTTGCGATTTTTGTGATAGTTTCTCCTTTTCTTTTTGGGAAAGATTTAGTACGTAATTTATTTTTTTAGCAATGTCCTGTGGACTTTTAGGATCGCAAAAAATTGCCACGTCTTTTGAGATTTCTGCAAGGGAAGCAACGTTTGAACAAACTACGGGCGTTCCACATGCCATACTTTCTAAAACAGGCAACCCAAAGCCTTCATAGAAAGATGGGAGAGTAGTCGTTTCTGCAAGGTTATAGACAACAACTAGATCTTGTTCTGGAATAAAACCTAGTCTCGTGACCTTTGATTCCAAATCTAGTCTTTTAATAAAATTATCAATGTATCTAACTTGAGGTAAATTATGATCAACGAGAGAGCTTCCAGCCATCACCAAATTTACTTTCGATAGTTTGACTGCCTCTAAAAGATTAGCAATGTTTTTGTTCCAGTTAACATCTCCAACGTATAAAATAAAACTTTTCGGCAAATGATACTTTTTGATAACCTTTTGAAGTTTGTCTTTGCCTTCGATTTTACGAAAATTTGACGCAGGAGCAAGATAAATAACGTGAATTTTGTCTTTGGGGTATGAAAGTTTAGAAATAATGTCTTCTTTTGAAGTTTTTGAGTCACAAATCACCGCATCGACATTGTTTAAGGACCTTTTTTGAAAAAAAAGATTAAAGAAACCCCTCAACCCTGCCGGAAAATGTTTGGGGAATACCAGTGGAATAACATCATGAATTGTCACTACCCTACCGTTATTTGACTTTATAGGAAGAGACTGAAAAAACAGGTCAAAATAAGGATAGTGAATTACGTCTGCTGGCGGGGGAGAGCTAGAATTTTGGAAAAATTCAAAGTCTATCCCCCATTTTTCTTTTAGAAATTGCTCTTGTAAATTTTTTGTATAGGCACCAATGCCTCTAACTTTGTGTCCTGACTTAAGAGGGCTTATATTTAAAGCTACCTTCATCTAGTAAATTATAACAGGGAGAGTTGGAAGTAAATTAGAGGTAATTTAAAAAATGCCCACCGCTTTCTACACTCTTCAGATTACCATAAAATTGCTCAATTCAAGTATGAGGTGGGCAGATTGTTACTAATAATTTTCTTTATTTAGTTAATATTATTTCTTTTTCTTTCTTTTCTTTGCCATGCTATTTCCTCCTTTCCCAAATTTTTGGTATCTTTAAAAAAGTTAGCAACTTTTACTATGTTATGCAAGTAGTAAAACAAGGCTAAATTACTAAATTAACCTGTCTTTTTTTGTTCCCAATACTTGACGTAAGCATAAAAATGGTGGGCTCCAGAAAATAAAGCCCAGATAAATCCCCTGAAGCCGTCAACATAGCCTTTATGTCTAAAGTAGATCAATAGGAATGTAAATAATGGCTTAAAGAGCATATAGTATATAATTGCGATTAACCCTCTTCCGGGATTTTTTATTTTTAGTTCTTGAGACGTATGATTTGTGTATCTTTGGGCACGCAGAAGATATCTATTAAAAGAGGGGTCAGCAAGATGTAATAAGTCATTTTTAAGTCTTCCTACTTTCCCATCAATGGCGACTTGTTCGTGAACACTGATTTCGGGAAGTTTCCCGGTACCTTTTCTAAAAAGTCTAATAACGCTATCTGGGTATGCTCCGCCTTTTGTAAGGAACCCGCCTAAAAACCAATTGAGACGATTGACCCAGAAGCCATTTTCTTGAGGATTTTTTCTAATTGTTTCTTTGATTTCTTTTGCTAGATTTTTACTAATTCGTTCGTCTGCATCCAGCAAGAAGACCCAGTCTCCAGTGCATTTATTAATAGCCAAATTCTTGTTAATGTTAAACATTTCCTTGTTAGTTGTCTTAATTACCTTCGCTTTTAATTTTTGGGCAAGCTCTCGAGTTCGATCTGCAGATGATCCATCTACTACAACAATTTCATCGGCAAAATTTTTTAAAGACTCTAGACAGTCAATAATGTTTTGCTCTTCATTGAAAGTTGCAAGTGCAACTGATATTTTTACGGTTTTCATCTTGGATAGCCTATTTTTATTGCTTCTTTGCCGTCTGGCAAGTAGATCGTTTTAAGTATTTGATAACTCTCAGGAAGATTCGTTGATACATACAGTTCTTTAGGGTTTTCCGTTTTATTTTTTTCAAAATAGTATTTATCAAAATGACTTCTTGTTCCCAATTGTTGATAGAGAAACGGGTCGTATTTAGTATTAAAGAGCCAAAAAATGTAAGCCTGCTCAAGTGAGTTGTCAACGTTAATTTTTTCGAATTGGTTTTTAAGTTTTTCTGACTCTAAAACAGCTTCTTGATAGCCATATTGCCACCAAGATGCTTTGTCGAATACATAATGGTAATAGTAATTATGTAAATATGGTAAAAGTGATATCCCTAAAATAATTGAGGAGAGTGCGATAAATACTTTCTTGAATCTTACTGTTTTATATAAATTTGCAAGAGCGTAGGCGGTTATTACTTGAATTGGAACAACCATAGTTAAACTTCTAACAGCGTGTGGCACTGCATCTCCAAAAGAGGCCGGTATTGGGGCAAATAAAAACCATCCTAATATAAATATTGCTTCCTTCATTTTAGCTTTTATCAAAAGGTAAATTCCGTAGATGAAAAAAGGTAACTGAAAAATGTAAAGCAACCCCATATTTTCGACGTGGTGCCTGAAGTTATTATCCCCTTCAGTAAATAAGAAGTTGAAGTCAAAATGAGAAAAATAGTTTGCTAGAAAAGAATTAGTGATAACAAGACGTCTGTTGTGGATTATGTTCGAAAAAGGAATATTTGAATTCCTGTCTTGTAAGATGAACCTGATAGATTCATCAATATTCTCTATTCGAGATTTTTGAGTAGTGGTTTCGTATCTTTGAAAAATTGCTTCTTTGGGGGTAAAAACGAAAAATGGTAAAACTATCATAATTATAAAAACTCCAAACAAAACTAAGAGTTTTTTTGACACTTTCATAATCTCATCTCGGAATAAAAAGGTCGTTAATAAAAAAAGCATCGGTACAAAAATGCGCGCCGAGTGGTAACTGTAAAAACTTAAGCCGAACAAGATGGCGGATGTTAAAAGCATTTTTGTAGATCTAAAACCGTATATAAATAGTGTGAAAGCGACAACTGTGAAGAAAAGCCCAATATTAGCTTCAAAACCAACTCGTGAGAATTGAAGGTGCCACGGCATAATCGCTGTTAGAAGCATTGAGGCAAGACTGATTAACTCTTTTGAATTATTTTTTTCGAATAATCTTTTAGTTAGAAAGTAAACGGCGACTACAGTCAAGCTTCCGAAAAAAGCTGAAGGTAATCTAGCTGCAAAGGGAGTTAAGCCAAGAATCGCAACGGTTGGCACATTGAAATACATATAAAGAGGCGGTTTGTAGTCTTCAAAAGATTTATTAACAAGTGGAAGGAAATTTCCGTATTCATCTCTTGCAGTTTTTAAAATTGAGTAAGCGTTATAGGCATTGCTGGCTTCATCCCAATCTAAACTTAGTGGTGCTTCTCCTAGTTTATAAAATCTTAGAACTAAGGCCAGAATTAAAATTAAAAAAAATACTTTTTTATTCATTTGGTGGCAGTACTTCGTACAATCTCATAAAGCTGTTACCACTGCCCTTTTGGTATTTGGCGATTAACTTTAAATGAGGATCGATAATTTCTTTTTGAGTTTCGTTGAAGATAAAAAAAGTCCTTTGGGTTTTTGCAGAATCTACAACTTGCCTTGGAATTTCGTTTGAAGAAACTGGCCAGTAACCGTCGATTTGAATATCGTTGTCTTTGAAGAAATAAATCTTAAGTGCAAAGGGAAGAAGCCCGAAAGTCCCTTCGGTGCCCACATAGATTCTTCTACCATTTTGTTTTTCTTTTTTAAGAAATTGAATAGTCTCATCGACTCCGTAACCTGCTGGCCAAGCGTTAAGGTATTGGAAGGAATCATTTTTAGGAATATTGGCAGATGGAGGATTGGTAAGAAGTTTAAAGGAAGTAACAAATGGAATTAAAAGTGTTAATAAAATTGAGATTAAGTAAATCTTTTGATATTTTTTGAAATAATCGCCTATTTGGCTCAAGGCTAAAGCTGTTACGATTATTAGATAAGGGAAATAAAAAAGGACGAATCTGGCGTAAAGAACCTTATTAAAGAAAATTTCGACCATAAAAGGTACAAATATCAAAAATAGTAAATAAATAATTTTAGAATTCCTTCTTACGATTCCATAAGTTGCGCCAATTGTAAAAATAATAAATAAGGGTAATCCAATGTATGTAATAATCCAGCCAACTATAGCCTCAAAATTTGAAATAAAAAATTCAAAGGGATTTTTTAAAACCTCTGAGTAAGATCTGATGAACTCTAAATTTTTGCGTGAAATTATGTAAAAAAGTGGTGCAAGTCTTAAGGCATTAAAAATGGTTTGGGAAATTAAAAATGTGATCAGGGAAAAAGCGAACCATTTAATAAACTTTTTTGCTAATTTTGGCTCTTTGAAGTTTGCCAGGACAAGTGAAAATGGTAATAAATAAAGAAAAAAATTCCCCGATGACTTTGTAATCATGGCAGAGCCGATGGCAAAACCATTTAATAGGGCAATATCGAGTCTTGGGTCTTTAATCATTTTTACAGTTAAATAGGTTGAGTAAATGCCAAACATTGTTAGGAGTGAATCAAAAAGAGCCAGCCTGTCGTAAAGCAAAGTAAGCGGTAATATTATGTATAATATTATGGCTAACTTAGCTACTCTTTCACTAAACAGCTCTTTTGCTAGCAAATAGATTCCAATTAAAGAACCAAATCCTGCAAATACTGAAATTAGTCTTGAAGCTACTAAGGGATCTGCCACAAATTTTTGGGCAATTGCTGCAAGCCAAATAAACAGTGGTTGTTTGCCGTCTTCAAGTGATATAAAGCGATTAGCTGGATCGTTAAGAGCAATTTGCGCCCAATAAGTATAAATTGCTTCATCAGTAAATATTGGAATAATTTTTAAGTTTACAGTCCTACTAACAAAATAGAGAATGACTATGGCAGGCCAAAAAAGTATTTTAAGCTTATTTTTCATTTATTAAGTCTACCTATTTCGAAAACGGGCTTTTTTGCCAGGTCTTCGACAATATTAATTCTTTGAGCTTCAGGGGGCAGTTGACCATAACTTGTGACATATAGAATTTTACCTGAAACTTGCACATCTTGCGGATTATCCGAAAAAGTAAATTTTCCAAATTTCTTAACGTCTATAAAGAAAAATCTATCTTTCTCAATTTTTGAGCTTTCAAAATAGTTTTTTGGATCATAGTACATATAAAAAAGAAAATAAATATATGGCCTACCGAGATTTCTTGTGACTATTATCTGGTCAACTTCATCGTATTGTAATTTGACAATCTCTACGGCTTGCTTGTATCCGTATTGCCACTCTCCAGAGTAGTTCTGAGGCCAATGCTGGTAATAAATATGAAGATAGTAAGACAGAGAAAAAATTAAAAATAAAGTTGAAGCCCCTATAAGTAATCTTTTGATTTTAATAATTCGATATAAGTTATATATCCCGTAAGCACTCAGTATTTGAAAAGTAGGCAAAATATGAATCATTCGAAGAGCATGGGGGGTCTCTCTGGCAGTTGCAGGACCAAGAGGAGATATTAGTAGCCAGCCGAGAATTAAAAATCGAAATTTTTCTTTTTTAGAAAACAAAAAATATATTCCAGCCAAAATTAATGGTAGATCATAGTAGTAAAGTTCCCCAATGTCCTGAATTGAAAGCCTTGGGTTAACATCTCCTCTGGCAAACAAAAAGCTCGGATTAAAAGCGTCAAAATAGTGAGTAAGATATTCATATGCAAAAAATACTCTCCGATTATGAATAATGTTTGCCCACCAAGAAAAATGGTCTTTTTGACGAAAGGATATAGAATCATCGATTGGTTTTAAGTCCTTAAAAATTGTTACTTCATCAAATCTTGATTTACCTTCGATAGTAAACGCCGCAAATTTAAAAAGTGGCCAGAACAATATTAGAAATGCTATGGAACATATTGTAATTATTTTTAGATTAGAAATTATTTGTTTTTTGAACTGAAAAAACAAAATTATCAAAATAAAAGGGACAAACAAGCGTTGGCCAGTGAATGTATACATCGCTAACAAAAAAGATAAAACTGATAATATAAGATAAATTGGTTTTTCGGTTGCAAACTTTACGAATAAATAAACACCCAAAACTGAAAAGAATAATCCTAGATTCCCTTCAAATGCCCCTCGAGAAAATTGAAGGTGCCAAGGAGAGATTGCTAAAAATAGAGAAGCTATAATTGCAATAGCTTCATTTTGGAAAAGTTTCTTAACAAGAAGGTAGCAAATAATTACTGTTGAAATTCCGAAAAATGCTGATGGCAACCGAACAGCAAATTCGGTGAGACCGAAAATGGCAACTGAGGGAACAGCGGCGTAGATGTAACCTGGGGGTTTGTAATCTCCAAAAGCGGCAAAATTCGTGAGCGGCAGAAATTTTGCGTGTTCATCCCGAGCTGTTTTTAATATTGAATAGGCATTATAGCCAAGTGATGCTTCATCCCAATAAAGGGATGGCGGAGTAGACCCAAGCTTATAGAGTCTTAAAAAACTGGCAAGGAGAATTATGCTAATTAAAACTAATTTTTTCACCTGATTTTCTTAACCAAAAGATAAGTCCCATGATAGCAAATATTTTGTGTATATATGGAACTTGATTGGTAAAAAAGTTAAAAAACGGAAATATTGGAAGAATAATCAGCAACCAAATAAATAACCACCTTTTCCTTACTATAATTTGGTATCCTCCATAAACCCAGAATATAAACCCCATGGTTCCTGCTGATTTAAAAATCAAAACTGGGTCAAAGACATAAAAATAACATTTGCCCACCTCTGACGTAAAAATTCCAACCTTGTTGTGAAGGATTCTTGTTATTATTGCTCGCTGTCTAGAGCCATCAATGGTTTGCTCGAAGTGAATTCTGGGAGGAATCGCTTGTTTCGCTGTTTGAATATTACATGGATCCAATTTTGGTATAGGTTTTATGAGTATAAAAAAAACAAATATGGAAATTAATAGTAATTTCATTTACTCATGAGCAACAAAAATTGTGTCACCATTGTTCATTTTGAACTCCTTTAGGACATTTTTCTTGTTCTCGGGAGTTGAAATTGATAATGTTTTTTTGAAACTCTCTTCTGGGGTTCCTAAGAAAAATTCAAATTTGTCAAAGGCATTTTTATTCTCTGATTGGGAATGATATTTTTTAGGATCATATTTTAGATAAAAGAGTAAATAAATGTATGGATGGCCCCAATATTTAGTGATGACTATTCTTTCATAATTATCATAAACAGAGCCAACGTATTTTGCCATTTCTTTGTGGCCATCAGACCAGTCAATGGCTTTTTCTTTTGGATAATGTTTGTAATAAAGATGAAAATAAGTAATTATGTTATAGACAGCTACTGCCAGTAACCCTGTAATAAAGATCCCTTTTAAATACTGTCTAATTTTTAAACTAAGAAGGTTATTTAAGCCAACGGCTGCAATTATTGACCATGTTGGCAAGAAGGTGAGACTTCTTCCGGCATGAGGTGTGGGAGTTGCAAGGCTTGCGGGGATTGGAGCTATGAGCAGCCAGGTCAATAAAAATTTAGATGGCCTGTCATTTTGACGAATAAGTTTTATCAAACCTAAAACAATGAGAGGCAATTCAAAAACGTAAAGCTCCCCCATTCCAGGAACAGAATGTCTACCAAAATAATCTCCTCTAATAAATAAGAAATTTGGGGAAAAGTGCGAGAGATACGAACTGACAAGGTTTTCAATAACGTCTCCTTTCTGGTTGAAAATGCTCACAGACACTGGGCGAATTAAAGTTTTTTGGAAGTTCAAAATTATTGGAATAGTAAAAATTGCCAAAATTAGTATTGGATATACCAACTTTTTGCCTAATTTTCGAATCTCTTTTTTAAAATACCAAGCAATAATTATAAGAAATAAGGGCACCCACAATTTTGCGCTGTGAGAAGTGTTTAATGAAATTCCAAAAACGGTTGCTGATGACATTAAAAAAAATGGTCTATTTTTTGAATAAAAAAACAAAACTAGACCCAGTAGTGAAAAAAATATCATTAAATTTGCTTCGTGATAAAATCTCGAAAAATGTAAGTGCCAGGGAGAAATTGCAAACAAGAAGCTTGCTGCAAGTGAGAGGTTTTTATTTTTAAATAATTTATTAACTAATAAATATGTCAATAAAATACTGATAGAACCGAGGAGTACCGAAGGAAACCTGATAGCAAATTCGTTGAGCCCGAAAATTGCGACTGAAGGAACTAATGTATAAACAGAAAAAGCAGGGTTATAGGTATTAAAAGATCTAAAAAATAAAGGCAAAAAGTTACCATATTCATCCTTACCTGTCTTTAAAATTGAATAAGCATTGTATCCCAGAGAAACTTCATCAACGTAAAGACCTGGTGGATTTTGTTCAAGCTTGTAAAAACGTAAGAAAAAAGTAATAAAAATTACAATCACGAGAATTAAATTTTTATTTTTCAACTGATTCATAAATGAAGTTAAGTAATTAATTTCATCTGTTTTCGGCTATATAAATAGCGGGTTCTCCATTTAAATAGAGAATTTTTTTAAGGATAATTGCTTCTGTCGGAAACTCTGAGGGTAATCCAACGAATAAAGTTTTGGCCTGCCTAGATTGGCTTTCAAATTGAATAGGTTTAAAGTAATATTTATCAAATTTATTTCTTTCTTCTAAAAAACCGCCTGAAACCGTGCCTCCTTCTTTTAAATACTTTTCGGGTTCATAACCCGTGTAATATAGCCAAAATTCGTGAGGTTGCTCAAGTTTAGTTGACACAATTACTCTATCGTAATTGTTTTTAACTGATTCAGTAAACAATGAAGCCTCTTTACGACCATACAACCAGGCCTTTGAATATTCAGTGGGCATATGGATGTAATATTGATGAAGATAAAATAAAAAATTGAGAATAAGAAACAGCACCGCAGTATTAAAAAAAACTTTGTTCTTGGAAACCTTATAAAAATAATGTATCCCGACTGCACAAAAGATTTGGAAAGTTGGTAAATAAATTTCGCTTCGAAGAGAGTGTGGAACTCCCCATGTTACCGAAGAAGCTACTGGGGCAATCAAAAACCACCAGAAAATAATGATTTTTGTTTTAATATCAAATTTTCTCCTTATTAATAAATACATACCTGCCAAAATAAACGGGAGGTCCCAAAAATAAAGAAGGCCAATTTTGGGTGCGTGATGTCTATCCATATCTGCAGTGAAGAATAAATATGTCGGTTTTAAGTGGGAAAGATAATTTTCGACTATAATCGGTACATAAACAAAACGTCTATTGTGAATAATTTTACCAACTAAGCTTTGGCCAGCCCTTTGGTCTTGGAGAATTTTTTCGGAAGCGGCATATTGGGGTGAAACGTCAGCGAATATGGTCGTCCCCTTAAAACGTAGCTGTCCGGAGATTGAAGTAACTATAGGAATAAGCAATGCAACAAAGACAACCGCGACTATTGAAGGTAGTATTAGATATTTTTTTAGTTTTAAAAGCTTCTCTTTAAAAAGAAGAAGCAACATTATAGAAAAGATAGGAATAAAAACTCGAGCGTTATGATACATAAAAAGATTTGCTCCGAAACTAAGACTTGCTAGGGTCATCCAAAACATCGTCTTAATATTTGAAATCTGAATCCCCTTTAAAAAAGCCCAGGTTCCTAGGACTGACCAAAACGTTGCACTGTTCGTTTCAAAAGCGACCCTTGAGAATTGTAAGTGCCAGGGAGAAATTGCGAGAAAGAAACTTGATAATAGTGCAATGGTCTTATTTTTGAAAAGTTCAAGCACCATCAGGTAAGTAAAAAGAACTGCGAGCACTCCAAGGGCTGCAGATGGAAATCTAACCGCAAAATTATTTAGGCCGAAAATTGCGACGGAAGGGACGACTAAGTATGTGTACATTGGAGGTTTATAGTCATCAAAGGATCTAAAGGCTAGCGGGAAACTGATGCCGTATTCATCTTTGCCAGTTTTTAGGATTGAATAGGCATTATAACCGTGGGCGGTTTCGTCCCAATTGAGGCTCGGGGGATTTTGACCAAGTTGGTAAAAACGCAAAACAGTTGCAAGTAGCAAAATCGAAAATAATATTAAGTTACTTCCTAGCATTTTTAATAAGAACAGGTGAGGCTAAAACCAAGGAACCCAATGCTAATTTTTTCGCTTTTAAATACTTCTCTGAACCACAGAAAGGAAAAGATTCCTGAAAAGATGAATCCAAGCGCCATTAGTATTTCGAAGGAGTTTGTAAACGAAAAACCAAAGAAATGAACGATTGATCCTAGTAAATAATGTATGGGGTAAATGTAAACGAAAATTGGACTGCCCAGACCGTTGTAGAGTGATTCTGCAAATCTAGGCGGAAATTGATGGTCTTTTAGGGCCTGGTAATATTGAGCAGTTCTGGCTGTGTGGGTTTCTCCATCGTGACTAGTATAAAAACCGGGAATTGCAAGGCTTTTTAGGGCAAAAATTGATAAGATTACTATGGTAGTAATTGCAAGAAAAGTAGGATTATACCAAAACTTCACTCTGCAAATTCTAGCACAAAAAAATTTTAATTTTGGGGATAAATAATTCTGCCTATCGGTTTGCCTATGAATTTTCCGTTTTTGAATACTGTTCGGCCTCGAATAACTATTTCTTTTAATTCTCCCCTACCTTCTGTGCCAATAAATGGGGTCCATCCACATTTTGTGAAAAGTCCCTTGTCGGTGATTTTGTATCTTTTAGAAAAGTCAACTAGAATGTAGGTGTTTTTCTGTGGGGAAATCCTAAATATCTTGCGAGGATTAGTGCTTGTCATTTCAACAAATCTATCTAGGGTGATAAACCCTTTTGAGACTGCACTGAGCATTAATGGCAAGGTCGTCTCAAGTCCAGGAACTCCAAATTTTGGCAGGGTCTGGTCGTACTTTTCTTGAAGAGTATGTGGAGCATGATCTGATGCTATTATGTCTATTTTATCAAGGTTTTCCCAAAGCTTTCGCTGATCTTCTTTGGAGGGGAGCGGGGGCTTCATTACTGCAAGCGGACCGAGTCTGTTGATATCATCTCTATTGAGAAATAGATGGTGCGGGCAAACCTCACAGCTAATGTCCAGGCTGTTTCTTGCCTTTTCGATGGTTTTTAACTGATCGTAAGCAACATGACAAACATGAAGACTCTTTTTATATTTTTGGGCAAGCTTGATAGCAACTTTTACGGTCTCACCTTCGGCGTGCACCATAATTGGCAGATGACTTGGCCAGGATTTAAATATCAAGTCTCTTTCTTTAAGCTTCTCAACTAACAAAGGTCCAGTTGTTTGATTCATATAAACTTTGAGTCCGAAAACTTTTGCGCTAATTTTCTTAAAATATTTCGTAGATTCTAACGTGGCGCCAAAATTGAAACCCACATCGCACCAAATTCTTCCTTTGGTCAAATTCTCTTTATTTTCAAGATCTTTGGGAGTAATCGTCGGTGGGATATTATTGGGCATATCAAGAACTTGCGTATAACCGCCGGCTACTGCTGCCTTAGTACCTGATTCAAAATCCTCTTTTTGAGTTGCTCCCGGATCTCTAAGATGTACATGAACGTCTACTAACCCGGGTAATTTGATTATGTTATTCATTTTTGAGGAAGCGAGTTAGATTTTAACATAAACTAAATTAAACCTGGTGTGTTATAAAGTTTGATCTGGGCTTATATTATCGCTATAGTTGAGTTGTGGAAGAAGTCAAAATCAGGCGTAAAAAACTAATTAGGGATGCTGGAATTATTGCAATTTCTTTAACAATTGCGATTCTAATTCATCAGCTAGAAATTCTTGAGGGTTTTGTACAGCATACTGCAGCCACTTACTTTTTATTCGGAACATTTCTAGCAGGCATACTTTTTGCATCAACATTCACTGTGGCCGTGGCCACATCAATTTTTTTAATTTTAGGCCAAGCCCATAATCCCGTACTTATAGCTGTAGTTGGAGGTTTGGGGGCGCTGGTTGGCGATACTGTAATTTTTAAATTCTTGAAAGAGGACTTGGTGCATGATTTTGAATATTTAGAGGTTCATTTCGGGAAAAAAATTGCCAAAAGAATTTTTCATTCAAAGCTGATATTCTGGTTTGCACCAATAGTTGCTGCAATAATGATTGCGTCCCCCATTCCTGACGAGATTGGTTTAATTATGCTTGCTGGTATAAAATTAAAATATCGTCAGTTTTTTATAATTTCATTCTTAATGAATACTTTAGGAATTTTAGTTATTTCTCTGTTTGCAAGGTTTAGTTAAGAAAATAGGAATATAGGGAGTAACCGGAAAAGACCCCAAAGAAAATAAAGATTCCCAGTATCAAAGTTTTTCTCAGCGTCGATGGAGCTAAGGGTTTCGGTAGAGTCTTTGCGTTTAAAAAATAAGTTAACCCAATATGAATAAACATAGCCACTGCATTGATTACGGCTTGCGTTATAATCAGCGCTCTCGGATCTTTAAAGCCGATAGCGAAAATACAAATTCCGAAAATTATCTGGGTCCAAAGAGTTGCATAGTAAGCTTTAGGAATGATGCGAGTTGAAAATTTTTTAGGATTGGTAAGAATAAGGTTTTCTGAGATTATTCTGGAAGTCGAGTCCATAACCGCGAATTGAGTAGCAAAAAGCATTGTACCTGTAAGAATTAAGAAAACGGTTGAGGCGAAAGGTACAATGTTTGCTCCTAAGGAGGTTGCTTCGTTAACTATAAAATCAATTCCAGGTACATTACCAGACTTTCCAAAAGTGGTGGAGTATGCAAGCAGCGCTAAGAGTAAAATTGAAATTATGCCAGTTATAAGAAAAACAATAAAGTGCTCAAGATTAATCAATTTCCACCACTTATGGAAATTGTTGACACTATGACCATCCATTATAAATGTCGTGCCCTCGAGTTCGACCTCTTCTACTTTACCAGTTAAGAGACTCTGGATTTTGTGAGCGTATTTACCCATTCCGAATCCTTTTTCTTTTATGTAAAAAGACTGAGCAAGGTTAAGATTGCCACCAGCCCCAGAAAAAGCAAAGGCAGCCAAAAAAGTCAGAAGTGAAATCCCTGAGGGAAGAAGTCTGTAACCTTCGCCTATGCCTATTACTCCGCCTGAGAGAGCAAAGTAGTCGCTTTTTGTGGCGATGGCAATTGTTATTAGGAATAACAAAGGTACACCTATAAAAATTATTGTTTTCTGAAAGGTTTCGACAGTTTTATAGAGAATTGGCCCAAGAGTTAAGATTGTAGCAATCACAATTAGAAGAAAGATTGCTAAAATTTGGAAATTTTCTATTCCCAGTGCGCTTCCAAAAATTTTGGCGCTTGAGGCAATAATTCCAGGCCAGCCAAATCCAATAAAGGTCGAGAAAATAAACCATAATGGTAGATACCTGGAAAGTCTTGCAAATCCGACAAAGATACTTTCACCTCGAATTAGAGCGTATCTTTCTATCTCCATGTTCACAAAAAACTGAAATGTTATACCTAGAACTGCACCCCAAATTATCCCAAGACCATGATTAGAAACAAGATAGGGCCAAAGGATGATTTCTCCTGATCCCAGTCCAAGTCCTAAAAGAATAAAACTTGGACCAAGAATCTTTGAAAATCGAGGAGGGTCTGGAAGTGGGGCTGTTTTGAAGGGTTTTAAGGCAGAGGACATTTCTAAGTTTTAAAAAGTTTACTTTTAATAAATCCAGTCTGGTGGAATAGAAATGTAAAAACTGTCAATATTGTTAAAAGGCCATATAGGGCAGAACGGCGGAAGTTAATTGATGAAGCCTCTTTGAAGTAATAACTTGGAACAGGGACTTCGGAGATATTAAATTTGTATGATAAGGCTGAGAATAAGATTTGCTGATCGAATATAAAATCATCTGAGAATTTGTTAAATGGGATGGTTCTTAAAACTTTGGCGCTGTAAGCTCTAAAACCGGTGTGATATTCCGAGAGATTTAAACCAACTGCTATATTTTCAAAGAGTGTTAGAAGTCTATTTGAAAAATATTTCCAAATCGGCATACCGCCTCTAAGAACTTGGTGTCTCGTTTGTATACGGGAACCGAGCATGACATCTGCCCTACCTTTGACAATCGGCTCACAAAGCACACCGACTAATTTTGGATCATACTGATAATCAGGATGGACCATAACGATAATATCTGGATTCCTTTTTAAGGCTTGATTGTAGCAGGTTTTTTGATTACCGCCGTAACCCTTATTTTTTGAATGGGTATAAACAGTTATACCCAGTTTTCTGGCCACTTCAACAGTCCTATCCCCAGAGGCATCGTCTACAAGTATAACTTCCGAGATTAAATCTATGGGCAAATCCTTGTACGTTGCCTTAACAGTTCTCTCGGCATGATAAGCCGGCATAACAACAATAATCTTCGGTTTCTTCTTTGGATCCCAAAGGACGTTATTGTTTTTCAAATTTTTTTAAAACCTCCTTATCGGTTAGTAAATTTTGATTAGAAAAGTTTTGACTATTAAAAATTAATTTTGGCAACTGAATTATTGCCCAGAAAAATCCTAGAAAAAATGCGCTGTCAAAAGCAAATACAGCCTTCGTAAGGTGAAATGGCAGCCAGAGCAGATGTTGAATTAAAAATATTGTATCAGATATGTTTTTCCACGAGAATAAAAATAGATTTTTGTAAGAAACTGTTTTCACAAAAAATTGCGACTTAGATTTTTTGATTGCACCTTCTTCGTGGAAGTGATCAACCGAAGAGCTGGGTTCAAAAAGGCAGCGGTATCCTCTTTGCCATGCTCTAAAACAAAGATCAATGTCTTCCCAATAAAATGGCGCGAAGGTTGTGTCAAAGCCTCCAAGCTCTAGAAATTTTTCTCTTGAAAATAAACCAGATCCACCAGAAACCCAAAGAGTCTCACCTCTTTTTGGATCAAGCGCAAAGTGTGAAGGGAAACCTCTTTCGAAGACTGCTCCTCCCCTTCCCCTAGTTACTACTTTGTCCTTCTCGTGGCTGTGATCTGCAAAGCCAACTGCGAAAAGATCTTTTTTATTTGAAAAGTGTTTGAGTGAGGGTAAAATATAGCCCCTGCGCGGGGAAACGTCGGAATTCAAAAGCAAAACCAGGGGGCCTGCTGCTTTGTCTACACCATCATTTGCAGAGACGGAAAAACCTTTATTTTTTTTATGCTTTATAACTTTCACCTCTTTAAAACTCTTTTCAAGAAAGCTTACTGAATCATCTGTTGATGCATCGTCTACGACGATAATTTCACAATCTGGACTGTTTTCGATGACCTTGGGTAAATTTTTGACAAGCAGATTTTTACCATTGAAGTTCGGGATTATTATTGATATTTTTTGCGCCATAAATAAAGTGTAAATACAACGGTTAACAAAAAGCCGCCAGTCGATAGATAAAGACCATTATAAAAAGATTGGGGACTAAATTTAAGCTCTAGAATGTGCTGGCCTTGAGGAACAAAAACCAATTGAAAAATATAGTTTGCTCTATGAATTTCTACCTCTTTCCCGTCTATAAGAGCATGCCAGCCTGGATAAAAAATATTAGATATTACCAAAGGTGCATTATTGTCACTGGTTGTTTGCAGCTTAAAATTTTGATCAGAGTAGTTGATAAACTCTACTTTAGATGAGAATTGTTTTTTCGTAAAGCTGGTGGATGTTGAAACTGCACTGACATTGTAATTAAAATCCTGATTAAATATCGTTTTTAACTCTTGTTCTCTACTTTGAACATTGGTGACTTCATTTACAAAAAAGGCTCGAGGTAAACTATTTTTGTTAATAAAAATTTTAGTTTGACCTTCTTGATTTACTTTTTCAAATCCAGGCTTTTGTATATCATCAAAAGTAACAACATATTTAACATTTAAAAGGTTGGTAATTGGTGAATCAAATTTTTCAGGTGTAACAAATCGATTAAATGAACCTTGATTTGAGATATTTTCTGATTGCCAAAAACTAACAAGTTCTGTGTAATTTTTAAGGAATAAAGGATCATACCCGTGAACTGCCTCTATACCATAAACGCTAGGGGTATTTCCATTGAAGATGCGTCTATCAGTTGAAAGGATCCTGAAAGGCTTTTGTTGATTTTGCAGGTAATTTGTGGTTTGTGTCTGCGGAAAAATCCATGAAAGTTTTGAAAAGGGTGTAAATTTGTAACCAAATCGGAATAATTCAGTTATGGTGGCCAACAAAATGATGGAGACTAAAAAGTATTTATGGACCTTAAATATTTTTAAAACGAAAATTAGTACAAAAATTATCGATGTGCCAAGCGGTATAAGGAGGTTTCTTAAAGCAACTTTGACAGGATTAATAATTGCATCGGTTGGAAAAGACTTATAAAAAAGCGCTGTGTAGATTAGGATAATAAACAAAGCTAAGGGCAAAATCAGCGCTTTCAAAAAATTTCTGTTCTTCTTGTCGTCAATAAAGCCTTGAAACCCAATCGCGGACAGAATTGAAAGAGAAAAAACTAATAAAAATATTCCTCTTGACGGTTGAGAGGAGGCAATAAATGGTAAATTTAATTGATAAGGGATTTTTGATAAAGGATTTTCCAGAACTAGTAGAAGAGATAGAATAGTAAGACCTATAAAGAAGACTGAAGTTTTAGGTTTTTTCAAGATTGCAAATAGAGTAAACCCAAGAGGGACTATTCCGATAAAGCTTGCGAACTCAGCATAATTCCACACTCCCCAATAGTTGTAAGTTGCGGGATTGCCAAAAAAATCAGGGGCGACTAGTTGAATTAAGTGTTTAAATGGTAAAAACCAGTCCTGACGAGATATACTATAACTTTGATCGATGGTTCTTGCTGAAAGGTTAATAAACTCCAGTGTGGGAAATATTTGGATACTGGAAATTAAAACTCCAAGGAAAATGCCACTTAAGGTAATTAAAGTTGCAAAGGAATTTCTTGAATTGTAAAAGTTGTAAATAATATATAAGAAAGCCGCCATAAAAACATAAAAGGCTATTTGCCAGTGCCCAGAAAAAATAGTTTGAGATGATGCAAAAGCTAGTATGGCGAACCAAAATGCTGATTTTTCATTAAAAAGTTTTTTTAGCGATAATAACATTAATGGTAACCACATAGCAGTCGTAACAACCGTTCCCCACTCCATCCAAACAATAAAAAACCCACTTAGAGCTAAAACTGACGAGCCAAACATCGAAGCTAATTGAGATATTTTTAAATTTCTCAGGAATAAATAAGCAAAAATGGATACTAAAACCTGGGTCAAAATAATCTGGATTACCCAAGCGAGATTAAAAGGGAAAATGAAAAATAAAATGTTTAATACCTGGAAAGGAGAAGATTGAATGTTAGCAAGAAGTGGTTGGCCGGAAAAACTATATGGATTCCAAAGGGGTAAGTTTCTTTTTTTAATATTTTCTATTGCAAGTTTTCGCCAAGGATAGGTTTGCAGTACAGGATCGGTGATTAAGGGGTTCTTTGTGGGAAATTTACCAGGGTCATAACCTTCAAATGAATTGTCTCGCCATGGATGATAGAGCCCTAAAATGCTGTCTGCTGGAATGGGTGCTTTGCCAGATAGCAGTTGCAAAGCGAAGAATAAAATAATTAACAAACAAAGAATCAGGGGGCTTAGGAAAACTTTAGAAAATAAGCGGAGCATGTTTTTTTTGCTCCGCTCAAAAAATAATTTTTTCATACTCTCTGACAAATACGTCTCTAGAAAATCTACGGCTATTTTTTATTGCATTTTGAGAAAGTTTCAATATTTTCTCTTTGTTTTTGATTAAATCTAAGGTAGATTCATAGAGTTGAGCTTTGGTAGTCCAGAGAATCCCGGTTTTACCATCCTCAACAATCTCTTTTTGCCCACCCTTACCAATTACTACGGGGACAGCGCCAGCTGCTGATGCTTCTACAGTTGATATTCCAAAATGCTCCATTTTCTGGGGATTTTTGATCTCATCCTCACCGAATCCTGTTGCATGCCAGTAAATTGCAGACTTAGAATAGAGGTCTCGCAGTTTCTCTATTTGTAAATTTTCTATAACTCTAATTGCGTACCCTCTTGTCGATTTTCTAATTTTTCTTATATACTTGAAGTCTTCTTTTCTAGCCTGACCTACTAGAACTAATTTGAAGTTCGAGGCTTTTTTATAGACTTCCTTAAAAACTTCTATTAAGACTTCTTGCTTTTTGGGATGAAGTTGCTTGTCACTGAATCTACCAACTGAAAGGATGATATTTTCTTTTTTTGACGGTTTAATCTCTTTGGTGTCGACTGGTGGATAAATAACTTTAGAGGTAACTCCGTAACTTTTATCTATGAAATTTTTTGTAAAATATGAATTAGCAATAATCCATCTATACCTTTTGAGTTTTAACTTAGTAGCAAAACTTATATTCTTAAAATGAAAAGGGACCTGAAAGTGCAGAATATTTTTTGCGGCAAATGTCGTCGGTACACTCCCATCAGATAAGACAAAAATGCAATTATACCCATAGGTAGCTAAGCTTTTTTTAATCAATCCTTCTTTAAAAACATTGTTAACGAATTGCGTCTTTGAAAGGTCGATTTTTAAAAAGCGAGAAATCGAAGCTTTTAGGACTGGGTCATCCCAAAAAATATCTACTTGATGGTTTTGGGCAAGATGCGACGCAAGAGTAAGCATATATCTTTCTCCACCACCGAAGGTATCTAAATATGGACTATAAAAACCAAATTTCATTCGTTATCTTTTATCTATTATCAAATATGCCCTGTTTATAGACGAAGAATAGTTTTTATTTATAAGAAGTTGATAAAAAAGTGGATTGGTTATTAAATTAAAAAAATTTTTTAATGCGAATATAACCTTGCCTATTATTTTTATCTTTGGATCAAACATAAAAATTTTAAAAAGCAACTTATTGATAGAAATATTTCCAGAAAAGATAATTTTTACTTCTCGATTGTCGCAAAGGCTTTGAATTTCTTCAAGGGACGGGAGTCCATACTTTATATGCTCTGACAAATACTCGACATCTTTTCCTGTTTTTTCCAGCCATCTTTGCATTTCTCTCTCGTATTGGATGTGGTTTTTTGTTCCAAGAGGAAAAGAGAGGATTACTTTTTGGACGGCAATGTTTATTGAGTCTTGAACAAATTTTTTTCTTGCACTTTTTTTTATATGTTCAAGAACATCAATTGAAGTTACGATGTCAAAGGAATTTTTTCTAAAAGGAATTTTATTTTTACTTATAATCACGTCTCCACTTTTTAAATTTGCAACAACAATCCTTTTGGGTTTACAAAATTGCGACAGATGATTCAATTCCCCCCCAACATCAAGAACTGATTGATCATTTTTGATTAAAGATCCGACCTTTTTATGTCTTTCGTAAACATCATAAGGAAGAAAATACTTATTCACTTTTTGATTGTTTTTTTAGTCACTAAGGTTTTATTTTGAAGCTCCCAGAGGTAGACTAGGATAATTGATTTATGTAGAGATTGGAAAATAGATTCAATTAATCCTATTACCCCATCTAAAAAACCAAACTTGACGAGGTATCGATTTGTAAATTCAAGCAACAAGACCTTAATAACTCTAAGTACATTCACCTTGGGATGACCTGCTTTGTAGTAAAGTTTAGCCTCTACTTTAGCCCATTTTGTCGTTTTAAGAAACATTTTGGTCATACTCCTTGCAGTTAGATGGTCAATGGGGCTATTGATGTATCCAAAGTTCCCATGAATTTGAGGGCTTTCATGAACTTCTCCAGTCCATTTTATAAGTTGGTCTTTTTTAAATAGGCGTGGAACATAGTCAGGCCACCATCCTCCATGTTTTAGCCATTTTCCTAGAATAAAATTTTTTCGTGGAAAAAAGTAGGCGCTATAATCGTTATTTCTAATGGCTTTTTTTATTTGTTCAACTTGAGCATCTTGTATTCTTTCATCTGCGTCGAGGTAAAGAAGCCACTTGCCTTTTGCCAATGACGATAGCTGGTTACGATTCTTGCCGAATTCAGTATTACTTGTTGTATAGATTTTTTGAGTATATTTTTGGGCAATTTGCAGCGTTTTATCCTTAGAATTTTGATCTAAAACTATAATCTCATCTACAAATTTTAATTGCTTAAGACAATCCTCGATTACTTCCTCCTCGTCTTTTGTAAGAATTAACGCTGATAAATTCATTTATTGATAAAACTGCCTTTCCCAAAATTACAGACTAAAAAATCAAAAAAAGCTTTTCTCTTCGTGGGGTTTGCGATCTGACTGATAACGTGTCTTAAAACGGCGATTTTGGTTCTAAGTTTGGCGTATTTAAGGGCAAAAAGCAATCGATTGCGGGTTATAAAATAGTCTTGTAGGTCGGAGCCGGAGCCAGAAGATCCAGCGTTTTTGTGCCAAATAATAGCACTTGGTTCAAAAACTATTTTAAAATTAGCTCGCTTTGCACGGACACAAAAATCCATATCTTCCAGGTACAAAAAATATTTTTCATCAAAAAAACCAATTTTTTCGAATACCTCGCGTTTTGCAAGAAAACAGGCTCCTGTGGCTAAATCAATTTGTTCTCTTTTGGAAAATTGGCCTTTATCCACTTCATCTACACCACGATGTACTCCGATAATATTTTGCCAATCAATTTTTGCCCCTACATACCAAATTACTTTGCCTAATTCATTTTCCTTATATCTTTTTTTGTGAAATTCGAAACCTTTCGAAAAGTAAATTTTGGGGCAAATGATGTCGTTGACTCTTGGGGAAGATAATAAATTGACAAGTAACCTTGAATCAACTGTAGTATCGTTATTCAGAATCAGAATGTAATCAGCTCTATCTTCAAGACCTTTTCGAATGCCTACGTTGTTGCCGCCTGAGTAGCCAAGATTTTGAGTGTTTTCGATAAATTTTATTCCTTTAATCTTTGATAAAATTTTTGGTGAATTATCTGTAGAGTGATTATCGACAACGATAATTTCTACTTCATGATTATCCTTTTCTAACTGGTTAAGTGATTCAAGACACTCAATAGTATCTTTGTAGCCATTGTAATTAAGAACGACAATTGATATTTTCAATTTATCCACGGTTGCCATTTATCTATAAAACTTGCGGGTGTACGGAATCTGGAAAAAGTCTGAAAATCAAACCGGTAAATACCTGGCGCATATGCCTTAAGGCCAACTAGTTGATTTGCTGGAAGTCCTAAACCAAGAAAACTTGAGCCTCCGATTTTCGAATACTTAAATATCTTCAGAAAATTAATCAACAATGACCTTGGGAGGACTATTAAATTTAGAGTTTTAATTCTTTTCATTGAATTGTTTTCTAGATTAGGTTTAGTTAGATAGGCTCCATTTAGATTGATGCCCTTTCCTGACACTGTCACTACCCTATTATCCATTTTGATAATTATTTGGTCAAAATTTTGTGAGATTTGAATATTGCTTACTGCTCCTAGATTGATCTGGTTTGTAAAAATTAAACTGTCAATTATTGATGGAACTTTTCTATCTAAGTAGTGATTTTCATCACTATAATAATAGTCTCTGAACGGTTGATTATGGTATGCGCGAAAGTCTTTTATTTTGTAATCATTCCCTTCTTTAAAGAAACCTAATCTAAAATGCGGCGACATATACCAAAAACTCTCCTCTTTTTCTAAAAAATGGTCTGGAGAAACGTTTGGATACCTATTTTTATACCACTGGGCAAATTGTCTCATGGTGACAACACTTACAGTTCCATTTTCTTCTATTGTTTTTATCTTTTCTAGTTGTTTCTCAAACTCACTTGCGAAGGTGACTGCTTCTTGGCCTGTCTCCAGACCAATTGAGATTTGGTTGAAATCGGTCCTTTTATTTTTAAGGTAAATATCTAATAAATTTTCGAAATAATTGAAGTCATAACCATTATTTACGTAATCGTTTGCTTGAAAACTTTGTCTTGAGTCTTTAACTTCTTTACCGTAACCTAAAACCGGGTCTCTTTGAGCCCATTGAAGATTGACAATAGGAATCTTTTCTTTTTCTTTTTTGGCTGGCTCGAGCGAGTTATATTTTGAGGGGTAGTACGGCATGGAAAAATATTTTCCCCATACAGACTCGGCATCTGTGTCGAATTGATCGGCTACAGTTATGGCAATCCCAACGCCCTTTTGGGATAGGAAATATTGTGAATTAGCGTCTATATACCAAGCACCCACAGATTCAGGGGTGTTTCCGATAACTTGGCTGAACTTTGTTAGATAAGCTTTTATTAATTTTTGCCTGTCAGAAGGACTATATCCCGAAAGAAACACTTTATCTGGACGATAATAGTCTCCATCGGAAACTTTGTACTGAACCTTTGCGTCTGTTGCCCAATTTTCGCTTACCTCTAGAAAAGCTCCAATTTCGACGTTTGTTTTTTTTGACTTAAAAACATCAATTACCTCATGGTCAGATAAAATATCGTATGTCAGAAGCCAGGTTGCAGGCAGATTTCGCTGTTCAATTGCTTCCAATTGATTGGTTAGTGAATCGATTGACTTGTTTAACCATAACTCTCTTGATCTGACAGGATTAACAATAGTTATAAAATTGCGGTTTGCGGCTTGAATCTCGGACTTAGATGTGGCAATTGGGAATATTAAAAACAAAAATGTTGCCAGCGGTAATATCTTTAAAAGCATTGTGATGATTATATCGCAGACTATTTTGGTAAAAAACTTGATTGACTGTTAAATTAAATTTAACTAAACTATACGAATCGTGAAGAATCTGGTTTTTGCTCTTTTAGGGCTAATTGCTATAATTATTATTGTTTTTGTTTTCGCATCTAAAGAAAAGCTTGGGAAGGATACTTTAATTCCTACCCCGAGCCCTGTTCCTACACCCCAACTTGAAATACTGAACAAAAATATGGAAGCTACTACTTCAGGAAGTAAAAAACAATATAGCCAATCTCCACCAACTCTAACTAAGGAGGAAATAAAAGGTAAAAAAGTTAGAATCAAAACTGTGAAGGGTGACATAGTTTTTGGACTATTTGAGAATTCCCCTATCGCATCATCAAATTTTATTTTTTTGGCAGGTGAAAAATTCTACGACGGTTTAACTTTTCACCGCAGGGAAGAGAAGTTTGTTATTCAAGGTGGTGATCCTCAAGGTAACGGCACAGGCGGACCGGGTTATAGATTTGACGACGAAGTTGTTACCGGTGATTATAAACGGGGAATTGTTGCTATGGCTAATGCGGGTCCTAACACAAATGGCAGCCAGTTTTTTATTATGCTTGCTGATGCGCCGTTACCAAAAAACTATACAATTTTTGGACAAGTTATTGAAGGAATTGAGGTTGTTGATCAAATAGCTATTGGTGATGTTATGGAACGGGTCACGATAGAGTAATCTACCTAATTTTCCTTTTAAGTTTGTAGAGGAGTTTTTTAGCTGGGTTCTCGGTAGCGAGAGTTTCGTAAATCCAGTATCGAACATCTTTTGAGGCTTTTGCCAACTCCTTTAAAAACTCTGAAAAAAAGTTGCCCGGAGTTAAGTCTTTAAAATTTTCTTTCTTTTCCCAGACTTTTGCGAAAAACACAAAAGAGTAGAAAGCTTGCAGCATGGAAAGCATTAAGCCATGGAAGCCGTCTTTGTAGCCTTTTTGAAAAAAGAAGGTTTTTACAAAATCATCTGTAGGCCAACGGATGGCGTCAAACCAGGAAATATCCTTGTCGCTTTTAATGAAGTTCTCTGTTTCCGATTCTGTATAAGTAGTATTCATTTTGACTACAAATTGGGAAACGGTTTGATAATTGTGGTGAATCATTGGATTAGTTAGTTTTCCGACAACCCCCATAACTACCAGCTTTTCGTGGACGTGCTTTAGGGGAAATCTTCCTTTGCCGCGACGAAAAAGACGTAAATTATAATCTGGCCACCAAATTGAATGCTCTATCCATTTTCCAAAAATTATGTTTTTTCTGGGGATTTCATATCCTGCATATCGTTTATCGTTAATCGTTCTTCGTATTTCTTTAGCAAGTTGTGGGGTAATTCGTTCGTCAGCATCGAGAGAAATTATCCAGTCCCCTTTGCTTTTTTCGAAACCAAAATTCTTGTTTCGGTTTAGCATCACAGGATCGTTTGGGCGAATAAATATATTTTGGGTGTATTTTTTGGCAATTTCGACGGTTTTATCGCCTGATGTGTTGTCAACAAAAATTATTTCATCTGCCACAGTCTTTGCAGACCTTAAGCAGTCCTCTATCATTTGTTGTTCATTGTAGGCGGATATTACTACTGAAATTTTCATTTACTTTTGGTAAAAATTGCTTTGACTATTGTCATTGAATCTTCTAGAAGGTGCCTTCCAAGCATAATGAACGACGCAACGAAATAAATTATAGCACCGGCTGTAACTGCCAAAAGGAGACCGAAAATATTTTGAGGTAGAATATTTAAGAATGATTTAACAAAGATAAACATCATAATTGAGATAATCAGCGGTCCAAAAATATTGCGGCCAATTTTTACATTAACCTCTTTTTTTACAAAATAGACTGTTGCAATTGAAGTTGCTGCAACTATTGCTGAGGCGATACCAACACCATTATAGCCAAATGCTTTTACTAAAGGGTAAGTAAATACCCAAATTAAAAACGTCCAAAAAGTCATTAGAGTCAAAACAATTTTGGGTCTGCCCGTTGCAAAAAGAGCGTTTGTAAAAGTTGTAGAAACTGCAGAAAAAATGGAGTTAATTGCAAAGAAATATAAAAGTGGAATTGCGGGTTCCCATTTTTGGTAGTTTGGGATAATTCTTACCAAATTCGGAATTACTGCAACTAGCCCAAAAGCGGAAGGATAAACAAAATAAGTTACAAAAAAGAGTGACTTTTCGATTGCTTTACCAAGCTCTTCTTTATGCTCCTGAAGCCGGGAATAAGCAGGAAATATTACTTTATTGACGTTGTCCATAAAAAATCTTAAAGGTACAAATGCCCATTTTTGCGCCCAACCGACATATCCAATTTCAGAAAATGTTAAGATTTTTCCGAGGAATACAGTCAAAAGATCATCTTTTAAAAGCGCGAGTAAACTGTTTGCTTGAAAAGGGAGACCGAATGAAATAAGTTTTTTGGCACTATCTTTTGCGAACCCAATTTTTGGAATCCAGGGTGACAAAAAGTAAATCAAAACAAGTCCCACAGTGCCTCGCGCCAAAACTGCCCAGGTAAAGCTTGAGATTCCAAAATTCATAAGAGCAAGAGTCACAGCAACTGTGTAAAAGATTAGATTTTCGGCAATCTGCGGAATCACAAGGCGGCTAAAGCTCAAATTCCTTTCAAGTAAAATTGACGGAATAGTCTTGAGAGACGAGAAGAATAGGGAGACTACTAATATTCTTAAAAGCATCAGGCCTTGAGCATCTAAATTGTAGAAAGAAGCAATTTTCCCTGAAAACAGAAGGCCGGTTGACACAAGGCATAAAATTATTATCTGCTGAATAGTAAAAGTGGTTTTGAGATCGGCGTTTGTCGGCTTTTCTTTTTTTTGAATTAAAGCTGCTGCAAGGCCGATATCAGAAAAATAAACCAAGAAATTAAGAAGTGCTGAAACCAAAAAGAAAATTCCAAAAATTGAAGGACTAAGAAGAATTGTTAAAATAAATGTGGCAAAAAACGCGAAAGCTTGAACGAAAAAAGTCCTTAAAGTAAGAGTAACTACTCCGCCTATTGCCCTTTTTTTGATAAGTTCGAGATCTAAAATTTCTGTATCTGCCATTTTTTAATCAATATAGGTATTAACAGAATTGAAAATAAGCTGATTAAATTTGCTGCAGCGCGAACTGGTGTGTTTTTAAATTCTACTTTTATTCTATGCACTCCTTCGTTTGCCTCGAAAGTTATTAATTTAAGCCTATTATTATCGCTAATTTTCATTGTTTCACCATCTATGCTTACTTGCCAACCAGGAAAGTTGAAAGTGTTGACCAAAATTTGAGAATCAGATTTAGCGTCAATGTTAAATTCGAGCTTAGAAGGCTTTTGGGAAATGTTTTCAATTACGGCCTCTCCTTCTATTATTTCTAATTTGTTCGAGGGGATTTCTGATTTTTCTATTTTTACTAAATTTGTTCCCAGGTAGCCTACGAATGTTTCAACACCTCTAGGTATGTATTCAAATGACGATTGCGAAACTTCCCAGTTGATAACTTCTTTTGCTGTTGCTACCTTGTCATTGAGATCTTGTCGATAGGATTGAGGTTTAAAAAGTTTTAAGTTCGTACTAAAAAGAAGAACAATTAAAAGAATTGACATTTGTAGCTTCAAAATTTGCAGTCTTAAAAAGAAGATAAAGCTGCCTGCCAAAATTGCTGTGAAAAGTCCGGTAAACGTTAAGAATCTCCAGGGAAATTGTAGATAACCAAGTTGAGGGACTAAATCCCAAATAAGTTTAGAGTAATTGGTCGTCATACATGCGGAGAAAATAAAAAGACAGAAAAAAAGAGTTGAGAGTTGAGAGTTGAGAGTTGAGAATTTTGACCGAGCGTATTTGATCCACCATGTTACTGATAGAATCGTGGCAGCAATTGCGGTTAATATATGAAGTTTTCCAATTTTAAATGAGATTCCGTCGGCAAGCCCTTCGGCTGATCCGCCAAATCCCCAAGTCCAGTTCCAAAGCTGGGTAGGATTAACAAAATGAATTTTGTAATTTGCAAGATTTACCAAGAGTAGTTGATCAACAAGGGTATATTTCTTTTCAAAAACTGCAGGAATCCAAAAAAAAGCGGAGAGGCTAAGAGTTATAACAATTGACAAACAACAATTGACAATTGACAATTTCTTATTCTCGGAGGTCCAAATAAGAAATAATAAATATATTGGCAAAATTAACATAAAAGGCAAAAATATCAGGTTGTGGGAAATCATCAACAAAGCTAAAAAGACAGATGATAAAACCAAGTAGTTTTTGTGACGAGTTTTGGTAAGTTTATAAAAAGACCAGAGTATAAGCGGCAGCCAGACGAATGAGAATGATTCTGCTAGAGCTCCCCTGACATAAACGTCGATGGCTCGATAAGGTAGAAGAATGTAAAAAAGGCTGGCAACAGTTGCTGGTAATCTTCCCCAAAATTCTTTCGCAAAAACATACATGGCTAACCCTGATCCAATAATCCCTAAAAAGAAAGTAAGCTTTACGCTGTCTATAAAAGTAAAGCCTAGTAAATGAAAAGTTTCTCCAACCATATAAACCAGAGGAGGATAGAAAACAAAAAGCGGATACCCAAAGCCAAAGCCCAATTCGTCTACCCAGCGAGGAGGAATTTGTTCTGATTTTAATGATCTGTCAAAAAGATAAAGTCTGGCTACCTGTTGATCATCATGAATAGTATGAAGTCCGGGTCTTAAGAGTGGTAAAGAAACCAATATTGAAGAAAAAAGAATTATTATAATTGCTATAAAATTATTTCTCATAAATATAAGTTTTATCTTTATTTATTTTTCCTTCTTTTAAGTCACGCTCAAACTCATCACGATTGTAATATATCTTTATTGATGGATCATTGTAAATTACTTTTATGGCATTTTGATTCGAGAGTGCTTGGATATGCCGCTTTTCTTCCAGGGGGTACAACAGGGCAGAATTGCTAGGTAAAGCAGGGAAATTTTCTTTGATAGTGGTTGCAAACTCTTTTGCAAACCTTTGAGACTCAATAATCCAAGAACTGTCTTTGTAAAAAGAAACCGTACTGTTGGAAGTAAAAAGCCAAATTAAACTTATGGACATTATCGTAATTGGCTTTAAGTATTTAACCAAATTGTATGCAATTAAAAAATAAACGCCAATGGCAGGATAAGTCAGATACATTGAAAAAGTATGGTTCGGAATGATGAGTACCGGTAGAATTCCGGCTGTAAACCAAGTGATGGCAAATATGATGACAGCAGCGTTGAAGCTTGATTGCTTTTTCAGAATATAAAATGCAGGGATTATTATTCCAAATAGAATAACTAAGATTGCACCAAGAAAGCTTCTTAAAACAAGAGGCCAAAATTCTTTTAAAAATACAGGATTGAAAACAATTAGGTTTGTGACAATTTGTTTCTTGAATTCCTCGGGAATATTAAAAGTCCAGAGAAGATACCAAAAATAAGCTTTTAGTGATTCCAGATTAAAGGTCACCAGATATTCCTGAATTTGGGGTAAGGTTGAGTACTTGTACCTTAAGAAAGAGTAGAAAATTGCAATCAACACAAAAGGTGCGAAAATTTTTAAAGCATCATTGAGTCTCTTTTTGAGAATCAAAAAATGGTATAAACCAAAAGTAACCGGCCAAGAGATGGCAAATTCAGAAGAACAAAGGGCTACCAGAAACAGAAATATTGACAATAAGTAGTAACTTCTCTTTTTCTCTTTAACAAATCGCAAATAGCAAAGTGATGTTAAGAGAGTGAAAAAGGTGCCTATAATTAGCCATGCCGCGGCAAGCCAAGCTAGAGACATGAAATGGATAGAAGATGTCAACCAGAAAAATGCAGTTAAGAAGCCAACTAATCTGTCTTTTGTGATATTTGAAATTATTTTAATTATTAAAAAATAAGACATTATAAGAAAAAGCCAGCTAATGAGCCGAAAGACGGTTGCATTTAAACCAAAAATCTTGGAGGAAAGAAAGAAATATAGCCCAAGACCAATTGGCCTGTAACTTGAGCGATTTTGCTGAAAGTCGAATAACGAAAGAAATTCTTGAATAGAATAAGCTTTTGCAATAATAATTTCATAAAAATCATCCTGGAAGAAGAAGTAATTGAGATTTGAAGCGTAAAGCAAAAGTGCGGCTGCAAGTGTCGCTAATATAAAAAAAATATAAAACTTTTCAAAAATCAGACGCATAAGTTTTGGTGGCTTTTTGTGCTAAACTATTTTACATGAAAAAGGCGCTTTTTTTTATTTTGGGACTACTTTTGTTATTTCACTTAGTCAACATAGTCTCGCATTATGTGATTAAAGACCGCACAAGTTATGAATTGATATTTAACATCCCAGTACTTTCAAGGGGAGGTATTCTCCCGTGGATGAATTTTGACGGCCAAAACTACTTACGAATTGTCAAATTCGGCTACGAATCAGATAAAACACTGACAGCTTTTTATCCTATTTATCCTCTTGCAATTAAAATACTATCCTTGAATAGTTTTTTTAATCCAATTATCATTGGCCTTCTTATATCTTATTTTAGTTCCTTCTTAGCTTGTTTAGTGTTCTACCAGCTCACGAAGAATGAATATTCGGAAAAAATAGCTTTCAGATCCCTTTTTCTTTTGCTAATATTCCCTTCCTCATTCTATTTATTTGCATACTATACAGAAGGATTATTTCTACTATTTTCTGTTTTAGTCTTTTGGTTTATAAGGAAAAAAAATATTCTTTTAGCGACAATTTTTGCCTCTGCCGCAACAGCCACAAGAATCGTAGGATTGGCCTTGATTCCAGTTTTAATTTTTGAAGCTTATCGAATTTATAAAAAGCAAGGAAGATTTCCTTGGATTATTACGATTGCCCCTGCAGGGCTTTTGGCATATATGCTCTATACATTTCTCAAATTCGGGAATCCTTTTTTAATGATTATTTCCCAAACAGACTCTCGTTTTGCAAGATACATTGGATTTGTAAGTCCGGTGAAGATATTTATTGAGTGGCCACAAAAAATTTTGGCGGGCCCGTCACAAGTATATGATAGTCTATTCGTTTATCCTGTAATAATCTTGGAGTTTGTGTTTGCAGTTTTTGCTATTGTTATTTTGTTTTTGGCTAAGAAAAAACTTGGGTTCGGTTATTTTCTTTACAATCTTTTTGGAGTACTGATAATTTTTTTTAGCGGTTCGCTATCCTCAAATATGAGATACCAACTGGTATTATTCCCTACCTTTATTTATCTTGCGCAGAGTCTTTCGGGAAAATTTTATCTTGCGTGGTCTATAATATCTTTAATTGTTTTAATTTTTGCGAGTTCTTTATTTTTACGAAATTACTGGATCGCTTAAGTCAATTTGTATCTTTTTTTTATTGCCCATAAGTACCATTTAAGATATTTTGGGAGCCATTTTTTTAAGTAAAAGCGGGATTCTTTTGTAAGGTAGGTCCATGTAGTTGGGACCTCGGCTACTTTAAAACCATTGAAATGAGCCTTGACAGTTAATTCGATCGCCAGCTCGAAACCTCCGTCGGATTCAATCTTTGTTTTTCTTAAAAATTTTTTTGAATAAAGTCTAAACGAATTAGTTGCATCATGGGTTGGAAGACCTACCAAATAATAAAGACTAATACCTGCAACTCTGGAGAGCATTTGTTTAATAATTGGTCCCCCAATTTGATGTCCGTCTTTCATGTACCTTGAAGCTGCAACCAGGTCGTATCCTTGGCTAAATTTGGTCATCATTTTATTTAGAACTTTCGGATCATCGGTTAGGTCAGCCATCATTACACAAACACCTTGGCCTTTTGATTTTTTTAAACCGGTTTTTAATGCATTAAGAGCTCCTTTGCCAAATGCGTTCTTGACTAACTTAACATTAGGATATTTTTTTTGCAGCTTTTTTACTTGGGGAACCGTAGTATCTCCACCCATGTCGTAAATTACTAGAAGCTCATGGGGCGTTTTTATGGCTGACTCAACTTGCGTAATTGTTTGCTTTATAATCTCTCCCTCGTTATATACAGGCATCACAATGGAGAGTTTCATTTTGGCAATTATAGATCGCGCCATTTAGCCTCGAAGATGTCGCCGAGACCCTCTGATGGTTTTTTGGAAAGGTGATCTTCTAAAGATTTAATAGTGAAGATAATTTTATTAGTTTTGAAAACGTTCCAAACGTCGCAAATGACGCAGCTTTTTGAAACAAGTTTCTTAACACGGGCAATGTCCATCTTTTTGTAGAAATTATGGTTCGTTGCTAAAAAAATGAGATCGGCATCTTTTAATGTCTCTTCCAAATTATTTTGATAGCCTGGCACATAAGGGTCATGCAGGAATACCTTTGCACGTTCACGCTCGAGCGCCTTTTTAACCTTAAAGGCCAATGATTCGCGAATATCATCTATCTCTGCTTTGAAAGCCAATCCCAAGATAACGGCTTTTTTTCTCTCAAGCTTGGTGCGCTCTCTGACTTTTTTAATTAAGAAAAGCGGAATAGATTCGTTGATTTTCCAGCTGGTAGCAATCAGGTCTGCAAACGGCACATCACCAACTAAGAAAAAACCATCTTTAAATAGACACGGACCACCAGTTAACCCCGGAAGAGCTAACCCCCCTCTTTTGTAATTTTTATTAACCAGTTCAACAATACTGTAGATATCGCGATGGTAATTACCTGCAAGAATCATGAACTCATTGGCGATTGCGAAATTGATGTAGCGATACATATTGGTGAATAGTTTGGCAAGTTCTGCGGAGATGCTATCTGATTTATTAACTTCGATTCCAAGATTCTTGAAAAGCTCTGCAGCTTTCTGAGAACTCGGACCATCGACTCCACCTACAATTTGCGGGATTTGAGCAATTTCTGCGAGCGATTTTCCTTCGGCAATTCTTTCTGGGCAAAATGCTAAATAAAAATCACGACCGACTTTAAAATTATTCTCATTCAGAAATGATCTCACGTATTGCGTGGTTCCAGGAGAAACGGTAGATCTAAGAATCAAGAGCTGACCTTTTTTAAGAAAGGGGCTCAAGGATTCTAAAGCTTTGTCTATTTGAACAAGACTAGGGTTCATATTTTCGTCAACTGGAGTCCCGAGAGTAAGAATTATTACTTTGGCTTTAGCTACATTGGCAAAATCTGTGGATACTAAAAGTGTTTTATTGATGTGTTTTTTTAGAAGAGATTGGGCCCCTTCTTCCATAAAGGGCATTTGACCACGCGATATAAGGCTAACCTTAGAATCGTCGATGTCAAGACCATATACTTTATAGCCTTTTTCGGTCAAAAAAAGGGCAAGCGGTAGACCTACTCTGCCGATACCAATAACGGCGATTGTTAACTTGTCAATTTTTTTTGTGATTTTGTTTCCTTTAGCCAAGTTATTACCTCCTTAAGACCATCTTCAAAATTTACTTTTGGTTTCCACCCAATAATCTTATTAATTTTGTCGACTGAAGGCACTCTTCTTTTGATGTCAAATTTGAATCTTTTAACAAATTTTACCTTAAAAGGTTTTGCAGGTGCCATTAACCCCCAAATTTTTGCTGCTAAATCGATCATTCTAATTTCCTTGTCTGAACCAATATTAAAATCCTCATTTTCAGCTTTTGGGTGCAGAGCAATTGAAATTACACCTCTTGCAATGTCGGAAACGTGGGTAAAGCACCTTGTTTGCTGGCCGTCGCCCAAGAGTTCAAGTGGGTATTGATTACTTAAGATTTTGCGTACCAAATCCGGGATAACATGAGCATAACCTACTTCACGTTCGGGAAACTCATTGGTACCGTAGGCATTAAAGGGTCTGCAGATAGAGTAAGGCAATTTCCACTGATCCCAGAAAGATCGGCAATACCATTCACCGGTTAACTTGGAAAAACCATAAGAAGAAACAGGTGGTGGAATTTTTGAAATATCAGTTTCTTTTGACGGAAAAGACTTAGCAGATTCAAAAACCATCGAGGATGATATGTAAACCATTCTCTTTATATTATTTTCAACGGCAGCTTCGAACGTTGAAGAATAAATTTTATTGTTTTCTGAAAGGATCGTTGCAGGGTATTTGTGGAAGTAGCCTATTCCGCCAATTTTAGCAGCAGCATTAATACAAATATCAATACCAGAAAAGACTTTTGTTGCCTTTTCATGATCAGATAAATCAACTTTAACAAACTGGGCCCTTTTATTGATTTGTGCATCTCTTTTGGAAAGATTATCGGCAACTCTAACAAAAAATTCTTGATCTATAAGTTGTCTGACAATCTCGCTTCCTATGAACCCGGCCCCGCCGGTAACTAAGAATTTCGCTTTTGCCATAACCGATAAAGGAGGACGCCGGTTAATAAGATTGAGGTGAGGGAAATCAACTCCGATGCAAGATGCACAGGCATCCTAGTATAGCTGATTATAACTTCGTGAATACCTCTTGGCAATTTAAAATCGATAAGACCGAATTTATTTGAATGATCTATGTCGACTTTCTGACCGTTAACTTTCACTTGCCATCCCGGGAAATAGATTGTATTAACTCTAATTGTAGAGTCGTTTTGTGAATTAACTGTTGCTCTGTAATTAGCGGATTTTATTTGAGAGCTCACAATTTCTGCCTGACCATTGAAAACATATAATTTTTTGCTGTCTCTTTGCTGTGGTTTTTCTTTAACCCAAAGTGGTAGATATTCATCTCGTACAGTAGTTGAGTCTTCGTTGGTAGAATAAAAACCATCTCCTCTTTCGACAAAAGATCGCGGTTTAGTGTAAATAATTGTCGAGGTGACGACAGCAACGATTATTAAGGTGGCAACCAGGATTTTATTTTTTGCGTAATTTACAAGATAAGCTGACAAGAGGGACGATGAGAAAACAATAAGAGCCAAGAGTCTCCATGGAAACTGAATAACGTCTACAAATGGGACAACTTGCCAAAATGGTAAAGCCGCTTGAGTCATTAGGAATAAAACTATTAAAAAAATTAGGATGCTTAATTCAAAAACTCTGTCTTTGATTTCTCCCAAGAATCGGAGAAGACATGCTGCCAAAAAAATAAAGGAGCTAACCACACCAACTTGGACAGACATTCCACCTGGAATAGCTGGATTTGGCCCATACCCCCACGAGGGGACTATTAGCTGAGAGAGATTAACTAAGTGGTTTGAAATTTCAGAAACCTTGATTTGTGAAAGCTTTACATACTGAATGTCCCAAATGGCCGGGATTAGGAAAAAAGATGAAACCAGGATGCCAAGTAAAAAATACCCACTGACTATTAATCTTTGTTTTTTGATTACTACCATAGCAATCAAAAATAGTACTGGAATGAAAAGGATGGCAATAACATTATGAGAAAGGATCAAAAAAGCAGTAAAGAGTGCCAAAAGAGGTAAGAATTTAAATTGTCCTTTTTGTATTTTATAAATACTTCCTAAAATCAAAGGAGCCACTGCAAAAGCTGCATTTTCCCCAATGGAGCCACGAACATATAAATCGACGAATCGGTAGGGAATGAAAAGATATGTAATGGCCCCGGCAAGAGCAGCATTTCTTGCAAATACCAATTGCAGAGCCCAGAACATTGCTACAACCGAAATAATCGTTGAGGACGCAAAAATAATTTTGATACTATCTGTGAAATTAAAACCTAAAATTTTGGGAACTTCTGCAAGATAAAAAGGCAATGGATAAAGAAAATTCGTGACCGGATAGCCATAATTGTTATTAAGTCTATCGACGAATCTAACCGGAAATTGACCGCTTGCTAACGTTTGATGAAAGGCACTAAAGCGGATAACCATCCATTCTCCATCGTGGCTCTCAAAAAACCCTTTTTTAAAAAATGGCCAAAGCGCCGAGAGTGTTAGGAGCAAAAGAATAATAATGTGTTTTTTCATCAAAGTCTCTTCTTTTGCCATAAATAAAGAACAAATATTAACAAGATGAGACTTGAAGAACTACTTATAATCAATCCATAAGTAAACGATTTCGGTTGGTACTTAAAGTGTACCTGATGGATCCCAGTTGGGACGGCAACACTTCTTAGAGCATAATGTGTCCTTAGGATTTGTGACTTTTGTCCATCTATATAGACATTCCAGTCCTTAGCGTAGACATCAGATAAGTATAATAGACTATTATAGCCTGAGTTCGTTTCAAAAATAACTTCGTTTGGTAAATACTTAAGAAGTTTTGGCCTCACAAATTGAGAATCAACCTCTTCAATATTTATTGAAGGTTCCTGCTCTAAAATTAATCTTTCTAAATTAAATTCTGGATCATAAATTTTTTGGATTATTTCTTGGTCGCTTTTTGCAACGTAATACTTGGTTGTCAAAAAAAATCTTGGGAGTGAGTGGTAACGCTCGTAAATTTGAAATTTACCCAATTGCCAGATCCCAATAACTTTGTCTCCTGAAAATCTTTCGTAATGCCAGTCAGAATCGGTTTTTGGCGTATCCTCTTTGTCCAGTAAATATTTGACACCTAGAAGTTGGAAAATTCTTTTGCGATAGCCATTTTCTTCATTCGGCACCACCCCGTCTGATCTTAAATAAAATTGGGGTACTTCTCCACTTTTAGTCGATGCTAGGAGTTGTGCATATCGATTGAATCTCAGGCTGTCATAACCTTCAATCCCGTAAATCTGATATTGCGTTGGAAAATTATAATCGACGTGGGCTGTACCCCCGCCATAAAATCTATTCAGTGCTGAATTATTATTAAGCCAGACTAAAATTGGATGCTGAGGGAAAATAAAATTTTTAGGAGAAACAGGTAAAAATTTATTTGTGTAATAAAGCCCTCCTAAGATGGTTACTCCAAAAAGACAAATCGCAGAAAATAATAGACCAAACTTTCTAATATGATAAAAGTAACGAATTCCAAGTGCAAGGCCAACAACCGATAAAAACATAATTGTTGGTAGGATTAAATTTCTTCGGGTAACCGCAAGATTAATTTCCCATGTTTCCTTTGGATCAAGAAATTTTGATCCAAGGATTGCGAATAGCCAGAGCAGGAAATAAACAATACCAACTACCATTAAAAACTTTAGGAACTTGTCTAAGTATTTTGAGTTTTTAAAGTTTTTTATAAAATCATCGAATCCGAATCCGGCTAAAATAGTAAACAGAAAAATTGAAATAGAAATAAATCTTGATGGAGTACTCGCATCTAATAGAGGAATTGACAAATTTCTTATTAAAAAGGTAATCGGACTTTTAACTGCTGAAATAATGAATATTAAGGAAATAACGAGAGCAAATCTAATAAACCGATTGCTCTTTAATTTGATAATGGCCCAGATTGTAAAAATCAGAGGGACTACCCCAAAATAAGGAGTAAAATCTCCGTAAGATTCACTCCAGAAATTGTTAGTAGCAGGGTGACCAAAAAAGTCGCTTGCGAAAAATGTCAGGAGATTTTTATAAGGGAGAATAGTCCTTTCGAAGACTTCTTTGGCAAACGAATTTGAAATTGGTGACTCTTTATAAAAATCAATAGTGGGTAATAACTGAGCAGCGGTTAGTGTTAGAGAAAAAACTATTGAAAAAATATACAAATATAATTTTTTGAATGAAGTTTTAGTTTCAAAAATTTTATAGACAAAATAAATAAAGGTAGTTATAAAAAGGTAGATTGCAGTTTGGGGATGACCAGCGAGAATTGATAAAGCTTGGAATAAAGTTAAAAATATCAAATAGCGATATTTTTTTGCTTCGAAAAAAAGATTGATTGACCAAATAGATACTGGAAACCAAATATAACCATGTGCAATGTTGCCATTTTCAAGCCAGGTTACTAAATAACTAGAAAACATAAAGGCAACAGCTGAAAAGAGAGCGGAGAGTCTTGAGAGATTAAAACTTCTGACTGCTAGGAACATAAAAATTCCTGCAAGAAAAGGCTGGGCTGCGATAAGAAGAATCCACGCATTTTTCGGATCCATTAAAAAATAGAAAACGTCCAGGGGATAGAACACGCTAGACTGAAAATTTGCAAGGAGTGGTTGTCCCGAAAAAGTGTAGGGATTCCAGAGCGGGAATCTTAGTTGTTTGAACTCACTTGCCGCAAATTCTTTCCAAAGATAGATCTGGCGAATGGCATCTGCATTTAATAATTCTTTATGCGTAGTCCACGGGTTATACCCTTCCCAACCTCCGGAATACCATGGGAAGTAGAATGAAACGAGAAGATCTCCGGGAATCGGATAGAGACCTTTTAATAAGATCTTGAAAAATATCAAGCAGGTTACCAGGAAAATGAAAATAATCGACAGTAGGTTATTTTTAAAGAATGTTCGCATCAGTCAAATTGGTGTTTTTCGACTAAAAGTCCTGGAAACTCCCTACGATCTAATATAACTGTGCTGTCTTTAGTCTTGTCGCCATACCAGCCACTTACAAGATACTTTTTTGTCTCAGCTTCTCGAATTACTAAATACATGTTTTTCTGGTTAGTCTTTGGAGACTCTATTAGTCCTTTTCTAGAATACCAGTACAGCAGGTAGTCAAATGGCGGATCAAAAATAGCTGGACTGTAAGCAAAGAAACTGTAATCTTTCGGATTTTGGGATGCAATATAGTCCATAACCATTTTTTCGTTGCGATAGGTTGCACCTTCACCAGGCCATGTAATCTTAAAAGGAGTGAAAAAACTCTTATCAAAATTTAAAGCGACAAGAAAAAAAAGGAATGTTATTACTGGAACTTTTAAGTTTTTTATCGAGTGTGCCAGGTTAAAAATTTTAGCAATTAAAATTATAAAAATTACAGGTAATCCTACTAAGTAATAGTCCCAGACTGTGTCTTTATAAATTGTAAATCCAACAAAAATTGTTACCAAAACAAAATTCAAATACCAAAACAACTTATCTGATTTCAATTTTTCCCAACTTTTTTGATCTTTACAAACTTTAAAAAGAACGAGGACAATAAGAATAATCGCAAGAAGTCCAAGGAGTTTATTACTATTTGAAATTGAAGCCGAGATAAGACCCCAAACTTGATCTATTCGGTGCCATACCCTTGTAAAAAAAGAGAAGTTCCCGCCATAAATTTTGGGGTTCTCTATGTAAGAAATAATGGATCTTGAAATTAGGAAATTATTTCTTAATTCAAAAATTATCTTCGGTAGTAAAATCAACATAGCACCCAGGATACTTATCAAAAATTCCTTTTTTAAAAAAGCTTTTCTGAAAATTAGTGGAGTAAGAAGAAATGATAGAGTTAACATAATACCAAAAGCTGCTCCACTATCTGCAATTAACATCACGATTAATCCAAAAGCAAAAAAATAAATTGGCTTTTGGGAATTAAAAATTTTAAAAACCGTCAATACCAATCCAACCATTAAAATAGGCACGAGGGAAGGACTCCAAATTAATGTTGGTACCAACATCCAGTTTTTAGACATACTTGCAGTCAGTGTTAATAGAAAAGAAATTAGAAGGTTATTTGTTAGTCTCAAGGTTAATAAAAATATGGCTATAACCGTAAATAAACCTAAAAAACCAAAAAAAATAGCTACGCCTTGGGGGTTTCCGTCTGAAATGTAAAGAAAGGGAACTAAAAAATAGTACCACCAAGGGCCATAGAAAATTCCTTGAAGGCCAGTCGTTGGGCCTATTAAAGTTAGATTTCCCTCGTAAATTATTTTGGCAACTGCTAATAAATCTCTTCCTTGATCATAAGCAAATGCAAAGAAGCCGTTTAAAATCGGCTGGATATATCCTAGAAAATTTATGAAAACTAAAAAAACAACGGCTATTAGATTGAATTTATTTACTGCCCTTAGCTTTGTCATTTGATTTAATAAGTTTAAAATATCCAATGGTAACCGCAACTATAAGCAGTGGCGCAAGAGTAATAAATTGCATATATTCTTGTGTTCCGTTTTTTGACCATTCTCCATAATATAAAAAAGGTAAATATCTTAAAGAAGCGCCAATGGATAACGCTATTGCAATTGAGATAAGGTTAAATTTAGGTAATAGTGCAATAAACGGCAAAGTCCAGAATAAGTACCAAGGTTGAAATTGGACTTGAGTTGCGCCTGCAGAAACAAAAGGCACTGTGATTCTAAAGGACGAAAAAAGATAAGTAAAAGCAGCCATTGTTATTAAATTTAAGGTGACGAGTAGCTGAATATTTTTTTTCTTTTTAGAAATAGAGCTCCAAATTAACCAAGGCAAATTAAGTATAGGAATATATTTAACGAGTACCCCAAATACAAGTGCAATAATAGCTTTTAGATGCTTTTTTTTGATTAAGAGGTAGATTGGCAAAATTAAGAAGCTTGCTAAAACAATATCATTGTGAGCGTTTGCCACCCCCTCAATCAAAACTAAGGGATTGAGTGCATAAAAAGCAGTTCCAAAAGTTGCTTGTTTAGGGTTTATCTTTGTTAAAATTTTGAAAATTAAAACTGAGTTAACTAAGTGGAATGTGGCAATAAAAATCTTAAAGAATAAAAGATTAAGAATAAATTTACCAGATCCAAGAGTTGCAGGAATTAATGACATCGCAAGCCATAGAGGACCGTATGGTGAATAACGATGAGTCCAACGCATAAATCTTAGCCATTCGTCTTGCGGAAAATCGAGAGGTCTATGAGTATAAGGACTTACATGATATTTGAGAATAATTTTTGCATCGAATAAATAATTAAAAAGATCAGATGATAGAAATGGATACGCGAAAATAAGTACAAACGTGTTTATTGCAACTGAAGTTACTAAATAGCGAAATCCAACTTTGGATTTGAAAAATAGCCACAAATTAAAAATGAAAAATGAAAAACTTAAAATTATACTAGTGAGATACATTAGAGTCGCGATTGGGCGTTGATAATAACCAAGTTGCTGCGTCAACTTGATAAAAGTTAAGATGGTCCTGTGTTGAGACAATGTGAGGTTGAGATCAACGTATGCGTAAGAAAAAATGGCTAAAAAACCATAGAGAAAAAAATTTACGATGAGGAGAAATTTTTCGAATCTCAACACTTTGGTTTAAGCTCGCAGTCCTGAATCTACGAAGAACGAGTACAGAGAGCTTTTCATTATTTTACAGAAACGATATGAACAAAACCAATAGGCTGCACTAGTACCTTTTTCTGAGGGTAGGTTTTGAGATATTTTTCTATTTGAAACTCGTTGGGATTTATGAATTCTAAAATATACAAGTTTTTTCCATCTTCTTGAGGTGCATGCCCTCTCCATTTGAATAAATATCTGTAGCCTTTGTCTATACCTGGCGGCATTTGATAATAAATATTAAAACTGTCTGGCCCACTATCGGAAATCACGCTATCGACAATTTTTAGTTTAATGTTGAACGACTGTGAATTCTCTCTAATTTCTTTAAAATTATTTAAATTATAGAAAATGGATAGTCCTAAGACAACAGCAAATAAGAGCCTACTTTTTTTAAAAATATCGCTGTAAACAAAACCTGCTATTATCATAAATATGGGGACTGTGGGTAAGAAGTAATACTCTGGTATTGAACCCTTATAAAACCAGAGGAGGGCTAAAGGTAGGAATAGTAGGAGCAAGAGAAGGTACAAAAGTTTTTCTCGACCCTGTTTTCTCATCAAATATATAAAATATCCAATCAAAAGAAAGAAGAATAAAACAAAGTATTTTGTTTTGAAAAAAATGCTTTCTATAAGAAAACTAAATTGGGTTGATGTAGTTTGAAAAATTCGAAATGAGGACGTTTCATTTTGTGTTGAGGCGAAATTGATTAACTTGTTTGTTATTAAAAAATCATGTCTCAAATCGAATAAAACGAACGTAAATAAAGGGAAAAGAAACAGGATAGCTGAGTGAAAAAGGTATTTTTTAGGAATAGCGGGTTTTTGTAATATTATCAAAACAGCGATGATTGGAATCAATAATAAAAGAGAGAAATGTATATGAAATGCAATTGACGTGAGAAAAGCTAAGACGGGGAAAAAATGTATTTTGTTTTGTACAAAAATTTTAATCGATAACCATAGAAAGATAAGGGTATATAACATAATATAGGTCAGAGCGATACCCGAAAGGTCAAAAATAATAAGTCTCGTTGAGATAACATATAAAAATGACGCTAAGAGGGCTTGCCATCTATTTGAAATTTCGGAAGTCACAAGAAAAAACATGATAAGAGTAGCAAAAGAAGCAACTACTCCAAGATATCCTAAGCTTATCGGGTTCAAATGGCCCAAATACATTGCAGCCGTTTGAATCCACCAAAGAAACGGTCCCACAAATAGACCTCCGACGGAGGTCTCCTGACCTATGAGAATAGGTTTTTTTTCAACAATGATTTTCCAGGCAGCGTTTGCGGTCTGTTCTGCATCGTGATCAAAACTATAGCGATTTTCGAAATTGTGAAGTCGAGTATAGAGAAAAATGGAGACGATAAAAGCGGCAAGCAGAATAAAGATAGTCCGTTTACTTATAAACGCCGCGGAAATCATTTAAACGAACTTTGATCACATCACGCAGCATTCTTAACGAATCTTTTATAGGGCTAACACGGGAAGTAGCAACGTGGTGCCAAACTATTGGAACTTCCTTTATTTTATAACCGTGCTTTTTAGCAATAAAGAGGAGTTCTACATCAAAGGCTGTAACTAGGGCACCTCGCACCTGTTTACCCTTTCCGTAAACCCTGAGGCGTGAGAAAAGATCTTTGGCAATCTTTGTTTTAAAACATTTGAATCCTGCTTGAGTATCCCAAATTCCCCGAACTGCAATAGCCTGAACAAGCAAATTAAAAACCAATCCCATTAAATGTCGATAGAAGGGTTCTTTTTCTCTTTTCGCTCCTGGCAGTTGTCTCGAGCCAATCGCAATGTCAAAATCTGGAAAAAGCGGTAGCAGTTTTTCTACTTCCGAAAGAGGCGTCGCCTGGTCAAAATCTGTAAACAGAATATATTCGCCCTTTGATTCAAGGACGCCAGTTTTAACAGTCTCTGCTTTACCTTGATGAGGATTCTTGATTACTCTGATATTTTTGTTTTTTTTCGCAAAGTTTTGAGCAAGGGTCGCCGTTTGATCATCTGAACCATCATCGACTATTAAGACCTCATAAGAATAATCTTGTTTTTCAAGATACTTTGGTACTTCTTCGATTAAACCTTTGTCAAAATTAGGCTCTTCGTTATAAGCAGGAATAATAACTGAAAGATGTGGTTTTTCGGCCATTTAATCAATTATCCGTTTTTTGTTTAGTAGTTGTCAAAGATCATCGTGAGAAGTGCCATCCTGACAAATACTCCATTTTGCGCTTGCTCAAAGTAGATTGCTCGACGATCTTGGTCAACTTCAGGAGAAATCTCATTGACTCTCGGCAAGGGATGCATAATGATAGAGTTTGCGCTCAGAGACTTAATTGTTTTCCGATCTAAAATGTATCTTCCAAAATATCTTTTATACTCTTTGAGACTTTTGAAGCGCTCTTTTTGAATTCTCGTCATATAGACAACGTCGGTTACTTTTAAATTATTTACTAAATCTTCGGATTGGGTAAATTCAATCTTCTTTTCAGTTAAATAAGAATTCAAAACTTTTGGAATTGCAAGTGTTTTGGGTGAAATAAAAATCATTTTGATCTTTGGAAATAAGGAAAGAAGATATGATAGTGAGTGAACTGTCCGTCCATTTAAAAGATCACCGACCATTGCAACTGTAAATTTTTCTTTTTTTATTTTTGAAAAAATAGTATACACGTCGAGAAGAGCTTGAGTTGGATGCTCTCCTTCCCCGTCGCCAGCGTTTATAATTGGGACTTTGGAAAATTTTGAGGCTTTCTCTGATGCACCTGATTTTGGATGCCTAAGAACAATAAGGTCGCTATAAGAATTGACTATCCTTATAGTATCCTCCAGTGTTTCCCCTTTTGCAGCAGATGAGAATTCACCAGCGTTTTCTGTAGAAATAACTCTGCCACCAAGACGGATCATTGCTGATTCGAAAGAAAGTCTAGTTCTAGTTGATGGTTCATAAAAAAGGGTTGCCATAATTTTGCCTGCTAGAAGATTTTTATCGTAGTTTTTAGCTTTGATTTGGTTTGCGAGTGTAAAAATTTTTTGCAGAGAATTTTTGTCAAACTGACGAGCTGATATTATGTGTTCAAATTTCACTTATTGAATATTATATTACAATCTCTCTTTTTTCGATTTTTATCGATCCAATATCTTTCGACTCAACAAGTCTAGTACCACTCCTTGTCTGCTCAAGCCACTTATCTCTCAAAAACTGATTCTTATCAGGTTCAATTATTAAAAATCTTAAATTTGTACATTCTCTTTTTGGCTCCTGATAATGTTTTAAGCCTGGAATGAATAAGTCAGGCGTTTTCGGATAAGTTGAATACTCACAGGGAACATAACCGTACTCTTTTCGTCCATGCCACCAAAAGAGATATTGATATGGATAATCGTAAACTGACGGCAAGTATGAATAAACATGGAACCCCTTAGAATCACTACTTCGATAAACCCAATCGACAGCATCTATTTCATTTTTAAGAATGCTGGCGTCACTGCTTGGGTAAAAGTTTTCAAGATAACTAGTTTTAAAAAAGATGATTTGGGAGATTAAAATTACCACCAAAATTGAATAAGCTAGCTTCGAGCGAATATTCAACAGCATAAGAATTACGGACATAAATAGAAGAGGTCTAAAATAAACGGTGTGCCAAATCTGCCAGCCCTTATTACTTCCAAACCATATCCAAGAAATAATAATCAGAAAGAGTGAAAAATATGTAAAGTTTTTAATAAATGAATGCTTATTCGGAGTTCTTATAAATAGTAAGAGTGTAAAAACTAAGATTGCAATTCCAACTTCTGTACTTTGAGGGGTAATTCTCCTTGCAATGAGGGTAGAGAATTTTCTGGAAATGAGTAGGAATCTAGTTTCTGAGAAAACTCCCTTGGGTTCAGAAAGCTCCCTCCTTAATACCTTGCTCTGAGAAAAGTCGCTTTTTATTTCCGAAATTAATCTCGGGATAAAAAACAAAGAAATTAAAAAAATTGCACTAAAAATAAGTTTTAAATTCAACTTCTTTTTGAACAAACTCCATAACCCAAGTAAAAAATAAAAGATGGTAAAGCCTACAGCAGCTGCCGACTCGCAATGAAAAGCTAGCCCTATTGGGATAGAAGCTAGTACGAAAGGGTTGATTTTCTTTCCTAAAATCCTAACTTCTTTATTTTCGATAAAGTCAACGAGAAGAAATATTAAAATGACAGAAAGAAATGCTAAAGGAAATGGATTAAAACCATAACGAGACGTGTCGTAAAACCACCAGTAAAATTGTAAAGAGCTTCCGACTATAATGGCGGCAATCTTTGAAACTCTACTGGCTACTTTAATCGTTATTATGGCCGTGAGAGCTAAGTTTAAAAGTATTAACATAAATACGGAGCCAAACGGGTGGCCATCGAAGATTAAATAACCGATTGCAATGTAGTAGTACCACAGAGCACCATGATAAACACCTTTTATTCCAGTTTCCGGACCGCGCAGTAGAATTTGTTTACGGTCAAGAATTTCGCGAACATGGACGGCATCGTTGCCTTGGTCCATTGTGAAGTAAAAATTATTATTTCTTGCGGGAAAAACTCTAAGAAAGAGTCCAACAAGAAGGACTGCCGAGAATAAAAAGCAAAAAAGCTTATTTGAAATTTTCTTCTCAAGGTTCATCTTAAATTCCCTTGAGAGCTGGTTTACCGGCGGGACTTGGAACGCCTGGCCAATGCGTCAATCTAAAAACCTTAAAGCCGTACTTTGGTAAATCCCATTCTCCTGAAATTTCCCCCCTGCCAAATGCGGCAATTTCCCATAAAGGATGTCCTAGCGGAGATGGACAAGGGGTTGATTCACAAATTATTAATAGTTGATCTGTAATTAAAGTTTCAAGAGGGGTAGGTACTCGATTTTTTATCTCCAAAAAATATCGGTATGCATGGTCGCTATTGTGATCGGAAATCATGGCAAAATTGAACGGCTGATTTTGTGATTTTTCGATTATAAAATCGGCTATAGTTTCGGTCTGATCAATAAGACGATTCGGAGGTGAAGTGTAAAAACCGTTCAAGAAAAAAAAGGCTAAAACCTGAATAGTGATAACGACTGCAATCAACCTTAAATAAGCTTGTGGCCACAAAAGGTGAAATACTAATCCAGAAAGTAGGAAAGGGGCTGGAAACATAAATCCGAAGTAATAATCATGAAGTTGGCCTGTATAAAAGCGTAGGAAAATTAGACCACCCAAAAACCAAATAATTCCGATTGAATAAATTAGTTTTTTGGAATTGTCTTTCCAGTTTTTTAAAAGACCTAAGAGCCCTCCTAAGGTAAGAGCCCAAAAGGTTAACTTTGTCAGAATAGTTCCTTTAAGCATAGATAGCTCTTCCAAAAATATATTGCCTATATTGGAAATAAGCCAGATTAAATGAGGTGTCTGAAAACCTATTGTTGATCCTCGCGTCACAAATTCCAAAATTGTTTTAATGTTTGGAAAGCCATGTTTAGCTTCAAAAATAAGAAATGGGGAAAAAGTAACAAGAAATCCTATTGAGGAAAGTAAGAAAATCATAGGCCATTTTTTAAAACTTGTATTTATGGTAATTATTAAGGCGGCAATCGAAACTAATATTACCGCCAAATAGTGCAGCTGTAAGGCGATCCCGAAGCAACTTCCGGCCAAAAAAAAGTAGATGGTCTTCTTGCGAGTTATTCCTAAGTAAATAAAATAGATCAAAAGAAGTGAAAAAAACGGCAAGGGATTAGGGTTCCATGATGATCTGGAATATCTCACTATAAGTGGGGCCAGGCTGTAGAGTGAGGCGGCAAGGATTGCCGGCCAAAAGCCAACTGATTGTTTTAGAAACGTGTAAAGTAGTAAAACTGTCGCTACGCCAAGTGCTGCTACAAAATAGGATGGGCCAACTGGATCAAAGTCCGAAAGAAATAAAAAAGGCGCGGCCATCCAGTAATAAACAGGGCCTAGATAAAAACTTGCGACTGATGCAGTTGGACCTAAAAATGGTAACTTTTTTTCAATAAATATCTGCCGCATGACTATCATATCTCTACCTTCATCGCCAAGAAAAAGGGCGTAATCTTTTATCTGCCAGAATCGAAAAAAAATCGCAGCTAAAATTAGAAGTGTAATGAGGACTATTTCAATTTTTTTCATTGAAGTTATCATCAAATTTTTTGAAGAAGCTGCCTATTCAGATACTTGAGGCTTGGCTTTCCAGATCCACATTATATTTAAGAAATAATTAAAGAATAGTCCGACCAAAACTCCAACTGCTAAACCAAGTTGTTCGTGTAAATTTAGAACTCTCGCAAAAATAAGGATTGACGCTAGTTGGATTAGGGGACTGGCAATTGAGGTAAGATTAAATTTTAAGAATCTCATCAAAATGTTGCCTTGGTGGGAATGAGATTTGAAAGTCCAATTTTCATGAAAAACAAAATTAAAAATTATCGAAAGTTCTATTGCTATCACAGAAGAAACAAAAAGTCTATCAATTGAGAATACAGAAAAAGTTGGTGCTTTATCTGTAGTTGGAATTACTCTAAGAATGGGTTCTTGTAAAATAGCCAGATTATAGATTTGACCCCTGTTTAATAAACCGAGAGTGATGGCGTTTAAAAAATAGCTTGCTCCCCCGACAGTTAGGAATTTAATAAACGTTTTTGAACGCTCCAAGCGAACTTTTATGCCGAATTTTAAAACATCAAAAGTATAGGCTATAATTGTTGCCTTTGAATAACCTTTTTTCCTGTCTTCAAATGTAATAGGTACTTCTTTAATTTTGGCACCTGCTTTTGTAGCAGCGTATAAAAAGGCGGGTTGAATTATATAGGTTCTGGCGCGCCAGGGAACTCTTGTAAAATCGATCTTTTCGAAAAGTTTTCTAGTAAAAACCCTGTAAGAATTTGTATATTCTGTAAGATTAAAAGTCCCCCAACTGAATTTGCAAAAGAGGGCTGAGCCACGAGTGAAAAGCCTACGGTGCCATCCTAGTAGGTTTTTACCACCTTTTGTTAAACGTGAGCCATTGACTAGATCATAACCACTTCTTATATATTGCACCATCCGTGGCAATGTTTCCGGGTCATGAGAAAGGTCTCCATCCATTTGAGCCAAAATATCTGCTTTCAATTTGTCGATTGCAAAACGATGGCCCTTAACTATGCCTACACCTAACCCTCTTTCTTTTACATCTAAGTAGTGGACTTTTGGATTTGTTTGAGAAATATTTTTGACGATTTGGGCAGTTCCATCTGGAGAATGGCTGTCTGAAACAAGAATATGTAAGTCTATATTGGGAATTTTTTTGCCTGTTTTCAGGACCTTTTTAATAATCTCTTCAATATTTTCCTTTTCATTGTAGGTCGGGATGTTGACAACTAATCTCATCTGGAGTTTTTCTTGAGAAGATCTATGTCTGCTTGGACCATCATTTTGATGAGTCCAGAAAAGTTAACGCTTGGTTCCCATCCGAAAGTTTTTTTGGCCTTTGCAGCATCGCCTATCAAAAAGTCGACCTCAGCTGGCCTGAAAAATTCTTTTGCAACTTTAACGTATTTTTTCCAACTCTTAATGCCAATAACCTTGAAGGCTTCTTCTACGAATTCGGCGACAGAATGATTTTCACCTGTGGCAATAACATAATCATCAGGATTTTTTTGCTGGAGCATCATCCACATCGCTTTGACATAATCCCCTGCAAAGCCCCAATCCCTCTTGGCATCTAAATTCCCAAGGGTTAAATAGTCAGCTTGCTTAAGATGAATCTTGGCAACACCGTGAGAAATTTTTCTAGTAACAAATTCTAAACCCCTTCTTGGCGATTCGTGATTAAAAAGAATGCCTGAAACTGCAAACAAATTATAGGATTCGCGATAATTTATTGTTATCCAATGGCCATAGACTTTCGCTACTCCGTAAGGACTTCTTGGGTGAAAAGGCGTGAATTCGTTTTGAGGCGTTTGTCTTACTTTTCCAAACATTTCTGATGAGGATGCTTGGTAAAATTTCGCCTCGGGTTTAACCTGACGCATGGCTTCTAGCATGCGGGTTGCCCCGAGTGCCGTAAATTCACCGGTTAATACAGGTTGAGACCAGGAAGTTGCCACAAAGCTCTGGGCGGCAAGATTATAGACTTCGTCAGGATTTGATTTTTGGATAGCTGAAGTCAAAGATTGTTGATCAAGAAGATCACCAGGAATAATTTCTATTTTATCCTCTATATGCTTTATTCTCTCGTAATTAGGTGTAGAGGTTCTTCTAGACAGGCCAAAGACCTTGTAATTTTTTGACAGGAGAAACTCTGCTAGGTAAGAGCCGTCTTGGCCTGTAATTCCAGTAATTAGAGCTCTTTTTTGGGCCATCTTAAACGCGTCGTCTTTCGTACTCAATTGTATCAGAAAGAGTTTTTGAAAGCGGAATAGTCGGTGCCCATCCAGTAACTTTTTGAAATTTAGAATAATCGCAATAGATTTTTTTTATGTCAACCGGTCTTGTCAAATTCTGATCTCTTTGAATCTTGATTTTGGCCCTAGATAAGTTAATTAGTTTCCTTAAGATATCACCTATTTTTTGTGGTTTTCCAGAACCAATATTGTAAACTTCCCCCGACTGACCATTGTCAACTGCTAAAAGATAGGCGCGAACCATGTCTCTGACATCTGTAAAATCGCGCCACGATTCTAAATTACCTACCCTGATGACGCCGCCTCCCTTTTTTTCGAGATTGGCAATTTGGGAAGCAAAGGCGGAAACTACAAATGAGGGTGATTGTCTGGGACCTATATGGTTGAAAGGTCTAACCCTAACAATGTTGAGTTTGTGGTGTAGATAAAATTGAAGTCCCAACATGTCTTGGGCGACTTTTGAAACAGCATAGGGGGAAGTTGGCGCAAGAGGGGTGTTTTCTGTGGCCGGTAAATATTTTGATTCAATATCGCCATATTCATCCGAAGAGCCAATAATTAAAATTTTTGCTTGAGTTTTTATTTTGACTAAAGCTTCTAGTAAATTTAGCTGGGAAATTATATTGTTTTCAAGAGTTGCTTTCGGATCTTTAAAACTATTTGCAGGGGATGAGAATGCTGCTAAGTGAAAAACGCTATCAGGATTTATCTGTCTTGTGACTTTTTCAACTTGTTTTTTCAGTAAAAGATCCTGGGGAAATAGCTGAATACTCTCTTTTAGACTTTCAACATTAGAAACTGAATGGCCTGGGTGAAAAAAACCAAAAACTCTGAAACCTTCTTTTTTCAAAAGCTCCGCTAGATGGCTCCCTGCAAAGCCGGCAATACCAGTTATCAACGCTTTTTTCATCGACCAATGCCAACGTAGCTAAAACCTGCTTCCTTAACTGTGGTCCTATTGAACATATTTCGACCATCAATAATTATCGGGTTTTTGAGAAGTTTCTTGAGTCGAGTTAGATCTAATTGGTTAAATTCTGGCCATTCAGTAAGTAAAAGTAGGGCGTCTTTGCCGGAAATTGCACTATAGGAATCTTTGGCATAATTAATTTTGGGTAATATTTTTTTTGCATTTTCCATCGCTTGTGGATCATATGCAGTTATTTCTGCTTGAAGATCAACAAGATGGGTAATAATTTTTACAGATGGTGCATCTCTCATGTCATCTGTATTAGGTTTAAAGGCCAACCCCAAAACAGCAAGTTTTACGCCTTTTAAATTTTGGGCTTTATTTTCTGTTCTTCTTAGAGCAATTCTTATTTTATTTATATATGTTTCTATCTGACTGTTATTAATAGCGTCGACTGCCCTTAAAAGTTCGAAGTCGTAATCGAAGTGATTGCCGATTGCAATAAAGGCTAAAACATCTTTTGGCAGACATGACCCCCCATAACCGATTCCTGGATAAAGAAAAGAGCGTCCAATTCGTTTATCAGCTCCAACACCTTGAAGTACTTTTTCTACATCGGCTCCCGTTTTTTCACAAAGCATGGCAATGGCATTTGCAAAGGATACTTTTGTTGCAAGAAGAGCGTTTGATGAATACTTTATTAACTGAGCACTTCTTACATCACAAATAATGCGCTCCCCTGAAATTGGTGAATGCAATTCGAGAAGAAGTTTCTGGGCTTTTTTTGAAGATGTACCAATGATAATTCTGTCTGGATGCAGAGTGTCTTCAATCGCTGTTCCCTCTCTTAAGAATTCCGGGGATGCAGCAAACTCGTACTTTGATTTCGCGTATTTTTTGACTATAGATTCTAGGTCATCCTCAAAACCTATGGGGATAGTGCTTTTAATCGTTATTAAACTATATCCAGAAAGATGCTTTGCTGTTTCCTCGACTGCTGAAAAAAGATATGAAAGATCCGCTTCCCCATTATCTTTTGGAGGGGTTCCCACGCAAATTAAGACAATTTGTGACTTGGGTACGGTATCTTTATAGCTTGTCGTGAAAAATAATCTTTTTGCCTTTATATTTTTCTGAATATAATCCGAAAGAGATGGTTCAAAAAAAGGTATTTTGCCTTTTTTAAGGTCTTCGACTCTTTCTTTATTAACGTCGACGCAGAAAACTTTATTGCCAAGATCTGAAAAAACGGCGGCAGTGACAAGGCCAACGTAGCCTGCACCAATTACACTTATGGTCATTTTGATTTTAAGTTATTTTAGACAAAGAGAGGCACTTAAAGCAATTCGCCTTGCGACTGCTCGTAGATTTTGCTAATGCCTTCTTTCCAGTTTGTAGGTTTAAATCCCGCTTTTATAATTTTGTCTACTTTAAGACCACCATTTACTGGTCTTGGCGCTGAATTTGGGTTTCTCGCAAACTCTCTAAGTAATCCTTTTTTTACTTCATTTGGGTCTCCACCAAAAACTGAAACTACTTCTTTGGCAAAATCGTATTGAGTGGCAATTTCGGGGCTTGCCAAGTGGAAAATGCCAGTTTGGTTCCCGTTAATTAGGAGGCTAAGTCCTGGAGCTAAATCGTCAATAAACGTTGGAGTAGTGATCTGATCCGTGAACATGGGGTATAAAGCCTGATTTCTGTATAACCTTAAAATTCTTTTTGCAAGGTCATCCTTTGGTGCGAACTTGCCTCTATATGGATACGTTATTCTTAGGATTATGTAGTTTTTTAGGTCTTTTCTTACTATTTCTTCTGCTTCAAGTTTAGTTAACCCATACCAGGACAATTTATCAGGTAAACCTGTGATGTCCTCCTCATCGTATGGTCCCCGAGTCCCGTCAAAAACAAAGTCAGTCGAAATAAAAATTAAATTTCGTCCAGTTTTTTGGCAAGCTCTAACAACATTTTTTGTCCCTTCCACATTAATTTGCCAGCAAGAATTGTCTTTATCATGACGCTGCTTTTCGGCAGCATCTACATCGGTAAATGCTGAAAAGAGAATTGCCCAAGAAAAACCATGTTTTTTGAAAAAATCAAAAACTGATTCTTCTTTTGTAATGTCAACCGGAATCTCTCCTTTAAAATCTGCCTTTATTAATTTAAAATCTGGCTCTGCCAATTCACAAAACCGCGAGCCAACCATGGAAGATGAGCCAATTATGCCTAACTCAATTTCTTTCATTTACCTTAAAATCTGACCTAACCTTATCCCAATCCAACTGGGCGTTTTCTATTCTTCCTTCATCCTCGGGATTATAGAGTTGAGTAGGAAAATTAAGAAGATATCCGGCTTTGGTTGAAATGACCATAAAGGCATGGTAAACATCTTTTGGGATTACTACCATGTACATTTCTTCTTCTTTTTCGGGCCCCATCAAGAATAGATTGAAAGCTCCTTTAGTTTTAGAATTTTCTCTCGGATCAAAAAGAGCCGTAACTATGCGACCACTAGCGCAGATGAAGCGATCTTCCTGAAGTTTGTGAACGTGCCATTTGTCCTGGTCACGCGCAATGCCAGATGGAGTGATGGACAAATATTGCATCATAAACGGGAGATCTTGATTGAGAACTTCTGTCCAATCATTACGCAATGTTTCAACTAGAGAACCTGTTTTATCTTGGTGGATTATCAACTTTTTTAAGATAACTCCTTCTATCAGATCTTTTTGAGTTGAATAATTAAGATAGGAATAATTCATCTACGGTCAACGTATTGGGTTTGATAGTAATTCTCGAAATCTTTATTTTTTAACTTTATCCACCAATTTTTATTATCTTTGAACCACTTTATTGTTAACTTAAGCGCTTCGTTAAAACCATATTTTGGTTTCCAGCCTAATTCTTTTTTAATTTTAGTGGCATCTATTGCATAGCGTCTATCGTGGCCGGGTCTATCGGTAACATATTCCATTTTGTCTTCGTTAAAACCGAGCTCTTTTAATATTTTTTTAATTACTTCAATATTGGCAATATCACTGTCGACTCCTATGCAGTAAGTCTCGCCTACTTTACCTTTTTGTAAAACTAAGTCGACAGCACGACAATGATCTTCTACATATAACCAATCTCGCACATAAAGACCATCTCCGTAAACAGGAACTTTTTTACCTTCTAAAAGGTTAGTAATTGAGAGAGAAATTAGTTTTTCGGGATATTGATAAGGGCCAAAATTATTTGAACAGTTGGTAATGGTTATTGGCAATTTGTAAGTTTCAAAGTAAGCGCGCACCAGGTGATCCGAGGCGGCCTTTGAAGCGGCGTAAGGACTTCTTGGACTATATTTTGTTTCTTCACTGAATCTTTCCGTTGAACCTAGATTGAGTGCACCAAATACTTCATCGGTAGAAATGTGGTGAAATCTTTTGACTTTGGCATCTTGAGCTGCGGCCAAAAGTACTTGAGTGCCAACTACATTAGTTAGAACAAATGGGGCCGGGTCTAAAATAGATCTGTCGACATGGGATTCAGCCGCAAAATTTACTACTGTGTCCACACTTTTTAGGGCACTACGAATCTGTTTGGGGTTTGCGATATCACCTTTTATAAAAGTATAGTTGGGATTATTTTTGTGTTTTTCCAAATTTTGGGGGTTACCGGCATAAGTTAATTTGTCAAAATTTATAACTTTATCAGCTGGGTGTTCTTTTAACCAAAATTGAATAAAATTTGAGCCGATGAAACCGGCTCCGCCAGTGACGAGAATTGTCATTTTAGAAGGAAGTTAATTCTTTCTCTTTATCTTTTTTTAGGGCTTTTCTGGCCCAATAAACGCTTGTTCTGTAGAGACTTTCAAAAGTTCCGGCGTCTGACCAAAAACCGTCCAAATATGACCAACGCATGGACCCTTCCTTTATATATATGTTATTAACATCAGTTATTTCCAGTTGTCCACGCGGAGAAGGTTTAATTTGTCGAATATATTTGTAAACTTCTGAGTCGTAAATGTAGACTCCAGTTACTGCTTGATTGCTTTTGGGGGTTTTGGGTTTCTCGACGATACCTTTTATTTTAGTTTTATCTTGAGGATTTAACTCGGCTATCCCAAACCTTTGTGGATCTTGAACCTCTTTTAAGAAAATAAGGGCACCTTTTTTGAAGTTTTCTACTTCGCGTGATATATCTGCGTCTGTACAATTATCCCCCAAAATTACAGTTACAGGCCCATTGTCGGCAAAATCCTCTGCTAATTTCAAAGCTTCAGCTATGCCCCCATCTCCTGTATTTTGATAAGCATATTCGAGATGGCTAATGCCAAACTCTTTACCATTTTGCAAAACTCTAATGAAATCCCCAGCATGCGGACCGCCAACGACTATTAAAATGTCTTTAATACCTGCGGCAACCAGGGTCTTTATAGGGTAATAAACCATTGGCTTATCGTAAACTGGAAGTAAATGTTTATTGGTAGCGTGAGTTAGGGGATAAAGTCTGGTTCCTAAACCGCCGGCGAGAATGACGCCTTTCATAGAACTTTTGTAATTATATACCAGCTCAGATTGACTCAACAACTTCAACCAGTTCCCCGATTACCACAAATCTTGCCGAGTCTAAAAATCCACTGCAGGTGTAAATGGTCACACGAGGGCTACCTTCTTGATTCAAAATTTCAACCTGATTTGGCTTTACTTCTTTTCTCTCGTTAATCTTATATTTGTAGACCTTATTGTCCCCAGCTGTAACATAGACAAAATCGCTTATTTGAACTTTCCAAAGACCGCCTAAAACGCCACTTGTGTTATGGCCGTAAATTATGCTGTTGCCGCCTTCCTCGGGTGTTTTTGAATCAGTCAGAAAAGAAACTCCGCTTTTGGAAACAGTCCAACGGTTATTTTCTATATAACCGTCGGTAATCTCAAGAGTCTTTTCAAGTTTTGGAACGTAAAGTTTTGTTGGCTTGGATTTTTTACTTTGCTGATTAGTCTCGAAAGAATTAACGATGGTCTGATCCCGCTTTGAATTGCGCCAATCGGAAAGAAACGCGCTCCAAAGAATAAGACCCGCGCCTAATGCAATTAAAAACAATGCGGAAATTGACGAGAAGTTAAGTTTTGGTTTTACTGTCCTCTTTTTAAGAGAACTTTTTTTCCTTGCCATAAACCAAGACAAAGGGTTAGGAAGCCAGTGGTCATTAGCGTCATCCAGCTATTGCCGGTTGAAGCTAAAGTTGAAGCTCCCAAAACTTGCTGGTTGCTACTGTTGTTTGAGGATCCACTTGAGTTGTTATCATTATTGTTTGAGTTTGAACCGCCTGTTGACGGTGAAGCGCTTGGTGTTGCAGTTGGATCCGGTGACGGACTTGGGCTTGGTGATGGTGATGGATCGTTACCTCCTGTGTTACAAGAAGCTCCTTCACATTCCTCTTCCGGATCCGGTGATGGTGATGGTGACGGTGACGGACTTGGGCTTGGGCTAACTTGGGATGTAGGGCTCGGTGATGGGCTTGGGCCCTGTGATTGATACGGACTTGGTGATGGTGATGCTTGTGGAATATTACAATTGTTATTCCAAATTGCCTGTCCCTGCGAGTTCCAATTTCTACCGTCGGCATCCCAATAACCTGGAGGAATAATATCCTGTCCGCTTTGGTGTCCGCTTCTGTTGTGGTCGCTATTTCCTGTACCATTTACGGCATCATCATCAACAGTAATTTGAACATAGGGATTTGATTGACTGCCTGTAGCGTGACAAATAGTTACGTCGTCGTGATTTGCATAAACCACACCGGCAAGACCAAGTGTCAGCGCGAAGATTCCAAGTGATGTAAATACTTTTTTAAACATTTATTTTGTACAAGATAAGTATTCTATAATAAGTAACTATAGGATGTCAAGAGGATAGTTTTTTACATTAAAAAACCCCACCTATAGGTTTGGGTAGGGCTTTTTGTTTGACTCAAGTAATATTAAGGAGTTGTATTGGACGAAGGATCGACAACTACATCTACGCTTGCTGCGGCAACACCTGTTGTAGTTCCTACTGTTCCTCCAGTATTGTTGTTTGCCTTATTCTTTCCCGTCTTGGCCTTAACCGTTGCTCTTGTTCTAACACGGGTCTTATTTTTCTGTTTTGCGCTGACATTTTTTGTAGCAGATTGCGTAACGGTATTTGTGCTTTCAGTCCCGTTTTCTGCAATCGTCGCTGATGGACTTGCGGCACACTCACAACAACTCGGCATTGTGCCGTCGTTTGACGAACCTCCAACAGATACGGTTGCAGATGCAGTTGCGTCACCGGTATCGATTGTGACACCACTTCCCGTGTTGCCACTTGCTTCGTTGCCGCCGGTACTGGCAATAACCGTCGCATCAGTAACAACTTTTGTCTTATTTTTTTGCTCCAAGGACGCGGTACAGTTACTGATTTGGGTAATAGTGTTAGTAGAACCACTACCATTACCAGTAATATCTGCTGTAGGATCCGCAAGAGTAACTCCGGTAAAAGTTGCACCGATTAAAGCGATGGCTGATACCGGAACTCCGATTCTATAAAGTAACTTATTCATAGTTCACCTCCTCCCTCTCAGGACTAAATTTCACAACTAATTTCAGATTCCGCAACACAAGTATCAGTGCCTGTGTTGCCATTTGCACTGTCCATCCCCGCCCCTCCGAAAAGTTGGTCGTCACCCGCGTCTCCGCGAAGAGAATCTGCTCCATCGTTACCATTCAGAATGTCATCGCCATTGCCACCGCGCAGACTATCCGGCCCCTCGTTACCCTCTAAAAGGTCATCCCCGTTGCCTCCGTCCAATTTATCCGCCTGTTCGTTACCGACTAAATGGTCATTCCCATTGCCGCCGTCAATAACATCGGCTCCCGTTCCCCCGAAAATAAGATCATCCCCGTTGTTTCCGTTAATGTGATCCGCTCCAGCTTCTCCGAAAATCACATCGTTGCCGTTATTGCCATGAATTTTATTTTCGGCTCCCGATCCGCCAAGAATGCAATCGTCCCCATTGTTTCCGTTGATAATGTCTGCACCTTCAAGGCCTAATATCAGGTCATTGCCAGGGGTTCCGGTTAGAGTTTCGGCCTTTGATGTTCCAATAATCGGCGTCGGCAAAAGATCGATTCCGTCACACTCATCTGGAATATCAATTGATATTCCGATGATAAGATCAAAAATAACTTCAGTGTTTTGGAATTCGTTGCCGGCTGATGATTGAAATGTCGCCTCAAAATTTACCGTTTTGGTTTGACTTGGGTTTAGGTTAAATAGAAAAAGTCCGTTTGGTCCGCCACTATCTGCAAAAAATTGCGCCAAGGTTTTGTTGCCCAGAGTTCCACCGTAAATGTCATTACCGCCTTCGGAAATGACAAAATCAATGACATTTTCCAAACTTTCGGAAACATTTGTCTGAACTCCTCTAATCCCAACAGGCCTAACTTGCGTTCCACTATTGGTAATAACTACGTTCCGGTCCTCCACATCACCCGGAAGAAAATTTGTGACAACAAATATCGGATCACCGGTTGGAACGCCCCAATTAATTGTTAAGTCCCCGATTGCAATAACGTCTGATTTTTGAAGAAAATTCGGCGCGGCAAAATAATAAGTCGTTATCGCAATAAGAACGATTACAAAAATCCGGACCATTCTCAATTTGATTTTATTTGTAGAAAAGCTTAGCTTATTTTTCATTTCTAGCATCCTCCATTATTAGTTGCGTTTTTAGTCGGAGTTGTGCAATTCTTCCAAGTATTTGCCCCGTCGTTTTCCCGGCCGATTGATGTATCAGGAGATGAGCCTGTATAAGAATGGGCATCTATAATTCTGCCGCTCGGGTCTTTAAGTTGAAGTGTTTCTGCTGAACCATTGTTAAGCCAACCATCACCCGAATCTTCATAGACAACCCTACCGCCAGCACTGATTGAGCCTAATGAAGTTAAACTTCTGGCAGAAAGAGCAATATCTTTTAATGTCCAACCTGTGAGGTTAATAGATGCTCCGCTGGGGTTATATATTTCTACCCATTCATCTGTGAATGTGGATTGGGGGTCGGGTACAAATTCATTTAATAGTAAATCTGTTCCGTATCCGGGTGTTGGTATTTCTCGAACAATGAAATCAGAAGCGTTGAAATTTGCGCCTGTTGCTGAATCTATTCCTGTAGGTACTCTTTCGATTGATTGGTTTTGTGCGGGATTTAAGCCTGTTTCACCGTCCCACTGAACCGTGTCAATGATATTACTGCTGGAATCAAGAAGCTGTAAAAGTCCGACGTCTATGTTGAGTTGACCTCCAAGGTTAGCGGTAATAGCATTATTGTCGTCATAGCAATTATTCCAAATGGCTGAATTGTGGGCCAGCAGAGCGAAACCACCGGGCGGGACGTTGATGTTATTTGCAGTCACAAGGTCGATGGTATTTGTACCGTCTGTAATTTTAAAATCTTTAAGATTAACTGTAACGGAAAACCCGTTATAAACCTCGATCCATTGAGCTTCTGTATTCCCCTGAGAACAACTCGAATCTGGTAAAACCTCATTAATCACGAGTGTTTGAGCAATTGGAGGGCCGAAAGTTTCCGCGGCCTGAAACAGATTTCCCGTTGAAGTTTCAGTATCCGAAAAAAATGCAAAGGTGCTGTAAATAAGAACCGTGCTTATTAAAAAGGGTAGCAAAACTTTTAAACTAGAAAGGTTTGTAAGATTAAGCATACTTTTTCTTGCCCTTCTGGAAAGTTCTTCTATTTCGAGCATTGTGATAATGCTTTTGGGTGTGCTTTGAGTTTTTTGTTTTCTTATTTCACGAGAGATAGTTATTAATTCAAAAATAATAACAAGGGAAGAGGGGACGACAACTAAAAGTGGAAATCCTACGTTCGATTTGGTAAATGCGATTAGCTTGCCAACATAGGGTAATCTCATTGTCCCTTTTCCTATAATATTTTCCTGGGGTGCTAAAAATTGATCTTGCCCCTTATTGGCGTCACCCTTTGTTTGATAAAAAACTTTTTCCTCTTTAACTTCTACTTGCGTAATTCTATGGGTAATTACCACGCTTGAATTTTTAGTTCCTTTAAAAGCAATTACATCTCCGACTTTGTATATTGGTTTTTGCGGTTGAGGAGAAACATATCCATTTTGAGCTTGAACAACGACCAGATCCCCAACGTGAATTGCGGGTTCCATGCTACCGGAGCGCACAATTAGTGCTCGATTACCAAAAATCGGCGTGGCAATATATACAAGGGCTATTGCCATTGCCATAAGTGTCAAAAAAATTCCAAAGCTTGTTTCTTTAATAAAAGCCTTTAACATGATTTTTAAGTATTAATTGTTAAGGATTAAGTGAAGCCGCACTCACTGCTTCGTCCTTCATCCTTAGTCCTTAGTCCTTAGACTTAGCCCACAACTGACAGCCATTAACTTCTAAAGACTTCGGGTAACCTCAGTCTAAAGGGCGGGAACCCAAATTGGACAGCAAGTCCCCGCCCAGTAAGTTTCACGATACAAAATTAAAACGCCTGTCCTGGGTTGTTTCTGTGTTGAACTGCTTCAAAAGTCATATCTGCAGTCATACCATCGCCTTGCATCTCATTTCCAACCGTATTAGGAACATTCCAACCTATTCCAAAGTAGTAGGTGGCACTCGCAACCATTCTTCCGTCTACTGCCAAACCGTGACAAGGACCGTAATTGGTATTACCATCACTTACACAACCAAATAATGCAGCAACTGGCGCTAAACCTTCCCATAGATTCCAAGTTTCTCCTATGGCATCGATCGTTCCGGATGTAATCAATGTTGGTTCTGGATCACCTTGTACACCATTCTGATCAATATTGTCACCTTCGGTAAAATCTGCTTCGCATGGACCAACAGGAGGGTTAGCTTGCGCGTTGTTACATTGAAATCCCGGTGTTGAGCCTTGATCGAGCCAAACATAAAAGTTGGTATTTTCTCTTAGCTCGCCATCTTCGCCAGAAACACATGTAGGCTCATCGGTGGCTTCTTCGCCTGAACACCCGTTTTCTGATTCGACCGGTGGACTTATCACCAATCGGCCCCACGCATCATTGTCTACAACATGCAGACTCACTGTATCTTCTCCAAAATCTCCGGGTTTAATGTCGGTGAAATAGAAGAATTTGTGTGCTGGTCCCAAATCAGTTTGTGTCCACGTTGTTATGACGGACTCATCAACTTCTTCTGTTTGAGGATCGTCTTCAATCACCGGACAATTAGGTTGTCCGTTTGCAATCGTGTTGTAGTAACAAGTGTTATCTACTTTTAGATCAAGAGACCCTGCAGTAAATGTGTTTCCGGTTGAAGTTTCCGTGTCGCTAAAGAAAGCAAAAGTTGCGCCGATTATTAAAGCGGCTGCAGCTGCAATTGAAGCTGCGGAAAGTAGTATTTTCGAATTTAAATTAAAAGTCATCGTTATCACCTCCAATCTCTTTAAGTTTTATTAAATGAAAAGGCACGAAAAAACCCGCCAGGAAGAGCGGGTAACATTGAGAATATTTTAATGTTGGAATCTCGTCGGCAAAGAGCCTCAAAGACTGGGCAGTTATTTGCATACTAAATGTGGCAGCAATTTGTATGCAAGCTGATGATTTGTAAAAAGTTTATAAGCTTATTTGCGTTCTATGTCAATTGGGACGAAGTAGTGAAAAAATGGATAAAACTGATTCAATTTCATACAAATTTTTAGCTTGCAAAATATCCCATAACATTGTATTATATTGGCCTCAGACAAAGCATGATAAATCTTAAAAATCAAAGGCTTCTAGTTATTGCCCCTCATCCGGATGATGAAGTTATTGGATGTGGAGGCTTAATTGCCAAAATTAAAAACGCCGGTGGCAAAGTATATGTGCTTTATTTAACTGTCGGCGATACACGCGACTTTACTAAAAAAGGATTATCGACTGCAAAAGAACGCGTAGCAGAAATTCAAAAAGTCGCCAGGTTTTTAAAGCTTGATAAATACGATATTGCTTTGCTTGGAAACAATTACCATCTTCGACTTGATGTTTTGGGCCAAAAAGCACTAATGGACATAATTGAGCGCACAAGCAAAGTTTCGATAGAAAAGATAAAACCTACAATAGTTGCATTTACCTCACCTAATTCCTACAACCAGGACCATGCAATAGCAGCAAAGGCAACTCATGCTGCTCTAAGGCCAGCACCAGCAAAGGCGAAACATTTTGTGGATACCGTACTTTCTTACGAAGAATCCGCCGATCAATGGGCGCTTGAAGAATCTCCCAATGTCAACTTCTTTGTTCCTCTCTCAAAAGCCGAAGTAGACAAAAAAATGAAGGCCTTAAAACTTTATAAATCTCAAGATAGGCCGGCACCAAATTTACGTTCTTTAAGTGTCCAGAAAAATTTAGCATCTCTTCGAGGCGCACAATGCGGAAAGTCTTTTGCAGAAGCCTATATCTGCTTGCGAACAACAAGTGAATAAATTTTATGAAAGAAAGATTTTTCAGTCATCAGTATAAGCTTCTTTTGGGTCTTGTCCTTTTGGCAGGTTTTTTTATTCGTGCAGTTAACCTGAACTTTAACTCCCCTTTTTTGGATGAGGCTATTTACATAAATCTAGGAAGGCAGTTCTGGTCTGGAAACTGGTCTAGCCTTTCTGAAAGTATTTCCTGGGTTGGCGGTTTCCCGTTTTTTTATCCTCCCCTTGCAGCGGCTTTTTTTGCATTTGGCGGAATTGTTACTTCAAGATTCTTAAACGTAATCTTAGGAGTTGCTTCGGCTTATTTAATATATAAATTTACTTACGAACTTTTTCCGATTGAAGACAAAAAACAGCGATTGTTAGCAGGCATTATTGCTGCTGCTCTTATGGCAACCAGTGCGATTCCAATCGTTTATAGCAGACAAACAATGTTAGATAACCTAAGTATCTTTCTTTTTTTAGCGGGATCTTTATTTTTAGCTCGGGCCATCTATGAGGGCGAAAGGGATTCATATATCCGTTCAGCAATTTCTCTTTTTGGAGCATTTTTGGCAAAATACATTGCCGTAATTTATATACCGCTCCTTCTTATCCTGACCCTTTACCTTGCAACGAGAACTGGTAAAAAATATATTCTCGAGGGGATTTTTAAATCATTTTGGCTTCCGTTGGTTCTTTTGACCTTAGTTTTTGTAAGCATTAATTTTGAAAGTCTCACGGGCTTTTTTGCCTCAAAGACGTCAGGGCATAGCGGAAGTTTTTTTGGAATCATCTGGTCATATCTAAAATATTCACCACTTATTTTTGCAGCTTCTGTGCCGAGCATATATTTTATAATCAAGAAAAAAGCCACAGGTCTTGCTCTAATTTTAAGTTTAGGTGCACTCCTGCCACTTTTTGCTCATATTACAATTGGCGAAGGATCATCTGTTCATCAACACAGCGTTTTTGCACTATTATTTTTACTGCCAACCATTGGAATCGCTTCAGGTAGCCTAATTAATAAATATAAATATCCGGCAGTACTGGCAATAGGGCTTTTTATATTTCTAAACTTTATAATATCTATGCCAAAAGTTAAGGCGCTTGAAACATTTTGGCCAAATACTAATGAGGCGGTTAAGTTTTTAAGATCAGATGTTGTGCCGGGTGATCAAGTTCTTGCTGAATCAGAAGATTCGATTGCACTTGGACTATCCAATAAATTACCCCAGGAGAATATCGAGGGACCGTTTGATTTTACTTATCGAAATCTAAAAGGGGTAGATGCGTATCAATCGGCGGTCAATGATGGTTATTTTAATTACATCGAACTTGATAAAACTTTTTTCTCCTCAGATGAGTATTTGGCAATTGAAAGTGTGATTGAAAAAAATTATTCATTGGTTTTTGATGATGGTTCTATTAGAATTTTGAAGATTAAAAATGAAAAGATATAGTGGAATTCAGCCTCAGTATTTTCCTAGACTTCATTACTTTGCAAGGATCATGGCCACAGACATTTTCATGGTTCGCGACGATGTTCAATTTGTAAGACACCATAAATACCCGGATGGAACAAACGGATTTTCTTATCAGGCACACTCCCCAATTAAATCCTCAATGGAGATCTATTATCTTGTAATACCTATTGCCCACGAAGGGCTTACACCAATTTTTAAAACACATATAAGTGATAGAGAAAAATGGACAAGTTCTCACGTTCAGACAATCAAATCAGTCTACGGAAAAGCGCCAAATTTTGAGAAAATTTTTCCACAAATAAAATCGATTATCGAAGGCAAACACGAGAGTCTGCTGGAACTTAACCTAAAAACAATTTTGTGGGGAGTTTTGAATCTGTTGGGAGAAAAAGAAATAAAAGATGACATGTTGTCTCTTGATTCCGTCAATCAAAAACTTTCCCAAAAACACGACTTTCGACTAAAGGAAATAAGATTGGCAACAAGCCTTAAATCGTTTAAAAACTTCACAAATCAAACCGCTAATGAAAAAATTCTCTCTATTCTCAAAGAACTTGGTGCAACCGAAGATTACTGCGGAGGCACTGCCATGTCAGCCTACGTTGACGAATCATTGTTTGAAAAAGAAGGGATAAAAATCACTGTTCAGGATTGGAAATGCCAGAAGTATCCACAATTATTTGAAGATAAACTCGGATTTATCCCCAACCTTTCCATCATTGATCTTTTAATGAATGTGGACCACAAAAAAGCAGTTGAAATTATTAATGGTTAAGCGAATTTTACTTTTGGCTTTTTTGATTACGTTTGGAATAATCGTTGTTAGCATTTTTGCTACAAATCCTCAAAAACGAGTCGGATCTCCTGTGACTGAAGAATTTAAGCGAAAAGAACCTATTTTAATTAGAGGATCTATCCCATATTGGGATCAGGACAAGGCGTCAGCTTCGTTTTCAGGTAACGTTAGTAAATTCAATTATGTCAGTCTCTATTGGTATTATCTAGGAGCTGACGGTCAAATAAAAAAATATCGAGCCTCTCGTGAAGACAAAAACATCATAAAGTTTGCTCACGACAACAATATAAAAGTCAGTGCAATTATCACTAATAATCTTGATGATGAAGGCCTTGGGTGGAACTCAAAACGAGTTGAGGAAAATATTAAAGATTCAAATGCAAGAGAAAAACATTCTGAAAATATAAAAAACCTATTAATTGAAAAAAACTTTGACGGCGTAATAATCGATTACGAGTTGGTGAGAGCAGACCAAAAAGAAAATTTCACCAAATTTATGGAAGAACTTTCCAAAAAATTAAAACCCGAAAACAAGTTAATAACCGTTTCACTTCACCCAAAAACAGGCAATAGCATTAATGGTGAGGAAATCGGCAGGTTTCAGGACTGGAAAGAACTCGCAAAATACGCAGACCAGCTTTCGATAATGTCATTTGGAGAGCACGAAGATGAAGGCGAACCGGGCCCGATTTCCTCAATTCCCTGGATGGAATCAATCATAGGCTATGTGCAAAGTTTAAAAATTAATCCGGAAAAGTTTTTTCTTGGCATTGGAACTTTCGGATACAAGTGGCAAACAGATTCTGACAAAGCTGCAGAAGGGTTAACTTTTGAGCAGGTTCAGAAAATTTTAAGTGACAATCAAATTGAAGTTAACTGGAATGAAACTTATAAATCTCCTTATTTTGAGTACGAGAAAAGCGGAACTGAATATGTTGTCTGGTTTGAAAACGCTCAAAGTGTCGGCGAAAAACTAAATCTGGCAGACAAAAAGGGTTTTGGCGGAGTAAATTTCTGGCGCCTAGGCGGCGAGGATCCTAAAATTTGGGAATTAATTAAGAATTAGTTTTTTGAGTCTTTTTTAAAGCGTGAAAACTTTTCCAAGTAAAAGTTCTACAAGAATGTTCCTCTTGGGATATTGAGCCAGATAATTTTGACTAAAGCCCTCGGCATAAGAAACTCCGACTTGCTCTCCTCTTATTACAGCCCATCTTCTGGTTTTATCAACAGCGTTTACTACGTTAGGTAGAAAATCGACCTGGCTTTTGTGAGCCCCAAATGCTTCAAGTTTTTGATCAACTGTTTCTGTAATATCAACTACAGTATTAACTCTGGCAATTTGACCGTCAGCAAAAGTTAATCCTTGTGGATCTGTGTGGTAAAAATATGGATGTTTTTTAAGAGGTTGTTTTTCGCCTGCCTCAAAATTTTTATGTCTAGCTTCAGGTACCGCCCAAATTACTAATTGACCAGTGTGCGCGTGGTCTGTCATATAATCAATGGTCGGATGAGTAATAATAATTGAGGGATTTACTTTGCGAATTAAAGCCGCTACCATTTTGGCTGTTTCCAAATCGTAAGAAACGCATCCGTCATTTATACCTAAATTTACATATTTTGCACCTATAATTTTTGCTGCTTTTTGCTGCTCTTTGGCTCTAATTTCGATAATTTCCTCTGGTGAAAGACTATTGGTTCCGCAACGACCGTCTGTTAGAGGAGCAATAGTAACTTCATGCCCTTTTTTCACAAGATGGATCAATGTTCCACCCGCAAATTGCTCCATATCGTCAGGGTGTGCACCGATTGCCAAAATTGATTGTTTAAACATAAGATCGAAATTATATAAACCTATATTATTAAAGTCAAATTGTTTAGTTTTAAATTCTTACTGCTTCGTCACGCCTGGTTGGCGAAGTCCAGCGGCCCACGGATTTTCCAAAAAAACCAGGAATTAACGACGAGACGAGAATTAAAGAAGTCACGTAGTGCATAAAGAAGAAAAACAACCCGTAGAAAATAAACTGAGGTTTTTTGTGCGTTAAGCCAATAATAACCGAAGTACCGTAATCAAACACGAATAGCCAAATAAATATGTCCCTAAGGCTCACATATCTGTAGGGACCAAATGATTGATAGAGGCTTATAAAACCGGAAACAACAGCATTTGTCTGCAAAAAAGAGATTTGAGAAATAACTAAGTAGACTAAAAGAATTGGCAAAAAGAGTGTAAAAATTACACTTAAAAAAACCTCAACGCTGAAAGTAATCAAAGCTATATGGAAAAAGGAGAGCCAGATGCCATTGACCTTAACCGTTTGGAAAAAGCCAATATTCCAACGGCGTACCTGGTTCCAGTAATCTTTTAAGTTATCAGGGTGCTGATCCCAACCAATACTTGTTGGACTGTAGCCTATGGTACCTAGTTTTTTCTTATGAAGTTGAAACGCCAGGTTGAAATCTTCAATTAATAACCCGGGCGTGTCAATTTCCAATTTTTTTAAAATTTCGGACCTGTAAAGTGCGCAAAAACCTGGAACCACGAAGCTCACATTTGTGTGGCGCCAAGTCATTCCATATATTAAGAAATACTGAAGGATGCGATTTAAACGCTCTCTGTAGGCAATAAAGTAATATTTGAGATCTGGAATTATGTGCTGTGGCCAGTAAATAGATGCCCTACCAAAAACAACAGCAGTTGCGCCATCGTTAAAAAGTGGCAAAGCCCTTTTAAGAAAAAGTTTTTCGATTTTGGTATCGGCATCAACAATGAAAATTAACTTGTATCTTTTAAATAATTTATATTTTCTCAAGGTATAGACAATGGCCTTAGCTTTGCCACGACCCGGTTTGAGTTCGGACGCGATAACTTTTAGTGCTTTGGCAATTTTATAAGTTTTATCACTTGACCCATCCGAAGTTACGTATATTTGGGAAGGCTTGAGCGATTTTTTTAGAAAATCTACACACGCTTTTATAACTAACTCTTCGTTATGAGAGGGAATAATTGCCGCAACGTCGGTTGTTTTATAGATATTCCTAGCTCGACGATGCCTTAACTTCTCAACTCTTTGTAAAGTCAGACGTGCTAAGCCCATAAGAAACCAGAAAATGAAACTTGGTCCAAAAAAACTTCCTAATGCTTTCATTGGTTTTGAGACTGAATTGTTCTTATAATCCCCTCTCTTAAGCTTATTTTAGGCCACCAGCCAAATTTTTTGATTTTAGAAAGATCGGGTTTTCTACCTTGATGATCGTGCTTTGGTCTTTCAACAAATTTTATTTCACTTTTTGAATTGGCAAATTCTATAACTTTACATGCTAAATTATAAATTGTTATTTGTTCATCTGACCCTAAATTATAGACATCTCCTGTTTTTCCTTTATCGGCAACTAAAATCAGGCCAATAATCAAATCGTCAACATAGCAAAATGTTCTAGTTTGCTTGCCTTCTCCGTGGACTGGTAGTGGTTCATTATTTAGGGCTTTTCTTAAAAATAAAGGTATAGCTCTATTGTCTTTTTGAGACATAAAAGGACCATAGGTATTAAAAATTCTAACGATTTTTGCATCAAGACCGTATTTTCTAACATACATTGAAACCATGCTTTCTGAAAGTCTTTTGCCTTCTTCGTAGGGGCTTCTAATTCCTGTAGGGTCCACGTTTCCAGTATATTTTTCTTGCTGGGGGGAGACTTGAGGGTCGCCATAGATTTCGGAAGAAGAAGTAAAGACTAGTTTTGCACCCGAAGTTAGAGCTAAATCTAGGACATTTTTTGTACCAGCTGAGTTTGTTAAAAGCATTTCTTGTGCTAGGGGAATTAAGTTGTCCACACCGGTAGGGCAAGCGAGATGGTAAATTTGATCGAGGGTTGACAGTTGGCGGTTTATAGAAACAAGGGGATGAGTAATATCGTGTTGGATAAATTGGAAGTTGGGGTATTTTTGTAAAACCTTCAAGTTTAATCTATTACCTGTAATAAAATTATCGACTGCGATAACTCTATGCCCATTTTTGAGGAGATTTTCGCAAAGATTCGAGCCTATAAAGCCTGCTCCACCCGTAACTAGGATCGTCATATCGGGTATTATAGTTTAATAATATGGGGTTGTCTATATTTAGAAAGAATATTTTTTGTGTCGATAACTGGCTTCATTGACTGGACAAGTGTTCGATATGGAACTTTTCTATGGGCTGTAGTAATAATTATTAAATCTTGACTATTTAAGGTCGACTTATTTATTTTTTGTGAAGTGCTGCCGTTTATTTTTTTGACGTAAGGATCGTGATAAGAGACAGTTATTCCAGATTTTTCAAGTTCTTTCCAAATTTTTAAAGCAGGAGATTGGCGAATATCAGCGGTTTCTTCTTTGTAGGCTACCCCAACCAGGAGAACGTTAAGCTTATGTCCGTTGGCAAGTTTGCCGTTTGCAAGCTCAATGGCTTTATCAACAACTTTCTTTGGCTGAAGTTCATTTACTTTTGCCGCGGCTTCAACCACTTTAAGTGGAATGCTTTTTTTCTTTGCGGCATCCAATAGATGGTAAGGCAAAACAGGAATGCAGTCTCCACCCGCACCTGGTCCCGGATAATGGGGCAAAAAGCCAAAAGGTTTTGTGGAAGCTGCTTTTATTACTTCCCAAATGTCAACGCCGATACTTAGAGCATATTGGTTAATTTCGTTTACTAGGCTAATGTTTACTAATCTAAACGTATTTTCCAAAACCTTGGTCATTTCTGCTATTTCGCAGGTTGAAACCGGGTAAACCTTTTCCACAAAACTCGAGTAGAAATTAGTGACTAACTTTAGGGAATTTCTCTCGATTCCACTAACGATTTTGGGGGTGTTATTAACCGTATATTTATTATTGCCTGGATCGACTCTTTCGGGAGAAAACGCAAGAAAGAAGTCCTTTCCTATTTCAAGCTGCGATTTTGCAAGCTGCGGGTAAACAATATTTCGAGTTGTTCCAGGGGCAACTGAGCTTTCAAGAATTACTAATTGACCTTTCTTTAAATTTTTAGAAAGATTGGAGGCAACTTTTTTTAATATCGAAAGGTCAGGTTTGTTATTTTCGCCTATAGGAGTTGGGACGCAAATACAAATTACATCGCACTCTGCTAGCCTTTTTGTATCAATTGTTGCTGAAAGATTAGGACTTCCTAAATTATTTATTTGAAAAACTCTGTCTGGGTTGATTTCAAAGCCGAGGATTTCGAAGTTTACATCAAGAGCGGCTTCTGTAAGTGCGCTGCCAACATAACCCATACCGATTATACCGACTTTTGCACTGCAATCTTTGATAGCTCTTGAGAGTTCTGAGAAAGTACTCATTTGTGAAAAACAATTTGGGCAGTGAATGGGCAGACATAACTAGGGACAATTTTATCCTTAAATTGTCCCATAGTCAACTATTATACGATATTACTAGGCGATTTTAGGCAAGTATTTCTAAGGAGATTTTTTAGATAATAACTTATCGATTAAGGACCTTAGGCTCTTGCACGATTTTGCAATCGCCTTGCTAATAAAAAGAGTGCAACTAATCCGATGACGAATGCCGATATTTTGACACCAAGAGGTAATCCTCCTGATTCAATTGCTGAAGGATCAAAGTCTACTGATGGAGCTAAGGCAATCGAATTATCCTCTTGGGGGGTTCTGGCAGTTCTAAAACCGCCGACTAATCCCCTGAAACCAAAAGTGTTTGCAAAAAATCCGGTGGTTTGATTATTGCCAGATGAGCCTCCATTTGAAGAGGAGTTTGACGAACTATTCGATAATGCACCGCCTACACCGCCTGATGATCCATTGTTTGAGGATGACTGCGATTCTGGAGCGCTAAAGCCAGGGGGCACGAAGTGGCCGAGCCATGAACCAAAAACGTTTACTACGGTCATCACGACTTTGCGTCCCGAGAAATTGGAATTTATAAAGTTGACAACGTTAACAATAATATTGGCGTCGCCGGTTTTAATCTTAGAGTTTCCTCCTGTGTTGTATTTTGCATCATTGTCGCCAGTGTTTGCGTCGATGTTAATGTTGTTGGTAATAGTACCGTTGTTGGTTTGGTCAACATTAGTATTGTTTGTTTGTGTGGCTTGAGCATTATTAGTGGAACCTGAACCATTGTCTGTATTTACTGCTTGCAGTTCCCCATTTTGGCCAACCACAAAAAGCAATCCGTCAGAAGTGTAAAAATATGTTCCCGGAGCAGCGCCAACTATACTTCCCTGCCAATTACTATTTGGGTCATTGACAAAGACCATATAAATTGGATCGTCGCAAGGGCTACCGGCAACGTTGATATTTGCAACATTTATGACATTGGCATCGACCGAAACTTGTCCAGTTTCGATAATGGAATCACCGCCTGTGTTGAAATTAGCATCGTTGCCACCAGTATTGGCATCAAGATTTATATTGTTGTCGATTGCGGCATTATTGACTTGATTAGTTGTGGAGTTGTTGGTTGAGTTTGCAGTTGAAGTGTTGGTTGAATCTGAACCGTTGCCTTCGTTTATGGCCTGAACATCTGATCCGCAACAATTACTGCAACTACTTTGGGCAACCTGCTGATCTGGCAAAAGGATGTTTCCGACTAAATCGCCAAAGATATTTACAGTGTAAATTACGCCATCTACAACTGTGTTTAGAGTATTTACTACGTTAGCGACAACATTGGCGTCTCCGGTTGTAATCTGCGAATCTCCGTTGGTATTGTAAGAGGCATCGTTGTTGCCGCTGGTTGCGTTAAGGTTTATATTGTTAACAACATCTCCATCATTGTTAATGGTCTCACTTGTATTATTTGTAGAATCTGTCGTGGCTGTGTTTGTGGAATCTGAACCGTTTTGGAAATTTTGCGCAAGTTGTGAGTCCGATGAGGAACAGTTGAGACAATTTCCTGGGTTTTGGCCTAAAACAATGTCGCCGTTTTGATTGCCATTGACATCGAATTGGTAGATTCCCATGGTAACGGCATTAGCATCAGTAATTATTGTAGCAACTAAATTTGCATCGCCGGTTATTATTTCGCTGTCGCCACCCGTATTGTAAGAAGCATTGTTATCACCTGTTGACGAAAGCCCAGCTAAATCTGTCTGGATTAAGGCATCGTTGCCTATATCAATATCTGTGTTATTAGTGGAAGAATTGGTGGCGTTATTGGTTGAATCTGAACCATTACCTGAGTTGGTTGCCGACTGAGAAGGAGAGCAACAAGCGGAAGCACTTCCGGAAATTTGAGTACTATTAACAGTAGTTGTGACGACAGCGCCGAGATTGGCATCACCTGTAGTTACGGAGCTATTGCCTCCGGTGTTACCGGATGCATCGTTATCGCCTGTAACTGCCGCGAGGTCGGCATCATTTGAGACAACTGCCGTATTGTCTGAAGTTACATCAGTGTTGTTATCGGTCGTAGATGTGGAATCATTCGTTGAGTCTGCACCGTTACCTTCATTTGATGCTGTGGTACCGCTTTCGCCACCTGTATAACCTTCGTCATATTCACTCGATTGAGTACTACTTTGGTCTTGAGTCGTTGATTCAGGCTCGGCAGACGGGAAGGGCGACGGCGATTCTGAAGGTGGCAGTGGAGCAGGTGATGCTTGAGGAGCCTCTGAGGCTTGCGGTGCTTCGCTTGCCTGAGGTGCCTGCGGTGCCTGAGGTGCTTCTGCAAAAGCAATTAAGGGCAACGAGACCACCAAGGACAAGCTCAGTAAGAAGGTAGTTAGTAACTTTTTAATTTTAGTTTTGATCTTCATTTAATACAAAATTTTCAGGTTTTCAGATAAAGATTAGGTTACAAAATTTGGGGCAGTTTCCTTTCATTCTTGGAGGTTTACTCCTTGAACTTTATCTTTTTATGGATTTTACCCAAAGAGATAAAGCCTCCAAGAAATCTAGGAATAGCTTTTAGCTAAACAATGCTAAAAGTAAGAGTAACAACGACGCTGAATTACCATCGCCTAGATCTGGAAGATCTGGGAGGTCGAAGTCGAAATCAGCATCACCAACTACGTTGGAATTCGCAGTGTTTTCGACCATTACGTCAGCCATGGCATCTCCGGTGACGATCTCCGGATCGCCTCCATCGGTGTTGTCGTTGGCGTCGTTTTTACCAGTGTCAAGATCGACATCCACGTCATTGCAGTCATTCTTGCGATCGTATTCGTACTCGCCGTTTTCACCGCATTGATAGGTGTTGTCTTGATCTACAACGGTAGCACTCAACAGAGCGACATTTGCGTCATTGTCTGAATGAGTACCGTTATCTTTTATCTTGATAGTTGCATCAAAGATACAACCACAAGCATCGACGTCGGCAGCGTTGAAGTTAGCAAGATTTGCTACATCAACATCTGCTGAAGCATCACCAGTGTCGATTGATACATCGCCTCCGGTGTTGTCGTTGGCGTCGTTTTTACCGGTGTCAGCATCTACATCAATATCGTTTGAGATATTAGCGTAGTTGGTTTGCGTAACCACGGTGGCATTTGCTACGGCAACATTTGCAGTGTTATCACTGTTGGAACCGTTACCGGAAATCCAAACTGAAAGTGAACCACCACCATTTG
>Ga0247727_10000591_pt1 | contig 89021 bp, 16 predicted proteins | sample WisWelCaveWW1625_FD_202498 | JGI IMG/M metagenome (GOLD analysis project Ga0247727, IMG submission 202498) | Biofilm microbial communities from Wishing Well Cave, Virginia, United States - WW16-25 | ecosystem: Environmental > Aquatic > Deep subsurface > Groundwater > Cave microbial mat | place... | reverse complement strand
GAGACGGTGCCGCCGGATATATGACAGCACGGCATCCGGCACGATGTACCGTACCGAACAATCCTGCGCCAGGCGACGGCGAATTTGGCGCGCCGAGATATCGATCGATGGCATGGGGAACGATCGGATGTGCGATGGCAGGTGGCGGACCGGATGTCCGGCGCGCGTCGCCACGACAAAGCGGCACAATCGCCGCACCTCATCGATCGACCGCCATGACGGCAGTGTTGGTACGATGTCCGAACCGGCGATGAAATAGAGCGCGGCATCCGGAGCGCGCCGATGGAGCGCGCGTAGCGTCTCCACCGTATAGGAACGACCGCCCCGCACAACCTCCAGATCAGACGCTTGCAGGCGCGAGTGACCACGCACAGCCAACCGCACCATCGCCAGCCGATGTCGGGGAAGCGCCAGCCCGCGATCGGGCTTATGCGGCGGCTGACAACACGGCACGAAGACCAGCCGATCGAGCTGCAGCTCCTCGCAGGCCGTCTCCGCCAACACCAGATGCCCGATGTGCACCGGATTAAACGTCCCGCCGAGAACACCTATGCGCATACGCCCCATTGCTATCTCACTCGTATCGTGGACAGAAAGCAAAAGGCAGCATACAGACAAGAACTCGATCCTAAAGGATCGCTGTCGAGAACATGACTGGACAAGCTCAATCGATCCCTATTCTCCAGACTTCGACCCGCCGCCTTCTGCTGTCAATCTCTACTGCCGAATCTGACCACTACCAAAAATGACATACTTATACGTTGTCAGCTCTTCAAGCCCCATCGGCCCGCGCGCATGCAACCGATCCGTCGAAATGCCGATCTCCGCCCCCATGCCGAACTGCCCGCCGTCAGTAAACCGCGTCGACGCGTTGACATACACGCATGCCGCATCCACCCGCTCGGTGAACGCCATCGCCGCATCGTAATCCTCCGTCACGATTGCCTCGGAATGCAGGGTGCCGTACCGGCCGATATGCTCCACCGCCGCATCCAAGCTCGGCACCACCCTGACGGACAGGATCAGATCGAGATATTCCGTCGCCCAATCCTTCTCGGTCGCTCGCTTCACCCTCTTGACCAACGAACGTGTGGCAGGACAACCGCGCACCTCCACACCGGCGCTCCGCAAACGCCTCACCATCGACGGCAGAAACCGTTTGGCCGCGTCCTGATGGACCAGCAATGTCTCCATCGCGTTACAGACGCCGGGGCGCTGCACCTTGGCATTCATCACAATCTCGGATGCCTTCTCCAAGTCTGCCGCACGATCGACAAAGACGTGGCACACTCCTTTGAACTGCTTGATCACCGGCACCTTGGAGGAACGCACCACCTCCCGAATCAGCGCCTCGCCGCCGCGCGGAATCACCAGATCGAGATACTCCGTCATCCCCAGCAAGATCGTCACCGCCGACCGCTCCGTTCGTCCCACCACCTGCATCGCCCCATCGGGAATCCCCGCTTGCACCGCTGCCGTGTTCAACACGCTGAAGATGGCGCGATTCGACCGGATCGCCTCGGAGCCGCCACGCAAGATCACGCTGTTACCGGCTTTCAGACAGAGGGCGATGCAATCGCTGGTGACATTGGGACGCGCCTCATAGACGATCCCGATCACACCGATCGGCACCCGACGCTTGCCGATCCAGAGACCGTTGGGCCGACGCCACATCTTGATCGCCTCGCCGACCGGATCCGGAAGCTGAGCCACCACCCGAAGACCCTGCGCCATCTCCGCAATCCGATCCGCATTCAACGTCAGCCGATCGAGCAGCGCGCCGCTGATCCCGCGCCGCCGCGCCGCCTCCGCGTCCTGCCCGTTCGCCGCCAGTACCTCGTCCTGCCGCTCTTCCAACGCCTCCGCCATCGCCTCCAGCGCCCGATTCTTGACGTTGGTCGAGAGCGTCGCCAGCCGTCGCGAGGCCCGCTTCGCCCCCCGCCCGATCCGTTCCAACTCCTGACGTAATGTCATCTGAGACCTCCCCACCCTATCCCAGTGTGGCCGCGTTGCGGCCAAACAGGGTCAGCTGCAAGGCACGACGACGAAGACGTACCCATCTGCGGTACGTCGAGGAGGAGTAACGTCGCAGGTGGCCTGGTCTCGCCACAACCCTTCGGGACGCGGATCTGTTGACCGCAGGCGGCGTCGCTCGTCGTCGCCGTATCACATCCTTGATACGCCTTCCTCCTCGTTCCTTGCCTGCGGTCAACATCTCTCGCGTCGCGACCATACTAGGATAGCGTGGGGAGGTCTATAACACCACCAGGTTGTTCCGATGCACCACTTCGTCGAACGCATTCGCTCCCAACATCGATTCGATCTCCGAAGACCGCAACCCCTTGATCCGCGCCAGATCGTCGGACGAGTAATTCACCAGCCCACGAGCAATCTCTCGCCCCTGACGATCGTCGATCCCAACCGGATCGCCAACGGCAAAACGCCCGCGGCTATCGAGCACACCCGATGCCAGCAGACTCTTCTCCCGCTCCAGCAGCGCCTGCCGGGCCCCATCATCCACGACGATGCGTCCACTCGGCTTGACGGCAAATGCCACCCACCGCTTCCGCTCCTCCAGTCCCGTCGACCGTGGCTCACAATACGTGCCGACCTGCTCACCCCGCACCGCCGCCTGCAGCACCCCGGGACGCAACCCGCTTGCGATGACGCACGGAATCCCGGACCGCGTTACCATCTCCGCCGCTTGCAGCTTCGACGCCATCCCGCCAACGCTGGATGCCCCCGCCTTCGACGTCGCCACCCGACGCACCGCCTCGGTGAACGCCGTAATGCGAGGAATCAACCGCCCCGCCTCATCGTAGCATCCATCCACGTTCGACAGAATCACCAGAAGATCCGCATCGATCAGATTCGCCACCAGCGCGGAGAGCCGGTCGTTGTCACCAAACCGGATCTCCTCGGTCGCCACCGTGTCATTCTCGTTGATGATCGGCAGAACCTTGCGCGCCAGCAACGCCAGCACCGTGTTGCGCGCGTTGAGATAACGCGCCCGATCGTGCAAATCGGCCGCCGTCAGCAGAATCTGCGCCGGCACAATTCGATGGCGGTGTAACGCCCGCTCGTACTGCTGCATCAGATGGTGCTGCCCGATCGCCGCAGCCGCCTGCAGATCGGTCAAGTGCTCCGGACGCCGCCTCAGCCCCAGCAACGCCATGCCTGCCCCCACGGCACCGGAGGAGACGAGCACCACCTGTCGGCGTTCACCTCGCACCGCAGCGACATCATCGGCAATCTGCTGCACGCGTTGCCGACTCAGGCGCCCCGCGCGACCGCTGAGGGTGCTGGTTCCCACCTTGACAACCACCCGACGAATCATGCCGATGCCGCCTGTGTGCGCGCTTGCAACAGATGTGCTTCGATCGCCAACAGCAACTCCGGAATCCCCTCGCCAGTCGCGCAAGAAATCGGCCAGACCGACTCACCAACACGACTCTTGAAGCGCGCGACCGACTCCCGCGCGCCGGTCAGATCGAGCTTGTTAGCAGCGATGATCTGCGGCTTCCGGGACAACGGCGCATGGTAGCGCTGCAGCTCGCGATTCAGCACCTGGTAATCCTGCACCGGGTCGCGCCCCTCCACCCCAGCCACATCGACGAGATGCACCAGCAGCTTGGTCCGCTCGACATGCCGCAGGAACTCGTGACCCAGCCCGCGCCCCTCGTGCGCTCCCTCGATGATACCGGGGATATCAACGGCCACGAAGCGCCGTCCACTACCCCCCAGATCCACCACCCCCAGCACCGGCGACAACGTGGTAAACGGGAAATCAGCCGTCCGAGACTTGGCGTTGGAGATCCGATTGATCAGACTCGACTTCCCGGCGTTCGGCAACCCGACAATCCCGACATCGGCGATCAGCTTCAGCTCCAGCAACACATGCTTCTCCTCGCCCGGCTGGCCGGGCGTCGCCTGATGCCACCGCGTGTTCCCCCGGCCGCCCCGACCACCGCGGCACACGATGACGCGCTGGCCGTGCTCCGTCAGATCGCGCACCAGCAAGCCCGTCGCCACATCGCGGACGACCGTGCCCACCGGCACCAGCACCACCAACGACCCGCCCTCGGCACCCTGCTTTTCATTACCGCTACCGTGGGAACCTTTGTCCGCTAGGAAATGCTGTCGATATTGAAAATCGAGGAGGGTTTGCAGACTCTCGTCCGCCTGGAAGATCACGTCGCCGCCGTTGCCGCCGTTGCCGCCGTCGGCCTTCGGATACCGAATGCGACGGTCCTTGAAGAAACTGCTGCAACCATTGCCGCCGCTGCCGGCCTGCACCATGATTTTGGCTCGATCAACGAACACAGTCTAGCCACAGGAAGAGACAGGACGCATCACATGTGTTTGCACCCCGCGGGTACACACCGCCACACACGCATCCACGCCGTGTGTTTTGTGTCATGCGACCAATACGTCTCAAGAGATAGCCGGTTTCAGGATTTCGAGAGGACAGCGACCAGCCCCTGTTTCGGAAACTGGACGACGCCGTCGCACAGCGCAAAGAGCGTGTCATCGCCGCCGCGGCCAACATTCAAACCCGGCTTCACGGGCGTCCCGCGCTGCCGGACCAAAATCGTCCCAGCCCGTACAAACTCTCCGCCGAAATGCTTGACGCCGAGCCGCTTCGAATAACTATCACGCCCGTTGCGTGTTGATCCCTGTCCTTTGGTATGCGCCATTTCATCACCTCATGTCAATTCCGTCGATCGTCATTCGTATCTCGCGACGCGCAACACGTCAACGAGATACGCTTCACGAACAGCGCTTCACGCCCGTTATACGTCGATCTTCTCAACGCGGATACGGAGCAATTGCTGGCGATGCCCTCGCTTCCAATGCGAATTCTTCCGACGGCGGTACTTGTACGTGATCACCTTCGGCCCCTGGCGATGCCCCACCACCGCACACTGAACCGTGGCACCCTTTACGTACGGCTGCCCGATACGCACCGTGTCGCCATCAGCCACCAGCAATACCTGGTCGAGCGCCAGCGCCTTCTCTTTGGCACCATCGATCAACCCAATGTCCAGCACCGCACCCTGCTCCACCCGATACTGTTTTCCACCCACCGCTACGATTGCGTACATACCCTCACCTTATCTCACTCGCGTGCGATTCGTCGTTCGTATCTCGTGAAGCGCACTGTTGCTCAACGCGCACAACGCTTCACGAACGGCGCCTCACGCAGTTATCGTTTCACATGCTCTTCGAACGACGCCAGTGACGGTCTAATCTTCACCGGCTTGCCGATATGCTCGGCGACCGCCTCTTGCGTCTTCATCCCATTGCCGGTAATGCAAATCACGATCGACTCATCCTTGGGAATCCGGCCCTGCTGAATCAACTTCTTGGCAACGGCCACCGTCACGCCACCGGCCGTCTCGGTAAAAATCCCCTCCGTCTCCGCCAACAGCTTGATCGCCTCCACAATCTCCTCATCGGTCGCATCGTCACCCCAGCCACCACTGGTTTGCACCGTCTTCGCTGCATAGTAGCCATCGGCGGGATTCCCGATTGCCAGCGATTTGGCGATCGTCTTCGGCCGCACCGGCTTGATGATATCAGTGCCTTCCTTCACGGCGGTGACGATCGGTGAGCAACCGTGCGGCTGCGCCACATAGACGCGCGTCCGCACCTTGTCGATCAACCCGAGCTGCTCGAACTCGTGCAGCCCCTTCCAAATCTTCGAGATCAGCGATCCACCGGCCGCCGGCACCACGATGTGCCGCGGCGCCTTCCACCCCAGCTGCTCGGCGATCTCAAAGCCAAACGTCTTCGATCCCTCGGCATAGTACGGCCGGATATTGATATTGACGAACGCCCAGCGATATTTTGACGCAATCTCCGCGCAGAGCCGGTTGACCTCGTCGTAATTACCCTCTACAGCGATGAGATGCGGAGCGTAGATCAACGATCCTATGACTTTGCCACTCTCCAGATCCGCCGGGATAAAAATAAAGCTGCGAAGGCCTGCCGCTGCCGACTGTGCCGCCACCGAATTGGCGAGGTTGCCGGTCGAGGCGCACGCGACCGTGTCAAACCCCAGCTCCTTGGCCCTCGACAACGCCACCGCCACCACCCGATCCTTGAACGAGAAAGTCGGATGGCTGACCGAATCGTCTTTGAGATAGAGCTCCTTGACGCCGAGTACCTTGCTGAGCCGACGAGCGCGCACCAGCGGCGTGTAGCCGGAGTGAAAGCCATCGGTCGGCTCCCCATCCAGCGGCAGCAGCTCACGGTACCGCCAGAGATGCTGAGGCCTCGACTCAATCACCCGACGGCTGAGCGCCTTGCGAATCGCCTCATAGTCGTAACTGACCTCCAGCGACCCGAAACAATATTCGCAGACGAAGAACGTCTCCTTCGGATACTCCCGGCTGCACTCCCGACAACGCAACCCCTTCATCCAACTCATCGGTACGAAGCCCCCGCTATGTCCGCTTGCGAATCACCACCCGGAAAGCCAATTCCTCCGGCGTAACAGACACCACTTCATGCCCTTCTTCCGCCACGCTGCTGGGCACGTTTCTGACCGGATCCCCTTCATCCAGTAGCACTTCCAGACACTGGCCGCTGTCGATCCGCTCGAGAGCTAGCTTCGTACGCACATAATTCATCGGACACAACACCCCTCGCAGGTCCAGCCGCTGAACCAACAATGGCGCATCCACCGATTGCATCTCCATCAGGCTTGTAACCTCCCTCCACGCAAGAAAGCTAGAGTGTAACACAACGTGCTCAACCGCTCAAGGTTACAAATTCCGCTGTTCGTGCAATGCACTCCACAACTGAATGACGATTAATCTCTGAATCAGGTACCGTTACACCGTGTCTGGGGAAATCATCACTACCTGGCGAGGTCGCGAAAGACTCAAGACCAAAGATATATACTACAGCTCGTAAATCCCTGGCAACAAACTGGCTCAACCCACGCAGTCAGGAAGAAGCGCTGTATTAGCCAACGATACCCCTCAAAGCGCGGCGCGCGGCACGAATCGTCCGCTCCACTTCGCGATCGCCGTGAGCCACTGACAGAAAATTGGCTTCGAACGGTGATGGCGCCAGGTACACACCCTCTGAGAGCATGGCGTGGAAGAATCGGCGGAATCGCGCAGCGTCCGTTGCCCGCACATCCTGTTCGTTCCGCGGTGGGCGCTCTCCCATAAACCACGTGAACATCGACCCCGCCCGCTGCGCCACAAGCGACACGCCGGTACGCTGCGCTTCCCGCTCGACCGCACCGCATAATTGTGACGCCAGCTGATCGAGACGCCGGTACGGTGGATCAGCCACCAGCCGGCGTAACGTCGCCAACCCAGCAGCGACCGCGACCGGATTCCCAGCCAGCGTACCGGCCTGATAGACAGGCCCTAACGGAGCCACACGGCCCATGAGATCCCGGCGGCCGCCATAGGCACCGACCGGTAAGCCGCCGCCGATGATTTTGCCCAGACATGTCAGATCCGGCCGTACGCCGTAGAGCGCTTGGGCACCACCGAGCGCTACCCGAAACCCTGTAATCACCTCATCGAACAGCAGGAGTGCACCCTCACTATTGCACAACGCCCGTAATCCCCGTAAGAATCCATCCTGCGGCGGCACCACACTCATGTTGCCAGCGATCGGCTCGACCAATATCGCCGCCACCTTCCCATGGTGACGACGCGCCAGACGCCGTACAGCTTTCAAGTCGTTGTATGGAGCCACGAGCGTCAAACCAGCCATGCAGGACGGCACTCCCGCGCTGGAGGGAACGCCCAAGCTCGCCGCCCCGGAGCCAGCATCGACCAGCAGATGATCGGCATGTCCGTGATACCCGCCGGCGAACTTGATGATCAGATCGCGACCCGTTGCGGCGCGCGCGACCCGGACGGCACTCATTACCGCCTCCGTCCCGGAATTCACGAGCCGCACCTGATCGATCGAAGGGATGAGCCGCGTGATCAGCTGCGCCAGCTCCACCTCACCGGGTGTCGGCGCACCAAAGCTGGTACCGCGCTGCGCCGCTTGCCGCACCGCCCGCACCACCGATGGCTCGGCATGCCCCAGCAGCAACGCCCCCCAGGAGCCGAGGTAATCGAGATACCGACGACCATCGGCGCTGGTCACATACGCGCCGCGCCCTCGGACGATAAAGGGCGGTGTCCCACCGACCGAACGGAAGGAACGCACCGGACTGTTCACACCGCCTGGAATGTACCGCTGCGCCTGACGGAACAACTCCTGGCTCCGTCGCATTGCGCCGCCCCACGACACAGCCCTGCGACCAGCCAATACCTTGCCGCGCCGGTGCACCACCCGGTCAGACCCGACCGCGCTCAATCGGCTCGCCACTGATCCTCCCCTCGACAATCCGATACCCTCTGGCCACCGGCCGCTCCAACCGCGCCAGCGACACGATCACATACACCGCATCCGGATAGAACGCCAGCTCCACATCCCTTCTTGATGGATACGCAGCGCTCGCCACATGCGAATGAAATATCCCTACCAACTCCGTTCCCTCGCGCCGCATCGCCTTCATCACCGCCAGCTGCTCCGACGGATCCATCAGAAAGCGCACCGGACTCCGCTCCACGTTCCGCATCGGCACGACGCGACGCACCATACCCGGCTCGCCCGCCAAGATGCCGCATCCTTCATTCGGATACTCGGCGCGGCAATGCGCGACCATCTCCTCAAAGCACCGGCTTGGCATCACCAACATGCTCATGGCTCAGCGAATGGCGTTCAGCTCATACCAGCAGACATCGGCGTCGCGCTAGGCCGCCGCCCCCACCTGTTGCCGGAACGCCTCGATCAACACCTTGGCCACTTCCGGACGGCTGAACTCCGGTGGCGGCACCTGACCATCGCGCAACATCTGCCGCACCGCCGTCCCGCTCAGATTCACCCGCTCCGATGCCGGATGCGGACAGGTCTTCTCAGACGCCATGCCGCCACACCGCTTGCAGAAGAAGCTGTTGTCGAAGCACAGCGGCGTGATCGCCAGCGCCGTCCGGTCGAACCGACGGAAGATCTGTTGCGCATCCAGCGGGCCGTAGAAACTCCCGACTCCAGCGTGATCCCGACCAACGATGAAATGGCTGCAGCCGTAGTTCAGGCGAACGATCGCATGAAAGATCGCTTCCTTCGGCCCGCCATAGCGCATCGCCGCCGGGTTCACCGCCAGCACCACCCGATCCTTCGGGAAGTACCCCTCGAGCAATACCTCGTAGCACCGCATCCGGACATCCGCCGGAATGTCTTCCTTGCGCGTCTGTCCCACCAACGGATGCAGCAGCAAACCATCCGCCATTTCCAGCGCCGTCTTGATCAAATACTCGTGTGCCCGATGCACCGGGTTGCGCGTCTGAAACCCAACGACAAGACTCCACCCCCGCTGCTCGAAGAGCTGGCGCGTCTGCTTCGGCTCCAGCCGATACTGCGCAAACTCCGACTGGTTGGTGTGGTGCAAGACGGTGATCGCGCCACCGATCAACGTTTCGGACGCCGACAGCGTGCGCGCGACACCAGGATGCGACGGATCAACCGTACCATAAACAACCTGCGCCTCGCGCTGACGGTCGCGCGTCCATCGATCGGTCACATCAAGGACGGCCACCGGCTGCCGCTGATCATCGAGCAACGCGACCCGCTGCCCCGGCTTCACCCGATCCGCCTGCTGCGGCTGCACCGCCACCGTCACTGGAATCGTCCACGCCAGACCGCCAGGCAAACGCATCGACTCCAGCACCGATTCGTACTCGGCGCGCGTCATCAATCCTTCCAGCGGGCTGTATCCGCCGATCCCGATCAGCTCAACGTCGGACACCTCCCACTCATCCAGCGGAATCGCCGGCAGCTGCCGCGCCTCCCGCACCAACGCGTCCCGCTCCCGATCACCCGCCATCCGATTGACCAGCTTCCCACCATGCGGCGCTATCACTGCCATTCGTCTCCTCCTGAAGAAACGTGCCTGAGCGCTGATGTGCCTACGGACTGAATGCCAACCATCAGCGCACGCAAGCACCCAAACACACAGCACGATGTTCGATGAAGCCCATCATCCATGATCACCACTGCCGCCATCACTGCGGACAACGGCTGATCCAACCAATCTCACGTGGACTGATGCAGACCGCCACCCCGACAGCATTCCCCGTCGACTCAACCGATGACATGAACGGTGGAATTGTCCGGCAGATGTCGATCCCCTGTCAAGACTTGTGGCAACCGTGGCGGTCGCCGATCAACCGGCAGGCACAGCCGAAGGAGACTACGACGCCTGGCGCGCGGGCGACAGCCAACGCAACCGCACCAGCTGCCCGAGCGCATCCCCCCGTCGAACGATCCACGTCTTGATCGCACCCGGCAGCACGATCAAATCATCCAGAATCACCGTCAGCGAGGGAAAGACGAGGAGTATCAGAACGGTCGATGCCGTCAGCCCACCGATCGCCGTGATCGCCATCGGCGCCCAGAGACTCGCCGACTCGCTCCGATCAAACGCCATCGGCACCAACCCCAACACCGTTGTCGACGCCGTCATCAGAATGGGTCGCAGGCGATCGGCTCCCGCCGTAATGACCGACCTGAGCCTTGCCACGCCTTGCGACCGCAACAGGTTGATGTGATCCAGCAGCACAATGGAGTTGTTGACCACGATCCCAGCCAGCATGATCAGTCCCAGCAGCACCCCGCGACTGATCGGCTCATGCGTCATCGCCAACGCTCCCGTGACACCGATCAACGCCAACGGCACCGCGGTCAGGATCAACCACGGCTGCAGGAATGACTCAAAAAGCGATGCCAACACCATGAACACGAGGACCAATGTCAGCACGAGTACCCATCGCAACTGCACCTGCTGCTCCAGATTGCGGTAGTAGTTCCCCCCCACCCGCCAGTAGTACTCCTTCGGAAACTGCACGTCAGCCAACGCCTGCCGGATCGCCGCGATCGCCTTCTCGGTTCCCAATTTGGTGCTATTGACCGTCACATGGATCAGGCGACTCTTGTTCTTGCGAATGACTTCGGCCGGTACCACGCTAGGGACAAACGATGACACGCGCTCAAAGGATGCCGACTCCCCTTCTTCGTTCACCACCACTAGCTTGCGTAGATCATCGAGGGTGTCCCAGAACCGCTTCTGCAACCGCACGATCACCTCGACTTCGGCCTCCTTGTCGTAGAACTTGGTGGCCCGCATCCCCCGCATCTGCGCATGCAACGTCTCTGCCACGTCAGCCACATCAAGACCCATCTCAGCCGCCCGATCCCGATCCACCTTCACGCCCCACTCCGGACGCCCCTCGATCCGCGACATCCGGATATCCTGAAAGCCCTCTACACCCCCCAACCGACTAGCGATGGAGGATGCCAGCTCTTTGAGCGTCGTGTAGTCATACCCGTAGATATCGAGCTCAATCTCCCGCATCCCCTTTTCCTTCACCTCGGAGAAATACGTGAAGCCACCCTTGTACTTCTGATCGATGATCTTCAACTCCGTCCGCAAACTGTCGATGATCTGCTGCGTCGAGAGCTTCCGTTGCGCCAACGGCGCCAGCGTCACGTACACCTTGGAAGACGACGTCTCGATGCGCGACGAGAAACTCTGGATCTCGGGATACCGGCCAAGAATCTGCTCCACATCCTTCACCGCCAGATCGGAGACGCCAAGCTTGGCGCCCGGCTCCAGCTCAACGAAGATCGTGAACTGCCCCTCACTCGCCGATGGCATGAACTCTTTCTCCGTCCGAACCGACAACCAGTAGCATGAAAACACCAGCAACGTCCCGATCACCAGCAACAACAGATACCGATACCGCACACATGCCACCAGCGCGCGCCGGTAGATTCGCATGACACGGTTGGGGCGACGCGTCCCCTGTGATGCGCTCGACGCACGCACAGGCAGTCGTGTCGCCAGCATCGGCACCAACGTGATCCCCACCAGCAGCGACACCACCTGCGCAAACGTGATCGTCAGCGCCAGGCCCGACCAGAGGCGCCGGACATCCTCGCTGACGAAGACAAACGGCAGGAACACCACGATCGTCGTCAACGTGGACGCGGCCACAGCCAGCATGACTTCGGCGGCACCCTCGATCGCCGACTCCTTCGGCGGCAATCCCTTGTCACGCTTCTGATAGGTGTTTTCCAATACGACGATGGCGTTATCCATCAAATTCCCGATCCCTAGCGCCAGGCCGCTCAACGTCATGACGTTCAGCGTCATGTCCTGCCCCGCCAGACGCGAGAGATACATCAGCATGAACGTCAGCGTGATGGAACACGGCAGCGTGGTCGTGACGATCAAGGTCGGCCGATAATCCCGCAGGAACAGAAACAACACCGCCACCGCAATGAGACCTCCCTGCCAGAGCGATGTCTTCACCGAATCGATCGCCTTGGTGATCGCCACCGATTGATCCAGGATCGTTTTCAACGAAATGTTCGGATCAATCTTCTGCATCAATCGGTCGGTTTCCTGCCTGATCCCTTCACACACGTTGATCGTGTTGGCGGTGCTCTCCTTGAAACAGTAGATCGACACGACCGGCTGCACGTTGACGCGCGCCAGACTCTCCGGCTCCAGAAACGAATCGCTGACCACCGCCACATCTCGCAGCCGAATGATCGCCCCATCAGGCGACACCGCCACCCCCATGTTGCGGATCGCCTCGATGTCCTCGAACTCCCCGATGGTACGGATCGTATACTTGCTGTGCTGCCGATCCACCTCGCCGGCCAGAAGATTCAGGTTGTTGACGCCGAGCATCCCCATCACCCGATCAATGGAGAGACGATACCCCTCCAACCGATCCTGATCGAGCTCCACCAGAATCTTCCGCTCCTGTCCGCCGTAGACGTCGACGTTGGCCACCCCCTCGACCCGCATGATCACCTCTTTGAATTTCTCATCGACGATGCGGCGCAACTCCTCAGGGGTATGCTCCAGACTGGTGAGTGCCAGCAGCATGACCGGCTGGTCCGACTGGCTGTAACGCGCAATCACCGGCTTCTCGATCTCGCGGGGAAGATTCTCCTTGATCGGCGCGAGCTTCTCACGCACCTCGAGCGCCGCCAGCTCGGTGTTGACGCCCGGCATGAACTCAAGCATGACCCACGACTCCCCTTTGCGGGAGGTCGAGACCATTTCGCGAAGGTTGGAGACCGTGCTCACCGCCTCCTCCACCGGGCGCGTGACCAGACTCTCCACCTCGGACGGCGGCATGCCACCACGGATGCGCACGATGACGCTCACCTGGCTGGGAGCCATGTTGGGCATCAGCTCCACCGGCAGATTGACGAGCGCAACCACCCCCATCACGAGGGCAGCCATCCACACCATCGTCGCCGTCACCGGACGCTTGACACACATCTCAGGCAAGTTCATCGCATCCTACCCATACCGTGATGTTCCCAGCCATCTGACTGCGTAATGCATCCCACCACCCGCCACGCACGACCGTCTACTGTGCGCCGGGCGCTTCGCTCGATGCCGTTCCCGCCCCCACGTCCCCCGCCAGCTCGGGCGGCGCCGACGCAGACGGTCCTCCGGATCGATCCACCGTGCCGTCAAAATCAAGATCCTTCTGCCACTTCCCAATCTGCCCGTTCCGATACTCCACCCACGTATCCGCCTTTCCATCACCGTTGGTGTCCCGCTCAGCCCGATCCTTCCAGCCCGCCGAGTTGTACACTATCCACATATCAGCATCCCCATCCCGATCGCTGTCTCGCATCACCCGCGATGGGCGCTGTCCGACAAACTCCTCACCCCAGATTTCCGGACGACCGTCATGGTCATCATCCACCGTCAACCGCACGGGACGCCCGCTCTGATAGTCAATGGAGACCTCCGGCTGCTCGTCGGCATTTCGATCCACATCCAACCGCACCACCTGACGGCCCTGCATGTGCAGCCAAAGATCGTCCTTGCCATCGCGATTGCGATCCCACGACCGCACGACTTCACCCTCAGCTCCCCACGATACATCGGTCCCAACACACACCACCACCAACAACGCGCCCGCCGCCAGCCGGCACGCGGTCCGTACCCTGATCGAGTCCGCCACCTGCATCACCGTTTCCCCCATAACCACCCGCTACCTCCTCACCACACAGCCAGCCATACTGCAACGCCTCCCAAACACCGAACTCCGTGCCCACTCGCTCACGAACCCGACGGCACGGGAACGGGAGATGACGATGCAGATGATTCATCACTCGGAACAGACGGAGCGCCCGGCTGCACGACATCAACGTACACCACAATATTCGTCACCTGCGTCTGCGAATCCCACATATCCTGCCCCTCGGGCGCCGTCAACTGGTATACCGCATCCACCCACTCGCCGACCTGCAGTGTGCCCCAATCACTCGGTTTCCGCTCCCGCGTGATCTGCGATGTTTCAGATTGAACGACCAGCGTCACATCGCCGGACTGCTGGTCATTCACCACGACAGTGTGCTGAGCCCCCTCGCCACTCTTCGACACCACCTGTCCATACGCCATGCCGAAGACCGGCGCCGTAGGTATCGCAATCTCCACCGGCGTCCCGATCCCCGCCGGCGGACCGGCTGGTGGCGTCCAAGGTGGCGGCGTCCAAGCCGGCACTGTCGGAGGCATCGGTACACTAGGCTGCGGCACTGCCGCGGTCGCCTGAGGCGGAGTCCAACCGGCTGGCGGAACTGGATTGATCCGCATCTGGTCATCGGATGCCGCCACATTCAACACAGCACACACGGCCACCGCCATGCACCACTTGGATCGTCGCATTGAGATCACCTCACTGTTGTCGTTCAGCAATTCAACTCATACCATCGGCCGGGCCCCAGCGGACCGCGCGCCCGCACCAAGCCCCGATCGAGCAGGTCCTTCAAGTCACGCGCCGCCGTCGGCACAGAGATACCAAACACGTCTGAATATTCTTTCCGTGTGATACGCCGCACCTGCTTGAGGTGCTCCAGCAACCGCTCCTGCCGCCGGTTCAGCGGCATCTCCTCTTCCGGCTGCGGCGCCCGCACCTCCGCCCGCGCAGCGGGAGGCGTCGGCGTCGATTGATCAGGCGCCGCAGCTGATGGAGACTCCGCCATCGGCGGTGGCTCAGGCATCGGCAACGATGGCGCGCGTTCACCCAGCACGATCGGAGGCTCTGGCAACAACGGTGGTTCTGCAGGTCCCGGTAAGAGAGACGGCGGGGAATCCGCCGGCAGCATCAATGCCTCTGAGATCGACGGAGGGGAAGCCGGAAGATCGTGCGGAGGAGTCGAAGGTGCCGGGCGCGTCTCTTTCCGAATCTCGGAATCCTCGGAGATCACCGGCGTTGCAGGTGGCGCCGTTTCAGCCAAAGGTGGGACCGATGCGCCCGCATCCAACGATGGGCCGGCTTCTTCAACCGTTGGAGAGATCAATTCCTCAACGTCCGGCTCCGGCTGCGGCATCGAAACATCACCGGGTATATCCGGCGACTGCTCTGGCTGGGCCGACGTGTCAGCTGGCGCCGCGTCGTCTACCGACGCGTCAAATGGCCACGACAGCAGCGGCTCGCCCAAAGACAAAGGCGTAGCCGGCTCTTCTATCGCCGGAGCCGTCGGCTCCTGCGCGACCGATGGCACCTCCGTACTCGATGGCGGCTGTTCCGCAAAGGGCACCACCGGCACATCCTGAGCAGCCGGTGGCAAGCCCGTGGCCGGAGGCTCCGATGGCATAGACGACGACTCCGGTGTCTGCACACGCCATTCAGGCAGTTCCTCCGACGATGGCTGAGCATCCGATGGCCGCGTCGGCTCCGGCGACACGGGGGGCGCCTCCAACGCAGAGGGTGGCGGCGATTCAACCACATCTGACGGCCATTCCTCCATCACTGGAGGCATCGATATCGCCTCAGGCAACGCTGGTGGTGCCGGTGCTTGCGGAGCCGTCTTGGATGCCCATGATTCCTCCTGCGGCGCTGCCAATGGCTCTGCTTCATCCTCCTCCGACTCCTCCGCATCAACCGGCGGCAACACCAACACTCCCTGTCGCATCGTCGGCGCTTCCGACATCGCCACCGCCGCACCGCCGCCAGCCATCGCCAGCTGCGGCCCCATCGGCAGTTCAAACGCCGGAGCCGACGCCGGCACCGGTACCCGCACCCGCATCATCGATGACGCGATGAGATAGAAGGCCGGAATAAACCAGAGCGTCAGCATCGTCGATACCGCCATCCCACCGATCGACACCAACGCCAACGGTGACATGAGCGTCTTCGCCACCACCAGCGGCAGATAGCCGAAGATCGTCGTCAACGTCGTCATTAAGATCGGCCGCAAACGAGTTCTGGCTGCCACCAACACCGTTTCCTCAAGCGACCGCCCCGCCTGCGTCTCCTGATTGATGCTGTCCACCAGAATGATCCCGTTGTTGACGACGTTTCCGGCCAGCATGATCGCTCCCAACAACACCACGACGCTCAGCGGGGTATGCGTCAGCAACAGCGTCAGCACCACACCGATCAACCCGAGCGGCATGGTGAACATGACGATGAACGGCTGCCACAGCGATTCAAACTGCGAGGCCATGATCATATAGATCAACATGATCGCCAGGATCAACGCGAACCGCAGACTCTTGAATGACTCCTCCATCTGCTCCCGCTCACCGCTCAGCGCCACCGCCACCGGCCGCGATGGGTATCGCTTGTACAGTGCGTCCGTCATCCGCTGGATCTTCGCCGATACCTGATCCATCGCCACACTCACCGAATATCCAGCAGCCACGTTCGCCGTCACCGGAATCACCCGCTGCTGATCAGAGCGGCTGATCTGACTCGGTCCCAGCCCCCTGGTGATGTACGCGACATCGCTGAGCATCACCGGCACTTCCAGCGGAGAGGCCACCAGTAAACTGCGCAGATTCGCGAGATTCGCCCGGTCATGCTCTTTCAAACGAAGCATGACATCGACCTCCTTACCGCCTTCTTTGAACTTCGTCGCCAGCAAACCCTTGAGCGCCCCATGCGCCGTCAGCGCCACATCCTGCACGGAGAGATGGAAGAGCGTGGCCCGATCCTTCCGCACGTTGACCTTCACTTCCGGCTGCGGCAACGGCACATCCTGCTTGATCCCGTACAGTCCCGGCACACTCAACATTTCTTGCTGGATCCGATCGGCCGTCTCCTGCAGCAACCGCTGATCGTTCCCCTTCACCTCGACCGTGATCGGCGCCCCACCACCGGATCCGGTTGCTAGCACACTCTCCTGCATCATGTAGTCGATCTTCGCCCCGATGATGCCGAGCCGGTCGACATACCCCTTGAGCTCCGCAATAGCCGCTGCCGATGCACGCGCGCGCGTCGCCTTGAGCTTGACGATGAGACGCCCCTGGTGTCCCCCCATCGACTCCAGCACGTCGCCGCCCTCCCCGGGCTCGCTCCCCGCCGAGGCGCTGACGGTCTCCACATCAACCAGCCGCGTCAGCTGTTCCTCCACCTGCTGCAACACCTGATCCGTGACTTCCAACTTGGTGCCGGTCGGCATCGTCACCTTGACGATAAACTGCCCCTCATCAATCTTCGGCATGAACTCCTTCTGCACCAACCCCAACCCCATCACGCTGAGCACGAAGAGACCGAGCACGGCCGCCACCACCAGCAGGCGATACCGCATCGCGACCTCCAGCGACCGCCCGTACCACTCCTCCATCCGCTCCAACCAATCCTTCCTGTGTGGTACCGGCACCTGAGCACCACCGGCGGCCGCGTGCGACGCTCCAGATGCCGACGAAGCCCCCTCTGCCGCCTCGCGCTCACCACGAGACAAGAGACACGGCACCAGGGTCAACGCCACCGCCACCGATCCGATCAGCGAAAAGGTGATCGTCAGCCCCAACTCTTTGAAGAGGATGCCCGACACGCCGGTAATAAAGAGGGTCGGCAAGAAGACAGCGATGCTGGTCAACCGCGATGACATGATCGGCGCCGCCATCTCGCTGGCGCCGCGGATCGTCGCATCCACCGCCGGCACTCCCTGGGAACGCAACAGCGCCCGATGCTCCGTGACGACGATCCCACTATCCACCACATCGCCAACGCCGAGCGAGATCCCCAGGAGCGACATCATGTTGACCGACATCCCCTTGAAGTACATAAGCATCAGGGCGAACGCGATGGCGATCGGCAGCGCCGTCGTGGAGATCAACGATGCTTTGAGATCCTTCAGAAAGATCCAGAGGATGAAAAAGACCATCACAGCACCCTGGATACCGGCGTCCCGCACATCGTCAATGGACGACCGGATAAACTGCGATTGATCGTAGATAACGCCGACCGTGATATCACCGGGCATCTCCGCCTGAATGTCCTTCATCCGCCGCTTGACGTTTTCTACCGTCTTGATGACGTTGGCGGATGTCTGCTTCTGCACCGACAGCGACAAGTTCGGCTGACCGTTGTAGCGCGAGATGCTGGTCCGCTCGCGGACGGTATCCTTCACGTCCCCGACATCACCCAGCTGGATGAAGCGCGACTCCACCACAACCGGCGCGACCAACTTTCCCTGCTGCTGCATGACCTGTCGCTGACGTACCTGCTCCTCATCCTCGATCTCCCGGACGCCGATCACCATGTCCCGAATCTGCTCCACCGTCTCAAACTCCCCGACCGTCCGGATCATGTACTCGTAAAACTGCTCCTCGATATTGCCGGCCGGATAATTGAGATTCGAGCGTTTCAGCGTCTCGGACACTTTCAGCAACGCCACCTGAGCGGCCTGCATCCTGGCCTGATCCAGCTCCACCAGAATCTGCCGTTCCAACCCGCCGGACACCGACACCGCCGCCACGCCGTCGACCTTGGCCAGCTCATCCTTGACGAACTTCTTGGTGAACGCCAGCATGTCGGCCGGCGACCGCTCTCCGGTCACACTCAGGATCAGAATCGGCAGCTCAAAGGGGTTGAATTTGACGACGAACGGCTCGGTCGCCTCGTTCGGAAGACGATCCTTCACCATATCGATCTTCTCGCGCACCGCCAGCGAGGCAAAATCCATGTTGGCCCCCCACTGGAACTCGACAAACACCAGAGACGTCCCTTCCTTGGATATGGAACGGATGCGCTTGGCGCCCGGCACGGTACCGACCGACTCCTCCAATACCTTGGTGACAAGACTTTCGATCTCTTCGGGGGCGGCGTTGCCGTAGTGCGTGACCACGGTCAGCTGCGGGAAGTTCATGGAAGGAAACAGCTCTTGCGGCAAACGTACCCATGAGATGCCTCCCAGCAAGATAATCGCCAGGAAGACCATCATGGTCGATACCGGACGTTTGACCGACGTCTCAGAAATGGCCATCGCTTAACACACTCCTATCGATGCCAGATCGCACGAACACCGGACGCAAGACTCAAGATGCAAACGACGAGCTTCGATCAACGAGTCAGACTTCAGTCCAAACGATGATGCTCGCAGCTCGTAGCTCGCGGCTCGAAGCTTGGGGATCCTTGCGGCATCAGAACGACGCCTCCTGAATCTCCAATACCTCGACCGGCGCACCATCTTTCAGGGTCGCCTGCGATTCCACCACAACCAGCTCGCCTTCTTGCAATCCATCATCAATCTGCGCGTAGTCGGTCGTGATGTACCCGACCGCGACCGGTCGCTCAGACACCTTCTCTTCCTGCACCACCATCGCGGTGTACGAGCCATCATCCTTCCGGTGCAGCGAGATGCTGGGCACCACGATAGCATCCGGCTGCTCGAACACCGTAATGACCGCACGGGCAAACATTCCGGGCAACAAGCGGCTGTCCGGATTCGGGACCCGCGCCTTCACCGGCAACGTACGCCCCTTCCCTTCCACCAACGGATTGATCTGATCGAGCGTTCCCTCAAACTCAGTGCCGGGATAGGTATCCACGGTGATCTTGGCCGGCTGACCTAGCGTCACGCGCTCGATATCCTTCTCGATAATCCCGAACACGACGTGGACGTCATGGATCTCCATCATCGTCGCCACCGCAGCTTGCGGCGTAGCAAACTCCCCCTCTTCCACATCACGATTGGTCAACACGCCATCGCGTGGCGCCTTGAGCACCGTCTTGTCCAGCTCCGCCTGCGCCGACTCCAACTCCACCTGCGCCGTCTCCACCTGCCTGAGCGCCACCGCCGTCTCAGCCTTTACCTCCTCGAGCTTCACGGCCACGATCGCCCCGATCTCACTCAAGCTCTCATGCATCCGGAGCTTCACCTGCGCCGCCTCATGCGACGCCTGTGCCGCCGCCAGCTTCGACTCCGCGTATTTGATTTTCAACTGCGCATCCCGCTGATCGATCTGAGCGATGATATCGCCTGCCATCACCAGGTCACCCGGATTCACCGCAAACGCACTGACGATTCCGGAAACCTCAAACTTCAGCTCAAGTTCGCTGACTCCCGTCACCGTGCCCATGACCGGCAGCTTGTCTTGGAACAGCGTCCTCGCCACCTTGAACACCCGCACCGGCACTTTCTGCTGTTGCTGCTCCTGCTCCGCCCCGGGCGCCTGTCCCCCCGCCTTCCCTCCCCCAGTCCCATGCCCGGCGACCACCTGCATCCCCAGCCGCGCCAGCGCCGCCACAGCGACGATCAACAAGAGGAAGCGCAGCTTCCGCCCCATCCCCTTGAAGATCCGCGCCTTCGGCGGCACCGCTACCTTGTCAGCCATTGGCCTTGATTTCTTCCCTAATCCAAACACCGTCACTCCCTATCCGTTCATCGGCTCAATGAAAATAGCCGGCAATCCCCACCGCTTTGTTCAACGCGGCAATCGCCGTCCATTGCTCGGCGCGCGCCTGCACTTCCGATGCCTGGATGTCCGCCAGCTCCACCACGGCCCGGATCACATCCGATGACGGCACCTCGTTCACATCAGCCGTCCCTCGCAATACCCGCACCTGCTCCTCGCCGTACATGCGGCGCTGACGCACCCCCTCCAACTGACGGCGCGCCTTCTGATAGTTCAAGAAACTCTCTCGCACCTCATAGGTCACCGTCTGCTCGGTCTTGATCAACTGATCCAACGCCTTCTGATATTCGATCTCGGCGTTCTGCTTCTCCCCGCGCATCGCATATCCTTCCTTATCAAGCAACACCATCTCCGCCGTATTGGAGAAGAATTTCGTGCTGTCCACCTGCCCGGCGCTCGGCAAGCGATCCTGCGCCACCACCTGATCCTTCACCGCATTCAATCCCCATGGCACTTTCACTTCCAATCCCACAAACCACTCATTCTGATATTCGAGATCTTCCGTATCGAAGTTCTCAGCACCATGGCCGACCAACCCGTTGAGATTCACCTGAGGACCCCCGCGCGCCTTCATAATCCGACGCCCGTAGTCGCTGAACTTCACCAGCATCTCGTTGAGCTGTAGATCCAGTCGGTTCGCTTGCGCCAGCCGCACACACTCATCTTCCGCAACCGTCACCCCCCCATCCCGATCCAATTCCTGCCCCAAGACGGCCACGGGATACTCCACGTTCAGCGCGTTCTGCACGCTCAGAACCGCCAGCGCGATCTCCGAACGCCCCGTCTCGATCTGCTGAATCACCTGGTAACGCGACGACTGCGCCGACAACAACTCCAGATTCCGACTCAATCCCCGCTCGTAGCGCTTGGTCATCAGCGATTCGACCTGTTCCGTATCCGACAACACCGCTTCGTAGAACCGCACCTTGCGCTGCGCTGCGGCTAACGTGTAATACACCTTGGCAACATCGTACGCCAAATCAGCCCGCACCTTCTCATAGCGAAGCTTGGCAATCTTCACGTTCAACTTCGCCTGACGATGCGCAGTCTGCAGCTGACCTCCGGTATACAACGGCTGCTGCATTTCCAGCGTGAAGCGCCGACCGAGTGAGTCCGCCAACCCCCCAGCCACCTCACTATTACTTTCCTGCCACTTGACACTCGCGGTGGGGTACAACGACCGGCGCGCCTCCTGCAGCTTGAGCGAAGCTAGCTTGACCTCTTCATACGAAATCTGCAACGGCCGATGATTCATCTCCGCCACTTGCTGACATGCCAGGAGATCATACGCCTGACCACCCGCACCACTAAGAGTCGGTGGAGGTGTCGGAGGCAACGGAGATGGTCTCTGCATACCGTATCGCTCTTCAAGAACCGATGGCGCCGATGGAGCCGCACGCAGCATCGGCTGCCCGGCAGATGGCGTAGCTAACAACGAAGCAGCCGCGCCTGAAGATGCCAGTTCCTGGGACAGCGGGGGTGAGGACGGAACACCAAACTCGATGATGATGGACGACGACTCCTGATATGCCCGATAAGGCACCGAATCCTTGAGCTGGAACACCAGGCGATCAACACGATCTTCACCATCTTCTGCATCGGGGTCGATGCCAACGATCCGGATCGACTGAAGCGGTCCCTGCCGAACACGGATGAATCGATCTTTCATCAAGCAGACTGCATCACTGGTGAGGAATTCAAGGATCATCTCTGGAGGATCGCGAAGCTCTATCGGAGCAAACGGGATGGATCGGCTAACTGACACAACAACCTTGGTAATACCGTTGACATCATTGACATCGATCGACTGAATAGCAACAGGCGGACTCTCTAACGCAAATGATACGCTTTGAACCGGTGCGAATAGTATCCCACACAGGCATGATACGGATACTACGAACCGTTGAATGAGTCGAGCACTCTTCATCAATGATGGATTCCAGCGTTTCTTCAGAAACAACTGAAGCCGAATTGTATCATCGTATTACAAATCAGTCAACTATCTGTGATATGGTTCTTAACAGTATCAACACAAAAGATACCATACGTATTACACATTTTTTAGCATTTTTAATAATTGATTAATGGTGTCATCGGAAGCAATCTAATTAAGCTTTGATCGAAACTGCAGATTCAAACAAGCAACAGATCAGAAGCGAGCCATTTCAAAGAAAATGCTATCAACTGTCAGCTTGGAGAAGCACTAGAAGTTCCTGGATATTCGACTGAATGGTTAGTGACGCAGAAATAAGATCGATATCCCCAACGGGGATTCGCCGCTTCCGTCCTTCGCTAATGCTTAGGACTCCGGTCGGGCATCCGCCGCTCCTGAGGTGGTTGCTGCTCCTGGCTGTCGCAGCTCCCCAAACCAAGTCGCGGCTCCGTTCAAATCCGGCTTTACAGAGATTGTCGGGATACAACGCCAGATGAGAGGTACCATAAAGATAATAGCCCCACGGGGATTCGAACCCCGGTCTTCAGGCTGAGAACCTGACGTCCTAGGCCTCTGGACGATGGGGCCAGAAGTGGAGTCATATATTTACCACGGCTCCCGCAGATGTCAACCCCATTTGTTGTGTGGATCAAGGGCGGAACGCCTGGCTGCCGTCTCAATCGACATTAGGCATTCGTGGCGAAACGACGGAGCTGCCGCAATCTCTCCCCCAAGTCTAGCCGACCATCGCCCATCAACCCATCGAACCGCAGGTTCATACTCACTGGAATCAAGGCGAAGATTGCGGCAAGCGAGATCGCCTGCATCTTCAGATGCAGATCATCCGCAGTAATATTAAAGCTGCTCAACAACGCATGAAGCTGATCGCTGCTAAAGAGCGGCAGGATCATCGCCATACCAGCAATCACCAACACAACTGGAGCCAACAGGTTTGGTCGACGCGACTCCCGCGCGTCCAGCACATCTTCCAACCTCAGCATTTCAACACTGACTGCCGGGCTCTTGTGCGGCTTCACGCTGTTGTCACCCACCAGTAACATCCAGAAACCGGCGGCCGCCACGCCGAGCTCAACCTCGCTGGTCACCAGCCCCACCATCATCGCAGCGGCGATGCCCCACACCTTCGCCTCGACAAACCGCACGGCCGGCGCCATGGCGCCCACTCTCCACTCCTGCGGCCCTTGCGCGCCACCGATGACCGAACGGAGTGCCGTCACCACCGTCGCGAAAAGGCTTGGGATCGCGATAGCTGCAGCGCCATGCCCCGAGCTAACGTAGGACGTGGGATAGAACATGCCAGACACGTCATCCCGGATGCGCGTCACCAAACGGCTCACCGTTTGCTGTAAGCTAGACACGTTCAACACCGGCAGGCCGGCCGCCATCGCGGCGGCTGGATGAACCTCATCGATCTGGATCGTTTGTCCGACATCGGCTCCCAACATATGGTAGAGGAAGAACAACCCCGTCATCAGGAGAGCTACCCCCACCATCCTCCAAACCACAACCTGATGCCACCGGAGCAAGTTCTGCTGTTGACGCTCCCATGCTAGACCACCGGTAACCCGGTCCTTGGAGCGCTTCCATGCCATCCAGAAGACCACCCCCGACGTCACGAAAATCACTCCCAGAATCGCGGCTTGCATCAGCGGATCGATGCCGACGATCACCCCGCCAAACTTCGCGGACATCCACATCACCACTACCGAAGCCAGCGGTGTGACCAGATAGTCTAGGACACCGAGAGAATGCACCAATCGATCCCGCTCCGCACGAGGAACGCCTTTGCCAGCCCTCTTCTGACGGAGCTGGGCTCTCAGCGCCTTCTCCGCCTTTCTAAACTGCTTGTAACTCGGCAGAATGAGCTTCCAGAACAGAAAGGCGCCCGTAGCCATCGCGGCCAATCCAACCACGTCCCGCACGCTGATCCATGGCCGCGCCGCCAGATGATCTGCCGCTGCCTGGGCAAACGAAGCCAAGCTATCGCTCGCCGCCCCCGCAATCATCGGCGCGGCGAGGACGAGCGCCACGATGCCGATGGCGAGCTTGACGGGCGTCAGGCCGAGCTGCGAGAGCGCGTCAGACGTGCGACGTGCGACGTGCGACGTGCGACGGATTGCAGCATCCCACGTCGCCCGCACCATACCCCAGAGCTGAATGGCGATGCCTCCTGGATTCCCCCGTGCCAGCTCCCGCGATCCACCAAGCAACGTTGTGATAGGATCAAGCGCCCGTTTAGGATAACCGAGTCCAGACGGCAGCTCGGACCTCGGCTTCTCACGCTCCAGCATCCCCCTGGCTCGCTCCAGCAATCCTCGAGCCCGATCATCCGCTCGCAGCGACAACCCGAACTGAATCTCGTCGCTGGCGATCGTGTCGATCAACACGCCGCTCTGCTCCAGCGCCGCCATCTGCGTTGCTACATGATTTCTCAACTCCGCATCCGTCATCTCCGACAGACCGATCACGAAGCGGTGCATCCCGGATCCAAGCTGCGCCTCCAACTGCGCCAGCCGCGCGATCTCGCCCAGATGCTCCCGAGCCCACGCCTGCGCCCACTTCACTCCAACCAACTCCTGCTCCGCAATCATCCGCACCCGCTCCTCCCCAGAGGCAGCAAAGACCGCTGTCAGACGCTCGGTCGACATGTTGATATGCGCCCACTCACCAGCCAGCACCACCACCGTGCTCACCTGATGCGTCAACGCCACATGCTCTGGATCAATCCTTAGCTCTCTGGCAAAGCTCCCATCAGCCAACGGCTTCACCGCCACGCCCATCGGCCTACCATCTGCACGCCTCGCGAAGACGACCGGCACCACCTCATCGGATGTCGCATTGACCAAGGTCAACCGACCGTGATCATTCTGGAACCGCCACCTAGACTGACCGCTGAGCAATTGCGCCATCGCGAACCCGATCTTCCGCTCGTCGGACAACGCCGCCCACTCCCCATCCGAGAGCCGCACCGGCTCCTGCACGACCACTTCGCCAGTCGCCGTCGCCGCCACATTACTCAGATCGGCGCGATCCGCCACCGCAGTTAACGCTGCCCTGCCATCCGCTTGCGGCAATCCTACCATCCTCTTAACACGACGATTATTATCCTTTGACGTGTCCTTTAAGGAACCTCTCGAAATACCTGGAATAAGCGCCGACATTAATCCCTCGGAATTCTCACCAGGCAAAATTGACAACGCCATCGACGTACCATCCATGACTGAATGTGAGGAGAGCAATTTGAAGAAACCGATCGATTCCAACCACTCGTACACAGACGATGGAGCAAACTCTACCGCCGCAGTCAACATCCAGAACGCACCAACCACCAAGGTCATCGCCACAAACCCTCTATACAACCAGGCTTCGACACGAGCAGGACGTGCAATGGCCGATGTCGCATCAGCCTGTAATGCCGCCTCCTTCATGGTGCGAATCTCTCGAGTAATCATCCCTCCTCGACGCTGCTGATCGGGCATATTCGAGTGGGTTCTCGACTGAGCACGACTAACCTTCACGAGATAATGTTTGGCATCTGGGAAGGCCATGATGAAGAATAGCGAGAGTGGTAGCGCCTCGCCAAGGAACGCCATGACGCTCCCATCTCCACGCAGCACATCCATTAACAAAGAGGCGCTGGCGGAGCCAATCTGAAGAACGGAGACGATGGAGAAACCGGCAAAGATCATTGCAGCCGCACGGACGAGCCCCAGAGTGACCGCCTGACTCCGATAATATGCAGCGCCAAACTGATCCTGGTGCTGCCGCATACGATCGCCATGCCGCCATCTCACAGACCAGAACGCCATGAGATTCGCATAGAGAAGATACGGCATGCTCAAGAAGCCGAGGTGCGCTGCATCAAATGCCGTATCATTGATTAGGTAGTAGCTTACGGTAACGAGAGCCCACAGCATGCCGCCAACGGCCAGCCTCAAGAAGAGGTTAAACATCTGCTGCACGGGCCGGTCTTTGAAGCCGCGGAGCTTGAACAACTTCAAGCCAAACACAACGCTTGTTCCATCGGCAAAGTTGGCCTGCTTCTTCCGCAACCCAGCTAACCATGCCCCCACACGCCTCCACCCAGGTATTCCCACCGCTACTGTCGGTGCGGAAGTATCAGAAGAGACGAATGAGGAAGCGTCTGGCAAGCTGCTGGAAAACAGCGGCAGCAACACTGTCAACACAACAGCCAGAATACCGATGACGACTACCGCTCGCCGAAGTGCAGAGGCGTGATCTGATGTTCGATCCGATGATAAGGATTCACTCTTCATAAACTTATCGGATGGTCCTGAAATGCTTGAAATAAGCGAACCCATTAACCCCTTGAAGATATGGCCAGGCAAAATTGAACCAAGCATAACCGGAGAGGACAACATCTCTTGAACCACATTCTCGAACGAGCGAGCCACCGCCGGGTCACGCGACAGATCAATGTGCTCAAAGATGACGGGGAGCACCAGCGTCGTCAACAGTGCCGCCACAAAACCAACCGCCACAGGAACGGCCCAGCGATGCACCCACGTCTCCCCCTCAGCACCTGGACCCAACCACGCAATAAAGTTTCTGGTCAACTGTGCAACGGCGAAACCAACCACAGCAGGAACGAACCTACGAAGCACCGCTATGAAGACCTCTCCAGAAATCGACCCGATCAATGCCCCACCAATCAGAAGCACAGTCGCCCCAGCGATGCCATACCAGGTGACCAACACGACATGCTCAGCCACGTTGCGATGGAACGAACGACTGCCAAGGGCACGGCCGATCGACAAGCGGACACCATCAAGGCCACGCCGCCACCCGACCGCAGCGTTCGCTTTCAGATCCAACGCCAACCATTCGCCAAAACTGGCTGCACCACTAGCACGCGACGCTTGAGCAGACATGATCGAAGCGTTGATTGACTGCATATCGGGGGCATCTGACAACAGACTACGCACCAAATCCACCGGTAAGAAGATGGCTTGCGTAGCGTAAGCGCGAACTTCTCCCCAGAAACCGAGATAACCTTTGAGATGCTGCCGCTCATGACGGAGGATGCTGTATCGCAGGAAAGATGACCGGGCGTCGAACTGCTCGGCCTGAATAGTGAGCTGGAGGGTTTCGGGATCGACGGTCGCAATGTCCTCGCCGTTCGGCGCGCGTGCCACGATGCCGAGGTAGAAGAAGAAAAGCGCCACCAGTGCCATGTAGCCAACACCAACCACGCCCAGCGACGCCAGCGTGGAGCCGTCGCTCGCCGCATCGCGCAGCCACAGCGCCGCGCCGATCGCCAATGCCGTGATGAAAGCTCCCGTCGCCCACGATCCCCACCGCCCCACCGCCGCGACCGCATAGCGGTACCCATCAGCCACTGCCATCTGCAAGCGCCGTTCGTCACCGCCAACGTCCTTCGCCATCGCGTGCATTAACCCCTCTTGCTCAAGCGTATCTGGTGAAGGCAGCACAGCAGCATGCATCTCACGGAACTGACCATCGACATACCTCTCAAAGAGTACCCTCCCAGTGGATGCATCCACCTCCAGACGCAAACCGGGGACGATGGGGCGGGCCGGGTCAGCACCGATCACCTGCTGCTGCACCAAACGCACCCAGCTGAGATCCTTCCAATTCTGCCGCTCTTCCACAGGTCGACCGCGATTCAACTCCCTGCTCAGCTCCTCTAGCTGAACCAGCTCCTGCCAGAATGCGTTGCCCCAGTCGAGCGGATAGACGAGACTGGCCACGCGCGCGATCAACCCTTTCAATCCTCCCGTCAAACCCGTGTAGACATATGCCAGGAACCCAGCCCCCAAAGCCGTCCTGAATCTGAACGCCTCGGAGAGCCAGAATCGCATCGCCAGAAGCGGCCTCCCCGTGAGCTTCGTCACCATACTGACCATGTGATCATGACCCAACGGATCCCACAACCCCCGAGCCGACCAGACCAGCTTGCCGAAACGCTTGCGGCTGATACCAGGCACCTGATGTAACGTGGTCGCCGCCAGCTTGTCGATCGAGCCAAGGCCGGCGGCCTCCAATTGATCTGCTTCATCCGCCGTGAGATTTGGCAGCTCCCGCCAAAGATACTGCTTGGCCACCTCCACTAACGCCCGCACCCGCCTGGCAGCAATCCCCTGGATTGCTGCCGTCTCAGCCCTAGCCAGCTGATCGACGCGGAAGACACCACCCTGCCGGAGCGAATTGACCTCCCCCTGCGTGATCTGCTCTATATTCGGCATTGCTTGCTCCATGAACTCAGCGAGTCTATCTACCGCTGGCAGCAACTGATCTCGCCGGTCACGCCGGCCATCCCACGCCGGCCCAGGCAACCATCGCATCATCCGGATCACCGGGTTGTCCTCCAAGCGGACGCCACCGTCCGTCCCGAGTGAATAGGCAATCCCCAAGGCAAGCTTGGCCCTGAAGCTGCGCGATGCGCTCTTGCCAAGAAACTCCAGCCGCAGCACCGACTCCAAGAACGCGAGCAATCGAATGTTCGAGGCGGCGTTCGGCTGCGGAGTAATTTCGCCGGCCAGGAACCGCGTCAGCCCTCCCCCCTCACCATCCTCGGCTTTCGTCTTGCTGAGGGCGGTGGCGGTCTCTTGCGTGAGGTCAGCCCCCGAGATGAACACCGCCGTCACGGGAATGGAGGCGGAGCGCAGGAAGGCCGCGACCGGAATCTTGTCCGTCCAGTACGACTTTCCGTAGACGCGGCTGACGAGCCACGTCATCGGACGATACCGGACGCTCGCTGGCATGAACGCGATCCCCAGCGTGCGCTTGTGCACGGACGCGTTCAAACTCCACCACGCGTGCATACCCAACGGAATATCCCGCCATTGGACACCATGCACCAAGAGGATGTTCCGCGCGGTACGGCTGTAGAAGAACGGTGCAATCCACGTCAGCACGTAGGTCACCGGTAGCGAAAGCATCGCCATGACGAGGGATACCACCGGTAGCGCTACAAACGGCGACCACGATAAGATCTCCAGATGCACCATGGCCAGCGCCACGAAGACGCCGAGGAACCCGGCGAAGCCGGCCATCACCGGATACGAGGGCGGTGTCGAACACAGCCGCAGCACAAACGAACCAACGTGGGCCCCCAGCACCAGCATCAGCAGTCTCGCTACCGTGACCCACCCACCCTCCCACCCTAACAGCGTCACCAGTAACGGAGTCATCAGCCAGGCAAAGGCAACCGCAACGCCCCAAACAGTCCCGACAGCCAATCCGCTGTCGACCCGCATCATTCCGTCCTTCTGCGTTGCCAGCGCGACGCTATCCATCCGCGCCACATCCACAGCCGTGATCTCCCTGACACCATGCGTGTCCTTCGCCGAGTACCCCTGAGAACGCTTCAAGATCCGAGAGTGGCTGACCAGCTCATCCCGCAGGTAAACCCGATTCGCTTCTTGCACCAGCTCCTTGGCTCGTGTCGCGCTGCCGATACCCCCGATCCGAGCCACCGACGGCACATCACCAATGCACCGCGCCAGCGCCTCAACCGTCGTGATCCCGGCGCCAGCCAACGCACTGATCTCATCCTCCGTAACCCCGGCGATGCGATGCAGCGATCGCCGGTACCGCTGAGCAGCATCGATTAAGGCGGCGGCGCGCTCCGTCTCGATGCCATGGATGGGGTCGATCCTCTCCGCTTCCTGACGCTGCTGCAGATCCGCCAGCTGCTGCACGGTGACGATGCCGCAGCTGCGCAGGAACGCCGCCTCCCCGAACGTGACGCCGAATATCTCTCCCTCTCCCTGCAAGTGGATCACCTCCGGCGCAAACTCCCGATACCGCGCCAACTGCCTATCGACGATCGGCTCTATCCGCTGCCTGATACGTTTCCGATCCCGCTGTGGATCCAACCCCTCTCGTTGCGCGAATGCCGCCACGATCTGATCGCGCTGCGCGGTCGTGACATTGTTGAGCTGTTCGACCGTGGTGATGCCGAGTCCCGCCAGCAGCAGCTGCCCCTCGAACCCTCGACCCATCACCACCTCGAGCGGCGTCTCTCTGTTTTGACTCCGGTGACTTGCAGCCAGTTGAATCAACTCTTGCGCACGCCCGCTCGTTAACCCGAAGAGCGCTGGAAAACCGGGCATCGCCTCCGCTAGGTCGACGATGGTGGCGATGCTGACCTGATGGCTTCTTCCCAACCACACAACGTTCTTCGGCGTCGCCAAGCGCCTGATCTCCTCATCGGACAATGGTACAAATGGCTGACTCAACAACGTCTGCGCCACCTGCTTGAGAGCTCGGGCCTGCTCATCCCCTACCACCTCGCGACGCCCATCCGCCGACACGATCATCACAGCAGCCAACTCCTGTTCACTGGCTTGCTGGATCCGCTCGAGATCGGTGAAGCCGGCCTGCGTCAGCGCCGCGAAACACGCCTCCGCAATGAACACCTCTGATGACTCATACCGCACCCGCGCGAGCGACGTCCGTGCTAACGCACGCAGCTCAGTCCGTTCCAGCTCCGAGAGCCGATCGAGCCGACTCTTGGCCGCCGGCTTGCGTGACGGTGAGAAGCGAACGATCCCATCGGCAATCCACAGACCCACCCGGTGGCTGGCGCGGGTGCAGAACGCGACGATCAGCACACTGAGCATACCGTTGAGCAAACCGAGTGTCAGCGACTCGGCGAAGAGCTGTGCGGCAATCACCGCCAGGATTCCTGTGACGACCGCCGAGGCGGTCGTCGATCCGATGCCTAGTCCTGGAATCTTGAACGAGTTCATCCAAACCATCAACGCCCCGACCACGACACCGATCCATAAGCCAAGACCGGACATCTGCGCCACCCCTTCGCTAACCATCACCTGCGCGAGCGCCGGACCGATGAGCAGGAAGCAGCTCGCAGCGAACAAGCCGGCACACAATCCGCCGAGCCAGAAGAGTCGGATCAACACGACTTGTCCTGTCGATCGCTGCCCCCTGGCTACCGTCAGCATGGCTCGCAGAAACGTCCGGCTCGCCTCGCCCAGCTGCTTCTTCATCACGTCGATACCCTGCTGCAAGATGGTTGCCTCATGCTGCCAAGCGTTGTAGCTGTGCTCCTTCGCCTTCTGAATTTCGATGGCTGACCGTACCAGATCCTTTGCACGCTCCAACGCCCGGTCTTCCACTGCCTGCTTGACCCGTCTCACCGATACGGCCACCGCCCGCACCCGCCCCTCGATCTGCTGCCTTCTCGCATCCTCCATCTGCTGCAGACGCTGTCGCACCGCCGCCGCATCGGCACCCATCGCACCGCCAGGCACCAAGTCGCCGACCAACCGATCGCGGCGCTCAACGCTCAACACAGGTAGTTCATCAACGGATACAATGCCAGCGCTCACAAGCGCTGCCGCTTCCTGCGGCGAGATGCCGACCTCGGAGCAAGCCACAGAGTTGTCCAACCGTATCGGGTTAGCGTTCACCAATACCTCCACCAACATCGTCAGATCAAACGGTCGCGCCTCCCGCACCCCACCGGGATCCAGTACCGCCCCACCGCCGGCTCCCATCCCCACTCCCCGGCCTGCAATCACCTTCGATAGCTCCTCCACCGTGACATGATGGTCAGCCAACGCATCGATCTCCCGCACCTCATCCAAACGAAGACCCATCTCGTCGAGATGATCCGACGGCAGTTCATCCAACCGCACGACCCACCACGCGGTGTCGGTCATCATCAGCCGCTCGAGCAACTCCTCGTCCTCATACGGCTCTGCTTCGGCGAGCCGCTTGATGTCGTACCCACCTTCGTGAAGCGCCTGCGCCTCCTTGGCCCCGATACCGGTCAGCTGCTCGACTGAGTCCTTTGCCCGATCGCTCAAGTATTGCTCGAACGAATCGATGGCGAAATACGCCGAACGCCGCCTCACCAGAAATGCCGCCCGAGCCACCAGCTGCCGCGCCCGCTCGCGCGCCGCCAACTCGGTGATCTCGCACCGGCTCTGCAGTTCCACCACCAGCTGGTGTAGCCGGGCTGTATCAGCCGACGCGAGCTGCCACAGATCATCCAACCCGGCTGCCTGCAACGCCTGCGCCTCTTGTTGCATCCTCGCAATACCCACGACCAACTCCAGCGCCCTTTGCTGACCGCGCGGCCTACCGCCCAACGCACGGACCAACCTCGCCGCTTGGGCCAAAGCCGCGAAGTCCGCAAGCTCCCGAATGCCGGCACCCGCCAATACCGCGCCTTGCTCTTCGAGAATCCTGGCGGCATCCGTGAGTCTCATAGCCAACTGCCGCGCCTGCTCCTCCACTTCCGCCGCCTGCCGCCCCAGCTCGACAGCATTCAACCCACGGCCGAACTCCTGTTCAAACCGCTCGAGTAACCGCTGACGATCCGCCGCACTCAGCGCCGCCAACCGCCCCAGATCCGCCATCCCGAGATCCCTGAGCACCTGCAACACATCAATCGCCTGCCCGCCCACCGAAGTGACTCTGAGCGACGTCGCAAGGATCATGCATGAGGCGCGCTGTCCCGAAGTACCGAGCGCATCCAAGAGATCATTCAACTGTCTGATTCTCGGCGCAGCCGCCTGCAGCGTCTCGACGTCGCTCAATTCTGCCTGATGAAGCGCCGAGACATCGTCCGCCCTCAAGCCGACGGCAGCCAACACCGAATGCACCCGCGCCTCGGCCTGCAGCGCCATGATCTGATTGAGCCGATCCCCGCGATTCCTCCGAAGACCCCTCGCGATATCCACCAGTTGCTCAACCAACTGTTCAGCACGCTGCTGACGATCCTCACCTGCGACGTCTTGTATCAAACGAGTCACCAGTCGTTGCCTTGCAGCCTCGTCGGCTCCTGCCGCCTGATCCAAAGCCGCCAACCCGACCTCCCCGAGCGCAACGCTCAACTGCGGCATCAGCGAGGTCGCAGTCGATTCGAATTGCCGCTGGAACATCTCGTTCAACCGCTCCTCCTCTCCGCGGCGCAGATTCCCAGCCATCGCCAGCTCGTACACAGTCCTGATGCCCAACGCCTCCAGCGCCGTCGTGATCTGCTTCAGCTCCTTGGATGGCCCGGCGGACGCCCGCCGCAGCTTCACCAGCATCGGCAGCTCCTCCACCGTCCGCGGCGATCGGTAGTCGTTGATGCCCGCCTCGTGGAGGAACATCCGCCCGGGATCCGGGAAGATGAGCCCGATCAGAAAGAGGACAACAGCCGGGATCGCCAGGATATCGCTGACGACGTCGACGTGCCCTTCCATCAGCAGCAGCCGAACCGTCCAGATGACAACGAACGCTCCCGCCAGCAGCAGCCGGGCCGGGATCGAATCGCCGGCCGCCCGGTTGGAGAAACCATCCCACGATCGGTGCGCCCGTTTGTATTCCTTCGGCATCAAGAAGACGATCAGTTGCTCGAGACGATCAAACAGCCCAGGCGCCACCAGCTTCAACCGCATGCCACGCGACGACCGGCGCAGCCACGGCGAGGTCGAAGTGTACTCGGCGGCTGACCCCGTGCGGCTGTACAAATCCTCTTTCTTCTTCTGAGGGATCTCCGGCTTCTGCCGCACATTATCTCCAAACTGTGACACCCCAAACTGCGTACTCCCCAGCGGAAATGCCTCGACGCTCCCGTGCGGCTTCTCGCCGGCTCGATCAGCCGTAGACGACTCCATGCCTCCCTTCGTCCACTCATCGTGCGTTCTAAACGCCTGGCCGGCCAGACCGTCGCGTCCCTGGTACCGGACTGCTGCTAGCGTGCGCGGCCCCGTCAGCTCACCCCACAACGCCTCCTCGTAGAGCCCCCGCTCGCTGTACACCTCGTTCACGCCGACGCGCACAGCCCGAGGCTCCAACCCCAGACATGCCGCCATGACTCTGAGCTGACGCGCCTGCTCATGCTCGCCACGCCGGCTCAACTGCTCCGCCTCCATCCGCAGACGCGTCTTGGCGCGCATGATCGCCCGCCCCACCGCCTGACGACGCTCCTGCCGGCTGCGCTCGCGCAACGTCGCCCGCCAGTCGCCGTCCCATGGAACATGAGCCTGCTCCGCCGCTTCGTAAAAGATCCCGTACAACTCCTGCTCGATCGCTCGCTGCACAAGATTCTCATTGGCCGCCGTTTCATCCAACAGATCGAGACGCTGGTAGGGCATCGTCCGCTGCGCCGCGCGATACCGGTCCGACCGGATGCCAAGCCATATGATGTAAGCCATCACCGTTGGCGCGGCAACCCAGCCGAGCGTCTTCAACACCGCGAACCACCACGCCTCCTGAGCAAGCTGCGCCACCGTCTCCACGTCCTGCGCATTCGCATTGACAGCGTACAAAGCGATCCCGAAGATCGCGATCACCCCAAACTTCACCGCCACCTGCATCACGCCCATCTCCCACGCCGCCGCAAAGCGCTCGGCTCCGATCGTCGTCTTGACGCGCCGCTTGACCTCGTGGTAGTCGTAGTGCAGTGTGTAGGAGATCATCGTCACCGCCGCGCGCACGAACTTGTTCACCGCTACCGACCAAGCCGACTGTCGGTTGGCATTCATCGCATCTTCCTCGCCTTGCGTCGTGCCGCCCAACCACCCGAAGCGAGCAAACACCAATGCGCCGATTCCAAGAGCGACCATGCCGGCGACCGGATGCACCCAGATCGCGATGGCCACCACACCAGACAATCCGACAATCACCCGGGCCTTCGATGGCACAAAGAAGAGGATCGCATACGGCGTCGACACCACCGTGAAGACCGCGGCCTTGAATGTCTCGATGAACCGGTTGAAGAAACCGCTCTGGTGATCGACGCCAAGCTCGCCTGGCAGACGCAGACGGATCGCCTCTTCGGCCCACTCCCAACCATCATCCTGAGAGAAACCGTCAGGCGCCGCGTGCCGGATGACGTGCACCCCCTGATCGGCCGCCTCCCTCGCGAGCGGCGTCCCCTCTTCCGTGCCAACCTGCTCCCGCTTGTACTCCATCGCGTGCTTCGCTCGGCCCTTCTCCCGTGCGTACTGATCGGCGACATTCTCGACGCGGCCGGTGACCGGGTCGAACACATTGACCCCCAGGAAGAGTGCAAGCTCCGCCGACATGTTTTCGATCTTCGAAGGATCGCGCGATGGCACGGCGATGATAAACTTCACCCACGGTTTGAACTTCCACTGCCCCGTCGTGTGCTCCTCGTCATCCCATACCCAGGTATGATCCGGCTTGTGCAAGCCGCTCGGATGAGGATCCCCTTGGCCAAACGGGATAAAGGCCAGTTTGTGGTTGAACATTCGTGAGCGCACGCCGTGGACATAGGTCGACGGTGCCCCCTGCTCCCACAACGTTCCCAAAGCCGCTTGATCGTCCCGGTCGAGGTATGCCCACCCGACCCGCTCCACGGAGGTAAACGGCCCGAAGCCGAAGAGGTAGTCGAACCCTCCCTCGACTAGCGTCGATAACCACTCGTACACCACCATCTCCTCGCGCGGATCGCGTGAACGCAGCATGCGCTGCACCTGCTCCGCCAGCAGCGGCCCCATGTAGGGATTGCGCACCAGACTGTAGAACCCGATCAGCTCCCCACCCGTCAGACCGTAGGGCCCGACGCCAGTCAGCAATCGGCGCATCATGTCATATACCGATGGCGCCCATCGCATCAACGCATTCTGAATCGCCGCCGGATTCGTCACCGTCTTGCTCGACTCCGCCATCTTGACGGTATGCCGTCCCCGATGGCTACCGTCGAGGGAGCGCAAGAGGCGGCTGTGCATCGAGATCTGATACTGTAGCCAGGTCGTCCCTTGGATCACGATCGTCCCCAACCCGAGTAGCATGACACCTATCAGCAAGTTGTAAATCCCCTCGCTGGCAACCAGCACATCGCCCAACCACTCGAGCGGTGCCCGGGGCTGGCTGTACGCCGACACCGCCAGGAAGAGGGTCGCGACGACAACCAGCCAGACGAAGAGCTGCTTCCGCTTGCCCCACCACCACGGTAGCAATTCCTGCAGCACCGAGACATGCTGAAGGTGAGGCACGATCGACGGCGCGGCCGTCACCGCATATGCGCCTGGCCGGTACAACGTCAAGATGTCGCGCGGATCCGCCCGTATGGTGTATGTTCCATCGTCGCGCGAACCCATCACGCCGTCCATGAGCGGTATCGCCGTCAACAGCTGGATGTGCCAGGGCTCCAGGCGTTTCCACTCCGTAACACCGCCCGGCTTCCCCCCTCGCTCCGGGCGACTGCGCTGTTCCTCAACCTTCCACCCTTCCCACGCCCACCGATAACGCTCCTGCGGCTTGGTCGCCCGGATGTCGTACCGAATCCATCGAGTGACAACGTGATACCCAATGGGAATCACCCAGAGGTTCGCCATGGCCAAATAGAGGAGGTGCCCTACGAATTGGATCCCGACGCCCTCGCCCGCCGTCCAGAGCTCTTCGGCTACCTCTTGCACGCCGGGGAAGGCGATCCAGAGCCAGGTGTACGCCATCAACGCCAGAGTCCACAAGACGACGCGACGACCCGGTGTCATGCCGAGCCGTTGTAACCACGAGAAGAAGGTTTGCCGGCCAACCGCAGGCGGGGCGGACAACATCTGCCGCAGCCAGGAGTCGTTTCTGTTGCGTTGCGAGGTGTACACCCCCAGAGCGAGCACACCGAGTGCGGCGAGGAGCATGGGCCAACCGACCACCGGCGCCACGCTCGCCATCCCAAATCCGGCAACGACAAAGACCAGATCGAGGAAGGCCTTCCAACCGGGGAACGGGATGACCGACCAGCTAAGCATCAGCGATCCGGTGAATCGCGCCGAGCGCTGCGCCAGCAAGCGCTGCCGCATCTCATCGGCTGCCGGCCCGAGTGCTCTCGCCCACGCGTCAACGAGATCCTGGTCGGCAATCTCCGTTTCGCCGAACGTCCTTGGAGCCAGCGCGATGCCACCCAACGACAAAGCCGCCACCGTTGCCACACACGCCGAGATCCAGAAGAACCACCCCGTCAGCACCCAACCGGTCATCCAGAGAGCGACTGCCATGCCCAGGAGCCCAGCACCTAGCACCGTTAGCCGCACCCCGTTCTGCTCAAGCCACTCTCTTACCCCTCGCCCGCCATCTTCGGAGTGCTGGCGGTTAGAACGTTCTCGGTCCGCACCACCATTGCGGTCGCCAAGCGTCAGCAACCACCAGATCGGCCCCAAGATCGCCCCGACCTCCACCTGACCTACGTTGTCCAAACGACGCCTGACCGACGCCTCATCCCACTGATGCCCGCGCGCCAACGTCCAGGCCGAAGCGCCGACGAGCAGCAGCGGTACCATCATCGACGCCCCTAAGAACAACGTCGAGAGCGTTAAGACCGGACTACCATCGCCAGCCCAGAGGAGATCTGGCAGTAATACAAGACCGATCACGAGGATCGCGAGGGAAGTCACGGCACCCCCCCGGCTCAATCGTCCGTACCGCCACCTCGCCCCCGTCGCCATCACCAGCCACGTTATCGCGATCGCGAGCGCCGCCGAGAGATAACCGAGCTCGCCAAGTGGCGCAAAGGCCAAGAAGGTCAAGGCAACCCCAGCCACCCCCACCGTCACCGCGCGCACCTGGGAGCGTGCGAGATTGACGCGGACCAACCACAGCATCAGTTGCGGGCCACGCCAGAGCGCTTCGAAGAGGAGAGCGGCCCACCCCGCTTCCGGCGCGGCGACGAACCGCATACCAACCTGACGGTTCTCCGGCTTCGCCACCTCCCTCACGATCTCCTTAACCTTCTGCTTGTCCTTCTCCAACACCATCTGAGCATCGACGATCAGCTTCAGCGCCAGCGCGCGCGGTCCCCATGCATCCCCTTCCGCATCTGTCTCGCTGACCCCCAGGGCACCGGCTGCTTGCCGTATCCACTCCGCTAACTCCGCCGACACGAGAAATTCTCCCGCATCGATCGCGCGGAGTGTCTGCGGCAAGTCCGCGATGATCGCGCGCCGCATCAGCGCGACGAGCCCGGTCTCGAGCCGAATCTCCCCGGCGTCGACCCGACGCAACGTCTCCATCAAGTCGGTCAGCCCGCTTCTCGCCCCGTAGTTGATGATCTGACCATCGGCGACGAGCGCGGAGACCGCTTCAGTCACCTCATCTTCACCGGCCCTCGCTAACGCACCAACGGTGCTGAAGCCTCGCTCAACAAGGTGCCTCGCCAACTCATTGCGGAGCGGTAGATCCAGATCCGCCAGATGGCGCAAAGGCCACAACGCCGTGACGCTCCTCGCCTCGAGGATCTGCCGGAGCTTGTAGGCGTGGAGCTGCCTGAGCGCCGCGGCACCCACCTCCAACTTCACAGAAGATTCTCGCTTCCACCGCCGCTGCACATCCGGCCGACGGCCTGTCCATACCAAATCCCACATAGCCTCTGTAAAACCAAGCTGTCGAAGGTACTCTGCGCGGTCGCCAGGCCGCATCCTCCTCATCTGCCGGTGCACCTCCAGCACCATGCTGGCACCGACCGTAGTCACATCAGCGAGCGTCTCCAGCCCGCCCACGTTACGCAACGCCACCCGTGCCTCGTCGTCCAACGTGTAGATCGATCGAAAGTCCATCATCGTGCGCCGAGACCCTGCGCGCAGGAACGTTCTCTGGAGCCAACGGATCGTCCGATCGGCATGCAACCGCCCCTCGGCAAACACCCCGAACGTATAGAATCGATCGAGCCGTCTCTTCCGCTCAGCGCGGCTAGCTGGGTGCCGCAGCCAGATGACGAGCACGAAGCCCGCGTAGCACGCCAACCACAACATATACGCCGCTCCGGAGACGATGTGCCACTTCATCAAACCGTGCACGACCGGGATTTTCATCCACCATGGCCGATGATCCCCACGAGCCATATTGATTGACGAGAGAACGATCCACCACACCTGGAGCATCACGAAGAACTGGGGGGAGTGCGCGCCAAACAGGAGCGGCAGACGCAGGCCGAACAGGAGCGGCAGATCCTGCCAGCCAAATCCATAAGTCAACAGACAGAACGCTAGCAACATCGCGCCCGCCGTGACAAAAAACGCCGCTACCCGCTGCCCAAGAGTCTTCTCCTTTTGTTCCAGCTGACTTAGCTTCTGGTAGGGCAAGTGAGAACTACGAATGACGCTGTCCCGACGCACCTTGCCGCCCATATCCTTCGATAATCGCCTGAGCGGACTCACGAGGTAGCTCGTATCCCAGTTGAACTCTTTGGATATGACGGTATTCAGCGCGCTGAACGGCTTCAGGATCACCACATTCAGATACTCGATGGTTATCGTGCCCGGCGACGCCGTTGGCAAATCAATCGTCGTGGCCAACCATACCATGACCCGCCGATGCAACGCGACCAGCGACACGCCGGTCGCCACAACCGTCAGTAGCGCCCATACCCATGTCGTGCCTGCGATAACCGCCGCGACCAACCAGACCGCCGAAGCGACCGTCGCTACGGCAGCCAGTGGCACCAGCCACGGCCGCTTGAGCGGCGGCGGGTCGTGCATCCACGCGAAGAGACGATTCATCGCCGTTGATTGACCACGCATGATGCCGCGCCACGTTGTCCATGCTTCTATCGACCGCTGCCTCGGCCACCCCCACATCAACCGCCATAGCATGATCCATGCAGCCAGTGCGATGCCCGGCGCGCCATAGCGCAGCGCCCACGGATGGCTCTTGTCCGACTCGGCGTTGCTCCAATCATCCCGACGAATCTCGATCGAAGACGTCTTCGGCAGGACGGATGACGTCTCCACCCCTCCAACCGGAAGCACCTGAATCTCCCCGCGACTCGACCCAGTGGGAATCGCCGTCTGCTGTTCTTCATACCCCATCGGTCTGATCAAGCAGTGATACCGACGAGTTCCCGGCGTCAACCAGTCGACCGGGATCGTCAGCTCCCGAAGACTAGCGCCCTCTTCACCGCTCTTTCCCAGATAGATGTAGCTATTGACATATCCTTCACTGGTGAACGTGACACGGGAGAACGTCTGATCCTGCGCGGGTGTCACCACGATCGTCTGATTGTCACTCGACAGCCTCGCCTTCACCTGCACGGCGCCGGTACCAGTGCCGATCCAAGTATCCGTCGACTCATGGTTGAGCGAGATGAGTTCCAACCCCAACGGCACGGAACGCCTGAACGCTCCAGCGTCCTCGCGGGCAATCTCGAATCGCCCCAGGGCCCTGCGGCCCGTTGCCGTTCCCGACGTTTCCGCCTCCACATACCGAGCCCGCACGCGATACCCATCCAAGGTAAATGTGCGAGACCACTCTTTGGGTTGACTGGTGCTGACCGTCGCCGATGCCTCCTCCTCGGCGCTAGCGGCGTAGAGGAAGGAGCAGACGACCGGAACGCCGGCTTTCGGATTCTGGTTCCTGACAGACACTTCGATCGTCGGATACTGCCCCGCTTCGATCGGTCGAATCGTCGCCGGACGAAGATTCTTCGCATCAAGCTTGAGGTCGCCGAAGCGGAAGCTGGCCAAAGGCTTGATGCTGTACACATTCATCCAGATCTGCCAGAGCGGACCGAGCGTGTCGAACGGCTGCCCCAACTGCCGCTCCAACTGCTCTCCAAGGAGCCGCGCGCTCGATCCGTTGATCCGCACGGCCCATTGCCACGCCGCCTGTTCTTGCTGGTGGCCGGTGTTGCCAAGCTGCTGCAACTGACCACGCTGTTCCAATACCTCCAGAATCACCTCCTGCATGATGTTGGCGATCGGCTTGTTGAGCTCCGCCACCGCGCGCCGGCGCGTCTCAGCCACCAGATCACGCACCAGCGTCGTGTTGCTGGCAATCCCCGTCACCCGACTGTACGCCTCCCGCAGATGCTCTTCCTGCAATCCTCTAGCAAAGAGCACGAGGTCTCCCTCCAACGCCTCTCGATCCTCGACATCCTGAGCCCCGGTACCAAACGCTCCCTCAGCGCATCCCGACTGCATGAGCTCCTGCGATGCCTTCCGGTCGCCTTCAAAGATGACCGCGAGCTCACCAAAGATGCCCGCACGCTCATCGACGAACTGCCGATCCTGCGTGATCGGCGTTCTCTCCGCCTCCTTCCACGCTTTCAACCGTTCGGGATGACGCCCATCGGCCATCAACCACTGCATTTCATACGCCTGGCGTCCCAACGCCTTCTTGAATCCTTCGGCCCCTTCCGCTTCGGTCTGTGTCTCATCCGAGAGATTGGCAATCGCCACCGCGTAACGGCCACCTTTCTCGTCATGGACTTTGCGGAACCGCTCCAGGTGGCTGGCGATCGTCTCGCCGCTCCGCTCGGGCTTCGGATGCTTCAACGCCCTGTTGCGAAGTGCCAAGGCGATCGTGAGGCCTGCAGTGAAGGGTTGGTAGCGGGCTTTCCCGACATTGGCCGGATCCTCAATCACAGCACCAAGCGACACATCACATGCCTTCTCGCTCCCGGCAAAGACGTTCGCGACGGCATCACGCATCGTGACATACGAGCCCAGATCGTCTCCCTGAGGCGGCGCGTGCAACGTAACGCGCGTGACAAAAGGCAGATCCGCCTTTCGCGCTTTCTCAGCCTTCTCTTTCGCCCGCCGTTCGGCCTTTTCCAAACGTTCCGGAGACAGGTATCCGGCCGGATCATCCGGCTCCAGCTCCAACTCCACCGCGATACCGGCATTCTCCAGAGCGATCCGCTCGTTCTCCTGCCGAATCTTCTCATTCACCGCCTCGATCAGTTCCCTCGCCACCCGAGCCGCCTCTCTGGCTTCCTCCAGCTTCTCCGCCCAGTCGGGCGCACCGATGATCGGTGAGAAACCGATACCGCGACGGCCCAGCGCCATCACGTACTGCGCCAGCTCCTCAACGATCGGCGCCTTATCATCAGCCTCACGATACCGCACCAGCACATCACCGATGCCGCCGCTGAGCATCGTGTACTGGTTCGCCCGTAACTGCCGCGCAAGCCGATCGGCCTCTTCCAGATGCAACACAATGGCCGGATTCTCATCGCGCCTCCACCACCAAGCGTCCGGCACGATGGCATTCAGCGCGGTCTCCTGACGCAACCCGGCGTTCTGACGGAAGCCGGCGAGCTGTCGCGTCTCGCGATCCAACGCCAGCGTCAAGTACTGCTCCGCTCGGTTGAGCACGACCACAGCCCCAGACGTCAATCCCTCTTCGCGCTTCAACGCGACGACCCGGTCGAGCAACGCCCGGCGGTCACTCGGCACGCGACCCGATGCTACATCCCCGATATGCGCATCAAGATCCTCGCAGAGCGTCACCAACTGCGGCGGCTCACCGCGCCCCGCCAACAACCGGATCGCCCCACCCGGCCCCACGTCCTCGGCCAACTCATTCCGGAGCATCTCAGCGTCCAACTCGTCCAACGCCGATGTAAACCGTTCTGGGTCGCGGCGGCTCATGCCAACGGCAAACCTCAAGTTCCCCATGTTATTCCATGCGTCGGTCTCTGCACCGGTCGATCCCTCCACGGTCGTCTTTGCCTGAACCGCGTGAGGCAACACCATATCGTCTTCCCCAATGACCACGTCGACCGTCGCCGTGTTGGTCGGATGCTTCGCTGTCACTAGGATCGGAGGGCTCGTTTCTGTAGCGTTCCCCGCGACAGACCCAGCATCAACGATGGCATTACCCTGTCCCGGCCGCATCGACCCGGACGCTTTCTTGATATCGAGCGTGATGCGCATCCGCGCCCTCGACGGCGAGAACTCTCCCTGACTGGCATTGTGCGGACCGAGGCCCTCCCGAACAATTCCGTCACGATCCCGATAGGTGATCGGCACACCCTCCTTGAGCTGCTTGACTTCACCCTGCGCGTCCTGCAGTTCCTTGCCGGTCTGTATGTACAACGCCTTCAAGACGAGATCGGTCTGCTCCCGAGCTGATACGCCCGTCCATCCCTCAGTCGCTCGCGCCTCGATCCGCGACCGACACACCGCTGGATCAAGCGCAACCCTCCTCCCCTCATCCTCCTCGCGCTTCCGTATCTCCACAAGATACGGCTGCACCTCTTGCAGGAAGACCTCTTCATATGTGCCCCACATCGTCCTGGCCGGTTCGAGATCGAGACGCGCTTCGCGCCCCGAATCTCCCTCGTACATCCGTGCGGCTTCTGCGTGTCGCGACTCGAACGCAGGCAGCCGCGCCTCTGCCAACTGCAACGCCAGGTATGTCGCTGAGTCCCGCAGCAATCGCTCTTCCTCCATCACCGCCCGATCCATCCTCTGTTTCACCTGGCGCTCAATCTCCTGGGCCAGGTGATGCAGGGACTGTTGCAAGATGGGCAAAATCTTCTCAAAATCAGCACCAAACACTTTTGCCATACGGTCTTTTTCTGCACTGAGATTCACGGTTAAACGAACTTCGGTTAAGCTTTTCTGCTCCGCCCAACCGTTTTCGATCAGTGTCTTCACAATACCGTCCCAATTGAGACCGACTTCCTCAACGGAGTGTTTGGCAACAGCCCCATGCAGTAACAGCTGTCGGGCGTCCAGCGAGTAATCTTCCGAAACAGCGGAAACCCGACCGGCCCGACGCGCTGCCGCCACATCAGCCCCTAGGATCGACTCAACGTTCCTGAGCAAGTCGACCGCCTCAGGCGACGATAGCAACTCAGGCTGGACAGCCCCCTCCCAACCGCTAAAGCGACCCGCTTGCTCACCAACACTCGCGAGATACTCGTGGATCTCACCTACCAACTGCTCCGCCGTCTTGGCCGGCGGATGCGCAGGATCAAACACTTTGACGTCGACCACCTTCCCGAACCGAATGCCATACGGATCGTAACGCGCGGTCGCTATTTCCTTCACCACAGCCAACAACGCCATGAACGTTCCCTCGACTCCCGAGAGCCAGTACGAGAGACCGGCGGCTCCGCTCACTAGCTTCTTGCCCCAGTTTACGATCTCGATGAACCAACGCTCCTGGACCGTCAGGTTTGGCTCATTGAGACGGTTCATCTCCGGCCGCTCCATACCCATGAGGAACCTGAAGAAATCCATCGTCTCTTCGACCCAGTTCACCTCGAAGAGGTGTCGTGCCCGATCGCCGTAGCGATACTCAGGACGCAGCTGGGCATACCGCAACCGCTCCACACACTCTCGAGCGCGTAGATCCACGATCACACCCTGGAACCGTCCCCGATACTCCTTATCGAGTCGCAGCTGCTGACTGACTTCGGTTATCACGTGCGCCATCGTCTCGTTCCGCTGATCGTAGAAGCCGCGGAGATCACGTAGTGGATGCCTCGGCGGTGCGCCGCCGGCCACTCTGACATAAAACCTCTGCACGCCGTGTCGCCCCAAGAGCCGCATAATCTCCGATCTCGAGACACCATAGGCAGACACGGCGGAGATGATCTCCGAATCGGTCAATCGTTGGATCGCGGCGAACGTCTCCCGGTCACCTCGCATCAGTTTCTCATCCCGATACAACAGTTCCAGACGCCTCGGCTCGGTGCTGACGATCACATCGGCACCGATGTCCTGACACCACTCTTTCAAGTACTGCACCGCCAGACCTTCCTTCCGCCACCCCTCTGCCCTGGCTTTGCCCTCCGGCTCCAGGAACGGATCGGGTTCGAACAACACGGCATCGATAGCGGGCGTCCCGGACAGAAAGTCGACGTGCCGGGTACGGTACCGTAGTGTGTCCAGGAAGTTCCGCACCAGCGTCGGTTCATACGCCATCTCGCGCTGCCCAACCCTGATGATCACCTCCATGTTCATATGCGACCGTGGATCGTTCGGGTCGCTCGACTTCACCCATCCGATGAACTCCGCCCACAACCGTACGTACTGATCGTATATCTCGGCGCGCATCTTCGCCTGATCCTCCGTGCGCGCGTTATAGAGCTCCGGCACGTTGTTGATATCGCTGATGTCCACGATGATTTGGTTGGTGCCGGCAGCCCGTAGAGCACTGGCCAAGCGCTCATAGGTACGGTTACGCTGATCGTCTGAAAGCGGCGAGAGATCGGTAAAAAGCTCGCTGAGGTACACGGCACGCTTCTCGCGGGGTGCCCGCGCACCCGGTTGCGGCCACCACGATTGCTGAACACCCGGCAGCTGGTACACGTCGTCGTACGGAATCGCCGGCGGACTGCCAGCCAACAGTTGACGCACGTGCAAGGCCCAGAACGCCACCGCCGATGGAAGATCCTGGATCGTCCAGAGCAGATGGTTGCCGAAGTTCAAGACAACCTGCAAACCATTGGAAAGAAGCATCCCCCACCGCTTGTCCTGATCGATCGTGCCGTCCTCGTGCTCAATGAGCTTGCGACGATCCAGCGACATCCGTTTGAGATCGAAGAGCTCTGTCACCAGCTCCGGATGCAGATCGACGCGCCAGCTGGTCGCCTCCAAATGCCGCTTCAGCTGCACCAGATCGCGCACCCGCGCATCAACGCCATCGATCCGCAACGCCACGGGTCGCTGCTGCCGCGCATCGCGCTGCATCAGCGCCAATGCATCGTCAGCTTGCTGCAACCAGAGGTCGATATTCCCGACCGGAAGACGCAGGACGTCGGCTTGCCCTGATGCGAAGGACGACGGAACGAGGGGCGGTAGCGATTCATAGAGATAGAGGTAGACGAGAATGTCCTGGAGCAATCCGATCGTCCGCTCGTCCGCCTCGGTCGCATCGGTCCGTTCCAGTACGCTGTTGACCGTCTCGTATACCTCGACAGGATACGGCTCTGACGTCAGTGCGCCGCTCTGCGCATCCTCACGGTATCGCAGATACTCAGCCAAATACCGCTCTGTCTGATCGAGCGCCTTGACAACCTGCTGATCCGTCCCACCCTTCACGACGCGCTGCTGCAGCTGTTCCTGCACCGCACGTACCCGCTGCTGAAGCGACCGACTCTCCTCTTGCTGCTGTTGCTCGAGACGAGCACTGCTCCACCCCTCCTGCTGCCACGCCGTCATCCGAGCATCAGCGCCAGTAGTCTTGACGAACAGCTGCAGACCAGCAAAGAATCCTTGCATCTGTAATCCCATATCTACCAACTCGGTCTGGCGATACGCATGCGCCATCGCCTGCAGTGCGTTCGTCGCCGTCTCGCCGATGCGCCGCAGCGCTTGCCTCGCCCCATCACCGCCTAACGCCACAATCCCCAACTCCCGGCGTACATCGGCCACACCTCTTTCCATCACCTGTCCGAGCGCGTCGCCCTGCGTCACGTACGCCGGTCTCAGGAAGAATTCGGTGAGCAACCCACGCTCCACCTCGAGCCGTGTGAACGTCTTCACCTGATCGGCCACCACCACCGTCACCACTTCTTCGCCACTCGGGATCAGCTCGAAGAGATCTTTTTGTTTCTTCTCGTCGATCCACCGCATGTCCGGAATGCGGGCGGCCGCTTGGAAGTGCCGCCAGACATCGATCGGGTCGTTCGCCTCCACCGCACCCACCTGCCCCCACGTCGGCTGACCCTTCGTCACCTTCGGGAACAGCCACTGACTCCACAACTTTTGCTCGTCCACCGATTGCGACCGAGCCAGCTCTCTGACCGCCCGCTGAACATCGTGATCGGCAGCGACGAGCTGGTAGATCTCTCCCTGCAATCGGTCGATCTCAGCCGATACCGCATCGAGCTGGCGGGTCGTCTGAGCGAACTCCAGGCCGTCGTCTGGCCCCTGCTTGCGGATCACGTGCTGTTGCGCCCACGCCATGCTGTACCGGTATGACAACCGCGCCGCCTCCAACAACGGCGTCTCCCCATCGACCGTGAGCTGGCCGTAGCGATCGGGTAACTGAGCTGCCGGACGACTCGGCGTCGAGAGCGGTCCACCATTCACCGCCGCCAACAAGTCTTCATCCGGCACCTCCGTGTAGACATCGCCGAACGGAATCTTAAACTGCTTCGCCACCGCCTCGCCACCCGGCCCACGCGTCAACCCCAGGATGAACGACGCGTTGGTCAAGCCGGCGTTGTCATTGGCATCCCTCGACCGCACCAGGCGACCCGGGAAAAGACCGCCCAACTCTTCCGTGGAGAGCGGTACGCCGAAGCTGGGTTTCCCATCAGACTTTGCGTTGTCGACAGCGGCAACATGCGCTCCCAGCTGATCAAGATAGATCGTCTGCAGCATCTGCTCGGCGATCTGTCGCTCCGCCGGATTTGAAGATGCCAGCAGCTGCATCATCGAGAGCATGGCGAAGAAGCTCCCTTCGGCGTTACCTGTCTTTGTCAACAGAGACCGATTCTGGTCAAATGTACGGTCATCAGTGAACGGATCGTTGCCGTAATTGCGGGAGAAGAAGCTGAGCCAGTTCCGGTTGACACCACCCAGATCCGGCGTGTAATGCGTGTCCGTCAATATACCGAACTCCTCAAGGATGGAGCGGAAGTTCGCCACGGCGATATCGTGGTATCGAGGTGCAGTTGGATCAGTCGGATTCGGATGCGAATAGAGCGCCGCCGCGAGCCACACACGGTCGACAGCCGAGATCGGCTGCTCGTCCTTCTCGGGCGTTGCCGGATCATCATGTCGGACAAAGTCAACCCGCCCGCCAACCACCTTGAGCCACGCGTAGATGAGCGGCGGCTTGGCCGGATCCTTCTCGGTCAGCTTGGTCGCAACCCCATCAAGCAGGAGCCGGTAGCGATCCTGCACCCCGCGGCGCCGATCATCGTCGTGACTCGCCTTGTAGAGTTTGTCCAACGCCACCAACAAACCAGCCATATCGGCCTGGTGCTCCGCGCCAGCCTCCTCGTACTGCTTGACCTCGCCGTTGAATGGCTCATAGCCTTGGTTGCCCTGCAGTTCCCGCTTGAGCTGATCCGGCTTCGGGTGACGTCCTATCTCGCCGCCTGGCGGATTGCGCAGTCGATCCGTGGCCAGCGCCTTCCTCTCCGAGGCATCGGCTGTCCCGGGTTCCGTGTAGAAACCGGCGGTGAAGAGACCATGCCGCCCATCGGCCGCATCGGTCACCTGGAGCTTGTAGAAGAACCGCTCCATGATGCCCGGCTTCTCGCCATCACCGTTCAACCACGTTAGATATCGCTGCGCCGCCTTCGGATCTCCCTGCTTCCCTAGCCGCAACTCTTCCGATGCAAGATGCACGATCGATTTGACCCAGAGTGCGTTGGCGCCGGTCGGCTGGATAGAAGCGAAATAGCCATCCTCCCCAACCGCATCGAACGTGAACGGCATGCCGTTCCGATCCGCCTTCTGCATCTGCTCCTCGAACCGGATGGACGCCTGCGCCGTCAGGTGCGCCTTGTTCAGATCCCGCCTCGCCTGCTGGCGCAATGTCTCGGCCTGCTGCCGATACCGCTCGGCAACCGCTTCATCACCGGCCTTCTCCGCCTGCAGATCGGCGACGGCAGCATCCAGCTGTGCGATGCGGCTAGAGTAGATGAGGAACTCGATCCACAGGCCGGTGGGATAGGGACCGCTCTGCGAAGCTAGCCGCTCGTCACCCTCGTAGATGAACGGCAGATGATCAACGTCAAAGGCAATCTCGCGATCACGATACTTGGGCGGCATATTCGGCACCAGCCGATGAACCGATGGCAAGCGACGCGCCATGGCCTCACGCTCCAGCTGCAGACGAGTCTGCTCGATATGCAGCTCCTCGAGCTGCCGTGCGAGCTCGTGCCCCGTGGTTGACTCCACGCGCTCGATCAGATCCTCGATCTGCTGTGCCGTCTGGCCCAATGTCCCGAAGTGAGTGAGCATCTGTTGAGCTAGCTGCTTATTGTCGTCCGCAGTCATCGGCGGCGCGAGATGCAACGTCATTTCTGACACCACCACACCTCCGACCACCAACTGCACTTTGTACGTGCCTTTCTCAACCAACCACTCCTGCCCCTTTCCCGCCTCTCGTGTCTCTTCGAACGCCATTCCATGCTTCGAGAGTGTCCGAGGCCATACGACGGTCTGTCGCTCCCCCAACTTGGTGACGTCGAGCGGCAACAAGATGGCCGAGTCTAGATCACCATCCGACGGCACAATCCGCAGCGTGCTGTTCGGATCCGTCAGCTTCACCGAGAAATCGATATCTACACCGAGCTCCGCCCGTATTTCCGTGTCGTAACTGGAGCCGACCTGCAACAACCGCTCATCCCCCCCTTGCGACTCAGGGCCTTGAACCGGCGTTCTCGCCCACAGTTTACCCGCCAGCAAACCGGCGATGGCCAATGCCGCTGCTGCAATGACCAACGCTCCACTGGTACCGGCCTCGGCAATCTGACCCGGCCTCTCCCCTCCAACCGCCAAAGCCTCGACTCTGTGCTCCGGCGCAACACCTGACGCAGCAAACAACTGGCGCAGCATCTCATCATCCGGCTCGCCCGGACCGCTGATGGTGAGCCGTTGCTGAGGCGTCAACCGTGCCTGAGCCACCAGCTCCGGCAAACCTTCAAAGGACTCGGCGCCACGCAACCCAAAGGGATATCCCGGTTGATCGCGCTCACGAGACCATCCCTGCTCAGACTCCTCCTGGCGGAACGCGTCAACCATCAGTCGATGGAGCGCCGTAACACTAGTCTGGAAGAGTTGAGTGAGACGTCCCAAAACATCGGCATAGGCAGGAGTGATTGTCGGCACAGCGTTCGATACAGAAATCGCGCGCGCAGCAGTAGAAGGAGGTATGGGTGCTGCCTTGGCGGATTCGACAGCCGGAGCGGTCGATTCCTCGGCTTCCGCCGGTGGTCCGCGACGCGGCGCGGCGGCATCCTTGGTCGCCTGCGCAACCATCGTAGTCTCCGTTCCCGGAGCAGAACGCAGCAACGCGCCGCTATCCGGCTGGGTCTTGGCGCCGCCGTCTGGCTCCTCGACATCGGGAACGATGAACTGGCGCAAAACCTGCCGTGCCGCCTCGGCAATCTCTCCCCGATGCTGCTCCTTCAAACTACTAATCCTTTGATCGTACTGCTGAATCGCCTCCGTTGCCACGCCCTCATGCTGCATCCGGGCTCGCTCGGCCTCCCACCTTCCCACATCCTCCTCCTGCATCGCCAATGCTTTAGTCAACTCGGTCGCAAGCGGCACCGGCGCTACAACGATGGCGTTCTCACGAAAGAGGTCGAACGCATAGAACGCCACAAACTCTTGGCCGGGAGCAGCTGGCTTCTCGAGAAGCACGTGCACGTTGAAGTCGTGGTGCCTCGCGATGCGATCTGTCTTTCGATCCTTGACCCACTCATAGATGACAATCGGACTGTCGTCCGCCACCCGCAGCCGACCCGACCACCACTGGCGGGCCCCAGAATTGGCGCCGGCGAGCTCTTCGACGACACGCTTGAGCACCGCGTCACCAGATAATGGCTCTCGTTGCCGCACCTCGCGCTCCTGCGGCTCCTGCGCCGGCTCCTCCGTATCCTCCGTCAACCAGTCGATCGCTTGCTCCAGCAGCGTCACGAACGCCTCGATCCCCGGCACCATCGCCGCCTGCGCGATGGTGGTGGACTGCGGCTCGGTGGTCGCTGGCTCCGCGGAGGCCTGCTGCGCTCCAACGCCATCGTGCAACATTCTCTGCCGTTCCTCAAACCGCTCTAAGGGTGTCCGCTCTCGGCGCGGCGTCTCGAGCTCCGGCTGCACCCCAGACAACATCCGCTGGTACGTCTGAATCTCCTGCCACAATTCCTGGTGACGCTCCGCTGAAATCGCTCCATGCTGACGCTCGTAGTGGCGTAGCGCCTCCCGCGCGGTTTCACGCAGCCCCTCCCCAACGTCCGCGCCCTCTGCCAGCGCGATCAGCGAGCGCAGCGCCGCATCGCGCAGATACGCATCATCCCCAATGGCTAGCCGCTCCAGCTGACGCACCTGCTCAGTTGTCGTAATACCCGTGATGATAGCAGGCACCTCTGCGCCCGTCCGGTCAAAGACGCCTGACTCATGCACAATGATATGAAGACGAGGCATGAGCGATTCCTTACCCGTATTCTTAGCACTATCAACCAATTTCCAAGCTAACTCCCAATCGGAAAAACGATTGATCTCAAACCCCGCAGTAGCTAACGGATCAGGACCATAGAAGCTCTCCATCTTGTTCAACCATCCGCCATTCAGATGAGCCAAAAGCGGCATATTCGCGACGGTCACTCCAGATTCTTGCTGCTCACGCGCTTGCCAGAGATAACGACCTGCTCTAGCAGTAGCAGCCTCTATGTTCCACGCTGGATCCAACAACTTTTCGTTGACCCTTTGATGCAGATCATTGACCGACCCTTGATAGGACAACGGCACATCAGATGGCCATGGATCCCACAATTTTTCATCTAGCACTCGCATTGCACGCACTTGCGTTTTCCCAATGGTCAGTGAAAACCCTAGTCGTCCCCCGATGGCATCAATCACTCGGTCCTGCAACCAGATCCGTTCTGCCAACTGATCCGGAATCCCGGCTAAGATCGACTTGACCAAGCCTGGCAACTGATAGTCGGGATGCACCTCGAGCGGCCGCGATGCAATATCACGAAGCCAGTCCAAAGAATACGTTAACGCCTTCTCCTTAAACAGAGCGTTGTGCAACACCCAAATCGCGATCGGACGTATCTCCTGCGCTGATAGGCCTTGTAATGCCTGGTAGTAAGCCAGCGCACTTCGGAACTCTTCTGAAGTCACATACCCCTGGTGCTGCTGAGCAGGTACGGGCTTATCCTGGGCGATCATCGCCACCGGACGTAGCTGTCTCACCAGATCAGAAGGGCCAGCCGGCAAAATAACCTGTTTTGTCTCCGGATCAAGTACGCCGTCCCACGTCTTGATACTCCGATCGGTAAAGAACTCCCGATACAGGTAGGCGCCAACCGCACCAACCACAACCGCTGCACCAGCCACCGTGCGCCAATCAAATCCCGCCCCCGCCTGCGCGACCGGTTGCGGAGCGATGTCATCCTTGTTCGCCTGCGCCAGCGATGGCATCATGTCCTGCGGCCCCACCGGCAATCCCATCGGCGCCTCAAGCAGCCCCACACCCGGCACCACCGCCCCAAACTCGCCGTCTTTCTTGGGCGTCGGCTCAACCGGCGCCGGCTTGAGCAAGATCTCCCGAATCTCGTTCAACAATCTCGCTGCACGGGCTGCAGCCGCTCGCACCGCCTCGGTTTCTTGCACCTTCAGGTAATCCTTGAACCAAGCGAGCACCATCGCTTCCTGCACCTCACCTTGCACCATCGCTTGTAGAATCCACGCACGCCCGGCCAGGCGCTCCACCGCCATTCCTACCGGAATCTGATACGCGTCCGCCAACCCTCGCAACGAAGCTGCCGATTGCTTGGCCAATGCCTCGCGCATCTGCACGTCACGAGGCGATTGCGTGTCGAGCTCTCCGAAGAACGCGACGCGCACCGACTCCTCGGCCCCGTCACCCACCCGCACCAGATGGCGCACGGTCTCCTGCAGATTCAACAGCTCGCGATCCGCCGTGGCAGCTTCCAACAACCCGACCAGCGCGGCACGATGCGCCACGAACGGATACCCCTGCTGATTGAAGAGACTACGCTGATCTGTCGGCACAGGCTTCCACGCGTAACCATTGGCATCGGCGTGTGTGAGCGTCGCCATCGGACGCACGGAGATCACCGGCCGATTCGCCTCCGACGGATGCAGGCCAAACGAGAAGACGCTCTCCGTGCCGAGATCGGACACCCACAACGATGAACCGTATCCACCGACGAGCCCCAGCACACGACCCTGAGCATCCTGCCGCCACTGCCACGCCTGGCCGAACTCCTCCGCTAAGCCATACTGCTGCCGCCCCTGTTCCATCACTGCCAACGGATCAAAGCGCTGCTGCGATGCCGACGGCATCGCCTTGTCGGCATGCTCCTGCAGCAACGCCACCAACCGCGTGATGCGGCTCAGCTCCAACCCATGCATCCAGGCGGACCAACCAGCCGGATCGATCGACTTCCGAGCCACCGGCATGCCGAGGAACAACGCGGCAAACTGGCCGGACCGCGTCAAACCGTCAAAGAGACCTTCAATGCGATCCAGTTGCCCGGCGTTGATCAACGACATCATCCGATCCTGGCCGATAAACTCCCACAGAAGCTGCGCCTTGGAGTACCAGAACCGGTCTTCGTCGTATTCATAGCTTGTCTCCCGGCTAAGGCCGGCACCCCGATCATCCAGTTGCTCCATGACCAGCAGCTGCAGCCAGTGCGTGAGTCCCTCGCTCAATGGCCGGGATGCCGGCAGTTCACCGATTCCCGCCGCATGCAGCAAGGAGTGAATGTATTCGCCAACCATCATGGAGCGCAGATAGTCTTCCGACTGCTCAGCCGTCTTCGGTGACACAAGCACCGAATCCGCAACGGCACCTGTGGCGCGATGATCCTCGTAGTACCGCACCCCGGCGATCGTGTCCGATTCAAAGTCCTTGGTCAAATCTCTGACGCCAAACCGGATGGTGCGGGCGTACCGCTCGAAGAACTCCAACGACCAGCCGAACCGCTCCATCAAGACGCGGTTCACTCGGCGCACGTCAAACCACTCCAGCGCCCCTCGCGCATTCTCCGGCAACGGCAACGTCTGGATCGCCCGCTGCCGCTGCGCCTCGAAGACCCGGTAGAAGTCATCCAGCGTCGTCTCAACCGTGAGCGTTGCACGCCTCGAGACACCGTCGTCCGTCTTCAGGACAACGGTGTATTGGCCGTCCTCCAACAATGGCTTGCCATCGACGTCCAAACCATCCCACCGCACTCTGATCCACCCATCGGCACCCGGCGTAAACAACCCACTACTGGCGAACGCTGAGAGGTCGCGGACAATCTTGCCCTCCTTCATGATCCAGAAGTTCACGGCGCCAACCAGCGCGCGCGGCTCCTTGCACGCGAACGTGTATCCATCGTCGTGGCGACTCATCCGCCCGCCGGCGGCGAAGAAGTCCTGGAAGTCCTGCGGCTCCTGCGCCGACTCTACCGGACCCTCCGCAACCTCTGGGGACTCCTCCTCACCGAGCAGATCGAATGCCGCATCGATGAGTGCGCCCAACCCGGAGCCAGCTTCGGTCGCCTCGGTAGCGGCAGGAACCGCTGGTGCAGCCTGCTGCTCGATGAACTGCGAGAGCGTCTCGCCGCCGGTAGATGGCACGCGCCGCTCGTCGTCACCGCCACCCGTCACCGGCGCCTGCCGCGGCAGCAGCATCTCCGGCTGTGCCAGCCCGGCGAACTCCCGCTCGTTCTCATCGGCCAGCTTGCCCCACTCATCCCGGCTGGCCTTCTCCTCGTCCTGTGCCTTGTCGGCCGCCACCGCCTGTGCCAGCGCCGAGAGAAGCGCTTCCTTCGCCTGATCCGGCAGCCGGTCGAACCCGTTCCGTCTGGCAATCTCCACGATCGCCGCCTGCTCGGCATCGGTCAAGCCGAGCCGCGCCGCCTGCGCCCTCGCCGCCCTACGCGCATGCTCCGCGCTGAGCATCATCCGCTGGAACTGCTCCATCGTCGGCGCCCCATCGAACACCGGTTGTCCACCAGCCATCGCCATTGCCGCAGCCACCAGCCGTTGCGCTTGGACGATCCGCTGCGCGTCGCCGTCGCGCTGCGCCTGCTGCAGCGCCGCCACCGCTTCCTCCAGCAGCCGCGGATTCACGACCGACGTTGGCTGCCCCTGTTGCAACCCGCCGTACATCATCTTGAAAAACTGCATCGTCTGCCCGGCCTGCGTCTTCTGCTCCGGCGTGGCCGCTATATCCTTCAATACCTGCTCCGCCTGCTGCGCCAGCGGCAGCATGATGTTGTAGACCTCCTCCGGCGGTAGGAAGAGATTGACTTTCAGCTGTGCTGCCAACATCTGCAGCTCGTTCTGCACCAGCCCGACACTGATCTGCTGCATCATCGGCGCCGCCGCATCGTCCTCGGCCAGTGCCCCCGCCCATCGATCCCGCGTCTGCCGATCGTTCGTCCGGTAATACTCGACCAACGCCGCACGAGCCACCTGCCGTGCCTGTCGCTCATCGGCCGGGAGCTGCCCGACGAACTGATCGACCTGCCCCATCTCGGTGCCCGTCACACCCAGCCACGGGATCGTCCACTCATTGACGTCGGTATACTTGGCGCCATGACCGATCGCACCCGACGCCTCGCTCATCCAGCGGTAGACATCGGCAAGGAACGTATCGTGATTCTGCAACGCCTCCTTCGACAGATCACCGAACAACTCCTTCCCAGCCGGGAAGACATCGTGCTGCAAGCTGTGCATCCACCCCAGGGCGCCGGACTTCAGGATCGGCTCGGGGATGAACGTAAGGCCGATCCGCTTTAAGCCGGGAACGTCATGATCCGCGTCGCCGTGCTGACCCTCGACCAGGTGCCCCAAATCCGAGAAGAGCGTGAACCGTATCTTGAGTCCCACCACCCCCAGCAGCGATGTGATCCCCGCATCAAGTCCGCCAAAGTAGGAGAGGATGTACGAGATCTCGGCGTTGACCAGCCAGCTCGTCATGGCGCCCCGAGCCACCTGCATCCAGAACGCCCGGCTCCAGATCGCGGTAGCGAAGCCCTCGCGCCACGCCATCTTGATGACGTCGATCTGCTGCTCCTTTGACTTGCCACGTCTGTCCGTATACTTCACCGTGATCGTGAATCGCCCCTCCTGCGCCTGCCGCAGCTGATCGAGACCGCCGTAGGATTTCGCCGCGTCAGCCAAACGCTGCGCCAGCCACGCCTGTTCCGCCCGACGTCCCGAGATCGTCGCCCCACTCCACTGGATCACTGACTTACCGCGCCGCATCATCTCGGCGAAGAGCCCGCACACCTCCTGCTGCTGCTCCGGCGTGAGCTTGTCGAGGTGATCGAGCACGCGGTTCATCGCCACGCCGCTCCACGACCAAGCGTCTTGCGGCTGCGGATCATGCCGCTTCGGATCGCGCACGTGCATCCTGAGCCGATCCAAGATCTCCTGCGACGGCGCTAGGTACTGGTTGAGCAGCATCTGCTGGCGCCGCTTGGCGGCGGGCTTCGCCTGTCGCCAGAGCGCCGAGAGGAAGTTACTGAGCAACCCGCGCAACGAGAGATCCAGCTGCAGATCCTTGAGCAGATCGGGCTGCGCACCGAGCCAGCCGATCACCCAGTAGCTGGCGATGGCGACCGCCACCCATCCTGCAAACGACCGAGTCGCCTTCCAGAACCGTTCACCGCTGGTGCCTTGCTCCTCATCAGCGACGATCTTCCAGGCGCTCGCCGTACCACCCAGCGCGATCACGACCGGCAACAGCAGCCGCAGGAGCGACCCCACCTCGCCGCCGTTCAGTTGCTTCGGCAACGTCAGGAGCTTGAGCAGCACGCCGACGCCCTGTTTCAACGCGCTGTCACTCTTTGCCAGTCCATCGACCAACGACCGAAGTTGCGGGTCGACATCGAACGTAGCCAAGAGCACGACTCCGACCAAGAACACGGCCCCGATGATGAACCGGACGATCGTGGCCGCTCGCGCCGATTTGATCGAGAACATTCTCGGCACCATGATCGTCGCTACCACGCCGACCAGCGCCGCGACACCCCACAGTGAGAGCTCATTGAGCGAGAGCCCCGTGATCACGCCGCCGCCGAAGCAGATGCCGAGCACGGTGAGCACCACGAGGCCGGCGGCCAACACCCCGAGCGCCATCCACGCCTGCCGCAGCGTCCGCTCCTCCTCCCCGACCTCGCCGGGGGTCACGCGCCGCTGCAGCTCGCCGATCCGCGTCGGCCTCCCCTTGCCGAAGAGCACATACACCGCGCCGACGAGCACCGCCCCCACGCCAGCCAGCTTGGATGCGGCCAGAAGATTGATGATCGTCCCGGCGAAGGCGCTCGACTGGAGGATCTTGACGCGGTTTCCTAAGAAGCTCCCGAGCGCCGCGATGCCGGTCACCTGGCAGAAGACTCTGATCGGGCGGACGACACTGTCCTGCCACCAGACGCTGAGCCGCTGCAGCTGTTGCCGCCACAGCGGCTGGTTGGCGTAGCCAAGCTGCCGCTGGACCTGCTGGAGGATGACATCTTCGAGCTGCTTGCGGGCGACGAGCCGGCTGTGGCTGAGGCCGCGCCAGTAGAGCTGGTAGTCGATATCGAAGTAGTTGAAGAAGAATTCGTGGGGAAGCTTGTACGGCATGGCCGCCGTGGCGTGCTGCGCGAAATGCGGTAGATCGGTGAGCTTATCCACCATCGTCGGCTTCGCCGGTGGCGCGTGCGTCAGATGCCCATCCTTCGATACCGCCTCGTGCGCCTCATGCCCCTTGAAGTGCGCCTTGACGTGCGTGGTGATGTACTGGCGGTCGAGCTGCTTCGCCTCATCGAGGATCGCCACCCAGTTGAGACGCCGGAGCGTCTCATCATCGAGCTTCACACCCCGTTTGCTGTACACCTCCTGAATCCACAGGAACAACGCCTGCTGGTTGTTCAGCTGCTTCCAGTCGTTCCGGTCGTCCACGCCCTCGACGTACTGAAGCTTCTCGCGCACCATCCGATCCAACGCCTCCTCGTTGCGCGCTTCACGAGTGACAGACTGGATCACCGCTAAAGCGACGATCGGCAACACGATCATCCAACCAGCACCCACCAGCCACTCATAGCCAAACAACGCGGCCAGCTGCGGCATCACAAACCAGACGACCACAGCCGCCACGAACGCCGCCTCACGCTTGTGCTGCGTCACGAGCTTCCACGGCGACCACCCCTCAAGCGAGAAGACGTACCGGCCCAGTGTCTCGTTGTACTTGACGAGGACACCGCCCTTCTCGAAGACCGTCTTCATGACGATGTTGGCGAGTCGCTTGCCCTCGCTCTGGTTGCGCGCCTGCAACACCACCCTCCCGACCGCGGTGATGAAGAACGCCGCCATGATGCCGATGAAGCCAAAGTGCCAGTCGAGACCCACGTGCGGCAGAACGACCAGCTCCATGAAGACTGACAGGGTGCTCAGCGCGATGAAGACAGCGAAGAACGCTACCCGGCTCCCCTGCCGGTGAGCGACCGTTCGCACCCGTTCCGCCGCCGCCTTGTTCACCCCCGGCAGCGCTGCCGCCATCGCGCCGAAGCCAGCCTGCTCGCCACCAGCGAAGAGGCGGTGCAGCAGCTCCGGCTGCATGACGTTGAAGAGTACCAGTGCCAGAATAACCATCGTTGCAATGCCGACGAGCTGCCGGTTTGGACCAACGACTCCACTTGACGAAGCAGTCGACCTGAACGGATTGCCACCCAAGATCACGTCAAACGTCTCTGCCTCACGGTAATTGGCCTGTCTGCGAATCATCTCCGACGAACGCTGCGAGATCAACGGCGTAACATCTGTAGTCTCAATAGCCTTGATCAATGTCTCAAGCCGCTGAGCCTTTAGAATCTCCGCTTTCAGCTGCCGGGCATTTTGCCGGCCCGCCAGGAAATCATTCCTGAGTCTCTCGAAGACCGCTAAGTCACCGATGAGCTGCTCGATCTCCAAATAATGTCTCACGAACTCTTCGGACGACTCCCAGCTTCCGGCAGCGAGGGAATAGCTCCGCGCAACAAGGACGGGCTGGATTGCCAGCACATGACGCCACTCAATCCAATGTTGCACATCATCCACCGAATAAGAAACGAGGACATCAATCCCCAACCCTCCCCCATCGTGCTGCAACACCAGCGGATACACCGCCTCACCTGCTGTCTCGTCGGAATACTTAAACTGTCCCTTCAAATGTGGCCTCAACGCCTCAAGTAGCGCACTCTTGTGGATCGGGCGAGAGACCACGAAGACTACATCCACATCACCCACGCACGACACCGGCACCTGCATCATCGTGTCTGCGAATGAACCGGCCGACCCAACCACAAACACATCCAACACACCCTCAATCCTAGCCTTCCTCACAACCTCCATGAGTTGTTCGCGAACACGGTTGATGTGCAGCACACCTTTCTCCACTGGCTGCTTCTTGGACGACATCGGCAGCATGAACGCCAGCGAGCCCAATCCACCCTGCTCGCCGCCGGCGAAGAGGCGGTGCAACGGCTCCAGCTGGAGCTGGTTGAACAGCACAATACCAAGGATGAGCGAGAGGGCAATCGCTGCGACGCCGAGCGCCCGTGGCGATTTCACCAGGCGTTGGGCACCCACCTCGATGCGAGCCACCGTCTGCGAGAACATCCACTTCAACACCGTGTAGATCGCCAGCACCAGCGACACCGCGCTCACGAGCGAGTTGCTCTGCATCCATGCCGCCGCCACATTCATGGAATCGAGCGACACCCCTGCAAACGACGTGACCGTGAGGGCAAAGACCACCACCCCCAGCACTAGCCGCACAGCATGGAACATGCTCACGCGAGCGTCGCGATCGGTGGCCGTGGCTGGCGCACGCTGCTCCGCGCTGGATCGACGCGCCTGTATCGTCGCCCGAGCCGCCAACACATACAGGCTAGCGGCCAGCACGACTGACACCAGCAAACCGGACAAACCCGACTGCTGCGCCACGAAACCGGTCAACGCGTCCCAACGGAAGAAGAAGGAGGCGATCATCGCCACGTACAGCACCATCATCCCGGCAAACCGCAGACGCGACCCTTCGCGCAGCTGCTGCTCGGTGCCCCGACGGCCGAAGTCAACGTGCATGGAGGTCGCCATGAAGTCGAGGAAGGCGTCGAACCACGCGGCCACCCGACCAGCGGGTGACACCGCTACCGTTGCCTGTCTCACTGGACTGGGAGCGATATCCGTTGCCGGGCTGGTTCCTGCAGCAATGATCTCAGCACCCGGCGCCACGCCCGCGCCAGCCACCGCCCGTGATTCAATAACCTGCCTGACCTGCTGCTCGATCGCCGCTGCCTGCCTAGCGCTCACGACGTTCACTTCGCTCGAAGGAGACGTCAGAGCTGTGAGACCGGGAGTGAGCACCTGCTCGTGTCTCGTATCTCGTGTCTCGTATCCCACGGGTTCTACACGCTCCGCCATCGGCGCGAAGCCCAGCTGCGCCGCCGCCAGCGCGATCGTTGCCAGCCGCCTCGCCGTTGCGAATCCATGAGGCTTCGCAGCCGTCTGCACCCTCCTTGGACTAGCTGTAACACCGGCCGCCCCCGACACCTCAGCCACGGCCTGCGCCCCACCGAAAGCATCAGCAAGAGTAAAGAGTGCGGTCGGCGCGCCGGCGTAGCGAGAGTCGGGCACCAGCTGTCCACCCAACCGTTCCACTTCTCCGGCATCAACGAGTAAGACGATGCTCCCGGCGACTGTCAATTTCTCCAGGGCCCGCTCGATCGTCACCGGAATTTGGATACGAGAACGCGCACCACTCTCATGCACGAAGTTATCGATCACGTTGACGATCGGCATGCCACCCTCTCTTGGTGCCGTCGCTCCCAACGTCACGGCGTGGCCGCCGACAGCCGCCACTTCAGCAACAGCGATCGCCCCACGCTGCTCGGCTAATCGCGATGGGTCAACAGTTACCAACACCATCGGCGCACGAAAGTTCTCGGTAGCGACTTCGGCCATCAGCTGCATGTCGGCGTAGCCGTTGGTTAGCTGCTCCAATCGCTCGGTTGCGATGCCGCGCAGCGATGCATCGTCTACTGCTGCCAACACCTGTTGGCTGAGACGACGACCGTAGGCATCCGCCACCTGCGGCGGCGTCACACCCGGCAGCCGGTCGCTCAAGCACTGGAACGTGCAGATCAACGCATCGATCTGGCGACCGCTCGGCTTCTGACCGTGGCCCATCTGCTCCAGCAGCATCTTGATCCGCACCAGCTCACTGTCAGATGCTCCCCGCTCCATTGCTGCACGCTGCGCGGGCGTCAGCCGGAACGACTCCACCAACACACGCTGCACGGCGCGGCGGGTCTTCACGCCTTGCGCGTACTCGTAGATGTCGCCGCGCCGCTTGACGAGCGACTGGGCGACGTCCGATACCAGCAGCACAAACTGCGCGAAGCCGAACGCCGCGACCACCCACGCCAGCGTTGAGCTGTCCATCATCTGTCCCAATGCGGCAGCCACGAGGAGCGTCGCCACGACCTGCACCGCGTTGGCGATCGGCCCGACGATCTTGGCGCTGAGTTTCGTCGTCTCCACTTCACCGCGCCAGACACTCCTCGCAAACGCCTTCGGGCTCTTCCAGAAGAGCTGCCACGTCCCGACCACGCCGCGATCCCAGACGAGGTGCGCCAACTCCTGCACTGGGCTAAAGAGCGTCGCCAACCCGATCGGCCGCGCCCACGCTTGCTCCTGCATCGTGATCGACATCGTCGCGCCGGTCGGCGTCTTGGCGCCACGCTTCTGCGCGTTGACGATCGCCGCATCCAGCTGCTTCTTCTGATCTAACAGTTCACCCAATCTTGTGGAATACTCTCCACCTTTCCGCTGCTGGAGATCCAGAAACTTCCGACGCTCACGGTACAACTCCTCCGCCATATCTAGATTACCAAGACCCATTTCAAGAGAGGCGATAATCCCGTTCAGTTGCTGCCCGTACTGCTCGTACACCTTCCACGCATCGGCACCATCGGCGATCGGCTTGATGGCTGGCGGAGCCTTCGGCTGCGACTTGTCTTTCTGCTGCTCCGGCTTCGGCACGCCGTACGCCTGCTCGATGCGATCCAATTGATCATCCAGCTCATTACGCGCTCGATCGATCGCCTTTCCATCCTTCCCGTGGCGAATCACATCGTTAAAGTAGGCGGCGCGCAGCTCATACAGCGCCTCAGCGAGGTCGACGTCGCGCCCCTCCTTGAGACCAAGGATCGCCTCGAGCTCCCGCCCCGCATCCGCAAACTCCTTGTCATTGGTGATCGGCGAATGAGCGCTCTTCTTTGCCTCAATGGCTTGCCGTCTCGCCTTCTCTTGCTCAGCGGCCTTCTTCTGCGCTTCCGCTCGCCGAGCCGCCGCATCCTCACGGATGACGTTGAGCACATTCCGAACATCCGACAGACCATCGTCGACCTGATCCAATTGCTCTTTGGTCACTGCCCCTATCGGCTGACCAAGCACTCGGTGGAAAGCCCGGAGCTGATCTTCGACCCGTTTGATATTGTCCGGACGCGCCATGCCGTCTGCCTTCACCTTGTTCCACTCCGGCTCGAACAGCCTGAGCGCCTCGCTGACGCGATACACCTTCTGAGCATCAGCCGTCTCGCCGGTCGGCACCGCCTCCGCCGCCAGACCCAGCATCCGCCGGACGTAGCGTCTCAGCGCCTCCGGCTCTGCCTCCAGCGCCATCAAGCGGTTAAAGTCGAGCTGCAACACCCCATCCTTGAACCCGGGTGGCTGCCGCCACGCCTCGGCGTCGGCCACCAGCACGATCCGATCGATCATCCGAACGATCGACTTGCGCAGGCGCGCCGCCTGAAGCATCTCCTTACCCAAGGCTCCACCGGTCTCTTCCTTGGCGATGATTCGCAGCAGCTTCTGGAGCGCCACGGCCGTAGCATCCATCCCCTTCGTCTTGGCGCCGAGCGTACCGCCGTACTCCACGACTATCTCCTTGCCTGACACCGTGACCACCTGTCCGACCACAAGCTCGGGCTTGACGCGCTCCTTCGACACCACTCGCGCCGACGCCAGCTCCCCGAGCGAGATCGTCACTTCCTCCTGCGCACCGCTCTTCGGCTTGCCGTCCGGCTGCTTACCACCGTCCGCCTCCAACTGAAGCTTGATCTGACCCGGCTTCGCCTTGTCTTCGGCGATGCCGCGCACCACGCCGCGGTACACGCGATCACCCGACACGAACTCGATCGCCACGTCGATGCCGTGGCCGTTGGCATAGGTGACGTACTTCTCGTTGAGCTTCTGCATCGACTCATCGGGACTCAACGGCTTGCCGCCGTCCTCGCCGTAAATCTGCTCATGCAGCGTGCTATTCCGGGTCGCCTTGCAGTCCTCGGCCAACTCCCGCTGAATCCGCTCGCGCCGCATCCGCTCGTCATCGCCACCGCCGCTGATCCGCATCAGCCACGCCAGATTCGGGTCGACCAGCCGCCGCACCTGCGGGATCTCCACCCGGTGGCGCGACCACTCCATCGCGGCAAACGCCAACCCGGCAACCATACCAAAGAGGTGCGCGACCGTCGACACCTGGCTCCCCTCGCCGTACAGCAGGAAGTTCAGCAAACCTCCGGGCGACACCGTCGTCTTCCCTGTCGAGACGTTCATGACATACGTCGCGAGCGGCATGAGGAAGAAATTCCCGGCGGAGCCGCGAAACATCCGCGTCACGGTGCTCCCAACGCCCCTCCAGCTCGTCAAGTCTTTCAACTGCCACGGCTCCTGGCCGTCCTTCTTGGCGTGGAACTGACGCACCCCCATGAAGAAGTAGATGCCACCGCTGGCACCGACCAAGAGCGTGCCGCTGACCATCAGATGTCCGAATGCACCGAAGAGACCGCCGAAGAGGAACCCGAGGAGCACCTTCCACCAACCGTACCGACGCTCCGCCTCACCCATGTAACTCTTCATCGTGAAGAAGTTCCCCAGGAGGTGGGCCGCACTCCCATGCTGGAAGATGGAAAAGAACGCCCGACCGGTGACGTTCAGCGCGTCGCTCCACCACGCGCCATGACCATCCTCGAAGATCGCGAAGACCTCGCGCGCCTCGAACGGCGCCATGATGGAGCCCGACGATGTCAATATATTCGACCTAAACTCCACCTGAGCGCCGGCATCCTGCAAATGTCCCAGCACCTCGCGCGAGACAATACCCTTCACGGTCACGACGCCGTCGCCATTCACGGCGATTTCGATCTCCTGACTACCGATCTTCGCCCCATCGACGATACCGCGCTCCTTCAGATACTCCATCATCTTTCCATCCGCGCCATCATGGAACGTCACCTCGGTATCACCGGTCAGCTCGATGCCACCGATCACCACCACGTCGTGGACTCTCACCCCCTCAGAATCACGAAGCTCCTCAAGATCACGGAGGTGGCCAAGCTCCTCGTGCGAAGCCAGCTCACCCTCCGGCACGGAGAAGACAACCTCGTGATCGTGCACGAATCTGGTAAACTCCTCCGGGCTCAAGCCGTCCAGATACTTGAGCACCTCCTCCGGAGAGCCAAGATCGATGCCACCGGACGCACCGATGGAGAACTCGACATCATGGGCTTGAAGGTAGTCCAGGATCTCCTTCGCCGGCTCGGTGATCACCGCCGAGGCGCCGTTGATGTCCAGACCGACGGTCTCTTTGAGGACGTTGGCCACCCACTCCAGATTCTCGGTGTGCGAGAGCGCCAGCTGCACGATGAAGACGAGGACGATCACACCGAGCAAGATCTGCGTGACCCTCGGCTTCTTCTCCGCCTGGACCTTCTGCTCCGCTTCGCTCAGGTGCCCGCCATCAGCCCAGCTCGTGTACCAGTGCGCGGTGTCGGAACGTCTCGCCGCCGTAGCCAACATCGCCGCCGCCGCCCACAAGAGAGCTATCAAGACGAAGACGAACACACCACCCTCGGTGAAATCAACGCTCAACGCGCCGCCCTCGGTAAGATGGAAGCTCGTTGACAACGAGAGGAATTCGTCGCGCCCCTGCGGCGAGATCAGGAAATAGAGCGGTGCCCCAACCGCCACGATCACCGCCGCCCAGTTGAGCTTGCTCTGCGAGAGCTTCCGCTCCTCCAGCTCCGCGCGGATCTTCCGGAGCTCCGCGCCCTGCTGAAAGACGTGGTCGTCCTGCATCTGACGGATCTCTTTGGCCGGGACGGTGCCGCCGCGCTGCACCACCGCCAGCGCCACGGAGAGGTCCAGCGCCTCGGCTAATTCCACGTCCTCGCCGCCGGAGAATTTCGACGCCCGCGGATCGGTCGATCCGGTCGACTTCCCACGCAGCCGCTCATAGAGCGCCCGGACCTGTCCGGTGCGACTGGTGGGACTCCAGTCGGCTTGCACCGGTTGACCGGCGGCAGCCGGTGGCGTCGCCACGAAGCAACCGGGGACGATCCACGCCATCAGCCGATCCTGCTGATCGACGCTCAAGCCCGACTCGACGATGATCGAAATCGGCACCTCCCCATGCGCTTCGTACGCTTGGCGCAACCCGCCCTTGATACCTTTCTTCTCGTCGGCCTTGGCCTTCACGACATTCCACAGGGCTGGATCGTCCTTCTTGGAGACATGCTCGGAGAGATACTTGATGCGGTCGTAGACGGAACCGTTGATGAGCGACTGGAACTTGTGGAGGGAGAGATCGGCAAACGGCAGAGCGGTCTTGCTGCCGGCGCTGCCGTTGACGATCTCGCGGATGTAGACGGCGATATCCTCGATGCCGCTCTTCGGCGCGATGAAGAAGGCGATGTCCCTGCCGCTAAAGGCGATGGCGCCGGTGTCGTCCGTGATCGCCTGGAGCTTTGTCACGATCTCCACAACTGGCTTATCGGCATCGGAGCAGATCGTCCGCGCCGCCTGCATCGCCTTACGCTTCTCCTGTGGCATCACCTGCTCCAGGAACGCCATGGACGCCGTCGGGTCGTGCCGCAGCGATGCGACGCAGATCATCGCCTTCCCGAGCGGAGGCATTTTCTCTAACACCGTGACGTCGACCTTCGACGGATCGGCATGCCCCATCAGACGCAGCCCCGTCTCGTAAAGATCCTTCGCCATCTTGAGCTGATCGAACCGCACACCGAAGAGCGCCTCCGCGATCTGCTCCTTCGGCAACGCCGGGTGCTGGAATTGTTCGAGCACCCCGATCACATCGACGAGCCGCTCGTACGTCGTCTTCGCCCGATCGAGACCCGACACCGCATCCTTCACCTTGCCATTCATCGCGGCCTCGAGCCGTTTGACCAGCTCCGGCAGCTGCTGGTCAAACCGATCCTGCAGCTCCTTTATCTTCTCTTGCATCTTCGTCGGATCTTTGCTCGACGCACCGTGCTGCAGCTCAGCCAACAGATACCGTTGGAAGACATCCTGCAACATCTCCGTGGCTTTCTTCTGGTCGAACGTGAAGCGCTCCTCCGTCTTGGCGATCCGCTCCTCGTGCTCCTTGTAGCGCACATCATCCTTCATGTGGCCGACGAGCGCGACGAGCGCCTCCTTTTGACGGTCATTGAGCTTGCCGGGATTCCGATGCTCGTAGTCGCGACGGATCGACTCGATGCAGTTCTTCGGATCGCCGATCGTCTCGTGACGATCCAGTAACTTCCCGATCTCCTCCATCACCACCCGCTCGGCCCGAGGCACCGTGACCGTCCCCTTGAGCCATCGCGTCAGACCGGGCGCCATCTTGTCGAGCTTGTCCTGCATCGGGAGCGCGGTGCCCGCCATCATGGGAACGATGAACGTCGCCGCCGGCGAGAGGACCTTCAACACCGGCGCCAGCGCCGGAGCCGCTGCAGGGCAGAGCACCGAGATGACCGTCAGGGCGACCACGATGATTACCAACCCGAGGAAGACCGCCGCGCGCGTCTTGTTGGCGAAGAGCCGCTGCCGCTCACGCTGGCTGGCCAGCACCTTGATCGCCGTCAGCACGACCGTCACAACCGAGAAGAGAGCGCCGGCGACCGCGCCAAACGTCGTCGTGACAAACCCCTTGATCGCCGGACCGGGAATCATGCTGTCAACGGTCCTGAGGTACATCCCACCCTTGGCCACCTTGTCCATCACTTTGAGCAAACCGGTCGGCGGGGGCGTGTCGGCCGCTTGCGGCGCTTTCCAGAACGCCGCCATTGCCTGAGGGGATTTCGCTTCAGCAAATTTCTTGACGGAGATGATGCCGGCTTTCTTCGAACCGATGAGCTTGGCTTGAGCGGCGAACTGGTCGGCGATGGCCTGACGCTCGGCGATCGTCCGGCCGCCGGGCGCGGCGACCGCCATGAGGTCGGCGACCGTCACCTTCTTCACGCCGGCCTTGTCCAACGCCTGCTGCAGATCGATGAGATCACTGTACGAGGTTTGGTTGGAGGTCATGCGGGAGAGACGATCGAGCTCCTTGGCGAGCTCCTTCGCGATTGGTGGCGCCCGGCTGCCAAGCACCTCGGCGATATACGAGAGAATCCCGGCCGCGTCATCGTAGTTGCGGATCGACAACGCCCGCAGATCCGCTTCCGTCAGCTTCCGATCCGGCATGAGCGGAAGGACCAGCGCGTTCCACAGCTGTGTGATGTCCAACAGCCGTTTCATGCCACGCTTGCCGTGGAAGCCGCGCTGCTCGGCCCAGAACTGCATCGGCGACCAGAACTCCACCCCCTCCTCGCTCGTGTCGAGATCGCCATCGGCCTTCACCGGCGCCATATTGATCAACGGGTCGTAATCCGCCGACCAAGTGACCGCTGTCACCTCCAGATACATACCGTCCGGCCTTCTGACGCGAGTACCGACCGCCGGCAGGTAGCCGTCGGCCAGCTTGACGTCGAACGAATACGTAACATCCGTGTGACGCACATCACCCGCCTGCCACTCGTCCACCGTGATCGTTACGCTGATCCGCTCCACCGGCCGACTACGCTGCCGCTGTCTCTCAAGAATCCGACGAACTTCCACCTTGAGGCGTCCACGATCCGCGTCAGAAACCTGATTCAGCATGATGCCATGCTCCAACAGTTGCCGATCAAATTCCTCCACAGCATCCTGCACGATCTCCGCATCGGAGCGACCGATAACGTCTACCTCCACCTTCAGCTCCACCTTGGTCGACTGCGCCTCAGCCGCCGGCTCTGTCCTGGCGGCATCTGGCTTGTCCGCGGACTGCGAACGGTCGATAGTGGACGGTTGCTTGTCGCCGGTCGTTGATTTAGCCTCTTTCTCGTCCGAGCGAGCGGAGCGAGTCGAGGACCCATGGTCTTTGGTTTCGGAGCTCGTGGCTCGTGTCTCGTGGCCTGTAGCTTCTGCGGTGGACTGTGGACTGGGGACTGTGGACGGCTTTTCGCCACTCGTCGTCTGAAGCTTGAAGCGCAGCTCCATCGGGAACTGCACGAGACCGCCGCCCTCCGACTCAATCATCACGAAGATCGACACCCCCTCGCCGCCGTCGAGGTCTGGACCTCGCTGGATGACGCCGACGCGTTGATCGCTGTGCTCACCCAGCCGAGTCCCCAGTGCTTTCCGGAAACCCTTGCGGCTCGACTCATCAATGCGGCCCAACACTTCCTCGCCCAACGCATCGGCCAACGCCCGTTCGGCACCAGCCAACTTCGCATCTAGCGGTATCTCCGCCGCCGGCGTCGTGGCCGTCTGCGATTCCACCTCCGTCGTCTGCGATGTCCGCCCCGATGACCCCTTCTTGCCCTTGCCGCCCTTGCGACGAGCGCGAGGCATCTTATCCCCACGATCCGCGTGATGCCGACGCGCGCCGATCCCCGGGCCAAACTCAGACGCTCCCCGACCATCCAGCCGACGATCGTGATGCTGCCGGGAGCCGTCGCCCGTGTCGAAGTGAGCCGGGCCGCCCGCCCCCCGTGGCTTCGGCGTCGCCTGATCGAGCTCCGCTCCCTCCTCCGCCGCCGCAGCTTTCTCCGGCGACTCAGCCGCCGCATCCGCTGAAGCCTCTCCCTCTTTCTCGTTCGAGCGAGAAGAAGAAGTTGCGTCCGTAGACGGTGGACTGTGAACTACGTCCAGCTGAGCATCGGGCGGTAGGGCCGTATCAGTGGAGAGCTCCTCTCGCGCTTGACCTGCAATCGGTGGCGTCATATCCGGTGGAACGCCCCGCCCGTTCGGCGGCGTACCGCCCGATGGCGCACCACTCCCACCCAGCGACAAATCGCTCGGCCTCAACCCCTTATCCTCCGCCTCTTCTAACATCTTCAGATCCAACTCCTCCGAAGAGATTCGACCGACGCCCTCGATCCCGAGGTAGCGCTCGTAGTCCTTCACCACCTCCTTCACCTGCGTCATGTCGTGGAAGGCGTACGACTGCTCGGCGGTCAACCCGTGCTTATGCCCAAACGCCTCGACCTGCTCGTACGTCGCGTGCCGGTGTCTGTTCAGATCTTCATTGAACGCCTTCAGCTTCGGTATCAGATACCCGATCGACTCCTCACCCGTCTGCCGACCGAGCGCCGGCAACCAGACGTCGGCGATGTGGTTCCGCTCCTTGAAGGCCCGCGCAAACGGCGTGAAGCCGAACTGGCCGGCGGCACCGAGCGTGTCGCGGATCGACATCTGGAATCCGGAGCCACGGTCTCCGATCACTTTCACGAGACCATCCATCCGCTGCATCTGTGCCTCGGCGTAGTCGAGCGCGGAGAGCGTCAGGTTCGAATCGAGGTACGACAGCATCAGATCGATCTGCTCATCCTCGATCTCAAGCCGTTGCTTCTTCACCTCCACCTTCAGCGCGATGACCGCCTTCCGCACCACCGCGATCCGCTCCCGCTCCGTGGAAACCGTGTCTGTCGCCAGCGTCTTGTGCAACTCCGCCGCCCCACGCAGGAGCGCCGCCTGCATCAGGAGCGCTTCCTTGTCCTGTTTGTCTTCGCCTCCCTTCAACGCCTCTGCCCGCTTCTCCGTCTCGCCGGCGATCACCTCCAGATGCTCGGCCATCGCCAACGATCCCTCCAGCATATTCTGTGCATCGCCCTCGACGCCGAGCAGGAAGACGTCGCGGTCCTCCAACCACTTCCAGTGCTTCTCACCAATCTTGCTCTTGTGGATCTTATCCAAGCCCTTCGTCGAATCGCGGTAACGCTCTTCGAGCTCCTCGAGCGTGCTCTTGGCGTTCTCGCGGAGCGCATTCTCAAACTCGTTGCGCTGCCGCTCATACCAGAGGATCGAGCCGACCGTCTCCTCCGCGCCGGTCGCCCCGACCGCCGCAAAGAACCGCGTCCGCATCTCGCCCAGCGGCCGCCACACCTCCTGCTGCGCTTTCTTGGTGAGTCTCGCCTTCTGAATCACCTCCGGCAGATTGTAGAGCATCACTCCGGCCCACACGCGCAGATGCATGAGGACATCGCTGGCCGTCGCCTCGTCCATCGAGCCGGGCGTCAACCCCACGACCATCCGGTTCAGCAACGCGTCGGCCCCGGCCGCCCGGAGATCCTTGATTCGCTGAAGCCGCTCCGCCCCATCGAGCTTTCGCAAACTATTCGGCATCAGGTACAGCGTATTCAACCGCGCTATCCCCATGACCAGCACCGGGCAAGCGACCCGACCGGCCTCCGCCTCCCGCTCGTAGGCGAGCCGGTTGAGCGCCACGAGCCGCTTGAGCGTCCTATCGTCGATCCGCAAGCCGGTATCGGCGACCGCCGCTACGAAGCCATCGAGCGCCGCGACGGCCCTGGCAAACTCCGCCGAGGTGATCTCGCCGTTCTCGAGCCGCTGGAGCAGGAACGCGCCGTGCCGCGCCACGATGGCGTCGATCGCCGAGCCCTTCTGCTCGAACGCCTCCACCGATGGCGCCACGACCTTCACCTGGACGATGCCGACCGCAACCGCCAGAACCTCCAGCCGCTTCTGGAGCGTCGCGACGCGATCCGATAGATACTCCAGCGTCCCGATCACGTTCCTGGCCCACGCCTGAGCCGTCTTCACCTGCTTGGTGAGCGAACCAACCGTCGACCCCAATTGCCCCAGCTGCTGCCTGACTTCCTGCACCCTCGCGGTCACCGGACCAGCCAAGCCATCGATCTGCGTCCGCGTTGCCTGGATCTCGCCGGCAAGCTCCGCCAGCTTCTTCTCGCTGTTCACCAACTCCGCCTGAATGGCCTTCGCCTGATCCAGCTTCCCGGCCAGCTGCTTGGATGCCGCAGCGAGAGCGCTCCGGAGCGCATCGACCTCACCACCGATCTTGCGCAGATGACTGATCTCGGCCTTCGGATCGTTCTTCGCCTCCTCCAACCGCTTCGTGGCTTCGGCGAGCCGCGCCTCGATCCCGCGGATACTGGTCGGCGGCAGCTTGTCCTTCTCATCCTCCTTACCTTCCAGCACCAGAATCTCCTTCTCGATCGCCTCCAGCTCCTTGGCGCTCTTCTCGATCTCGGCCTTGACTTGAGCCACGTCCTTGGTGATGGTTTCGGCAGTCTCCACAACTCCCATCGCCACCGGATCCAACCCGACAGCTTCAGCCAAGTCCACCGCTTGCGCACGCGCCTCTGAACCATCGAACAACAATCCCGGTATCTGTCCGCCAGCAGGCTCGCTTGCACTGGTCGCCGTTGTAGGAGCCGGTCCGGCCATGGTCGCTACGAACGGTTCCTCAACATCTGACTCGCCGGTTGGGGTGATCGATTCCGCATCCTTCCCAATGACGCCCGGTTCCACAACCGGCGTGCCGTCGGCCTCCATCCGCACGGTGAACGCCATCTCGTCCGACTCCTCAAGCGCCGCCAATACCTCACGATGATCGTTGAAGAAGACGGTCACGGAGACCACGGCCCGCCCGTCCGCGTCCGTCCCGACCTCCACCGTCACACTGTGAACCCACGGCCGGTACTTGTACGCCTGCCACAACGCGTCGAGTCGCTGCTTCACCTGCTGACTGGTGGCAGCTCCCATAGCCGACCCCTCCGGCACCCCTTGCTTCTCCAACTCCCCTCGGACGGCCTCCGCCACGTTGTCCGCTCCGCCGGTACCATCGCCGAACTGCACGCGGACGACCCGCGGCTGCGGCTTCTCGACTCCGCTCGCTTCGGTCGCCTCGCTCGAAGAAGAAGTGGTGGTTTCTGCGGTCTGTGGTCTGTGGTCTGTGGTCTCATAGCTCTGGTCGTTAGTTTCGGAGCTCGTGCGTGGCTCACGAAGGCGTAGATCAACGTTGAACGTGCGGGTCAGGACGCGCCCCTCGGCCTTCTCGCTGGCAAACCGCAGGTGCACCGTTACCGTCACCTGCACCACGCCACCAACGTCCCCGCTCCGGTTCACCTGCACGGAGGCGACCCGGGCCTCGGCATCGACTTCATCGCGCACGGCGTCGATCTCCCGCCTGATCGCATCCGCCAGCGGCGCGGTATCGTCGACCAACCCCGCGTCATCGCCCAAGGCCTTGACCAGCTCCTGCTCGGCCGCCGCTACGATGCTGTCCACCGAGAAGGTCGGCGCACCTTCCTCGGCCTCTGCGGCGCGTTGAACCTCCGATGGCAATGTCAATCGTTTCGACGCCCCATCCTGATACGTCGCTGCTCCCTCCTGCGTCGTATCGCCGTCGAACCGGATCTCCGGCTGCGGCGGCTCCGCCAGATCCGAGTCTCCGCTACCGATAATCTCATCCAGCGATGGCTCCGGCGGGATCACCGAGTCGGTCGGCTTGCCCGAGTCGAAGTTGGCACCAAAACCCATGTCATCCTCCAATCCTCGGCCGTCCGCTCCCTTACCAGTCACATCGGCTCCGCCAGACACCCCGCCCCCGGGAGGCACTATCCCACTCGAACCGTCGGCACCAACCACACCACTGCCTGCGCCACCGAACCTCTGACGTTCGTGCTCCTGAATCGTTGGTACCCCGGTCGATGGCAACAGCTGTCCCGACCGATCCGCACCGAGCTGCGCTTGAGGCCTCGATGAATCAAGCGTGCCGTCCGAACGGATCACCGGTGGCTGCGGGATACCGATCGCATCCACGCCACCTTGCTCCCCCATCGCCATCTCCGCCGCCCCAGCTGGCACCAACACCGGCTCAGGCATGGTCCGTTCAACCATCTGCGGCGCCGTAGCCGGTGGCGGCGTCTGAGCCCCCGGCTCCACCGTCTCCGCCTGCCCACCCTGCAGCGGTGGTGTCTGTGGTGGCGCGGTCATCGTCTGACCTAACGATGGCGGCGTGTCGGTATCTCGCAGCTGCCGACGCACCTGCGATTCCACCAGCTCAGCCGCCTCTCTCGAACCCGTGTAGCTGATTTGCGCCGATGGGTCCAGCTGACCGGGATGTCTATCGGTCGAGATCGTCACCTCACCAACCTGCGTTGGGCTGGTGTGCGACAACCCCGCCGGGTCGGTGTACCACTCGTCGCTCTGCTGAGGTACCTTCTCGACTTCGCTCACTGCGTTCGCTCCGCTCGAAGAAGAGGTGGTGGTGTCTGTGGACTGTGGACTGTGGACTGTGGACGATTGCTTGTCGTTCGCCGGCTTCGGCGCAGGCCGCACCCACACCACGTCACCCGTCGGCGTCCTCCCCTCCGTCCAACCGGCCTCAATCCCCATCCGCCGCAACGCCACCGCCGCCTGATCCAGAAGCACCGCCGCCTGGGCTGCATCACCGCCCGCTGCCGCCATCGCCAGCGCGTGCGCCTGGCCGAAGAGATCGACTCCCTGGGATGTCTCAGTCACGTCATCGCTCGTCACCAGTGCATGTTGACCCCGCAAGCCACCCGCGACGTACTCAGCCACCTTCGCCACGTGGAACGGGTTCTCGTCGAGCACCCACAGCTGCCGAGCCAACGCATCCGCCGGCGCCAGCTCCTGCTCATCTTCTGTCTCCTGCCTCCTGTCTTCTGCGCCGATCCGTCCCCTGTCCCCTGTCCCCTGTCCCCCGTCACCCGTCACCACCCGCACCGGCTCCGACATGAGCAGCGCACGCTGGGAGGCGATCGCCAGATACTGATCGAACGTCTTCGGCGCCTCTCCTCTCCGTTGCATCTGGTCGAAGACCGCGGCCTTGTCGGCGATCGACCTGGCGTTCACCGCCGACCGCCCATCGACAAGCCGTGCCACCGTCACTTCCAGCGCCGTCGCCCGCACCACGTTCGCCGCCCGGTCGATGGGCAAACGATCGCTCGGGCTCTCGAAATCGTGCACCGCCTCCTGGAGCGCGCCGTAGAGCCCGCCCCATCCTTCCTGCGCCACAGGTTCACTGCCCGCGACCGCCTGCGTCGCGATCCCCAGCTGGATGCTCAGCGCCGTCACGGCCGATCGCGCGTCGGCCACATTGCCCCGATCCAGCGCCGAGAAGAGCTGCTGCAGCGCGTTGCGCTGTGCACCGTTCAACTTCGCCGTGATGAGCCGCGCCCGGATCTCGTTGGGGCTCATGTTCATATCGGGCGTTGGATCGGACGCCTCCTGGATCGGCTCGAGGAACGCCTGGTTCTGCAGGAGACCGCTGATCGGCCGGAGGAACGCCAGGTTGAACGCGTCAGCCACCTCCCTCAGGAACGTACCGATCCACTTGATCATCACGCCGACCATCGGCTCCTTCCCGAGGATCGGCACCTCATGCAAGAACCCCTCCTCCACCAGGAACCCTTCCACACGCGCCCACAACGCCCGGACAAAGTTGCCGACGCCGCCCATCCAGTTGGTCGACCACTTGACGAACTTATCGACGGACTGCCCCAGCCGCTCGTGCTTGGCATTCCAGTACTGCGCGATGGGACCGGCGAACGGCAGGCGCATGACCAACACGTGGAAGATCGGCTGGATAAACGCCACCCCGATACCGAAGCCGAACATCATCGGGATCATCGAGGACGACATCAGGACAGCATTCTGGAACGCCCGCACGAAGCGGTGGCCGAAGTGGCTGGTGCCATACATCAGCGGATCCATCGTCAGATTGATCGACATGCCGAAGAGCGTCAGCTGCCGATCTTCGCCCCGGTACTTGATCCAACCAAGACCGAGGAGGTCGCCGCCTCTGACGCCGAGCAGGTCAAGGAGGGTGCCAACGCCGTTCAAGAGCTCCCGCAGCCCCCAGCTGAAGAGCTGCGTCAGCGGGTTGATGAGCGACACCGACTTCACCACATTGAGCGTTCGCGTCCAGACCTTGTCGGCGAACTTGCCGAGCGCTCCGAGCCGCTCCGCCCACTCCATCTTCTGCCCGATCGTCAGCTCCTTCCCGAACGTCTTCAACGCATGCCCCGCCTCTTTGCCGATCCCCGCCTCTACCCGAGCGAAGACGATCGACTGGAATCCACGGATGTTCACGGCATGCTCAAACCGCTTGAGCTTCCAGCCATCAGCCTCAAGTGTCTTCCACTCCCTGAGGAGCGGCCGTAACTCAGCGCGCGTCTTGGTGCCGTGGACGAACTCAAACGTCCGCGTCACCTCGTGTCTCTTTTTGGCGATGACGATGGTGACCTTTCCGCCTTCTTCCAATCCATAGAAGAAATGCCGTACCGCACGCACCAGATGTCCACCGGAGGTCGCGGCATGAATCCGCTCCCACTGCTCGACCTTGGCGAGCGTCGACCAACCAGCCGTCTTTTCCAACTGTCCCATGACTTCCAGCCGCCTGGCCCCATGTACGCCGACGACATCCTCCCACATGGTTCGAAGCGCCAACCGCCACTCTGTCCCAAACCAGAGCGCCGCCGTCCACCGCAGGAGCGCCAACGCTACCGTTGGGACAAACAACGCGACCCTGACTGCCACGCCCAACACCACGTTGACGCTCCGTGCCGCCGCGATCCACCGGACTCTCCAGGCGAGCGCCCATGTGCTCGTGAACGCCTCGCCCATGGCAGCGAACGTCTGCCGCACGCCGAACCAGAAGCTCGTGGCGCCGGCTCTCCAGAACCCACCAAGCACACCACCCGGCAAGGCGAACATCACCGCGATCTCGACGAGACCGGTCCACGTCGCCGCCGCCGCCCGCGTATCGCTCCAGAACGGCATCCGCGTCCCGAACGACATCGACGCGATATCCAGCGACTGCTGCCACTGCACCTTCGTCCGCTCCGACACCAGCTTCACCCCAGCCACGAAGTCCGTGGCCCCCGACGCGAACTTCGCCACGAACACCAGCAACCCGCCGACGAGGTGGCGGACGAATCCAATCGCAGCGGCTCCGACCTCGTAGAAGACCTTCGCCACTCCCTGTTTGCCAACCACCTCGCTGTCGATCGATGTCGACTCGCCGGTCACCAAGTCGAACGTTTCCGTCTGCCGCTGCTGGATGTCGTTGCCCTCGGTCACCTGGTCGCCTTCCAGCACCAGTTGGGTGCGGCCGTAGCGGTTGTTGGCGGCATCGAAGGTATACGTCTCGGTCGTCACGTTGATCATCTCGCCGAGCTTGCCCTTGCCGATGAACGCTAGTTGCAGCTCGCCCTTGCCGTACTCGTACGGTGCAAAGCGATAGCCGGCGCTGGTGCCCCGCCCCCACCGCTCGATCGTCACCTCACGATACTGACCGTTGTTCAACCGCTCCCGCACGATCTCGATCCGATGCCCGTTGGCCTTGAAGCCCTCGACCGGCCGACCGGCGCCGTCAAACTTCTCGAACGTCGTTGTCTCCTGCGCCGTGTTCGGCCGCTCGTCGAACGCCGATGCCACCAGCACGCGCCCATCCTTCGTGCTGCTCTCGACGTAGTAGCCCTGGGTGAGCTTCAACTCCTCAAAGCCCTGACGGGAAGCCGGAGCAGCGGTTGAGCTGCGGTGGAAGGGATTTCTTACGCGGGACCAGAGATCTCCGTAGGAAACTCCCGACTGCTGCGTGCCTTCCTCCTGCTCCTTCGTCGTGGCGCTTAACGTCACGCTCACCGAGTAGCGGCGATCGCCGGGCAGCGTCCCTTCCGCCTGCACCTCCTGGTCGTACGTCATCTCCCCGTCCTTCCGAACCAGGCGCAGCGCGTACACCACCGCATGCACTCGTTTGTCCGAGTAGCCGTGCGTCATCACTCCATGCTCCTCGGCAACCCCCTTGTTCGAGTCGGCGTACCACAGAACCTTAACCGACTCCAGCGTTGGCGTCCCGAGCTCAGCAGCGGCTGCGGCGATGCCGACCGCGGTGTATACGTCGCCTCCCCGTTCCGACTTCTTCTCTTTCACCCCCAGCCCGGTGTCGATCACGGCGATCCAGCCGGACGGATCGATCCGCTGCACGAGAAGATGTCCCTGCGTGTCGCCGAATAAATCCTCCTCCATCACACCATAGACGAGGTGCGCCGTCGCTACCACCGTGCCATCCTTGCCCGTCGCCTCAACCGTCGTGACCTTATCCCCGAACGTCTGCTCAAATATCTGCAGCCATGTGTAACCATCACCTCCCTTCCTAAAGGATCCTCGCTGCCCCAGATCTTCCTTCCAGAGATTAAATGCTTTCCCCTCAATGTCAGGAACCCACCCCGCCTTAGTGAGATACTCCTCGTACTCCGGAGCGAGACGAAATTCAGCCGACATGGGCTCCCCCCCACTTGCCGTCTCTGGAAGACCCTTGTCTTTGAGCCATTGTGCCAGAGCCTTCCTTTCAACATCTTGCACGTCCGGCACATTCAGTAGGGCACGATACTCCGAGGACTTTCCACTCGACCGGAACTCCTCCCATAATCTCGACTCCGCCTTCTCATTCCTCATCGCGATCCACGTTTCGCTCTTGGTCTGGCGCGCGACGCCGTTCTCGTCGGTCGCCCACCAGACGTGCACCTCCTTCCCCTGCTGGGAGACATTCGCCGTGTGGCCGCTGGTCGGTCGGAACTGTCCGTTCTCGTCGAAGCGCCCCTTCGTCTTTTCGTAGATCCGAGTGCCGCCCACCGTCATCGTATCGACGAGCTCGGCCTGCCGGTAGCCGGCCACGAAGATCTCGCCGTTGTCGAGCAGGATCCTCCCTCCATCGCCCGACTCGCTCTCATACACCAGCGCGAGCGTCGACTCACCCGCCACCTTCTGAATCTTGAGCGTCCCCGTCTCCTGCCCGTTCAGCGCGACATTGATCGCCCGGTTCACCTGAGCCGCCTGGTAGGTCTTCTCATCCGTTTGGCTGGCGTCGAGCCTCCGCTCCACGTTCGTCTGCTCCCCACCAAACTTCTCCAGCGGGACCAGCGCCCGGCTCTTTTCACCCGTCACGATCCAGAAGCGGTACACCGTCTCCTTCACCGGCTTACCGTCTTTCGTCATCGTGGTCTGCACAGTCTCCATCACCGGCTTGCCATCCTTCATCTCTGGCTTCCCGTCCTCTCCTACCTTCGGAAGCTGCACCGGCTCCTTGACGACCTTGTTCTGGCTCGTCGGCTTGCCCGATCCATCGGCATACCCGACGATCTGCACCAGCTCTCCTCCTTCAACCACATAGTCCCACACACCGTTCGTGTTGCCCGCTTGATGGATCTTCGCTCCCGCCGTCTGGCCATCCTTGCCGACGTACGCCCGGTACACGCCGGCCTTGGCGTCCCAGCGCAGCACCGTCCCCGCCGCAAAGGTCACCCCCTGCACCGAATAGTTGCCGATCACCACCTGCTCGTTGATCGTCCGCGCCTCCGTGATCCGAACCTCCCCTCGCTCCTTCATCTTCAACGCCAGCTGATGATCGATAATCTCGACGACGCCGGAGGTAAACAGCACCCCGCCCTCCACCTCCTTGGCGACGTAGTTGCTGATCGCCGATTCCTTCGAGGTGGCTTTCCCTTCGCTACGCGCGACGAAGAGCTGTTGCTTGTCCCCCTCCTCACCGAAGGTCCCGACGCCTGTGGCGATGCTGACCCCGCCGAACCGCATCTCCACCGTCAACGACGTCTCAATCGGTTTCTTTGTCCCCGGATCAATCACCACCCGTCCGCTCTTATCCTTCTTCACATAATAGTCGTGGAGGGTGATCTCGCTGTCGTACGTCGTCGTGCCCCCCCGCTTCGTCGACCGGAGCACAAACGTATCGCCAACCTCCGGCGTAACGTCCTCGTACCGGCCGGTCGGCTGACCGTACGCCCTGATCTCGCGGAAGATCACAAGCCCCCCGGCCCGCGTCTCCGCCGCCATGCTCACCCCGCCATACGAGAGTCGATTCGTCGCTAGCCGCTCCTCGCCGCTCGTCGTGGTGTAGGTGACGAAGAAGCCGCCCCGCTGCGCCCCCCAGTCGAACGTCTTGACATCCTTCAGGGTATAGCTCTTGAGCGGCGTGTCGCTGCCGTCGATCGTCTGCGTGAGCGTCAGCGTCCCATCCGCCGCATGGTCTGCCGCGACCCTCATCCGCGTATTCGGATGATCCGGATCGTCATTGGAAACGTAGGTGATCTGGTTGCCCTCCTGGACCTGATACGAGCCCGCCGCGTAGTCGAGGGCCTGCACGTAGAGCTCGACGAACCCTTCGCCGAAGCCGAGCCGCTGGAAGGTCTGATTCAGCATCTGGAGCTTGTCATCGCCGGAACGCAACGCGGTGAACTGACGCACCAACGACATCGCCAGGAACTTCGCCGCCCCGCGGATAGCGGCCGTCGCCTGATCGGCCGTCAGACCCGTCACATCGGCATGCGCTGTCGCATAGCGCATCAGGAAGCTGCCTAGCGCCTCCCCCATCGCTTTCACCAGCGCCTTCCCCTGCAGCGGCTTGCCGGCGTCATCGACGAACAGCCACTCCGCCCGCTTCGCCTGATAGTTGGACGCCCAGTCGACCTCCGCCGCCCCCAACGCCGTCGCGGAGGCCACCGCTCCCTCACCCGGCAGACCTTTCGCCTGCACGATGTGGGCCACCGTTTCATCCGGCACCTCGCCGGTCGGCCCCTCACCCATCACATCCCGGAACGACGACGTGCCAACGGTCGCGGTCTGACTCGCCGTACCGCTACCAGCTGTTGAGGAGGTGACGGTCTGCCAACGACTGAAGAGCGTCTGGTCCCAACGGACCACCAGCTCCTTGCCATTCCACGCGCCCATCGCCGATGCCAGACTTGGTTCTTCCTTAATCCGCTCGTTGGTGATGACCCCGATGGCAATCTCGCCACTTTCGAACTGCTGCTTCAGCGCCTCAAGTCGGTTCACATTGGAAAGCTGGCCGAACAGGACATCGGCGCCCTCGCCCGTGTCGGCCCAGCGGTGAGAGAGCTCGTGCAATATCGTCGAGAGAAACCCGAGACTGTTGAGATCGAGCTTGCCGGCACCGCCTTGCAGCTCATCGATCCGCGCCTGAATCATGTTGACGATGGCCGTTCTGATCTGATCGGCGGCACCGGCCGGCTCCATGTCCGGCGCCGGCGGTAACGACACCTGTGCTTGATCCGCATCCTCGGCGGCATCGTCCTTCTGCCCTTCACCCTCGGCGGCATCCGTCATACCGCGCCTGCGGCCCGCGAAGAGCGATGACAGCAGCTTTTCGCCCTTCATCATGGCGGCGAACTCAGCCGGGTCGCCCACGCTTAGCTTGGCAAGCTCACTGCCATCCTCACCGTAGCCGACGACCTGCACGCCACCATCGGCCGCCATCTCGATCATCCAGCGGGTCGATGCCGGCGTGCCATACATCGCCATCAACACCTCTGACGCCCCCGCCCCCACCGCCTCCGATGAGGCATACTTCTTGAGAGAACCGATGCCACCGTACGGTGTAGCCCGGATCGGATGGAAGTTCGTCTTCTCATCCTTGATGCCATCGTGGTAGAGGGTCAGGACCAACGAATAGTCGAGCGCCGTCGTCAACTCGGCGTAGTCGAGCGCCACCCCCAGTTCATCGAGCTTGGCGAACGATACCGCCGTCCGCTCCATGCCTCCGGAGAAACCGAGATACGATGGGCTGAATCCTCCGCCCCCGATGGCGCTACTGCTGGCGCTGACATCCCAACTCACGCGCGTGCTGTGCAACACGTGCTGACCAGAGCGGTCGCGGCCGATATTCTCCTGACGGGAGAGGCGGCGATACTGCACGCCGGCGTCCTCCGAGAGCTTCAACGGCAGGTTGGCGGCGCCGTATTGCTCAGACGATGAGGCGGTGGCATGGTGCTTCGTGTAGTGGTTGACCATCAGAATCGAGCCGGAGATCGGTCCGCGCTCCCCGTGCCGGCTCTTCCCAGACAACTCTCTCGAGCTCCAGTACGTGTAGACCACGTCAAAGGTATACTGCTCCGGCGCACCGATCGTCTGATGACCATCCAGCGCCCGCTGGCGCAGCATCCGACCGCTGCCCGGTTCAAAAACCGTCACCGTATGCTGGCGCAGCTTGAGCCCATAGATCCGCTTCGTATCGGTCGGATTGGCCCTCGTCTCCAACCGGAACCCATCCGAGATCCGGAAAAGCGACCGATCGCGGTGATCGAGCAACGTGTAGCTGACCGAGCGGAACCGGACATCCTTGAAACGATCCAGCGCATGCCCCCTTGACCGGTCTTCGATCATGTACTTGCCGCTGCGGATATCGAAGAGGCTGGCGAGCTTCCGCTCCGCGTTGCTGGAGAGTGCAAAGTCCGCCACAATCTCACCAACACCCCCCAGCAACGACTCTTCACTCTTCACCTGCTGTTCAGTATCCGGCTGCTCGCTGATCACCTTGATGCCCGTCACGCTCTCCAGCTTCAGGTCGGCGGAACTCGACCGCAGCCAAGGCTGATAATCACCATACATCCCTCGCAGCACCCCGATGGTCTGTCGGTCGGCCCGACCCCTGTCGCGCGTCCGATAAGCGCTGTCGTGGAGCCCCGTGCTGACCACCACATCACGAATCGCGCCGACGGTATCGACCAACCCGACCTGTACCGACGCACTCATATAATCATCCAGTGCGTACTCGTACGCCACAGACGGCTTCTGTATCGTGACGAATCGATGCCACGCTCCAGAAGCATCGCTCTGGTGTGACGCTTCGAACACGCCTCCGGTTTCCCGCGCGGTGAACGTGACGCGACCGTCCTTGTCGAATCCGGTGAATGTCCGGAGCTGCCCCCAGAGATCATCCTCAAGGCGCAGGTCTCGGGTATCTTCGGCGATCTGCGCCAAGAGCGCCCTGCCGCCTGGCAACGCCTTCGTCAACCGATCCTCGCTGACCCCTTCTTCCTGCAAGTCGGCCGCCGCGAGCGCACCCTGTTTGACCTGCTCCACCACCCGGCGATCCCCGACGCTTCTGCCGATCCGCGCCGTGGCGAACGCCACATTCTGCACGACGAATCCAGCACTAGCACGCAACGCCTCGGCCCCCTGACCATCGGCGATGAAGAATTTCAAGATCGGATCAACGGTGACGTCCAACCGGAAGTACCGGCGGTCCGTAGGATGCGTGAACGCCAGATCGATCGCCATTTGTCCGATGCGATCGGTGAAACTAAACGACACCGTGCCGGTGGCGCTGACGAACATCGCCACCTGCCGCGCATCCGTCAGCCGCTGCTGCGCCACATTGACCTGCCGCTCACTCCAACGACGCTCCGTGCGGATATTGTCCAGCGAAACAGCCACCTCCGTCCCATCGTCCAGCACGATCGTCACCGTCCCGTCCTTATCACTGAACTCCCGAACGGTACCCGCCAGCTCCAAGCCAGTCATGTATCTCTTCCCATCCTTTTGAACGACCTCGATCGCCTGACCGAGTCGGATGGTTACGGCCTTGTCTTTGAGGACGTCTCGAATCTTGGGATCGCGGCTCAGCAACTGCTGCTCCACATCCCACGACAGCTGGCGGGCTCCGGCGATCGCCTGAGCAGCGTAATTGATGAGGCGCTGGCGTAACGATCGACCCATCAACGCATCCGTCCGACCAACACTCATGTCGAAATAGAGGAGCGACTGCTTCCATCCCCAATCTTTCGGCTCCAGACGCACCGCCGAGACATCGTCTTCCGGTCCCTCGAACCGTCCACGCCCGTCCACCGCCAAGCCGAATTTCAACGCCGACGTCTCGATCATCACTCCCATCCACGGATTCTCGAAGAAACGGACGACGTACTTGTCAGCACCGTACCCGATCCGCCCGCCGCGCGCCTCGACCAAGACGATGGTTTCCTGTGCCGCATCCTCGATCGTCGTCTTGACGACACCAGTGCTCCATTCTTCGCGCACGGTGAAGACGATCCGATGCTCCCGAGCGCGGATCCGGTCGGACTCTTCCCGTGTCAACATCTTATTGCCGTCCGGATCAGACGTATTTTCATGCGTACTCCGCTCCAACCGCTCATTGATGGCCAACGCTCCCCGATCGCCGACGATCTGATCCCAATCCTCGCGTGCCGCTGCATCCACACCGAACCGGCTAACCGTCTTCGTTGCCCAAGAGATCGGATCGAGCGACCAATGATCGCGGCGCACGATGACGCCGTGAAACGCGTCGCGGTCAAACAACTCCAGCCGATGCTCATGCACTGAAAAGACACCGCTGGCATACGTGCGGCGCGCCGTCCGAAAATCGTACGAACGCGTACCGTCGGTGGCAACCGTCTTGGTCGCCGTCATCCGATCCGGCCCATCAATGGCCAACGCTACATACACCAGATCCTTGCCGAGGCGGTGGGCGATCTCCACCAACTCCGGATCCTCATCGGCGAACTGTGCCAAGAGGAAGCGCACACGACCCGAATCCTCGGCCGTCTCCGATGTAAAGGTCGTCGCAAATTGCCCGGCGAACTCGTAGGTGCCGGTCGAAGTCACCCCGGTGCCACGAGTGGGCGTCGCCACGCCATGCTGCTCCAGCGCTTCGCGCATCATGGCGCCGGTGCGCCGGAATGGCTCAACCGTCTGCGCCGGACCGAACGTCGTCGGATCGCTCCCGATCACATGCTCCACCGCCTGAGCGGTGCTCGCCCTCACAGCCGGCTGTTTGTCCTTCCGCACCATATGGCTGAGTGTTGCAAGAACATCAAGCTCCCAACCAGCATTGAATATACGTTCGGGGCCGACGTGAGGATCGAAGAACGCCGCCGCTTCTAGACGGGCCGCCACCGTCATATCGCCATTCCTCATGGCCTTCAACAGGGGACGGAAAAGCTCTCGAGCTTCCTGTTCGCCTCCTGCCTTCTCATTCACGGTCGCAGCAGCGTCCACAAACGCCATGATCGCGGAGCTGAAAGCGACAGGAGGAGCGGTTGAATCCTTGAGCACAGCCAGCAAGGCGCGGGTCGTTTCCTCGCGCGTCGTTGTGTCCTGCAGCAACAGCGAAACCTCGCCGATCGCCTCTTGCTCTCCTCCACGTAACCGAGCGACAGCGTCGCGGATACGATCCTGCACCGACGCGCCCTTCACCGCCGGCGGCGTCGGCGCGCCGGTCTGCTCTAAGATCGTCGGCGTCGGCAGCAATGACGGCTCAGGCTTCGGTTGTGCATCAGGTTGCTTTGCCTCCACCGGCCCTGCCTTCTGCTCGAGGTCTACGACTATCAGATCTTTGAGGCTTGTTTGCGCGTTTCTTGCGACAAAAGCTAAGCGCCCTCGCTCCGCTGGAGACCAGACCACATCGGCATTCTGGAAATACCCCTTCTCTCCCAAGCTGTTGTACTCTTGCAAAATAGCGGATGGTATTTCCTGCGATGACGTCCCCGCTGTCCCCGCGGTAAACACACGAACCGGGTAATACGGCAACGTATTCTCTATAAAGGCGATGGAACCGCTGTCATTCGACCACGACGGACCAATAAACATGGAAGGTAACACCGGCTGAGAACTTAACCGCTGGACGACAGGAGACGTCGGCACATCTTCAATCCCTCGGCTAGAGCTTGCCGTAGTGTGGATGAAATACGACATCTCGCCTCTGGCCATGACATAAAATGCCAGGTGCTTCCCATCGGGAGAATACGTGGGATGCAGCTCATGACGTCCATTGTCCAGCGTGACATACACCGGCTCCCGCTTCTGCCGGGCAAAACCGAGCAGGTCTTTGCTATCGGAGCGCAAGATCGCAATGTTGTACGATAGAACACCTTCCCCACCGCTGTTCCGAGAGAACGCCAACTCCGGCATTTCGCTGGTGGGGTTCCATTCCGGATAGAGCTCCGGTATCTCCGGATCGAACGTCAACGCCCCCCGCCCCTCGACCTGATGCTGCTCCAGATCGTATGCCACCGCATGGATATCGCCGGCTTTCACATAGGCGACATAACGATGATCCGGCGACCAGCGCGGCATCATTTCGGTCTCAGCATCGTTGGTCAGCTGCCACGTTTGCGAGCTGCCAATCCGTCCGACAAACAGGTCGTAACCATTGTCACCGCTGCTCAAAAAGACGTAATGGTGCTGATCGTCACCGGCCCACGCAAAGAAGTTAACGATCTCTTGCTGCGCCGAGCCTGTGCCCCCCATCCAATCTCCAAGCGATGTCTCGATCTTTCGTCCAGCAGAGAGCTCCCGTACCGGCTGGTTCTTTCCATACTCGTAGATGACGACCTTGACGGTTTCCTCGATCCACTCGATGCAAGCGTAGTACTTGCCGTCCGGCGACCACATCGGCCGAAGCTGATTGGTCATGCGCTGGGACTGTTGCAAAATGGGCCGGATCGTCCCAAAATCAGTACCAAACGCTTTTGACATACTGCTTTCTTCTTTCTGCCAACCCACCGTTAAACGAACTTCCGTTGCGCTGATCTGCTCCGCCCAACTGTGTTCAGTCAACTTCTTAACTACATCGCTCCAATTGAGTCCCGCTCCCGTAACAGAAGGTTCTGCAACAATCCCATGCCCGGTCTTCCCAACCGGCTGAACGAGGCCCAGATGCTCCAACGCTGCAACAGCGGTGTCGGCCACCGCCTGATCCGTTGAACTAGCCGTTTGGCGCAGTACCTTCTCAACCTCCAGCCGCTGCTTGGAGCCTGCCGTGAGCTGCGAACCGATCACTCCCAACGCCTCAGCGGCCGGCGCCTCACCTCGCTTGACCATCCAGACAAGGAAGTCGAGCGCCTTCGGTGCCGTCACGATGGCGGAATCCAAGCGACCGGCGACCCACCGACGCGCCGAGGCATCCACCCCCTTCTCCTTGAGCGCCTTGAAGAAGACGTCGAACACCTTCTCGTTCGATACGCCCGCCTGCACGACCGCGCTGAAGACAGCCTCACGCGTCACGTTGTCCACTTGCTTGGCACCGGTCAGCACCGGCATCAAGACCGCGATCACCTCCTTCGGCTTGTCCTCGAGCAGATTCCGTAGTTCATTGAAGGCGGTGCCGGGATCGCTGGACGTGGCAAGACGATCAAGCAACGCAGCCACCCGCCCCTCGATACCCTGCTGTACCACCTGCTCCCGCAGCGTCGGCGCGCCGGTCTGCTCCACGACCGCCGGCGTCGGCCGGTCATGCTCCGCCAGAAACTTCACAGCCGCGCCCCTTACCTTCTCTATCCCCACCGCCCCCTCCGCCACAATCTGCTCTGCCACCGCTTGAAGGAGCGGTTGGGTATCCGTTTCGCCCTCTTCGTTGACGAAAGCCACCTCCTTGCCGCCTGCTGCGGTGTCACGCACGAAGGCGTAGCCGGCGACCTGGCTCTCATCATCCTTGAGGAAGACGTAGAAGGTCACCGAGTCCGACTCACCGACCGCCCCCAACTCAAACGCATGCGCGAGGTCGCTCAGGTGTGCATCGATCTCCTTCGACCGAGACGCCGCGGTAATCAACGCATCCATCGTGGTGCTCTCAACTTTCTCCCAACGCAGTTCGTTATCCGCCACCATCGGCAGGAACGGCTGCCACCGCAACTTCGCCGAGCGATCATCGCGCTCCTCACGGTCACCCGCCGGAGACGCCGACTTCTCCGCCTCCCACTGGGGCGCGCGAGCCCAGCGATCCGGCATAGCCGGCACCGGCGACTGGCGCGGTGCCGGAGCCGCAGGCGCCTCGGTGACACCGCGCGTCGATGACGGCTTCACGCTCCACGAAAAGTTCTCGAAGACCAAACCGACCGTGTGGTGCGCATCCTGCACGATCTGCACCGTCAGCTTGCCGAGCTTGTCCACGCTGGCGGTGAACAGCACCCGTCCCAACCGATCCATCGCCGTCAGGGAGATCTGGCCGGTGGAGCTGCGCAGCACCGTCGCCCGCTCGGGATAGCTCTTCATCAACGTCGTCAGCGCCCCCGCGGCGTTGACCTGGTCGCGCGCATCGACCACAGCCAGACGAGCATCGGCCAGCTTCGCGTGCTCCGCCAAATACCCATTCCACCGACCTTCAAGCTGCCGTATCTTGACCCGCGCGCCGTCGTCCGCGTACAGTAACTGCTCCACCTGATCATAGAGCGCCTCGTGGGTACTGTTCACCGCCTGCTGCAAGAGCCGGCCACCGCCGGCACCCGTCAGCCGCTCGACTTCCCCCCACACCGCTATCGTCTTCACCAACTGCTCCTGCACCTGAGCCGCCGACGGCTCTCCCCGTGCATCCCACAGTTTCTTCAGCTGGTCGATCGCATGACCAAACTGACGGAGTTTCGGCGACAGCCGCTCCTCGGCATCGGTGCTTGAGATCTTTCCGCTCTTGACCGCCTCCTCCACATAGAACTCCGCCCGCGACAGATTGTTGTCCAGCGGGACGACTTTCTGCAGGAAGACCAGGGCGTTGAACCCAACGCCGCCCGCCGCCACGGCGCCATCCACCTCGTTCTTCATCCCGTCCAACAACACCGAGATATTGTCTCCCAACCGACCGGGGTTGAGCTGATCGATCAAGCTGGAGAAGCGGTTCACCTCCTCCAGCGCCTCGAACTCGCGGACATGACCAACGCGTTTTCCACCGGGAGCAGGATTTGTCGGATCAAGACCCAGCCATAGATCGGTCGCCTCTATGAAACCGGTCTTGTTCTCCCGATCGGTGATGTTTTCCCAGTTGATAAAGAACTCGGCCGCTTCAATCACCTCGCCCCGGCCCGGCTGCTTCATCAACTCCACCGACTGTCTTGCGTCCGTCCACAGCGCGATCATCCGGCTCCCACCGCCGGCGTTCCCGTAGGTAATCGAGGGATCTAGCGCTTCATCAGTCTGATCACTTTCCCCCGTCTCCACACCGAAGCGCAACAACCGCCCCTTGAGCGCCGCGTTGCGCAGTAGTGGCTCCTCGAACATCGGCCGGTTCCGGTAGGCCATGTAGTCGAGGACGTCGTACCGGCCGTCCCGGTTGGCATGGCTGATCGGCACCTGCTGCCCCGACTCATCCTGACCAGACGCTAGCGCCCCATCGTAGAAGAACCACGGCTCGAAGATCCTGACATCAGCACCGGGCATCCTATTGTCAATTCGAAAAACCGTCTGCACCATCTCTGTCATCACGGAGACATACTCGGCCAGATCGCCCTTGGTCACCGTCTTCCAGCGCGTGGTATTCTGATGCGGCTCGATGTCGAACGCGATGCCGCTATAGATGCGGGTGCCGAGCGCTTGATTGACCGCTTCATACCCCCGTACCGTGCGCTCAAGCTTCCCCTTCGCTCCGCTCGCGGTCCAGTTCGCCCGCTTCGAGTAATCCCCGCTATCCGTCTCCGGATCGGGGCTGGCGAAGATGACAAACACCTTTCGGATCTGACCGAGACCAAGCTCCGGCTTGCTGGCTGCATCACCATTGTGTTTCTTGATCTTCTCGGCAAACTGCTGCGCAAACGTCGCCCATCCACCGGGATCGTCATCGATATCCCCCAGATCAATTGAAATGATGGAAATATGAAATTGCTGTATCCGCCGAATGAACTCATCGACGTTGGTCTGACCGTACGCCTGCTGCTTGACTTCCCGCGGCAGCTCCACGCCCGGCAGATACGAGATATCCCATCTGACAGATCCCCGACCACCATACTCGCCTTCCTCCTGCTGAGCGCCGATCTGCTTGCGCATCACCTCGCCAACGTTGTCGCTCAACGTTTCACCCGTTAGCGCAAAATGCGTCGTCTTCGAGAAATCGTCGATGGCCGTCTGTATGCGCTCATATACTTTGGCGCCAGCAGGTCGTTTCCGGTCATCGTGGAGAATCATCGCCATCACCTGCCAGTCGAACGATACACCGCCAATCTTCACCCCCGTCCGACCCACC
>Ga0247727_10000590_pt1 | contig 89078 bp, 68 predicted proteins | sample WisWelCaveWW1625_FD_202498 | JGI IMG/M metagenome (GOLD analysis project Ga0247727, IMG submission 202498) | Biofilm microbial communities from Wishing Well Cave, Virginia, United States - WW16-25 | ecosystem: Environmental > Aquatic > Deep subsurface > Groundwater > Cave microbial mat | place... | reverse complement strand
ACCCAAAGTGAACCACTGGCAGATGCGGCGATCCCGTATCCGCCGTCGGCATACACGCCACCTGCGCGTGAGATCCATTGAAGCGTACCCGCTGTATTGTATTTTACAACGTATACATCACTACTTCCTGCTGAAGCAATTCCCTGAGTTTCAAACGTGGCATTTCCAACGAACCATCCTGTTGCATAGATACCATTTGCATCTGAAGTAACACCAAGTCCTTTATCATCACCTGTCCCTCCTCCTTTTTTTGCCCACATACAAGTTCCGGTCGGAGAATACTGTAAAAGAATGGCGTCATCGCCGCCCGTACTGGTCATAATAAAAATTCCGAAAGTGGCTGTCCCGCGAAAATATCCGTTCGAATAAATATTACCGGATGGATCCACGGTTACTCCGTATGCAATTTCATAGCTTGTTCCGCCACCTCCGCGTACCCATTGAAAATTTCCGGCAGTGTCGTACTTCGCGACAAAAATATCGCTGTTCCCATAACTGTTGATGGTACCCGTTGAGAAGGTCGCGGAAGATTTAAAATAACCTGAAAGGGCGACTGTCGATCCGTTTACATCAATACACTGCGCCTGGTCGTCAACGGTAGAGCCGCCGGCCCTCACCCAAAGCCAGGTGCCGGAAGGAGATAACTTCGCAACGAAAGCATCTGCAGAGCTGTTCGAACTTGTCACACTATTACTTCCAAAAAAAACGGAACCCGAAAATGTTCCGCCCACGTAGATCCCTCCAACTGCATCCAGGCTGATTCCGTATCCGATATCATTTGCTCCGCTACCTGCGCTGGTGGCCCATACCACATTCCCGTTCGGATCATATTTTGCGACGAACACATCATAGAATCCATTGCTTATCAGTGTGTAAGATCCAAGAGTCATCGCCTGCTGAAACCATCCGGTGACATAACTGTTACCTGCTGCGTCCACCGCAACAGCGTTACCATAATCACCACTGTTTCCACCGCCACTTCGGGCCCAGAGATAGGTCTGTGATTGTAGTTGAGCTGAGAAAAGAAAAAGAGCAGAAAAAAGAAGGGAAAGAACGGTTTTCATGTGGCTTTTTTAGGATATCAAAAGTACTGTTTAGGGGCGCAATCCGCAACCCAATCAAGAATTGGTCTTCTCCCATTTCCTGTTCATCTATGAATTTCACGGTTTAGTGCCCGACCTGCCCTGTTTAGTCAAAATTATCAACTGGTTATCAACCATTTGGGCTCATTTCCGTATAAGATATAGAATCCCATTTTGATGCCCTTACTCCTTGTTCTCTGGCTCAGTTCCACGATCTTATTCTTCTTCGGAAGAATACTTCTCCCACATCTTTTTTTGTTCGAACAAAAAACTGTTTCAAAACACTTGAGGCGGTTTTAAATACCCTGCATATGGAATCTAATTACCCTACCCGAAACAACAGGAATATTTTCAGCACGGCGATCCTTTCGCTTGCGTTGTTCCTGCTGCCTTCTCTGACCATGGCCACGCACATAGTTGGAGGAGCACTCACTTATGTGTACAACGGCGGTTCTAGTTACACCGTGACACTTAAGTTGTATCGCGACTGTGGAACCGGAAGCGCAGCATTACCGGGCACTGTCACTATCCAGGTCCGCGGATACAATGGCGCTACGTTTACCCCCAGCAGGAACTTTACAATGGCCTTGAGCACAACAGTGAATCTACCTTCCAACCTTGACACCTGTGCTATTCCACCTAATCCAATTCCATGTGTGCAAGAGGGAACTTATACCACAACCGTGGTAAACCTTCCTCCGAACGCCGGAGGATATCATTTGTATTACCAGGTTTGTTGCAGAAACCTCACCACCATCAACGTCGACTGCACATGTAACTGTATCGGAGAAAGTTTTTATGCCTACATCCCGGGAATGACCATGATCTGGCTTGAAGAATTCACTATGGCGAACGGAACCACGGTTGACGTGGGACCAACAGCCTGGACTAGAACACTTGGAACTCCTGCACCGAACTACGCGCAGGTCCAAAATAATCTTTTCGAATGGTCGGGAATTAACAATGCGCAGGCAACCTGGTTATCCCAGTCGATCAACATTGCTGCTTTTACTGCGGGAGTAAATCTCAGTGTGAATCTTGCCGAGAACGGAACGATGGACGCGAACGATTCCATCCTTGTTTACTATCGTTTGAACGGAGGACCGCTCACGCCTTTCGCGGTGAATCCTTTCCGGGCAGATGATTTTACAACTGCCGTTTCCACATCAGGTCCCATGATCGGAACAACCGTTGAAATTGTTGTACGCGTGCATTATGACGGAGCCTCGCCGACCTCGGAGCTTTACAGAATTGATAACGTAATGGTCTTCGGGAACGATTTCGTTGCGAACAGCAACCCTGTGTTCACTTTATTCCCACCCTTATTTCTTTGCCAGGGCGACCCCTTTACATTCAACCACGTAGCTGCGGATCCTGATGGCGACGTTCTTGTGTATTCTCTTTATACACCATATACAGATGCTGCGTTTACTTATCTGAATAACGCTCCGCAATTTCAACCCGTCACATACCAGCCAAGCTATTCTTTTACCAGTCCGCTTGGCGCCCCTCCCTTAAGTTTGAACGCTGCTACCGGATTGCTCTCCGGCACTCCTGCGTTCACGGGGCAATTCATTGTTGGAGTAAAGGTGCAGGAATTCCGGGCAAGCGTTCTTCTGAGTGAAACCGTACGCGACTTCCAGTTCAACGTTGTGAATTGTCCCCCTCCGGCGCAGGCCAGTATTTCCGTCACGCCGCTTAACGCATGTAACTCCACCAATTATTGTTTTCCGAACATTAGTGATACCATCGCAACTAACTGGTGGTGGGACTTTGGGAATCCACTTGCTACGAATGACACTTCGATCCTTGAGTTTCCATGTTATAACTATCCAAACCCCGGAACGTATACCGTTACACTTATCATTAATAAGGGAACTTCCTGCGCAGATACAGCAACTGCGATCATCAACGTAAGTTCCGTCACAGCAGCATTCACACACAATGCGCCGCAATGCGCTTTGTCCAACGTCACCTTCACCAACACCTCAACGTCCTCCATTAATTCAACCATAGCGGGTTATCTATGGGATTTCGGGGATACGCAAACATCAACACTTACTAACCCAACGCATGCATATGCAACTGGCGGTACGTATACCGTAACGCTTACAGCAACAAATAGTTTCGGATGTACAAGCTCCACCACCGCGGTGATCACGATCAATCCTACACCTGCGCCACCCGTGGCATCCAGCAGCAGTCCTGATTGCAGCGGACAAACGCTTAGCTTATTCGCAACCCTGGTTCCTTCGGCGACATACAGCTGGACAGGTCCAAACAGTTTTTCTTCTTCGCTACAGAATCCCACTATACCGAGTGTTACTGTAGCAGCATCCGGAGTTTATACAGTAACAGTAACGGTGGGAGGATGCACGAGTCCGACGGCAACCACCACTGTCGTGATCAATCCAACACCGGCAGCGCCTACACCCTCGAGCAATACGCCGGTGTGCAGCGGGCAAACGCTCAATTTATTTTCCAATACGGTCCCTTCAGCAACTTACAGCTGGACAGGTCCGAACAGTTTTTCATCCGCTCTTGAGGATCCGAGCATACCGAGCGTAACGACAGCCGCCTCCGGAATCTATACAGTCACAGTTACAGTGAGTGGCTGCACCAGTCCGACGGCCACAACCACAGTTGTGATCAATGCCACACCGGCCGCGCCTGTTGCGACAAGCAACGCGCCTATTTGCGCAGGACTGACGTTGAATCTTTTTGCGAGCGCGATCCCTTCTGCAACATACAGTTGGACCGGCCCGAATAGTTTTTCATCCTCCCTGCAAAACCCATCGATACCAAGTGTTACCACGGCTGCTTCAGGTATTTATACTGTGACAGCAACAGTGAACGGATGTACGGGACCGGCCGGAACAGTGAATGTGTTGATCAGTAATGCGCCGGCTGCCCCTGTAGCTACAAGTAACAGTCCTATTTGCGCAGGACAAACCCTGACATTGTTTGCAAGTACGATCCCTTCGGCCACATACAACTGGACAGGACCGAATAGTTTCACTTCAACACTTCAGAATCCAACAATAATAAATGCTACTACACTCGCTTCCGGGATCTACACAGTCACTGCAACCGTTGCGGGATGTACAGGTCCGGGGGGGACTACAACCGTGGTAGTGAATGCAACTCCTGTTGCGCCTGTTCCTTCGAGCAATTCGCCAGTATGCGCCGGAAGTACACTCAATTTATTTTCGAATACCGTACCCTCCGCAACATATAGTTGGACAGGACCGAATAGTTTTTCGTCTGCTTTGGAGGATCCTAGCATACCAAGCGTAACCACGGCCGCATCCGGTGTATATACCGTAACTGTTACAGTGGGCGGATGTACAAGCCCTACGGCAACCACAACCGTTGTCGTCAATGCGATACCTTCTGCGCCCGTTGCATCAAGCAACAGCCCTGTGTGCACCGGACAAACACTGACACTTTTTGCAAGTACAATTCCTTCCGCTACCTACAGTTGGACAGGCCCTAATAGTTTTTCTTCAGCACTTCAGAATCCAACCATTGCATCCGTTACCGCCCTCGCTGCAGGAACTTATACCGTAACAGCAACAGTGAGCGGATGTACCAGTCCGACGGCAACAACAGTTGTTGTGGTCAATACTACACCGGCTGCGCCGGTAGCTTCCAGCAATACACCTGTATGCGCAGGGGGCACGCTTAATTTATTTGCGACACTTATACCCTCCGCAACCTATACCTGGACAGGCCCTAATAGTTTTTCTTCTGCTTTGCAGAATCCTTCCATCCCATCCGTAACCACAGCCGCCTCAGGAATTTATACGGTGACCGTAACGGTAGGAGGTTGTACCAGCCCAACCGCGACAACAACGGTTGTGATCAATGCAATTCCCGCTGCGCCTGTCGCAACAAGCAACAGTCCGGTATGTATTGGATTAACATTGAATCTTTTTGCAAGTACGATACCATCCGCCACGTATAGCTGGACCGGACCGAACAGTTTTTCTTCTTCCCTGCAAAATCCAACCATTCCAAGCGTTACCGCAGCTGCCGCAGGTATATACACTGTTACAGCGACTGTAAACGGATGTACCGGTCCGGGCGGAACAGTGACAGTTGTGATCAACAATCCTCCTGCTGCGCCAACCGCTTCCAGCAACAGTCCTGTATGTACCGGACAAACACTTACGCTCTTTGCAAGCACGATCCCTTCCGCAACATATAGCTGGGTTGGGCCGAACAGCTTTACTTCAATACTTCAAAATCCAACGATCGCAAGTGTAACAGCGCTTGCTGCCGGAACATACACCGTAACAGCAAACGTTGGCGGATGTAACAGTCCGACTGCTACAACAACAGTAGTAGTGAATGCCACACCTGTTGCTCCTGTTATTTCCAGTAACAGTCCTGTATGCGAAGGATCAACGCTGAATTTGTTTTCCAATACAGTTCCTTCAGCCACTTACAGCTGGACGGGACCGAATAGTTTTTCTTCAGCGCTGGAAGATCCGAGCATTCCAAGCGTAACAGTTGCCGCATCCGGAGTATACACCGTTACAGTAACAGTTAACGGATGTACAAGTCCGACGGCGACAACTACGGTAGTGATAAGCATCACACCGGTAGCAAATGCAGGGCCCGACCAAACCGTTTGCGGAAACAATGCCACCATAACGCTTGCGGGAACTTCCACAACAGGTACAGGGATCTGGTCCGGCGGCACAGGCACTTACGTTCCGAATAACACAACACTGAACGCAACATACACGCCAAGCGCCGCTGAGATATCAGCAGGAACAGTAACACTAACTCTCACGACAACCAATAACGGAGCCTGCGCGGCAGCGAATGATCAGATGGTCATCACCATCACGCCTGCGCCAACGGTTAATGCAGGCGTGAACCAAAGTGTTTGCGCGAATAATTCAGTCGTCACACTCAACGCAGTCTTCACCGTTTCTACAGGAGTGATCTGGAGCAGTTCAGGAACCGGAGTTTTCACACCACTGAATACTTCGAATCCTGTAACGTACACGCCGAGCGCTGCGGATATTTTAGCAGGTACAGTTACAATCACTGTGACCACCACAGGAAACGGAACATGTTTAGCTGTGACAGATCAGATGATCATTACCATCACACCTGCGCCGGTTGTAAATGCAGGACCGGATGATTCCACATGTACTAATAATCCGAACGCGCTGCTTGCAGGATCCGTAACCGGCCCAACTACTACAGGAATATGGAGCAGTTCCGGGACAGGTAGTTTCACACCGAGCAACACAACACTTAACGCAACGTATCTCCCAACCGCGGGTGACCTTGCCGCAGGATTTGTGGTTCTGACACTTACTTCAACCGGAAACGGAAATTGCATTGCGGTGACAGACCAGATGACGCTGGTGTTCACACAACCGCCAACCGTGAACGCAGGACCTGATGTTTCGGTTTGCGGGAACAATGCTTCCGTCCTTTTAAGCGGTACATCTACAACAACAACCGGAACCTGGACCACAAGCGGATCAGGAACGTTTACGCCGAATCCCAATACGCTCAACGCAACATATAATCCAAGCGCAGCGGATATTGCTGCCGGTACAATTACACTTACGCTTACATCAACAAATAATGGAGGATGTCTTGCCGTCACGGATCAGATGATAATCACCATTACTCCGGCTCCGACGGTAAGCGCGGGTCCTGACCAAAGCGTTTGTTCAAATAACGCGAACGTAAATCTCACGGCGATTTTCACTGTTTCTACCGGCGTTCTCTGGAGCAGCAGCGGAACAGGAACTTTCACACCAACAACATCAAGTAATCCTGTAACGTATGTGCCTAGTCCCGCTGATACCACGGCGGGAACGGTGACGATCTATGTCACAACAACCGGAAACGGAAATTGTAATGGAGTCATCGACAGCATGGTGATCACGATCACGAATGCACCGCTGGTGAATGCAGGACCCAACATCATCACATGCTTAAGCACTCCGAATACACCTTTGAACGGAAGTTCGAATACCGGTTCAGGAACATGGACAACACTGGGTTGCGGAACCTTCACACCGAATCCGAATACACTTAACGCAACCTATGTTCCTTGTACGGCTGATACGGTTGCGGGAACGGTAACGCTCATTCTCACATCAACGAACAACGGGGCTTGTAACGCTGTTTCGGATACCCTGGTGATCACTTACCAGAACATTCCGACAGTGAACGCCGGATCAAATCAAACCGTTTGTGCTAATAACGCGATCATCACTCTTAACGGAACATCCAGTACAGGAACAGGAATCTGGACAACAAGCGGAACAGGAGTGTTCTTACCGAATCCGAATACACTTAATGGTACTTACGTTCCGAGCCCTGCCGACACAACCGCGGGAACCGTGACACTCACGCTTACTTCTACAAACGGATGTATACCTGTTTCACAAAGTATTGTGATCACGATCACGCCTGCGCCGGGAGTCAATGCCGGACCTGATCAAACCGTCTGTGCGAATAATCCGAACGTTACGCTTAACGGAAACGTATTCGGAAGTTCAACAACCGGAAACTGGACAAGCAACGGTACGGGAGCGTTTGTTCCTAATCCCAGCACACTGAATGGAACGTACGTACCAAGTCCTGCGGACACAACCGCAGGCACCGTAATTCTTGTACTCACTTCTACCAACAACGGAAACTGTAATCCTGTAACGGATACGATGATCGTCACGATCATCAGCCAGCCAACGGCTCTTGCAGGGCCGGATGATACGGTTTGCGCAAATAACCTGGTTCAGCTCAATGGAATTATTCTCCAGGGTTCCGGAACGGGTATCTGGACTACGAACGGAACCGGAACCTTTGTTCCGAACGCGACTACACTCATTACTACATACGTGTTCAGCGCGGCTGACACAACGCTTTCTTCACTCATGTTCATTCTTACTTCAACGAACAACGGAAACTGTTTTGCGGATGCGGATACCATGATCGTCACCATAACACCTGCCCCGGTGGTGAACGCCGGACCGGATCAAACTGTTTGTGCGAATAATGCAATTGTGACATTGAACGGTTCTGTAACCGGAATGACAACATCAGGTCAGTGGAGCAGCAGCGGAACAGGAATTTTCCTTCCAAACAATACAACGCTGAACGGTACGTATACCCCAAGTCCTGCGGACACACTTGCAGGAACGGTTACCCTTGTGCTCTCATCAACGAACAACGGAAACTGTCTCGTAGTAACGGACACGATGATCATTACCATCACGAACGCTCCGTTGGTGAATGCAGGACCTAACATCTTCATTTGCACAGGAACTATGTTCGCTAACCTTAATGGATCAGTCACGGGCGGCTCTTCCACTGGAACCTGGACTACACTCGGAAGCGGAACCTTTACACCGAACCCCAACGCGTTGAACGGAACGTACAACCTCAGCCAGGCGGATTCACTTGCCGGCGTGATCATACTCATTCTTACTTCAACAAATAACGGAAGCTGTAACCCTGTTTCGGATACAGTTGTGATCACGGTTACTACAATACCAACAGTATTTGCAGGTAATGATACAACCGTCTGCGACAACGCGCCGATTGTTCAGCTTAATGGAATAGTAGTGGGTGGCGGTGGCACAGGGCAATGGACGACCAGCGGATCAGGAACGTTCAATCCAAGCGACACTACTTTGACGGCAACGTATACGCCTAGTGGGGCAGATATATTAAGCGGTACAGTTACGCTTGTACTTACCGCAACAAATTCCTGTCTCCCGGTTAGCGACACAGTTGTAATAACGATCATTCCCGGACCTTCAGTAACAGCTCCCGGTAACTTTGTTGTCTGTGGCGCAACACCTGTGAATCTCAACGGATCATTCACGAACGCCACAGGATTATTGTGGTCGAGCTCAGGAACAGGAATGTTCACGCCAAACGATTCTGCGTTAAGTGTCACTTATACGCCAAGCGCAGCTGACGTAACAGCTGGTACTGTTACGATCTATCTTACTTCAACAGGAAATGGTATTTGTACCGCGGATGTAGACACGCTTACGATTGCTTATGGCGCTCAGCCTACAGCGAATTTCATTCACGGTCCGGCTTGTCTGGGTATGGCAGTGACATTCACTGACACTTCAACTGTATCCAACGGAACGATCGTGTCCTGGTCATGGGATTTCGGAACGGGAACATCTTCAGCGCAGGATACCGTGTTCACATTCCTCACAACCGGAAACCAAACAGTTACGCTGATCGTGACCTCAAATGCCGGATGCGTGGATACGATCACAATGAATGTGTATGTAAATCCATTGCCAACTGCATTATGGAGTTATACCACATCATGTCCTGATTCCGCGCACTTCACAGATGCGTCTTCCATCAATCCCGGAGCTATCACCACATGGGGATGGAGTTTTGGTGATTCCACATTCTCTGCGCTACAGAATCCATCACATAGCTATCCAGGCGGCGGATCATTTGGTGTCACGCTTGTTGTGACCTCTGATTCCGGTTGTATCGCCACGTTCAGTGATACGGTCACGATAACGATCTGTGATGATGAGTTCCATGACCCTGTTGTTCCTTCAGCATTTACACCAAACGGAGATAATTTGAACGACATCCTTTTCGTATTGGGCGGTCCGTTCAAATCCGTCAATTTTAGAATATATAATGAATGGGGTAACGAGATCTTCCGCTCTTCAAGCCAGTCGGTTGGATGGGATGGTACTTATAAAAAGAAACCACAGCCGGGCGGAACATACATCTGGATCGTGGATGTGATGACCATGGATGACAGGAGAGTGAAGAAGAGTGGTGATGTAACTATAATAAGATAACCCTTCGCTACGCTCAGGATGACAAAAACATAGATTGAATTATAAAAACACAAGTATGAAAAGCAAGGTTAAAAACATTTCCTTATCGGTACTGATACTGGTACTGATACTTGGCAAAGCCATTGCACAGGATTTTCACGTTTCGCAATATGACGCAACGCCTCATTATTACAATCCTGCCTTGACGGGAATGTATCTTGGTGAAAAAGGGGATTATAGGATATATGCGGATTATCGTTCCCAGTGGAGGATCCTGAATAAACCATCTTTTACAACAGCTTATCTGGCGTTTGATATGCCCTTTGAAAAGGACTGGGGGTTGGGAGGATACCTTGTAAATAACCGTTCCGGCGACGGACGTTATAATACCTTCAACTTTCTTACTTCGGGAGCTTACAAGATCATAAAGGAGGGCGAGAGCAAGCATACACTAAATGTAGGATTGCAGATGGGAATTATCTATAAAAAATTCAGTCCGGATAAGTTTACATTCGAATCCCAATACGTTTCCGCAACGGGAGAATTTGATCAGACCATTGTCAGCGGGGAAGTATATGAAAAGACAAGCCTTCTGAAATTTGACGCAAACATGGGAGTTTATTACAAGTACAAGGATCCGGAGTGGGAAGCTGATCCGTTTGGTGGGTTCGCTTTATATAACGTGAACATGCCGAATGAATCCTTCATGGGCGAGACAAAGCGCGTTCCGATACGTTGGGTATTCCACGGGGGTTGCGACTGGACGATCAACGAGAAACTTGATCTGAGACCGATGATCCTGTATATGAACCAGCGCAGGGCATATGAATTCAATATCGGCTCACTCGGATTCTACAAACTTGATGAGAACAGCGGGATGTCGCTGATCTTTGGACTGGATTATCGATGGAAGGATGCTATTATCTTACAACTGGGACTCAAACAGGAGAACCACCAGTTCAGGATCAGTTACGATATTAACAGTTCTTACATTCATCATTATACAAGATACAGAGGCGCCGTTGAGTTCTCGCTTATTCTAACGGGACTCAAAGGAGAACCGATGTTCAGTAAGCGCGCGAGACTTTGATGCCGGATGATTTATTTAACCTTTGATTTCATTATATAGTCTCCAACTATTTTATTGCAACCAAAATCGGCATAGCTGATCTTTCCGCCGCTGAGGTTATCTTTAACAATAGAGTAATAGGTAATGGCGGCAACCTCGGGAAACTCTATCTGGTTTGCTGTTATCGGCCTGTCTTTAGGTACTACAATCACTGCAACATCCAGTAGCGTCTCATCATAGGCTTTTAGGTTTCCGTTTACGTTGTTGTAACCCTTTTCTCTCGTCCAGGAGTCACCGGTAATGTAAACCTTCAGGATCTTGTAATTCTTTCCGCAAAGTTCATCCTTGGCCCATGCGTTAATGATCATCGACTTGAGTGTTTCCTTGTCGGCTCCTTTATAATGATCAGCGGGACAAATAGTGTTATTTGCTTTTCCTTCAATATCTTTTTTCCAATCCTCTTTTAGCTGTGCATTGTATTGTTTCTGTTTATCCTCGCGCGCTTTGAGAACGTCTTCTTCGCCGGTTTTGATCAGCGTGAGGACCTGCTGCTTCATGTCCAGTATTTTTTTAGCATCCTCAGAATTATCTCCTTGTATGAAGCGGGCGCAGGAGGCATGAAATTCAAATTTTCCTAATTCCTGCGAAAATTCGATCTCATTTGGGACCTGGTTGTTGCTCTTCTTTTTAGAAATGTCTGTTTTTACTTTGTCAGACAGGGTTGTCGATGCAGTTACGGGATCCTTACAAGGTTCAACCATAGCTCCTTTGTATTCTTCCATATATTTTTTCGCGCCTTTATACAGTGTCTCCGTTACATCTGTCGTATTCTGTTCTTTATATAACAAGTACCAGTAATCGGCATACCGGGCGTTCATGCTGTCCATTATGATACAGTCGCCCGCATATTCCCGGATTTGTTTTACCGAAGTGACGCTGTAGTTTCGGTAATTGGACTCCAGGTCACGTAGCTTTTTGTAATCATCATCGTAGGTGGGATAAGAATTCCTGTCGAGGATCTTTGCTTTTTCCTCTTTAGAGAATTTATCTTTCTCTTGCGTTTCTTCCGTTCCTTTTTTCTTCTTGCCGAATTTGATATTACTGTTGATCTGGATCTGGGATGCGGCATGGAGATTAGCTATTAGGATTGTGACGACTGTTAAGTAAAATATTTTTTTCATAGTATTTATTTTAATCCTGAAGTGATCGAAGATCTACTTCAAGGTTTGTTTTTCAATAGTTGCTTTCCATTCGTCGAAGCCATTCGTATTGAAGCTGAAGGCAGTTCCATCAAAAAGCACGAGGGTGAGGATATTCTTATTCAACCCAAACGTATCTCTCCGTAGCTCTTTTATAGAGCTTAACTCTATATTATGAAGGAAGTGACTGCGCTGTGAGCGCATCAGCAATTTCAGGAGAACGCCCGCAAACTGGTTCCCGCTTTTTTCGAACACGATCCTTTTCGGGGTCAGGTACAGCATTCCGGGCGGGGCAAAGAATTTTTTCTTGAACCAGAGGGCATCACCCTTTTTGACAACGCCCTCTGTCTTCAGTAATTGTTCAATATCCTTATCGAAATTCTTATCCATAGTTTTGTTTCGTTGGACAAAGATGGGCTTAAACGTATGCAGGCACAATACAAAGTGAAGACGCGGATGAGAGGTTCAGCCTTTACGAAACAAGTATAAATATCTGAATATCAGATGGTTAAAATGACATTCGATCGAAGGTTCAAAACTTACAAAGCTTTTCTGCGTTCTCTGCACCTTTGCGAGACATTGTGATTTCATGGTATTAATGGTAATGGTTATTTCACGCAGAGACGCAAAGGGCGCAGAGAATTAGTGTTGATTAGGGCTATCTTTGCAAAAAACCATTGGCTATGAAAAATTATATTCTATTGTTCATTTTTATTTCAGGATCTGTTCTTGCGCAGGGCACCTGGACGGCGCGCGCAACATTTGCAGGAATACCGCGCGAAAAGGCTGCGGGTTTTTCAATAGGAACAAAAGGATACATCATGGGTGGAAATTCCGGCGGGACTGAGCTGTGGGAATGGGACCAGTCGACTGACACTTGGATGCAGAGAGCTAGTTTAGGCGTATCCATGTTCTGGCATGTCGCTTTTTCAATTGGTACAAAAGGATATGTCACCACTGGTTCCAGTACAGCTCTTTGGGAATATGATCCGGTAACAAACTTATGGGCGCCAAAAGCAAATTACGGAGGTCCGGCATGCACAGGAGCCATTGCATTTACAATTGGAAATAAAGGATACGTTGGCACCGGTTCACCCGGAGGAAATGATTTTTGGGAATATGACCAGGCATTGGATACATGGACGCAACGATTGAATTTTGGCGGAGCAGGATTATATTGGGCAGTTGGTTTTTCAATTGGCACGAAAGGCTATGTTGGAACAGGTTATGACGCAAGCGCTAACAATCGGCAGGATTTTTGGGAATGGGACCAGGGAACAAATGCCTGGACCCAACTTGCAAACTTTGTGAATATGCGACGCGCTGCTGTGGGGTTTGCTTTAGTCGGGAAAGGTTATATCGGTACGGGTTACGATGTTGCCTATCTCCAGGACTGGGTTGAATACGATCCGGTGGGAAATACCTGGACTCCCGTTGCAAACTTCGGCGGTCCTCCAAGTTGCTGCCAGGCAACTTTTACCATTGGGAACAAGGGATATGTGGGAACGGGATTTGTGAACGGAAATTCAGACATGTTCTGGGAATATTCGCCTGAACCGACAAGCGTAAATGAACTTTCGGCCATCCAAGTTTCGGTTTTTCCGAACCCGGTCACAACACACGCGACTTTTACATTCAGCCATGTGCTAATGAACGGACTTCTTACGGTTTATGATATTTCCGGAAAGAAGATCGCGGAAGAATTCATTCCTGAAGGCGTGAATACGTTCACATTGGAAAGGAAAGATGTTCCTTCCGGCGTATATCTCTGCAAGATCATTGAGAACGGAAAGGAGATAGGGTTGAAGAAGATTGTAGTGAAGTGAACGAGTGAAGCGAGTTCTACTTCACTAATCCTTATACGTCTTCGGCACAGCCGGGTCTGCGATGATGATGAAATCGCCGAGATGTTTGTGTTTGCTCCAGTCGATATTTGGAAAAGACGCATCCGTTCCCGTTGAAATGATGACCGGACGTAATTTCGGATTGTATTTTTTCAGCTGCGTAACGATTGCAAAGCCTTCATCGCTGTGGAATCGACCGTTCACCTGGAAGACCTTCTTGCCTTTGTTTTTCTTCAGGTATTCTGAAATGGAGTACGCCATCGTTGCATCCCAGAGCGATTGTCCCATAATGAGATTGAATCCTCCCATGGGCATAGGCATAGGAGCCGGTTTTTTAACAGCAGTATCTTTTACGGGAGCAGGGGAGTGGTTTGACAGCGCCATCAGTTTCTCGTAATATTTTCCGCTGGCGGTATCGTAGGGCAAGGGAGCAAAATATTTTTTAGCGTCGGAAGATAATTCCATCAGGGCTTTTTGCCCTTTTCTCCCTGCGAGATTCGTATAACGGCTCGGCGAATTGGCGCAGACGACATCCAGTTTATTTTTCTTTGCAAATTCCACCATGGGTTTGTAATCCCTGTAATTACTCCAAGAACGCGCGTCCTTCGAAAAATTCTTCTCACGTATGAATCCTCCGAGGTATTCATTCATCACACCCTGCACATCCCGGTCGAACATTTCCATAGAAAGCGCCACGCTTGTTTTGTATTCATTATAGAGCGCCTCAAACACCTTATTTTCCATATAATGCGCCACGGAATCATTGTGTTCTTCCCCGAAAAAAAGCACGTCCGCATTTTTCATTTCCGCAACGATCTCCGCTACCGTGACCTCTTTACTGAGTTTTGTGGAGTAGATACGATAGTGTTTTTCTGAGATCTGGGCTTGTGATAAAGAAGCGCTAAGTACGAATAGGGCAGAGGAGACGATGAACGTTTTCATGGGGCGCATTTTAAGCGCCAAACATAGACTTATTTATCCTGTCCCGGGATGAAAAAACGTTCGTTAACGTTTTTTAGGAGATCAAAAGCTTGAAGCAGACTTAAAAATGAACGGATTAGGGTTGACAAACCGTAATGAGATCTCTATTCCGCCTCTTCCGCTGCTTGCAGCGCTAAGGTCAGAAACATTCACATCATAACTGATACCGATCGCGTAATTTGAGATCTCGTAAAGAAGGTTGAAGATCACGGCATCTTTGTTACGGTAGTACGCACCCAGGGAGATAGCGGAACCTTTTACATACCCGGTATATTTTGATTCCTCTTTTAACTGGTAGCGAAGCATGGTTCCCATTAGTATTTCCTGCGTGGTACCCTGTCGAAAATAAACCACGCCCGGTACAACCGAATACTGGCTGTTACTGATTCCGAAAAGCGCATTGGCGTATCCCACCATACGCATGTTCAGTCTTTCATCGTTTGAATAGAAAGAATATTTAGGCTGGTTCACATGAAAAAAGGATACGCCTGCGCTGAAATTGCGCTGATCGTTACCAGTCATGTATTTTTCAGCTTTCCCGAACTCATAATGCAATCCTCCGCCCATGTCCCAGTTCATGATGCTGTTTTCACCAAGTGGCTCACCACTGGAAAGGGAAGCGTTATAGGCCATGCCATCATATTGGTTTGCCCATTGAAGCGCATCGTATTTAATACTGCGCTGGAAAAATCCTCCATATAAACCGGCACCAAGTGTGCTTTTGCTGTTGAGATGGATATGACATGCGTAGGCAAGATTTCCCTGGAAGGTCCCCATTCTCGCATCGCCTGCTTTGTCGTTGAACAGGCTGATCCCGATCGCGGAGATTGCCTTGGTCTTTTTCTTTTTATTCAATTGCATGTCAAAGGAGACATTTGCGGTGTTATACGCATCCGCCACGCTGCCCCACTGGCTTTTATAATTTACCTGCGCCCGCAGATCATACTGCGCGCCTGCTTGTGCGGGGTTCAGGTTCAGTGGCGTTTGGTGAAATTGCGAGAAGTGAATGTCCTGGGCAAAAAATAAGACAGGAATTATTCCCGAAAGGATACCAATAATGATGTGTTTGTTTTTCATAGTTCTTTTTATCTAACAAGTGAAATGTTTCCTTTTCTTGAGATCGTTTCTCCGTTACTGAGAACAGCATTAAGTTGGTATACAAATACCGCGGTGTTTAAAAGTTTTCCTCTATACATACCATCCCAGCAGAAGGCAAGATCTGTCGTCTCAAAGACCTTCTCTCCCCATCGGTCGTAGATAGTAAACTGTAATTCTGTGATGCAGTTTCCCAGCACACATTCCATTTCGTTTTGTCCGTCGTTATTAGGGGAAAAGGCATTTGGCACAAACAGTTCGCCGCATTGATTATCTACGAACACCGTTATACAGGCGGAGTCCGTGCAACCGCTTCCGTCCGTGACCACCACACAATAGGTAGTCGTTGCCGTTGGGCTTGCATCCGGGTTCTGGCAGCTGGTACAATTTAATCCGTTGGCGGGGAACCACACATAGCTTACACCTCCCGATGATGTAAGCGGAGCACTTCCTCCAATATTGATAGTAGTGCTGCCGCCTGCAAACGCTAAAGGGCCTGAGCCAGCCGTAATGGAAGCAGTTTGCGTAAGTGCGCAGCCATTGTTATCTGTTAGGGTGAGCGTATATGTACCGCTTCCCAGCCCGCTGATATTTTGTATAGTTGCCCCATTGCTCCACAGATAAGTGAAAGGAGCCGTTCCGCCGCCCGCCGTAGAAATAACAGAGCCATTGATTCCGCTGCAAGGGGAATTATTCCCGGTGAGGATCAAAGTAAGCGCAGAAGGATCGGTTATCGTTACCGATGCGGTTGCAGTACAACCGTTATTATCGGTGATCATTACAGTGTATGTTCCTGAAGAGAGTCCGCTTGCCATTTGACCGGTCTGGCTATTGCTCCATAAATAGGTGAACGGACTTGTTCCTCCGGTCATTACAATATTTGCGCTCCCGTTCGCGTCGCCAAAGCAAAGCGGATTAGAAGCAGGGGAAACCGATGCGGCTCCGGCGGGATTAACATTGATGGTTAACGTTGCGGTCGCAGAACAAATGCCATTACTTACCGTAACTGTATACGTAGTGGTGGCGGTTGGAGAAACAGAAATGGTTGTGGTTGTTGCGCTATTGTCCCAAACATAGTTTGTTCCTCCGGAAGCGGTCAATGTGGTTGAACTGCCGGAACAGATCGTATTGTTTCCCGTTATGTTCGCTGTTGGTCCCGGGGTAACATTTACCATGATAGATGCTGTATCCGTACATGAACCATTGGGAATAGTGATTGAATAAGTGGTGGTGGTGGTCGGGCTGACGGTAATGGACTGTGTTGTTGCGCCGGTGTTCCAGAGATAGGAGCTGCCTGAAGGAGCCGTAAGTGTAGTATTTCCTCCACTGCACAGGTTTGTATTTCCCGTGATGTTGAGGAGGGGTATCACATAAATGTCGTCCATATAATAATACGCTTCTGAGATATCTCCGGGTCTGTTGATGATATTGGTATTGGCGTTTGTGAGAAAATTTCCAATAGTAATATAGGTGTAGTCGGAATCTGCGAGGAATGTACCGCCGATCATTGTCCAGTTCAGCGTATCGCTGATTATATTGTTGGCGGGGTTACTGATATGCGGAGTTACAGGGATCAGCGGACCAATACCGGGTGCTGTAACGGGGTAACGTGAAAAAAATATTCCGAAACCATCGCCGGCCTTGCTCGCATGATCTCCTGAACTGACGTACATCCTGACCTGGTAAAGCTGACCACTGTCGAGCTGACATAAGAGTGGAGCTTGCATATATTCCCGGTACTCTGCAGGACCATTGTTTCCTGAAATATAAATGCCGGAATATCCTCCGCCAGAACGCGCGTGCTGGTAACCCATATAATTTGTGGGAACATTGGGCCCGCCACTGCATCCGCCGCACTGGTGGTATGCATCGGAACTTCCGTTATTTGTCGGCTGGTACCAGGGAGGACAATTAGCGACAGGGCAAAGACCGGTGGTTGTGCTCATGCATGTGGTAATACTTTCGAAGCTGTGATTCGGTACACGGTTCGCTCCCTGGCCGGGAACGGGAGCCGGTATATGGGGCGCGATGACAAAGGCACCGTTTTGAAAAGTACTCATCCCGCTGGAATTATTTACTACCCATACTTTTATCCCACCGGTATAATTTCCGTTAGGTGGATGACTGATACCGTGCATCGTAAAGGAGAACACAGTGTTTTCCGTAACGGTCACCGGGATGTTGAACCAAAGCCAGTTGTTTGTGAGAAAGGTGAGGGTTACCGGTATTCCCTGGAAGGTCACACCGGTTACTTGTCGCGCTTCAAAACATCCCAGCTGAAACTGGACCTCAAACTGCGTTCCGGAATTCATATTGGAATTTCCGGAGCCGCCTGCATTGGGGACGGTGGCTGTGAGGGTATAGGTTCCTGTGTCGCCCTCAATGTTCGGAGTAACTATGCAGCTTGTCCAATTAACGGAGTAGTTCACCGCACCTGCAGATGAAGCGACGCATAAAAAGAACAGAAGAAGTTTCCAGGGTTTCATCGCTTAACGGATTAGAGATATATTTCCTTTTTTGGTGATGACCTCGCCGTTATTCAGGACGGCATTCAATATGTAGACAAATACAGCGGTATTAAGAGTTTTTCCTTTGTAGGTGCCATCCCAGCAGAAGGTAGGATCGCTTGTTTCAAAGACTTTTTCGCCCCAGCGGTCATAAACGGAGAATTGAAGTTTAGTGATGCAGTTTCCCATCACGCATTCCATTTCATTCTGACCATCGTTGTTGGGAGAAAAGGCATTCGGAATAAAAAGTTCCCCACATTGTGTATCAACGATGACGGTGACACAGGCCGAATCCGTACATCCATTCCCATCGGTTACCAGTACACAATACGTTGTGGTAGCGGAAGGTGATGCGATGGGGTTCTGGCAGCTGGAACAGTTTAGTCCCGTTGACGGCGACCAGATGTAAGTGGTTCCGCCGTTAGCAGTAAGTGGCGTGGATTGCCCCTGGAGAATAGTTGTGCCGCCGGAAGCAAGTGCGGTTGGGCCCGGAAGGATGCCGATGATAATACTTTGTGTTTGTGTACAGCCGTTGGCATCGGTGATCGTGACGACGTAAGATCCTGAATTAAGGCCGGTGGCGGTTTGCGTTGTCTGTGAAGAAGGGCTCCAGGCATAATTCAAGGGGGCTGTTCCGCCGGATGCATTCGCCGTCGCGGTTCCTGTATTTCCCATACATGCCGCAGGGGTAGAAGAAGTTGTAAGAACAATCGCTGAAGGAACCGTGATGGTAACAGATTGTGTGAGCGTACAACCGTTATTATCGGTGATCAGAATCGTGTAGGTACCGGACGAAAGTCCGCTGATGTTTTGTGTTGTCTGGGCGTTGCTCCAGAGATAAGTATAAGGAGATGTTCCTCCGCCCGGTGTTGAGGTTGCAGATCCTGTGTTTCCTGAACAAAGCGGATTTGTACCGGTAGCGGTCAGGGTAAGGGCCGAAGGTTCAATTATGGTAGAAGTGGAGGTAGAAGTACAACCATTCCCGTCGGTGACAGTAACAGTATATGCTCCTGCGGTCAGGCCGGTAGCGTTGACATTTGTTCCTCCTGATGGCAACCAGTTATACGAATAGGGCCCTGTTCCGCCATTTGCTGTTACGGTTGCGGTACCGTCATTTCCACCATTACAAAGCACGGGTGTGTTTGCGATCGATGAGGTAAGCGCCGGAGGTTCGGTTACAGTTATAGTTGCAGTTGCAGTGCACCCACTTGCATCTGTAATAAGAATGGTATAAGTATTAGCGGTAAGCCCTGTTGCATTGGCATTTGTCCCTCCTGATGGTGACCAGCTATATGTATAAGGAGTATTCCCACCGGAGACATTGACCGACGCGTCCCCGTTATTTCCTCCGTTACAGCTAACGTTATTCTGCAGGGAAGTAATATTGAACGCTGCCGGTTGTGTGAGCGTGACCGTTTGAGTTTGGGAACATCCGTTCGCATCAGTGATGGTGACTGTATACGTGTTTGCGGAAAGTCCCGTCGCATTTGCGTTCGTTCCTCCTGAAGGCGACCAGTTGAAGAAATAACCGGGCGTTCCCCCGGAAGCAGTGGCTGTGGCAGCGCCATTATTGCCACCGTTGCAGCTTATGTTTGTTTGGGAAGAAATACCTGTTAAAAACACTGGAGGTTGCGTGATGGTTACAGTAACAGTAGTTGTTGCGGAACCGGCATCTGTAACGACGACTGTGTAATTACCAGCACAGAGTCCGCTTGCGGTCTGGGTTGTTTGCACGGGGATTGTATTCCATGAATAGGTATATGGTGCGGATCCTCCTGTTGCGATAACGATTGAGGTTCCTGTACACTGTCCATTGCATGCGGGATTGGTTTGCGATTGTGTTGCGTTCAATGGAGCCGGAATGACGGATACGTCCTCCACATAATAGTAAGATGCCGTCCAGCTGCCGGGTCCCGGTACGGTCAGCGTATCTGCATTCGTAGCAAAGTGTCCTATGGTGATGTAATTCTCACCTCCGCTTGCTGTAAAAATTCCGCTAATGAGGGTCCAGTTTATTTTATCCGTAATGAAATTATTCAGAGGGTTCATTATCTGGGGTGTAACCGGCGGAGGATTGATGCCATTGGAGAATGCGGGGGCCATACCAACAGACAGGTAAGCTCCGATAGCGGATGCCGCTTTCGTTACGTTATCTCCAAGATTTACATAGAAAGAAATGGCGTAGGTGGTTCCGTTGATAAGCGGTGAAGAAAGCGGAACACGCATATATTCTCTTACGGTGCCGGAAACAGGAATAAAACCTGCGTATGCATTCCCTGTTCTCGCAGCCTGTGTACCCAGGTTATTGAACGGAATATCATTGGAAGCGGCGCCACATATATTGAAATAGTCATTGCTATTGAGATGATTTGTCCAGGGGGTAGCTTTCCAGAGTTCGCCGGTCATTGCCGCAGGACAGGAAGTGTAGGTCTCAAAGCTCGGATTTTGCACCAGGTTTTGGGCAAGGAGCGCTTGGCAGGCGATAGAGGAGAGGGCTGAAAGAACTACAACTTTTCTCATGTATTTGTGATTTTGTTGTACGATCAAAAATAGACCAGGAGAAAAGGGGGTTCAATACTGTTTTCATCTATTATAGTATATCTAAACAGGCTATTTAATTGTTAAATATATGAAAATCAATATATTTGTATAAACTATTACTATATTTCTATGATAGAATCCGAAAGCCTGTTTAACCTTATTAAGAGCATGTCGAAACCTGAGAAGCGGTATTTCACGCTCTTCACTTCCCGGCATGTGATGAAGGGAATGAATAATTACACCCGGCTTTTCAACGCGCTGGAGAGGCAGAAAAAGTTTGATGTCCCGACGTTTCGGGAGCACTTAATTAAACAGCCGGGAGGGGTGAGTCTTACAAAGCACCTTTCATCCATGAAGCCGTACTTGTACAACCTGATTTTAAGATCGCTTAGGTCGTACAGGCGGGATAAATGCGTTGATTTCATGTTGCGGGAAAAACTCGATCATATCGAGATCTTGTATGACCGGGGCATGTATCGCGAGGGACAAAAGTTATTGAAGAAGGCGAAGAAGATCGCGTACAGCTTTGACAATTATCTTAATTTGTTCGGTTTGCTGGAATGGGAAAAGCGGATAGCGAAGGCAATGGGAAGGGAAGTGACGAACAAGATGCTGGACCCTTTGAAGAAAGAGGCTCTTCATGCGATCGGGAAATACAGCAACATCTGGAACTATTCCATTCTGAATGCGAAGATGGAAATGAAGCATATTGAGAACAGGTTCATTCGTAACGAGAAGCAACGGAAGCAATATGCAACAATATTGGCGAATCCTTTCTTTAAGGATCAGCGAAGAGCGGATACATTCTGGTCGAAATTATATTATTACCATGCCATGAACTTCTATTATTTTGCAAAGAGTGATCATGTGGGAAGGGAAAAAGTAAATGAGAAGATCATCCGGCTGATGGAAGAAAATCCGCAGCAGATATATAAAAATCCGGCGTATTATCTGCCGGTTCTTTATAATCTCATCACCGATAAGCAGGTCTTGTTGAAATTCGATGAGCTGGAGCATCTCCTTGAGAAGTTTGAAAAGGCGGGGGAGCTTCCCATCGACAGGGATAAAATGCCGATGGTGGAGTTCCTGATCTTTGTATACGGTTACCAGTCGAGGCTTGCGATGCATCTTAAGAAGGCAGAATATGAAAAAGGAATGAGCCTGATGAAGGGTTTGCAGGAAGGGATGGTAAAATATGAGGCTTCGATGCCTAAGGAATCCAAACTGCTCCTTTGCTATAATGCAGGATACATTTGCTTTGGCGCGGGAAAATACGACCAGGCTTTAGCATGGCTGAACCATTTCACACTTTCCCCGGATGCGCAGACCGATCTGGATATTTTCAACCGGTTTTTGGTGATGGTAACCTGGTTTGAGAAAGGCGACCTGGATCATTTGGAGAGTCTTATCCTTTCCACGAAACGTTTCCTTATACGAACTAATTATTCATACAAGCTTGAGGGGCTTCTCATTGAATTCATTCAAAAAGAATTATTCCGCGTCTCCGATCGTGGAGAGATCATAACGATCTTCGGAGAGATGAAAAGAAAGGTGGACAAGCTCATAAAGGATCCTTATGAAAAACTAGCGTTGGAATACATTGATTTCTCTGCCTGGTTACAGAGCAAGATCGAGAACAGGAGCTTTGCGGAGGTGATGAAGGAAAAACTTTTCAGGTAACCACCCCCATCTCTTCCTGCACTCTTTCATCATCCGGGTTCAATACGGGGATCTGGTACATCTCGCTGATATCGATAGAAAGAAAATCAAATTCTTCCGTCACCTTACCGATCAAACGATAACAGCCCGGACCCCTGAAAGGATGGGTCTTTGCGGAAGGAGGAAAATGCACCGTGTCGATCCACCGGCCTTCCATGTCCAGGAATGTACCAAAATACATCCGCTCTCCTCCCGAAGTGATCACATTTTTCGCAGTCACAAAATACCCCGCGATCTCAACTGTTTTATTGAGATGCTGCTTTAGTTCCACGGCACGCAGGTCGGATGTCGGAGCGCTGAGCAGTAATTTAAAAGGAGAGCAAAGAGAAAACCCCAGCAATTCGATCTCATCAAAGGCGTCATCCAGCCAGGAATCTGTCAGTGCAGGCAATTTATATTCCTTCGGTTTCACATCAAAAAGCTCATTCACCTGATCTGATCTTTTAACGGGGCTCATCAATGCATAGGCATCCCACAACAATTCCTTTTTCTTCTTTCCCGTAAACTGAAAGGCATTGGCACGGATAAGGATACGCAATTGCTCATGCGATATCGGGACCCTTTTAATAAAGTCATACAGGGTTGTAAAATTTCCTCCCGTCTCTCTTTCATCTATAACTTGTTTTACAATTTCCTGCTCCAGTTCATTGATCATGCCTAAACCCAGGTAAATCGTACTTCCTTTTATCTCACATGCTGAAAAGCTGTTATTTATGCAGGGAGCTGCTATCGTTGCTCCATGCATACGGGCCTCATGTATGTATACTTCCCTTCTGTAAAAACCACCTCCGTTATTCAGTGTGGCCACCATGTACTCAAGGGGAAACCAGGCTTTCAGGAAAAGGGCCTGGTAACTTTCCACGGCATAGCTGGCGGAATGCCCCTTCGAAAAAGCAAAATTGGCGAAGCTCTCGATCTGGGTCCAGATGTTCTGTATGGTCTCTTCTGCATAGTTCTTTTGCCTGCAATTTGAAAAGAACTTCTCACGCACCTTCCAAAACTCATTGCGCTGCTTGAATTTCCATGACATTCCCCTGCGCAGATGATCGGCTTCCTCCAGCGACAAACCTGCGAAAAAATGAGCTATTTTAATGACATCTTCCTGGTATACCATTACTCCGTAGGTTTCTTTCAGGAGTTCATAGAGTTCGGGTATAGCGGCCCTGGCCTTTTCCCGTACCTTCTCATTTCTGTATCGCAAAATATATTCACGCATCATGCCACTCTTTGAAACACCGGGACGAATGATGGAACTTGCAGCAACCAGCCGCAAATAATCATCCGCCCTCAATTTTGCCAGGAGCATCCGCATGGCAGGAGATTCCACATAAAAACATCCTATGCACTTGCCTGCGCTGAGGAGTTCCTTCACTTTCTTATCAGTGGTGAATTTTTTGATGTCGTGAATATCGACCTCAATATTCTTGTTCTGCTTAATGAAGCCCAGGGCATCTTTTATTTTTCCCAAACCTCTTTGACTGAGAATATCAAATTTGTACAGTCCAATATCTTCCGCCTCCAGCATGCTGAACTGAGTTGTGGGATATCCTTTGGGTGGTAAATTTGTAGCGGAATAATTAGTGATCTCCTCCTGTGAAATGATGATCCCGCTGGAATGTATGCTCAAATGAGAAGGAAAGCCTTTTATCAAACTACTATACTCCAGAACCAATTGACCCATTTTATCGGCCTCGCGGGGGGTCCGCACTTTTTGCAGCCGGTCTATATCTCCCGCAGGCAGGCCGAATACTTTTCCCAATTCCCTGAGAACGGCATCCTGCTGGAAAGTGGAATACGTTCCCAATAAGGCAGTACGTTTGCGTCCGAACCGGTCAAAGATATACCGGGTGATATCGTCCCGGTCGGTCCAGGAAAAATCAATATCAAAATCCGGGGGATTGCTGCGGGAAGGGTTGATGAAGCGTTCAAAATACAGATCCAGTTCAATGGGATCCACGTCTGTTATGCGCAGCAGGTAGGCGACCATGCTGTTGGCCCCGCTTCCTCTTCCTACGTAATAATAATCTTTGTGCTGTGCGTATTGTATGATGTCCCGGTTGATAAGGAAATAAGAAGCAAAATTCATGTGCGAAATTATTCCCAGCTCCTTCTCTATGCGCTGTAACACGACAGGAGAAGGATCACTGTACCGGTATAGCAGTCCTTTCATGCATTCGCTGCGCAAAAGTTCCAGGTCCCCATTCCCGTCCCCGGTATAATGCGTCAGGTTCTTGTTGGCGAATTTTCCGTATTCAAAATGTATGCTGCAATCGTTGAGGATGTGCTCGGTATTCCTGATCGTGGATGGATATGGAGCATACGCCGCATACAATTCCGCTTTGGGAAGGATCACTTCGTCCGGCGCGGTTTGCTCACTCAGCGGTAATTTGCTGAGCAAAGTGTTTTTATCAATGGCCCTTAACAGGCGGTGCGCATTGAAATGTCTTTTGCTTATGAAAGTAAGGGGCTGCAAGGCCACCAGTTTATCTTCCCGGCGCCTGACAGGCAAAAATGGCAGGCGTTGCAGATCTTTTACAGAGACCCCGACAAATTCGTTTTCCCGTAAGGGCCAGCCCGTATACGTTTGTAACGGATAAATAATGTACGCATGATCGAATTCCGGGGCGATCACTTCAAAATCTTTTGTTTGATGCAGATGTGTGCTCAGGTGTTCGTTCAGCTCTTTGAATCCTGCATTGTTTCGCGCAATACCCGTATAACATTGCCTGATCCCGTTCCTGAAATCAATTCCCAGGATCGGTTTCAGTTGCAGCTCATTGGCCATACGCACCGTGTTGATACAGGCGGAAGTATTGTTAATGTCCGACAGAACAAATGCCTGAAAACCTTTTTGAAGGATCTCATTCAGCAATTGCTCAACGGACAAGGTCCCGTAACCAAAACTGTAATAGGTATGACAGCAGAGCAGCACTATCGTCCCCTTCCAAAGGGATTAAAATCATTATGCTTTATTCCTAAACCGGCAGCCCGCTGCACGGCATCTTTCCCATATCGTTTGCGCAATTTATCCATAGCCCGGTACAATTGCACCTGTTCAACGGCATCATCAAACAGATCGAACTGGTAGGTACCGCGTATGAGATGACTGAAACGTATCCCCACCAGACGTATAAGCATGCGTTTCTGAAAAAGTTTATCAAATAGTTCTTTTATTCTGGTCATCAGCAGGTGATCCATAGCGGTGTAGGGGATACGCGCCTGCATGGTATAGGTGTTAAAATCGGAGTAGCGGATCTTTACAGTTACGCAACCGGTCAGTTTTTCTTCACTGCGCAGCTGGAACGTGAGTTTTTCCGTCATGCTGATCAGCACGGCATTCAAATAGGACATATCGATCGTATCTTTTTCAAAGGTGGTCTCTGTAGAGATGGATTTGCGCTCTGAATACTGTACTACAGGGGAATTGTCGATGCCATTGGCTTTTTTCCATATCACCGTTCCATTCTCTCCCAATACCTGCTGCATGAGTTCAACGGGCATTTCCTGAACCGTTCTTACTTTTTCAATGCCCATGCTTCGGAGCAATTGATAGGTCTTGTCACCCACCATCGGGATCTTTTTCACGGACAGCGGGGCTAAAAAACCCTTCTCCGTTCCGAAGATGATCTCTTTCTGTCCGTTCGGCTTTGCCTCTCCTGTTCCCACTTTTGAAACGGTTTTATTACCCGATAATGCAAACGATATAGGCAGGCCTGTTTCTTTGATGATCCGTTGCCGCAGTTCAGAGGCTGCCTTATAGCATCCGAAGAATTTATCCATCCCCGTCAGCTCAGCATAAAATTCATCAATGGAAGTTTTTTCATACACAGGCACACTTTCCTGCATGATGTCGGTGACCTGGTTAGAATACTTGCTGTATTGTTCGTGGTCGCCCCGCTTAATGATCGCGTGGGGACATAATTGCCGGGCCATTTTCATGGGCATAGCGGAGTACACACCGAACGCCCGGGCCTCGTAGCTACAGGACGCAACAACCCCTCTGTCGCTGAGGCCTCCTATAAGCACCGGCTTGTTGTTCAGGGAACTATCAAGCAAACGCTCCACGGACACAAAGAATGTGTCCATATCCATATGGAGGATCGTTCGGTGTGGTACACCGGCTTGCAGGTTCATTGCAGCGAAATTTCGTTCGCCACAATTTACCACGCATCGCTACGATTGTGTTTTTACATTTTGTAACAATCTCACTTTTTTACGATCTTTCTTGCCGGCTCATAACTACCTTAAAATCAGTGACATATAAGCGAATATTAACCAATCGTATTCGTTGAACGCAAGTGAGATTTAATGAAAAAAAATATAGCAGAGATCATTTTCGTCCGTACGAAACCAGGAACAATGCGCCTGTTCATTTCTTGCTATTTTTGTGTCCCTTTTAAAAGGGTTCCATTTTCCGGCCTCGTAGTTCAATGGATAGAATAGAAGTTTCCTAAACTTTTGATACAGGTTCGATTCCTGTCGAGGCTACACAAATCAAAACCCTTCAGGCCATTAGGCTCACCATTCAAAGTTGGAATGATGTTTGCGGCTTCAGAAACAATGAAAATAAAATTACTCTCCTCGGCAGTTTTTCTCTCCGTGGCATTTGCGGTCACTTCCTGCAACGGGCAAGTGCAAACAAAAGACAGCCAAAGCAATAACCAAGAGGAGACAAAACAGTCGCCCCTCTCTGATAAAGAAATAGCCAAATACATGGCGGAGTTGCAAGCTTTAGTGGATGCCGGAATTGATCCTTATTTTGTAGAGACGAAGGACACCATCTCAACATATGGACCAAACCATATCACCCGTGATCTATTGCAGGACAAAAACGGAAAGTACTGGTTTGCCACCTGGCACGGGATAATGAGTTATGATGGTAAACTCTTTACAAATCATACCTTGAAAGAAGGGCTTATACATTTTCACGTTCTCTCCTGTTATGAAGATAAAAAGGGGAATCTCTGGTTCGGCACCGCTCGCGGGGGACTGTACCTGTACGATGGAAGATCATTTAAGCTTTTTACAAAGAAAGATGGTCTTGCAGATAATACTGTTGTATGTTTTGCAGAGGATAATGCCGGAAATATTTGGTTTGGCACTGAAAACGGAGGGGCGAGCCGTTATGATGGTAAAACGTTTACCAATTTTACAATGAAAGAGGGCCTTTGCACTAATAATGTTAGTGCAATAATTCAGGATAAGACCGGGAAGCTTTGGTTTGGCTGCCTGCAGAGCAAATACATGGCTGACGATGGCGGGATCAGTTGTTATGATGCTTCGGCGGAGTTTATCCAGACGAAGGAAGGGCTCGGCACAGGCTCCAAAGCCTTTACCAAATTTACAAACAAAGACGGCTCACCGTTTAAAGGTGTTACTTCTCTTCTTGAAGATAGAAGTGGAAACATTTGGATCGGAAAATCCTTTGGTCTTACCCTTTACGATGGTCAATCTTTTACAGATTTATTATCTAATTATTTAACGTATTATATTATTGAAGACAAAGCAGGAAATATTTGGTTTACACATTGTGAACCGTCCGGCAGTTTTCATCCCACAGTGCCTAACCAGATATTATACCGGTATGATGCTTCGACGGAGTTTATCCAGACGAAGGAAGGGCCCAGCAAAGGCCCCAAAATATTTACTAAGGTTATAGAGAAATATGAACCCGGGGATCATCAGCTTTTTGGTAAGATAGAGGATAAAGACGGCAACATTTGGTTCGGCACCATGCATGGCCCGTGTCGCTATGATGGGAAAAAATTTACGTATTTTTTTAAATAAGCGCCCTTAATTTTTTTTGATTTTCGGTCTGCCCAATAAAAAAGCCCCACTAAACAGTGAGGCTCTCATTCTAAATTTCTTAGGCTTACTTTATGACCAGCTTATCCGAAAAGTTCGTCCCCCCGTTCTTTACGTTCACAAAGTAAATTCCTTTTGCGATGCCGCTAAGATCGATCTTCTCTTCGATCAGGTACGTTGAATTGGAAAGGGTTTGTGTGAAGATGATCCTTCCTGAAACATCCGATACGCTGAGGATGGCATCCACAAACTCCGCTCCGCCTATCTGAATGTTGAACACCCCGCTTGTCGGGTTGGGATATACACGCATGCGCGCATCGTTTCTATTGAGCGCTTCAACACCCAAATTAATTGCTCCTGTGTATTTGTACATCCCGTCAGTGATCGTGTCAAGCGTGAAACCTCCGCACCATCCTGTCGTTCCGTTTGCCCAGCCCTGCGTGGTATGTTGATTCACATTATCAATATTGATCCATGTAACGCCCCCGTCAACGCTGTAAGCAGAACCTACATTGCCTGACGTAGTGTTGGCACCGGTGGAAACGTACGTGGCGGAATTAGGAGGACCGTCAAAATCATCCTCATACCAGGTTCCAACCGGTGTTACGGTTGCCCAGGTCGCGCCACCGTCGTTTGTCTTTTTATAATTCACAGTAGCAAAATTGGAAACAGTCACCACTTTTGCCAGGCCCTCATTCTGATTCCGGAAAAATACATCCGAAACTCCCTGGCCGTTCGTGGAAGTTACAACGGAGACTGTCCAGTTAAGACCGTAATCAATTGATTTAAACACACGACCTGTATATGAACCCCACCAAATTGTATTTCCGATGACATGGAAGTCGTTTGTAAGTCCATACTCTCCACCCGACGGAGCTGGAATATTCGCTTGCGGAACCCTTGTCCAGGTTGCGCCTCCATCTGTGGTTGTATAGATCTCAAAGTATCCTCCTGCAGGATCACCCATGACAACTCCGTTATTTGCATCTTTAAAATGAACAAAATTCGTGAATGAAGTGGCGGCAATAAAGATCAAACCCGCGCCTTGTTGTGTCCACGTTGCTCCTCCATTGGTGGTTTTAAAAACACCCATTCCTGGGCCCGGAGCTCCGTCCCATGCCGAGGCCCAGGCGGTATTCGCATCCAGTGCGGAGATATTGACTATACTCGAAGAAGCCGGAAGCGTGACCATGCCATTGTTCCATGTGGTTCCTCCATCGGTTGTTTTAGTAAATTCCTGTAAAGGTTGGCCGTTGCCGGAACCGTCGTATGGAACAGCCCAGACCACATTGGCATCCACAACGCATATATCAAAGACACCCGCGGAAGGTGAAATAAAACCGGATGCCTGGTTGGTCCATTGCGCATGGGCCAAAACTGCCATGCCGACAGTAATAGAGAAGAGTAGCGCTTTTTTCATGTTCTTTCTTTTAAAGTTTCAAGCCGCAAGTTAAGCAAATCAGCCAAAACGAGCGCATTCCACACTTGCCCAAAACACAGGTTTTTCCTATATTTGTACAGCATCCCGAAGCTATGTTCTTGTTCCACAGCCATAATCATCAACTCAGCAGAAAGCCCTCACTTTTTCATTATTTGTTTTTTGCTTTTTGTTTTTCTGTTTCAACGCCGGCTCACCCCCAATTACCGGCATCTTACCCGGACCTCAATACCCCTCTTATTCCGGAAACTATTATACAATCAGACGATCCCTCCGAAAAGCTTCCTCCTCGTTCCACCTGGATCGAAAATGAAAGTGAGCGCACCGTTTATTCAAGTTCCTACAAAACGCCGGACGGACAAGTAGTCCTCAGATATAGTAAAAAGCCGATAAACTATCACGATAAAAGTGGTCGCCTGGTTCCGATCGATCCAATAATGGCGCCTGATGCTAATGGATGGTCAGCAATGAATCAGCCGTACCCTGTTTTTCATAATGAGGACGGAACTTCTGAGATCTCCCTGGGCGATGGCAAAAGAATGAAGCTTAACCAGGGTCACGCCATAAATGGACTTAAGGGAAGCGGAGACCTGGTGGTGGGAATTAATAATGATGTCTGGTTCAAAAATGTCATACCTGATATTGATAAGCATGTTTTATTCTTTGAAAATGCCATCAAATACAATTATATAATCAGGCAACAACCCATCGTTTCCGGAACATTTATGAAATTCAGCGAAGTGGTCACACTCCCCAAAGGGTATCAGTTCGGCTCACCGGAAGAAACTGAATTGGAGAGCGGGTCCGAAGGAGATATTGTTATCTATGATGAAAAACTCAGGATAGTCGCCCGCTTCTGCACACCGCTTTGTTATGATGCGAATAAAAAGGTTCTGAAAGCCGGCTACTCACTCACTGCTACCGGTAATATTGGCACGTTGGAAATATTGGTCCCTGTTTCCTGGCTCAATGATCCATCCCGCGCATACCCGGTAGTAATTGATCCGCTTGTGATCGGTCCTACCAGCACCTGGAGCGGCGGACAAATGCCTTCCTGCATCACACCAACATACAACGCCGACAGCATTCTTATTACTGTGCCTGCCGCTATTTCCGTTACAGCATTCTATGTGACCTCAAGTTATTATGCGGATCCGTTTACTACTGCGGTGATGAGCAATGGGTCATTGCGTTTCCGAACTTCCTGCGCTACTTCAACAAATTTTACGGTCCCCAATCCGCAGGGAAATACTCCCGGCACTGCTTACCTCGACAGTTTCGATCTGAAAAACCCGCTGATGTGTTGCATGCAAAGCTCCTGCTCCACAAGGACCTTCTGGCTGACCATGTTGCTTGGAAGAAATGCGCCCTCGACAGGTTGTAATCTCACGTACATACGATACAATACCGCAACGCTCTGGCCGTTCAGCGCTTTGGTCGTGGGAAGAACACCTGAAGCGTATGGCCTACAATGGAACGTTCCCGCCGCACCCGTCTGCAGGAACAGGTGTACGATTGCCTGTACCACTTACGTCCGTTACGGAGTTCCGCCTTTTACTATTACACATCCATGGATGCTGAATCCTATTGTAGCCGGCACGCTCAATTCCGGATGTTCATCGGGAGCAACTCAACCTGTCATTACACTCACAGTTCCGGGTTGCCCGGTTTATTGTGATACGGTTACAAGTATGGTCGTTCCTCCGCCTGTGATTACGGATGCCTGCGGACAAGTGGTGACCGGAATTCCTCCCGGGGTACTTAATCTCAAACCCGCGCCTGATATTACAGTCACCCCTGATACACTTACAATTTGTTCCGGCGATAGCTTTAACCTCTCGCTCAGCTCTTGTATACCCGCAGCAACATTGAATTGGTTCGGTAATAGTATGACAGGTACGGGAAATATCATTGATGGATATATTAATAATACGAATGCAGCGTACGCTAGTTCATACTCATCTTATGCTTTATTCAACGGTTGTTATTCAGACACTGCAGTCACATGGGTGACCGTTGATCCATTGCCTTTGGGCGCATTCAATTATATACCAACTCCTTCTCTCGCGAATGTACCGCTTGATTTTTTAGATATTTCTTCCATCTATGCGGGTAATGCAAGTACCTGGCTCTGGAATTTTGGCGATAACACTACATCAAACTTGCAAAATCCTTCGCATACATATACTGTTCCGGGTCCTTATACTGTTTGTCTGACCGTTACAACCAACAACGGCTGTGTAGATTCTGTCTGCAGGATCATTGAGGTCATTGCCCCGGATGTGATCGTTCCTAACGTGGTAACGCCGAACGGCGATGCAATGAACGACAATCTGGGATTTCAGTATTTGGAATTCTTTGCTGAGAACCGGCTGGAAGTTTATAATCGCTGGGGAAATCTTATCTTTTCAAAGGACGGCTACATGAACGACTGGAGCCCGTCGAAGTTCAGTAACGGAACATATTATTACGTTTTGGTTGTTGACGGTCTCAAGAAGACCTATGCCGGGTTCTTTGAGGTGTTGCATTAGTCTTTTCTCATCATACACGAATCCCGATTACACACACGTCATCCACTTGCTCCAGGTCCTGCTTCCATTCTTCCAGTTCCCGCGCCAGGATATTCTTCTGATCTTCCATTGACATTTTGCTCCCTGCCATTAATTTGTCAAGTAAACTCTTCTGCCGGAATTTCTTTCCTTTTGGACCTCCGAACTGATCGGCGTACCCGTCGGTTAATGCGTAAATGCAATCTCCTTTTTGAAGATCAATTGTTTGCAAAGTGAAAGGCTGCTGATCATTTGGCGATTTGCCAACCGGCATCCTGTCAGGAGTGTACCGGATAACTTCAGTTCCGCGTATGAGGATAAGCGGGTTTTGCGCGCAGGAGAATTTCAGAGTGTTACTGCCTTTCTCAAAACAAAGCAGGACACAATCCATCCCGTCCTTTCCGCCTTCCTCATCCAGCTCAGAGCGCAGGGACTCGATAAGCCTTCCTCTTACATAGTTGAGGATCTCATTCGGAAGTGTCAGCTTTCGTTCATTTACGGCCTCATTCAAAAATGAAATATTCAGCAGGCTCATGAATGCTCCCGGTACACCATGACCGGTAGAATCACACACCGCCAGAAAAAATAATTGGTTAGAGGGATTTGCCTCCTTGTCTCCCTCACCCCGGCCGCCCATGGCGTCCACCCCTCTCCTTAAGGAGAGGGGCTGGGGGTGAGGTGAGGTCGCCCAATAAAAATCCCCGCTCACAATATCCTTGGGCAGAAAAAGTATAAAATGTTCCGGCAAATGTTTCTTCATCAGCTCCCTGTTTGCAAGCAGGGCAAATTGTATCCTTTGCGCATAATTGATGGAATCGGTGATCTCTTTGTTTCGGGCTTCGATCTGCAGCTTTTGTATCAACGCGGCCTTTTCATATTTTCCCAGGACGGATTTGAAATTGAACATGGCCAGGCCACTCGCGATGAAGATCATGATAAGATCGGTATGAAGAAGGATCTGCCGGTTCAGTTCTGTGATGATGTTAACCGGCTCAATGTAGTTCTTCAATATCAGTGTCAGCGCAAAACAAATTACCATGCATGCGAACACGATCAGCGACTCCTTCATTCTTTTGAAGACAATGAAGGTAACCAGGCTTGCAGGAAGATAAAGGAACTCTGCCCCGATGTTTCCGTTCATGATCGCGGAAAGTGAAATGTTCGCTATCAGCAAAAGGAACATCATGACCGAGGTCATCCTGAACATGCGCCGCATGGAAAAGATCCAGCAAAGCGGGAGCAGGAGGGAGAACCCAAGCATGATCCAGGAATAGGAATAATTCCCTACCAAAGCCAGCACGGGAATGTAAGAGGTGTTGATAGCGCAAACAAGGAAAAGGATGCGGTTGACGAGCTGTATCTGCTTCTTATCCTCCTCCGAATCCCCCGGCATCAAACCGATATTCGCAACGTTATCCCAGAGTTTTTTCAGTGTACTAATATACTAAACTCTGAAGAAGAAGTTCCTTTATTACCTTTGCCCCATGCATTTTGATTTCAAAGAGATCCTTACAGTAACGATGATCCTTTTCGTTGTGATCGTGCCCATCGCATTTGCTCTCATTGCCGGAATAAACTCAGGACACCCCTAGATACTATGTCCCAGATCACGATCTACACTGACGGCTCTTCGCGCGGCAATCCCGGTCCGGGAGGGTACGGCGCCATACTGATGTCGGGCCGGCACCGCAAGGAACTTTCGGGCGGATTTTCCGTAACGACTAACAATCGCATGGAACTCATGGCGGTAATCGTTGCTCTGGAGACATTAAAAAAGCCCGGCTCGCATGTACTTGTGTATTCCGATTCAAAATACGTGGTGGAAAGCGTTGAGAAAAAATGGGTCTTTGGGTGGGAAAAGAACGGCTTTAAGAAAAAAGCAAACCCCGATCTCTGGGAGCGCTTCTTAGCGATCTACAGGAAGCATCATGTGAAATTCAAATGGGTGAAAGGCCATGCCGATAATCCCTTTAACAACCGTTGCGATGAACTCGCCGTTGAAGCCGCCTCAGGATATGATTTGGAAGAAGATTCCGGATATCAGAATAATGCAACTGACCCCTGACCCCTGACTTCTGACCCCTGTTACTGCACCAGCCCATTATACACCACCGTCAGCTTCTCTACCATCATGTCGGATTGTTTCAGTTCCTCTTCCATCTTCGCCAGCCCCGTTGCATTCGGATTTGCCTCCTTCACATCGCGGATCTTGGATTTTAATTTGTCCGACCGTTCCCTGTAGTGCTTGATAAGATCATTCACGCCTTTCTGTCCGAAATAACGAACCCATTTGCTTCCTTCCTGCTTCGCGACCTTTTCAAATATGGGTAACCCCTTGATAACAGTTTCATCGGAACATTTTTTCAGGAACTGCGTGTAAATATTCAGGAAGCCGATATTTCCGAAACCTTTGAAGGAACTTGCTTTCCGGAGAAAAAAATCATTCTGCGCATCACTGCCATGTTCGCCATAGACGGAAGCGATAGTGAGAAGCACAGAATTACTCTTCTCATTCTCAAGTCCCGCTGCAAGCTTCAGTCCTTCCTGCGGATTGATCTTGGCAAGGCCGCTCAATGCTCTTCCCAGCACAGCGTAGGATTGGTCGTTCAAAGCTGTCTTAAAAACATCTGTCAACGAGGCATCAGAAAAATTCTTTGAGAGAAATTCTAGAGCATCAGCGCGCACACTTGATTCAGGATCGGATTGTGCCATTTTGATCATCTTTTCCCTGATCACATCACGCTTGTAACTAATAATATCAGATGATTTTTTGATCGCATAGCTTCTCAGGTCCCAGAAAGGATCATCCAGAGCCGCAAGGATCACTTCCTGTGCATCAGGATCACTTGGTTTTTTCGCGAGATTATCAAGCGCCTCAGAACGATCAACATATAGCTTACTGTTCTTATACATGAAGACCCATTCCTTATTTGAGAGCAGTTCAGTACGGGTGCAAAGCAGCATTTTTTCTCCATCTACATTGACAAGATCGGGGCGGACAGGCGCATCAAATACAAAATCCTGCTTCCCTTTCTCCATGACGATCTGTTTGCGTTCCACCTTCCCGTTCGCATAAATATCAACCGTCATCGGAATGCGGAACAGAACGGATTTTTTCATGTCCTGTACCTGCTTAAGCGTTACGGTATACTTTTTTTCTTTCTCATCGTAGGAATGCAGGATGGTCAGCTCCGGGTGACCTGCTGAAAGGAACCATTGATTGAAGAACCAGTTAAGGTCCTGGCCCGTCACTTCTTCAAATGCAAGTCGCAGATCATGTATTTCAGCGCTCTTGAAACGGTTCTTATCAAGATAAACTTTGAGCGAGGCATAAAATGCGTCATCTCCCACAAGTTTTCTGAGCATATGCAATACCTGTCCGCCTTTGTTGTAGGAATGTCCGTCGAACATGTCCTCCTTATCTTCCCAATCGAACCGGATCAGCTTTTCCTTTTTCCGCGAAGATTCGGAGATGTATCCGCTATAACTTTCATAATGATGCAGGTCCGCTTCTTCGCGACCGTATTTGTATTCTATCCACATGTATTCACCATACGTGGCGAAGGATTCATTCAATGGAAGATTGCTCCATGACTCACAAGTAGTGAGATCACCGAACCAATGATGAAACAATTCATGCGCGATGATATCCTCGCCGTCCCGGTCCAATAATTCCCGAGTGGTACGCTGAATGAATTCTCCGAAGATGACGGCCCCGGTATTCTCCATAGCGCCGGAAACATAATCGCGCACGGGGATCTGGGCAAACTTTTCCCATGGATATTCTACGCCAAGTGTTTTGGAGAAGAAGGTGAGCATCTCCGGCGTATTTCCGAAAATAGCTTTTGCATGTGACTCATAATCTTTTTCCACGTAATAATGGACGTCCATTTCCTTTCCATTGGGACGTTTCCATTTATCCTTCACCAGTGCGTACTCCCCGATCGCCATCATGGTGAGATAGGGAGCGGCCGGAAGATCCTGCTTCCAGGTATCGGTGCGCGTTCCGTCCGGATTCTCTTTGGTGGAGATCAGAAGTCCGTTAGAGAGGGTATGGTATTTTTTTTCGATCGTAATGGAGATCTCCTGCGTCATTTTCGCATTCGGCTTGTCGATGGTGGGAAACCAGCAGGAGTTGGCTTCCGTCTCACCCTGGGTCCAGATCTGCATGGGCTTCTCTTCTTCCGTCCCGAGTGGATTGATGAAATAAAGTCCTTTGTCATTTGAGATCGCCGCGCTCCCGCCTTTCGGCAGTTCGTTTGGCATAGCTGTGTAATCAATGCTGATCACATATTTTTCTCCTCGCGTGTACGTTTTATCAAGCTTTATGTAGATCTTCTTCTTGTTATAATCGTAGGTAAGGACTTTTTTCTCAGCCCCGTTCATGACCGCAACTTCAGTTATTTCAAATCCTTTCGCGTCGAGCGTTAAACTGTCAGTTGGATAAAAATGCGGGGTAAGAGTGATCCAGGCTTTTCCAAGAAGGTGCTGCTTCGACCAATCGAAACGTACATCCAGCTTCGTATGCACAAGATCATTGATGTGAGTTGAGGAAGATCTGTAAACGATAGGAGTCAGTTCCGGCAGGATATTGATCGTGTCCAGGAGAACAGATGGTTCTTTAGGATCCTTACTTGTGGTCTGCTGTTTTGTTTTACAGGAAAACACACCCGAGATCAGGAGTGCCGATAAAATGTATACGTAGGGTTTCATATCCTTGAAAATAGTGGATAAAGATGGTGAAAATTAGGGGCATGGGCAATGCAGAAATGATGAACGGAAAGATAGGTTTACAGAGCGTAACTATTTGTATCTTAGTCGTTCGCGATCATTTAGGAAATGAAGGTTAAAATAGGGGATAAGGAATATTCTGTAGAAGCTTCCGGCGGAACCGGCTCTGTGAACGGTCAGTCAATGGATTGGGATATCCGCGAATATGGTTCCGGGCTTTTTCATGTAACTCTTGCGGGCAAGGCTTATGACGCCAGGATCCTGAAAACTGATCCCGAAAGCAAATCGCTTAGCATTCGTGTGAATGGCAATAAATATGTGCTGGTGCTGAAAGACAAGTATGATGAACTCCTGCACGATCTCGGTCTGGATTCTTTGGAGGGCGCGGGGATCAAGGAGCTCAAAGCGCCCATGCCCGGACTGGTGCTTGATGTTCGTGTGAGAGAAGGTCAGGCTATCAGCAAGGGTGAGGGGATCGTGGTGCTGGAAGCCATGAAGATGGAAAATGTATTGAAGTCACCTGCCGATCTTACGGTGAAAAAAATTCACATTAAGAAGGGCATGACAGTTGATAAGAACCAGGTCTTGGTAAGTTTTTAAAAATGGGACGGGATTCAAGGAGAGATTTCATTAAAAGATCTGCGCTTGCAACCGCAGGCGCAATGATCCTTACTTCTCCGGGATTTTCCATTCACAAACTTTTTCTTGACGGAGAGTACAAGCATATCCCGCTTCAGTATGGGTATGATGCGCTGGAGCCGGTGATCGATAAAAAGACCATGGAGATCCATCACGGGAAACATCACCTGGCGTATGTGAATAATCTTAACAAAGCCATTCTTGATCATAAACTTACAGGAACAGATTTTGAAACCCTGCTCTCAAATATTTCAAAGTATCCGGCTGCCATCCGGAACAATGCCGGGGGACATTATAACCATACGCTTTTCTGGAGTATGATGCGGCCGCCGCTACAGGATAAGGAGAATGTCCCTGTGGGAAAGATAGCAGAGACAATGAAAAAAACGTTCGGTTCATTTGATGAGTTCAAAAAAGCATTCAGCGAAAAAGCGAAATCTGTTTTTGGCAGCGGATGGGCATGGCTGGTACTTACAAAAGAAAACAAACTTGAACTTGGCACCACAGCCAATCAGGATAATCCGGTTATGGGTGATTCAACTTTTCGCGGTGAGCCATTACTTTGCCTTGATGTTTGGGAACACGCATACTATCTGAAATACCAGAACAAGCGCGCTGATTATATTGATGCATGGTGGAAGGTGGTGAACTGGCAGGAGGTGGAGCGTGTTTATCTATCTTTGGTGAAATAAAACAATGGAAACGCATTATCGCAAACTAGAGCGAATGTATGTTTCCGCGAACATCAATAAAGAGATATTTCATCCTACGATTAAAGTTTCTTCCGGCGCAGCAGAGATCAGTATTCTTGTAACAGAAAAATTATTTCATGCGGCAGGCGCATTGCATGGCGCTGTAAGTTTCAAGATGCTGGATGATGCTTGTTTTTTCTCAGCGCAATCTGCGGTGGAAGATGTGTTTGTTCTCACCACAAAATTTACCATCGAGTTTTTCCGTCCCAATACCGGTGGCGTCATCAAGTCTGTGGGAAAATTCCTTGGAGAAAAAAACGGGATCTTCTATTCGGAGGCCCTTGTTTTCAATGATCAGGGCAAAGAGATCGCGGCCGGGAAGGGAGAATTCAGGAGAAGTAAGATCAAACTAGCTGAGACACCTGGTTATCAGTAGGTTATTTCCACCAATTACTGCAACTAAACCAACTCAATACTTGTCTTTCATAGGACAGTTTACCCCATTGTTATTATTAGTTCAATTTCACTAATCTCAGATCAAATGAAAAAGTTCTTTACGCTATTCAGTGTCCTTTTCGTCGCCGGAACGATTTCCGCGCAATGTTTTGTTCAAGTTGTTCCCACGCCGGCATCCTGCTTCGGAGCATGTGACGGATCAGCGCAATCCTTTCCGGTAGGAACCGGCCCCTGGTCTTTTCTTTGGAATCCGGGTGGCATGACAACACAAAACGTATCCGGACTTTGTGCCGGTATGTATACGATCACTATCACAAGCCAGACAAATGGCTGTACCGCAAGCGCAACAACAACGATAACTCAACCTGCACAGGTGACAGGTGTTACAACGACACAACCTGCAACAAGCTGCATCAATTGTGATGGTACTGCTTCAGTTTCCGCTTCCGGAGGCACAGGACCCTATACTTTTATATGGTCTCCTTCTGGTGGTACCGGAAGTTCAGCAACGGGTTTATGTCCTAACGTGTACACTGTAAACATCACAGATGCTAACGGTTGCACAGGCTCTGCGCTTGCCGCAGTCGGCGGACCGCCACCACCAATTGTACAGGTAGCATGTACTGCAGCAACTTGCTTTGGCGCAAGCGACGGCGGTGCAATGGCGATGGTGTCAGGCGGCTCTCCTCCTTACACTTACAATTGGGTTCCCGCAGGCGGAAGTTCACAGTTCGCAACAGGATTGAGTGCAGGATGCTACACGGTTTATGTTACCGGATCAAATGGTTGTTCAGCTTCTAATACATGTTGTGTGACGCAGCCCCCTCAATTAATTGTAAGCATTGCAAGCACCATCCCTGCTACCTGTTCATCATGTTGTGACGGATCGGCAACCGCAACGGCTTCAGGCGGTGTTCCTGCATATACATATATGTGGTTTCCTGCGGGTGGTAATATGGCAACAGCTACGGGACTCTGCGCCGGAAATACCTATACAGTTTGCGTAACGGACGCAAACGGATGTACCAGCTGTGTTCCGGTTACCATCACATTTAATATTGGTATGGACGAGCAACTTGACGCGAACGTTTCATTCTATCCAAACCCTGCTGCGGAAGAACTTAGCCTGATGCTCGACAAAGATCTCAGCAACGCCAGCATCATGATCTATAATATTGTCGGCGACCAGGTAATTGGCATAAAGCAATCCTTCATCCAGGGGAAACCGGTAAAAATTGATGTCAGGAACCTGAGCCAGGGAATCTATTTTGTGGAAGTGCGGAAAGGGAATATGACGATCAAGAAAAAGTTTGCGAAGCTTTAGTCACACCAACGATATATCAAACTGCACGAGGTCTCCTTCGGCTGCGCTCAGGATGACAGCGCTGAACACGAAGAAAAGGGAAGCGTTAAACAAGTGATATATCAAACTGCACGAGGTCTCCTTCGGCTGCGCTCAGGATGACAGCGCTGAACACGAAGAAAAGGGAAGCGTTAAACAAGTGATATATCAAACTGCACGAGGTCGATGAACTCCTGGACGCGTTCGTCGACCTCTTCCTTTTTCAGCCCGACTAAGCGTTCCACTCCGAATTTTTCTACGCAAAAAGATGCCATGGCGGAGCCAAAGATGATGGCGCGTTTCATGTTCTCGAAAGAAATATCCTTTGTTTGCGCCAGGTGACCTATGAATCCGCCGGCGAATGTATCCCCCGCTCCTGTGGGATCGAAAACATCTTCAAGGGGCAGGGCAGGGGCGAAGAAAACCTCTTCTCTGTTGAATAACAGTGCGCCGTGCTCTCCTTTTTTAATGATCAGCACTTTCGGCCCCATGTCCAGAATCTTCTGCGCGGCTTTTACAAGGGAATATTCATTCGCAAGCTGCCTTGCTTCTGAATCATTTATTGTCAGCACATCCACCATGGCGATCGTAGCGATTAGCTCTTCCAGCGCTGAATCCATCCAAAAATTCATCGTATCAAGCACAATGAGTTTGGGTTTCCGTTTCAGCTGTTCCATTACGCGCTGCTGCACCTTCGGCATGAGGTTACCAAGCATCAGGAAGTCGCACTCCTTATAGGATTCAGGTAGTACCGGATCGAAATCAGCAAGTACATTCAGTTCTGTTGCAATCGTGTCCCGCGTATTCATATCATTATGATACCGCCCTTTCCAGAAAAAACTTTTTTGCCCTTTTTTGATCTGGAGCCCGTCCGTATTCACCCCATGATCCTTGAACATTTGTATGCCGTTGAAGTCGTCACCTATGACCGAAACAAGATTTATTTTCTTTGTGAAATAGGATGCAGCAAGGGATATATATGTCGCTGCGCCCCCAATGATCTTATCGGTCTTCCCGAAAGGCGTTTCAATGGCATCGTAGGCAACGGTTCCGACAACTAACAGGCTCATAGCATAGGGATTGGTGGGATAAAGGTATTGAAAATGTATATGAGATTCAGGGAGGGTAAATAATGAAATTACGGACCAAATACGTGGAAAATTAAAATAACTTTGGCCTGAATGAATGAACTTCTGACCAAACCCTGGCCATGGTATGTTTCAGGCCCCCTGATAGGACTGATGGTGCCGGTATTACTCTATCTCTGTAACAAACCGTTTGGTATCTCATCTTCTCTTCGCCACATCTGCGCCGCTTGTGTACCGACAAAAGCGAAGTTTTTCAAGTACGACTGGAAAGCGGAATCCTGGCTTCTTGTCTTTGCACTTGGTATAGCCATTGGCGGATTCCTGGCCGGATACGTTTTCAAAAACCCTGATCCTGTACGAATTGCCGAGAGTACCGTGATCAGTCTTGAATCGTGGGGAATAAAGGATTTTTCAAATTTAGCGCCTCCTGACATATTCAGCTTACAGTCCTTGTTAACTGCTAAAGGATTTATTCTAATGGTAGTTGGTGGATTTCTTGTCGGCTTTGGAACGCGGTACGCAAACGGTTGCACCAGTGGTCATGCTATCATGGGAATCTCAAGCTTGAAGTGGCCCTCTCTTGTTGCAACCATGTGCTTTTTTGCAGGAGGGCTGATCATGACATGGTTTGGATTGCCTTTTATTATGAGTCTATAGTTTATTTTCTGCCGTATGAATTTTTTAAAAGTTATTCTTCTTGGTACGATCTTCGGGATCATCCTCATCAAAGCTGAGGTGGTCTCCTGGTATCGCATACAGGAAATGTTCCTGTTCCAATCCTTTCAGATGTATGGCATCATAGGTTCGGCCATTGTTGTGGGATTGATCTCGATCCTACTCATGAAAAAATTCAGAACAAAAACAGTTTCAGGAGAAAAGATAGAGATCGTCGGTAAAGAATTCAATAAAGGAACCATCATTGGCAGCCTTCTCTTCGGTTTCGGATGGGCGCTTACAGGTTCCTGTCCCGGCCCGCTGTACGCTCTTGTGGGAAGCGGTATGCTTCCGATCGCTGTGGTCTTATTAAGCGCAATCCTGGGAACATTTGTTTACGGTGTGTTCAAGGATAAGTTGCCGCACTAAATTCAAATTTGATGGGCGATTCAAAATGTACGGATCCGAATTGTAAATGTTCCTGCCATCCTCCTGTTGAGAATGCCAAAGGAAAACAAAAGGAACACGAGAGCAGCCGCAGAAACTTTATCAGAAATGCCGGATTAGCCGCCGCCGCATTGGGACTCGGACCTGCATTGGCATACTGGCTTCAGGAAAAGGGAAGATACGCTGACATTATTAAGAATCCGGCTGTCGCAAACGGAAAAGCGCAGCGGATCACATTACTTCACACGTCCGACATACACGGACAACTTGATATACATGATGAGTTTTTTATTGAGAACGGGAAACCCGTATTTAAGAAACGCGGCGGGTTTGCAACACTGCAAACCCTGGTGAATGAGATGCGCCGGCAAAATCCGGGCAACACACTGCTTATTGATGGTGGCGATTGTTTCCAGGGTAGCGGGATCGCCTCTCTAACAGAGGGCCGCGCATTGATCCCGCTTGTGAACAAGTTGAACTATGATCTCGTTTTGCCCGGAAACTGGGAAGTGGTTTATGGGAAACGTATGCTGATGCAGGATATGAACGGCTATAGCGCTGCGAAGATCTGCGCTAACATGTTTCATGCCGACGACCTCGATCATGATCTTATGTTTCCGCCTTACCAGGTTTTCAACATTGGAGGGCTGAAGATCGGATTCGTCGGATATAACGATCCGCTTACACCGATTCGCCAGTCGCCCGCGTATTCCAGGGGAATTAAATTCACTAAACCGGAAAAAAATCTTGGACACTACGTAAAATATTTGCGCGAAGAAAGGCAATGCGCAATGGTCTTTGTTGTCTCGCACATGGGACTTGCACAGCAATTGCATCTGTCGAACCAGGAATGCGCAGAAGGTGTGAATTACATATTGGGAGCCGACACGCATGAACGTATTCGCGAACCCTTACAGGGAAAATTCACGAAAGTGACAGAGCCAGGAGCTTTCGCAGCATTCGTTGGCAAACTGGATATTGTCATTGAAAACGGTGTGATAAAGGATGAAGTGTATCAATTGATAGATGTAGATCCGGAAGTGTACAAAGAAGATCCCGGAATGAAACATCTCATCTCAACTGTTAAGGAGCCCTATAAAAAAGTGCTGAACGAAGTGATCGGCCAGTCAAAGACCCCCTTGTTGCGGTACTATATTCTTGAAACTCCCATGGATAATCTCATTACCGATGCCCTGATGTGGAGAATGAAAACAGATATCGTTGTCTCGAACGGATTTCGTTTTTGTCCGCCGTTGATACCGGATCCAAAGACCGGAGTCACGGATATTACGAAGGAATATTTGTGGAGCATGTTGCCTGTGAATGCCGAAGTGAAAACCGCGGATGTGAAAGGCAAGCAGATCCTCGGCTGGCTGGAGAAGGAATTGGAAAATGTATTTGCGACCGATCCCACAAAACGATTCGGTGGATGGTTCGTACGATTTAAGGGAATGAAACTTGTTCTCACTGTTGGTAAACCCAAAGGAGAAAGAGTACAGGAATTAAAAATAAACGGGGAGCTTGTCGACCCGGAAAAAATATATACCATGTGCGCTTGTGAGAGGGAAGGCGATCCTGATAATGTACTGTGCAGAATGTTGAACGTGCATAACCCTGTTAGGCAGGACATTCTTTTACACGATGTGATGGAAGATTATTTAGCGGAATTTTCTCCCGTTTCTCCTCAGCTTGAGGGTAGAGTGACGGCCACGGATGCGCCTTTTGATACCGTTTCTCAAGTTGAGGGAACCTCATACGTATTCAGATAATTTATTCTCCTTCTACTTCTACTTCTCCTTCCCCTTCTCCTTAAACTCCTTTATAGGTCCAAACGGTCCAACGGCATGTTGTTCCTCGCTGAATCCATCTGAATACGGACCAAAAGGATGATCCACGGGTTTTTTATTTATCTCTGGCCAATCCTTACTGAGGTCCAGTCCGGGTCTTGATTGCTGATTCACGTACGCCGCAATATCCCAGGCTTCCTCATCCGTAAGAAGGATGCTGTCCACACGAGCGCCGAAGGGCATGTTGAATTTTATATATCCTGCAAGATTGGACAAGCGAAGAATTCCCGCGCCTTTATTATAACTATGATCGCCCCAGAGAGGAGGATATTGCCATGTAATATTGTCTGGGTTCTTGACACCTTCACCATTCTTCATGTGACAGCTTTGGCATTTGTCGGCGTAAAGGAATTTTCCTGCGTCAGGACTGGCGGCTCGTTTCAGCCAGGTGAGTTTATAGATCCCGCTTCCTTCCGGTTTTTCACCTTTCGGAACATCTTTTCCCAGCCATGAAATGTAGGCTTTGATGGCTGCCATCTCTTTCGAATTTGAATCAAGCGGTTTTCCATTTAGGCTTCGCTGCAGGCAATCGTTCACACGCTTATAAATATTTTCCACGGAACCCGAACGCTCACGATATCTTGGATACGTTGAAAAAACGGCGCCATAATTATTACCGAGTAATTTTGTCCCCGCATCCAGATGACAATTCTGACAGTTCATCCCGTTGGAGATATGCGATACACTTCCTTTAGGTCCCAGGTATTTGGAAGTGTTTGCGATCAGGTCGCGACCGTATAGAATCAGCTTCCTGTCGGGATGAGAAGCGAGCGAAGCCGTATCAGGGGCTTTCCATGGATTTTTTAAGGCAGGACCTTTTTCGCGGAGGACGTTCTTTTCCTTGATGGGCAAGGATCTGTTCTCATTCTTCTTTTTTTCAGCGTTGTAGAAATCCGGTGTCCCGTTGATCATGAAATAGGACATGACAAGGATCACCACCACCAGGAGGACAATGACCTCAAGTAATCGGTTAATTGTTTTTAATAAGGGATCTGTTGGCGGTTTGTCTTCCACTATCAGCGCTGAAGGATGATCTTGCCAAATACACGCTCATCAGTTCCGGACAATTCAACAAAATAGATCCCATCCGGCTGATTTGAAATATCGAACGAAAGCAATGAGCTTTTAACATGTTCCGAAAATATCATTTCTCCCAAGGAGTTATAAATCTTTACAAGGTCTATCTGACCCCCGTCCCCTGTCACCTGAAACCCTCCGTTTGAAGGATTGGGATAAATACTCAGACTCTCCGAACGTAACATTTCCGTTCCCCCGGTAATAACATCCAGCTTCGCAATAAAATGATCCGAAGTATTTCCGGAATTATCAAGGTTGGTTAGCAAGGTAGATCCCAATGTCAATGTAGCGCTCGCAAAATCTCCGGTGGCAAATAATTTATCACTCTGCTTGTGTATAGCCACGTCATTGATATAATCACTAAAATTTCCACCACCGCCTTTCGCCCACATTTCAGTCCCGGCGGAATCATACTTGGTTAAAAAAATATCTTCCAGCGTGGAAGCATTCATCAGCGTGGTACTTCCGAATGTGATGGACATGCTTGTATACATTCCCGCCAGGTATGCATTTCCTGCGCTGTCGGTGATGACTGTATATGCGAAGTCATTGGTCATTCCTCCCGCACTCCTTGCCCAGATGATATTACCTGAATTGGTGTATTTGAAAATGAACGGATCACCCATGCCACCGTTTGTCAGCGTGTTAGTTCCTATTGTAAAGGAAGTGCTGTGATAATGCCCGGCGACGATAACATTATTGAAACGGTCTATATCAATGGCGACCGTATGATCATTATCGGGTCCGCCTGCACGTAGTGACCAGATATGATTTCCAAGCTGATCGTACTTGGCAGTGAAGATGTCAGGAAATCCGGGACCGGCATTTGTCAGTGTATTCGAACCGAAGGTGATGGTAGCGCTTGCAAATCCGCCGGTGATGAAAACATTACCGGAATTATCGGTATCCACACCGTTCGCCAGGTCATTAACCGTTCCGCCGGAATTGATCGCCCAGTCGGGAGCACCACTGAACATATCATAACGGGAAAGGAATGCATCAGCGAGTCCATTCGTAGCCAGGGTATTTGACCCGAAGGTAATTGAAGCGCTTGCAAGATATCCGGCAAGATAAACGCTGCCGCTTAATGAATCCGTTGCGATGGATTGTCCCACGTCCCAGTCGCTTCCGCCATGTGTATTGGCCCAGGAGAAATTACCGGAGGGATCAAATTTCACAATGAAGATGTCGCTTGAGCCGGGACTCACATTCAGATAAGTATTGGTCCCAAAGGTGATGGAATTGCTCGCGAAATACCCGGTAACGTAAATATTCCCAAAAGCATCCACGGCAACAGCATTACCATAATCATCACCGGCACCTCCTGCATTTAAAGCCCAGATAGGATTTCCAAGCGGATCGTACTTCGCGAGGAACATATCATACAATCCGTTATTGGTCAATGTAGTGCTGCCGATGGTCATGGTGGGACTGTTGAAGAGACCGCATACGATGACATTTCCGTAAGGATCGATTGCGATGGAATTCGAAAAATCATTCACATTCCCGCCTCCGCGGGTTGCCCAGATCCAGTCGGGGGTCTGTGAAAAAGAGAGAACAGGCAACAGGCAACAGGCAACAAGAAAAAAGCGAAGGGGAAGATTTTTCATAGCGAGGAACGTTTTCATAAATTTACGCATAATGGGCAAGTCCCGCAAATTTATCGGTAATTTTACATATGGGGCGTTGCTTCTTTATTTTGGCGTTATTTCCTTTACAATACGGGCACGCTCAATCCTTCGATTACCTTCCCAAAAGTAATTCGGGTGAGACCATTACCCATACATATTACACACTTTCATATATAGAAGAACATGAGCAGTCGCAATGGGTAGCTTATGAGCTGATCGCGGAGAATGCAAAAGGCGGGACAAAGCGGACGAACAGTTTCCGAAAGGATCCATCCGTAAGTTCGGGATCAGCATCTGCGGATGATTATAAAAATTCCGGGTACGACCGCGGCCATTTAGCGCCTGCAGGCGACATGGCATTTTCAGAGCTTGCTATGCGGGAAAGTTTTTACATGAGTAACATGTCGCCGCAGGACCCGTCTTTTAACCGCGGGGTCTGGAAAAAGCTGGAAGAGCAGGTGAGGACATGGGCAGTTGAAAATGAAAATATTTACGTCGTAACGGGTCCCGTGTTTACGGATTCATTGCAAACGATCGGCCCGGGAAAAATAACGGTGCCCGAATTTTTCTATAAAATCGTTTTTGACAACACGTCTCCGGAAATAAAGATCATCGCATTTATTCTTCCCAATAAAAAAGGTGAAAAGCTGCTTAACGAATATGTGGTTGCTGTTGACAGCATTGAGATCCTGACCAAAATTGATTTTTTCCCAGCCTTGGCGGATAGTCTTGAAAATGCGTTGGAGAAAAGCGCGTCACTTGCAGGATGGAATTTTACGGATCTGAAAAAGGATAGCTCCGGATCCGAAATTCAAAAGGCCCCGGTAACGCAATGTGTTGGCACAACGGATTCAGGAGAGCGCTGTAAGCGGAAGACAACAAATGCCGGTGGAAGGTGTTCAAAACATCAATGACTAATACAGGGACATTAGAAATCCGTCATTAGGTTGATCAGGTTAAAAATCATAATTTTGCAAATATGAGATTCGTTCTTTTCACAGTATTCACGCAATTCTCGTCTCTTATCTTTTCCCAGGGCCAGGGTTTCCTGAAGGAATACCAGGGGGTCAACTCAAACACAGTTTATGCTTATGGCCTCTGCCCCCTTAACAACGGGGGATCTCTGCATTTTTTAAACCAATCGATAGGAGGGGAGTTCAATAAACTGGATGCGAATGGAAATGTGATCTGGTCCAGGTCGGTGGGAATGGGGACAAGCGAATTTCATTACATGGGAAAAGTAGGGCAAGCCGCTGACGGAAACTATTTTGTTTTGTCCTATTATATGGAAATGTTCAATATGTATTCCGGCTATCAGCTCCTTAAGACCGATACCAACGGCATGATGATCTGGGCAAAGGAATATTTGCCCGGGACCACTGTTGCGATGCCTTCCATACACAATTATTCCAATGGTGATTATGTCATGGCATTCGGATACCCGAACAAAACGAGGGTAATACGTACTGATGCTTCCGGAAATATTTTATGGGACAGATCATTCACGCCTGACACGACAGGTTACAAAGATGCTGTATTGAAAATAGAAAAGACAGAAAATGGCGGAACCCTTGTATTGGGATATCTTACCGGCGGAAATTTTTATTTATTCGAACTGGATACAGCGGGAATGGTATTGTGGGATAAGACATACAGACCGCAAAACTGTACAGGAGCTCTGATCGTTTCGGACATGACACGACTTTCAAACGGTGAGATCGCCCTTTGTGGCTATGAGATGAATTCTAGCGGATCTTTTTACGGTTGTCTGCTTTTCCTGGATAATACCGGGAATATATTGAACACAAAGGATTATAACCCTCCAAGTTATATGTTCCAGCATATTGAAAATTTTCAGAACGGGGAGCTGATCATTTCTGCCATGGACGGAGATTCAATGTATCCGACCTTGCTTCATAGTTCCATTACCGGGGTGATACTGAATGCAAAGAGTTTCAGTTCGCTCAATGCTATGAATTCAGACAATTTCATTTCCCTGAAACAACCCAATGAGATATTATTCAACTTCTCCAATACCGTTCTGAGTTCCGGCAACACTAATGCTTTGATCGGCCACTTCCCGCTTTCATCCTTACCCTATTTGTGTGGCGTAAGCACGATGAGCTTCTCATCTTTCCCGGGTCCATGCATCCCGAACATCACAACGGGGCTTATGCAGACAAACTATACCGATCCTCCAACGCCTCGTACTCCATCCATGCTTAGTGCTAATTTGCCAAGTACAGTTTATTGCAATAGCATCGGCGTTCAGGAATTATCCACCCTTCATTTTTCCGTATTTCCGAATCCAAGTGTTGGGATAGTAGAGGTTCGGGCTGAAGGGATCAATGTTGATCACATACAAATGGAGATCTATGATCTGATTGGACAGAGAGTCATGGTGCAGGAACTTAATTCTGATGTAACTACTATTGACCTAAGCGCACTTCCATCCGGCAACTACATCTATCGCTTTGTCAATTCAGACACTATTCATTCTTCTGGTCCGCTGGTGATATTGCGAAATTGAGATTATGCCTAAATGTATTTCTTCAATACTAATAATTCTCGTCTTTCAGGCAAACGCATTCGGTCAGTACTTCGACTGGGTAAAATCGATTGGGGGAGTAAATACGTATAATATTCCTAATGCAATTGACGTAGATTCCTTCAAGAGTATTATCGTTTGTGGAAGGCTCGCAGGAATTGCGGATTTTGATCCCAGCCCTGCTACTTTTAATCTTAGCTCAGCAGGGATGGATGACATATATATTGCAAAGTATGATTCATTTGGTAACATGAAATGGGCAAAGCAGATTGGGAGCTCTAATCAGGATACTCCTGCGGACTTGATACTTGACCGATCCGGATCATCATACGTTACAGGGTATTTTACCGGATCAGTGGATTTCGATCCGGGACCGGGAACATTCTTCATGGCTGCTTCTCTAAGCTTTCCTGATATTTTTATTTTGAAACTTGACTCCTTGGGCAATTTTGTATGGTCGAAACGGATCGGTGGCGGCGGTCCGGAAAGCGGAGAATCTATTGCAATGGATAGCTCTTCAAACATTCTTATTACCGGATCGTTCTCCGGATCCGTTGATTTCGATCCGGATACAGGCTCAGTAGTCCTTGTTTCAGGAGGTAATTCAGATCCTTTCATTGCGAAACTTGATAGCTTTGGCAATCTTATATATGCTAAGCATTTTAGCGGACCGACGGGCGGCGGTTGTGGGGTAATTGTAAACACATCGAGTAATGCGTGTTATGTTGGAGGTTATTATCTGGACTCTGCAGACTTCGATACAGACACAGGTGTCGTAATGCTATCCTCAATGGGCTTAGAGGATTGTTTTGTAGTAAAACTCGATTCAAGCGGAGATTTGATCTGGGCAAAGAGTTTTGGAGGAACCGCTTCAGAAAGTATTTACGCAATGGCAACGGACTCAACAGGGAGTGTTTATTACGGTGGATGGTTTAACGGCACAACGGACCTGGATCCGGGATCGGGTATTTTTTCTGTAAGTTCCGCCGGCACCTGGGATGCCTATATCGCCAAATTAGACTCTAATGGAAATTTTGTCTGGGGCGGACAAATTGGAGATGCAGGTCCGCAATACGTTGAAGATATGCAAGTCAATGGTAATGGAAATATATATGTGGTTGGTTACTTTACAGGTAATGTTGATTTGGATCCGGGAACTGGATCGTTTAATGTTATTTCAGCAGGTCAAACAGATCTGTTTGTTGCGCAATTTGATCTGAGCGGGAGTTTTATGGGAGGATTCCGTTTGGGCGGACAACTAAACGATGGAGGTCAGGCGATCGACTTCGACCAAAGTGAAAGCATTATTATTTCCGGAATATTTGCTAGTACAATGGATTTTAATCCCGGGTCCGCAGTCAATAATCTAACAGCCTCGGGTAATTCGGATGCTTTCATTCTGAAACTGAGAACTACAACGGTTGGTGAGAGCGAGTTATTAAAGACAAAAACACGTTTCTATCCTAACCCTGCTAACGATCTGATAACATTATCTGCGGGTTCTGAATTAATAGGATGCTCCTACTCCGTAATGGATATTTATGGAAAAGAACTAATTCGGGGTTCACTTTTGGCGAATGAAACCACAATTTCGCTTGGGCAGTTATCTGCAGGAGCGTATATTATTCAAATTCATGGTCAGTACACGACATCGGTTAAGTTCATCAAATCTTAATGAATTTTTTCACACATTTTCCGTGTTGAGAGACTACTTCAACAAAATAAACGCCGGGCATCAAACTTCCCACATTGAGTTCAAAAGTATCCTGCTTCAGCGTCAGTATGCGGAGACATTCCCCTGTTACATTCCTGATACGGATCTCTTTCTTTGCAGCATTATTGAATTTGATCGTCAGATCTGAGGAAGCAGGATTCGGATAGATGCCTGTTATGATCATATCTGAAAGTTCATCTGTGCCGACAGGAGAGATAAGCGTGTTCGACAGCGAGGTGTTGAATGAACTGGTTTGATCGTGGTTAAATCGAAGTGTTGGAGTACAGGATATGCTCCAAAGCGTTTGCACCCTCCAGTTAGCTGTAGCGACCCAGGCGTTATATGCGGGGTCCGTAACACTCTGCTGCGTTCCGGCAACGCTATTGATCGCCTGCCAGTTTCCCGTGTTCAGATCATCACGCATCAACACATACGCATTGACGGGGTTTGGGCCTCCTTCTATAGTGTAAAGCTGAGGCCAGGAAAATGTACCGCTGTTATTCGTCATGTAAATGGTATTGTGATAATTGCCAAGTGTACTCAGGTTGCCGCAGGTATCAAGAATTTGCAACTTGTAACGGTAGGTGCCTGAATTCGGGTTGCCCGTATTAGGGAAATAAAGTGTTGCAACCGTATCGACGAACTGACTTAATGCGCTATAAGGAACGGCAGCAAGGCGCTGATAATTATTGGTCGTGATCTCACGGTAAATGATAAAGCTGTCCACATTCGTGTAAGACGTTTTATCCCACATAATGACATTGAATTTTGATAAAGAATCCGCTGTGACCATGCAAATAGGCGGAGCAATTGAAAGGCAGGAAGCTATTTTTGCCACAAAGACATCACCTGCATTTCCAAGAGAATTGTTAGTTAAATTCATGTTATTGCTCCCAAATGAAATGGAGGAACTGCTGAAATGGCCGGCGACATATATGGTATTGCTGGTATCCAAGGCGATACTGATCCCATTATCATAATTATCAAGACCACCAGCTTGCATGGCCCAGGCAGGGTTGCCGGAATTATCATATTTCAGTACGTAAATCGGATCCCACTGAGCATTCAAGGGAAAAAGCGTATCGTTCCCAAAAACAATAGGAGTATTGCTTTGAAAATTGCCGATCAGATAAAGGCTTCCCGATTTGTCAGACACGACCCCTTGAGCATAATCCGCCCCTGTTCCTCCGAATAGAGTTGCCCACGTTACACTTCCCGCGTTATTATACTTTACAACATATGCGTCTACTGACCCGTTGTTAGTCAGGGTGAAAGTACCAAGTACTAACGTTGTGCCATAAAAAACCCCCGTAGCATACACGTTGCCGGCTGTATCGCATGCGATACCAGAGCCTGATTCGTCACCCGTACTACTTATGTCATTAGCCCAGATCGCCGTACCACTGCTGCTGTATTTTGCAACGAAGGCATCAGGAGTAGATGAAATATTTGTCAAAACGATACTGCCAAAGGTACAGGACGATCCCTGGTAATAGCCGGTAATGACAGGATCATCATACTTGTCAATAGCGACTGCAGCAGCAGATTCATATCCTGATGCACTTGCATTTGTGGCCCATAGATCCGTTCCCGCAGGATCGTATTTTACTAAGTAGAGGTCGTTCGTTGCGTTGTTTGAATTTGTGAGCGGATTTGTTCCAAAGTTAATGGTCGCGCTTGCGAACATTCCGGCCACATAAATATTTCCTGCGGAATCAAGTGCAATACTTCGTCCCTCATCATAGCTATTGCCACCCGCACTGCGCGCCCAAACAGCATTGCCAGCAGGACCAAACTTGACCACAAAGATGTCGGTAAAAGCCTGGTTGATGAGTGTATCAGGACCTAAAATAAGGGTAGGGCTATTGAACAGTCCGCTCACATAAATATTCCCGGTGTCATCGCAGGCTACGTCCAATGCAACGTCGTCCACGCTGCCGCCCGCCCTGACTGCCCATATTACATTGCCTGAGGGGTCGTATTTCACTAGGAAAAAGTCCTCTGTAATATTGGAATTATTATTCGTAAGTGTTGTGCTTCCGAAGGTTATTGTCGGACTGATAAAGCCTCCGGCGAGAATAACATTCCCGGTCAAATCGGTTGTGACGGATCGTCCGTAATCGGAATTAATGCCATTACCCTTTTTTGCCCACTGCCAACCGGGGGCCTGTGAATAGAGTGATAATGAGTGAAGGAGGTAAACAAAAATTACGGACAGAATTGTTTTCATGAATAGCGTGAATTAATTAATAGAGTTTGATCAGGTAAGACGGTTTGTATTTACAAGCGAAATTAAGCCAAAATGCCCGCTTTGGCTCTAAGCGGCTATCTCTATCAGGTTCAGCCACTTGACTATAATAATATATTTTGCAGTTCCATTCTGAGAACCTAAATTTGCATTCTTTTATCCACCGGAGTTCAGGTTCCTGAACGAAGGTGGACTTTCTAAAGGATTATTATAACCAGAATTATTTTCCCTGGTAGCTCAGTTGGTTAGAGCACATGACTGTTAATCATGGGGTCGCTGGTTCGAGCCCAGCCCGGGGAGCCCAAGTGGGCTGGAGACAAAAATCAGTTTCCGGCCCTTTTTTATTTCCCCCGAAAGCCCCGTGTTTAGGGCAAAGCACCTCAACCGTCTCGCACAACCTTGTGGTTCGAACTGCCTCATTTTCGTAAATAACCGGATGCGGGAAAAATGAACCTAAAAGTTTCTGTTTTACGCCTACGCTATTGCTTTTCGTAAAGTAGCGGTCGATCCCCCTGAACAGGTTGGTATCGTACTCCAGATAGCGGAGGAAATGCCCGTCTGATAGCTCCACCCTTGTTAATTCCCGCTGTAAAGCCGCATTTTCTTCCTCGTAACGCTTCTTCACTGCTTTATACTCTAATTGATCGAGCCCCCCGTCTAAAAGCAACGTTTGCGCCGAACTTATCCTGACCGTATTCTTAGCGATGTCCTCTTTCAGCTTCACAATCGAGGAAGATTGCCCCTTTTGCCTTTTATAGAAAACATCTCTCAAAACCTCATAATGAAAATGGATTATGCCGTCGTCTGCCCGAAGTTTCGCCAATTCAGCAATGAAAATCTCATTAGCGGTATCTGCTCTGAACCGCTCATCACAGCCCTTTGTGCAATGATAATAGAAATAGGCCCCGCCGTTTCCCTGAGAGCCGCTTCCCGTAAGTTTTCTTCCACACTTTTTGCAGAACAAAAATCCGCGCAGCGGAAGTTGTTCCCGCTGTTTGTCGAGGTATACAAACCTTTTTCTGCCACTCAGTATATTTTGAACTGCATAAAAAGTATCATCATCAATAAGGGGCTCATGGATTCCCTGAACAACCTGTGATTCCTCGTCTTTAAAGGCAGGGATGAAGATCTTGCCGATGTAAACCGGATTCTTTAACAGGTTTGGAAAATTATTCTTGCAACATTTGAAACCCTTCTTCAATAGTTTTCTTCTTACTTCTTCCATAAGATAGGCTCCGGTCATCATTTCAGCAAAGGCTTCTCTCACAAGACCGGCATCTTTACTTGGAATAATAATTGAGCCGTCTCTTGCATCTCTCGAATTCTTATACCCGATAGGAGCCTTATTCATCCACCGGCCTTCCTTCATTGCCCGTCGCATTCCATTGATCGTGTTTATCGATCTCCGGTCGTTCTCCACTTCCGGTGCGGCGAGATAAAAAGCAAGCATCATTTTATTTTCAGGGACGGCCAGATCAAGCGGCTGTTCTATTGCCTGACATTCGATGGAGATCTTCCTGAACTGGCTTATCATATAGTATGAATCACCCGCATTGCGCGAGAATCGGTCCCATTTAATAAAAAGCATGAGATCAATGTTGGTTTTGTTCTTTTTTGCGAACTCAAAGAGCTTTTTGAATTCCGGTCGCTCAAATGTTTTGGCTGAATGATCGTCCTGAAAGTGTGCGACGACTTCTATGTCTTTCAGGGCACAAAACTTCCGCAACCTATCTTCCTGATCATTCAGGCTGTACCCTTTATCAGCTTGCTCGTCTGTAGAGACTCTCGTGTAAATTATCGCTCGCTTTTTCATTTTTAATAAAGTTTAAATACGCTTCATATTCGATCTCCGCCAGTTTGTAACAGAAGTCGCGGATTTCCAAAATTTGCTCGTCCGTGTATTTCTTTTCTTTTTTGTTCAGCAGTTCCCTGCATTTTTCTAATGATAACATGGTTTACAGCGTTGCTAGGGTTCATTTTAATTTTTTGCACACGCTTTTGCTTCAGTTTTCAACCCGGAGATTTCAAGCCTTCTCTTCTTAAAACCTTATAGGGTGATTCCGACAAACATGCGTACGCTATCTGGCAAAAGCAAGGCAAGGGCTATCTTCATGGCTTTAATACTCAAAGCCTTACACCCAAAGAATACGCCCCACGAATTAGGATTATTCAAACACAAATCGCATGTGCCGGAGTATTTCCCTCTGAACAGGTATTTGCCGGGAATGCGTTTTGCGGCTTCGCAATCATCACAGCAAATATTTCCACTAATAAATAATATGAGTGGTGCGATTCCGTTCAAAACAGATCGCTCCGCGAAAACAAAAACAGTTTTCGGTCAAAAGAGGTCGCTCCCGCTAGAAAGAGGTATCCGGTCGTTGCAGAAATCTCATGCGGGATTCATGGGAGGATCGTGCAGGGAAAAGAGGGGTTCGTGGGGGAATCATTGAGGAGATATGGGTGATTTATAGAGGAGAAAATGGTGTAAATGATATAATTGCTAATGTTTTATTAATTTGCAGTGTTGGCCTAATTGGTCAAACAAAACGGAGGCCATTTTATGAGACAGTTTGTCTTTTGGATTAGGTATAAATTGTGGGCTACGGATTCTCTTAGAGGTGTAACATGGGATAAGTTGAAGGCGGATAATCCGGACTTGTATGCTTTCAAAGAAAGTGGGTTAGGAAGGTTTTGGAGAAAGGTGCTCTCTAATCACAAATATGCATTTAGTGTATTTATTATAACCCCTCTTCTATTTTGCCTGTTTTTTATTTTTGAATTTCAAGGATTATTCCCCGACTTCCTATGCTTCATAAAAATGAACGAGGTGTTAGCCATTGATGCGGTAAAGAATAATCTTTCAAATGCTGCAACACTCATCGGAGTAAGTTTCGTTGTGCTGGGATTTATTTTTGAAATTGTTCGGGACAAAACACATCAAACCTTCATGGAACTGGCCTCCTCCGTCTCTCTCTTTCCTGTAATGGGCCTTTCCTTTTCCGTAATATTGTTTCATGTCCTTTGCAATCCGCTCATTAATACTTTAGCTGACATCAAGGGGATCGGCTACATGGTGAACAACCTAGGACTGTGTAGTTGGTATATGATGATTGCGTTTCTAGGAGGATTAATTTTTCTATTTCTAAAGCTGACTAGGATTTTTAGTATGGAAGCTATTAATCAGCACTTCAGGAAAGCACTATTGCGTGAAGCAAAAGGTGTGGCCCTACAAGAAACATTCATTAAAAAATCGCGTGAACTTTATATCAGTGAATTGATCAATCTTGGCCTGAAAATACATACAGTAAAATGGGATGGAATCCAAAATCAACGGGCCTTACACTTGGCCACAGCAACAAGGGAAATTTATGATGTCCGAATATCAAAACTTAAAACGCTCTTGTCTAGGCTAGCCGTTTGGAGCGATTCCTCTACGGAATTTGCTCCGATTCAGCTTGATACAGCCCATAATTCTGATAGTGACATCTTCTTTGTCCCTGAGAACCTAGTCGCTGAAATCGATAAAAGTATTCATTCTACATTCTTCCTACTGAGGAAATCAGATAGTTCCACCAACTACCTATCACAAAAAAGGAATCTTGTAGAGCATCTTCAGGAAGCCGTAAGCCAAGGGAACATCAAGCAGCTAAAGGAGCAACTCGATTGTATGCGAGAGGTTTACAGTGTGTTATATAAGTCACTAGACAAAAATGATTAATCACCTCTATCAGCGATTCGCACCAAATTCAATACTGGTTGATGGGTTTGTTCATGAACTCTGGAAGGCTTTACATAAATCTATTGAAATTAAGAATAAGGAAGCAAGATCTGAACTCATTGATTTCGTGTTAGAAAGAGTATCTGAGGGTGTTTCACGGACAAATAAATCTATAAGTGGGGAATTTGTTTCTTTCATACCGATTACGTTTAAAAATATTTCAGGCAATGCTGAAGCTCGTTCATTTCTCATAAAAAGGTATTCTGAATTCTTTAAAGGCATTATCGAGTCAAATCTCAAGTTTCGCTTTGAAAGGTTGTCATCAGACGAAGCAAGAAAGCACTTTTCATATATTTATGAGACAATTTATTATGGCTACATTTCATTTCTCCACCTTGTATTGGAAGGCCGATCAGAATCAGAGATTAAAGAAGTTCTGGATGATTTTAGAAGTATAAATGAGTATGTCAGTACAAATTATTCTGAAAAGCGATTCGATATAGAGTTTCTGCTTGATCAACCCGCGACTGACCAGCAGAACACCAATTTACAAGTTAAGCAGCTATTTCTATTGGATTATAACTCACGAATTCATTTTCAAACTGCTTTTGCGCTTCGCTCGTGGTTTTATTATTTATTTTCTTTAGACAAAGTATCTGCTGAGGATTTGAAAAGTGTAGTCAATGGATTAAATGTTCAGTATACTTTTTTTGAGGAATTAATGCATGATCTGGATCGTCTAATGAATTCGGAATATAGCAGTTTCCTCGGCTTGTCAGAATGGGACATTGTTGAAAGGAGAGATAGTGTCGTGTATTCGCCGCCTAGTCCACGCCATTGGGCTACGTTCGGAGCTACAGTCCTTTTGATCAAATATGGAAAGCCAGAGATTGAATACCGATTGATTTCAAAGGAAAATGAGTACGCTTACCTTTTGGAGACTTTCAGGGAACATCTTAATTATATTCGGGGTACTTATGAAAAATGGGAACCCATACTAGGAATAGGAATAGAAAGTTTTGAGCAAAGAGCGAGCGAGATCTTGGATATATTTTCAACCCTGAAAAGAAGACATTTTGCCGAAATAGAAAGGGAGATAGTAGAGCAACCCTTAGATTCGGAGTTAGTTCAGGAGTTTAGCTCTAGTCTAAGTAAATCATTCAAAAGCAACTTTGTTTTCTATAACCTGTTTGATCATTTCGGAAAGATAGTGCCACATGAAAGTTCCGAGGATTTGCAATCCTATAACTTCCTACAATACCTTCTGCGCTTCAAAATGATGTTAGTTAAGCAACATCATACGACGATTTTCAACAGTTCAGACCTTGGAGGGCAGTTTGCGCGTAGATTAAATAATGTATTTCTAAGGAATATTCTCACACTGAAAAAAGACATTCCCGTAATTAAGAGCTCAATTGAGGGCGTTGATTCCATTATAGGTCGCCTGTCAGAAAAGAAATTTTTTCCTTCAGTTATCATCGTTCCAACAAATTTTTCCGTTCGTCAAGATTGGTTAAAAGACAATACTTATTTCAAACCTATTTGGGCCTACCAGAATGAAGTGAGAATTAAGGAAGAGGTTGGCCGGTATAAGGAAATTCCGATCATCAGACTGTTCGACAGGTACCTTGGGGATAATGTCATTATATGTGATTTCTCTAGAGCGTTCAATCTACATATTTATCAAAATAAGGATTTGCATGACAATATTCTCTCCATAACACTACGCCTACTTTCTAGTAATGAGATAGAGGAAAAATTCAATGAGGATCTGACGAAACATCTTATAGATGAAAACGGCGTAACAATAACGCCAGAGGAAGCAAAAACCAGATTAGCTGCAACCATTCTATTGCGAATGGAACTGTTCGGTAAGATGGAAATTCTAAATCCTGAAGCGATTGAAATTATCTCAATTGCCAAGGAGGTACGCAATAAGTGAATTAATACTATCGAATGGCCAAAAATTTAATGATTCAGTACCTTTATGTGAGCCTCGTATGTCACTAGTTACTTTTAAAGAAAGATATTTGTCAGAAATTGAGCAATTATTTCTCAGAGAAGTCTTTTTTAACAATCCAGATTCTATTGCTGATATTATTTCTGAGGGGATTCTCAACGTCGTCAATGAACTTTCGGATTACCATGAGGAGGGCAAGTACCTCTCACCTGAAATTATCGTTGTTTCAAGCACCTTCTATTTAAAAAAGCAGTTTCCACATTTACAGATTGTCCCAATCGGTGAATTCACTTTATCACCGAGCACCATTCAAAATTTCGATTCTATTTTAAAATCGTGTGCACCGCTTGCCGTTGACCAGTGGATTATTTATATTGAGATTGACGAATTTTCATCCCCACAAAAAGTTGAGTTTGGATTGCTAAACGCAATGGTGGATGAATTAAGCGAATCAATACAGCTTCAAGTCCTTTCGAGATTGGATAAAATTCAAAAAGAAGAGTTAAAGTGTGTCTTCATTCAAAACATTGGGCAAAAACAAGTTCGTCTTGCTGGATTAAATCGAAAGCTAAGAATTCTAGCTTTTTCCATATCCGCTACTCCAGATTCACCATACGAATCAATTCAAAGTCTTTCCAATTCCATTACAAGTAAACTGAAGGGAAAAAACAGGACACAGGCCGCCACACTTTACTCAAGAGAAATCAATAATGCCGTCGATCAGGGGCATGGCACTTTGATTGGAGTGGTATGCGATAGTAGCCTTCTTGACGATTCATCCCTTATTGGTCATCGCTTAAGGGAGCCTATTAATATTCCTGGGCTAATTACTAAGGCACTGAAAACTAAGAAGCCATCAGATTTCGGCAGACTCCGGCGAAATTGCCAGCTAATAAAAGCAGCAATTTGTAATGACGGAATTACCATTTTTTCGGAGGACGGTAAATTCCTTGGCTATCATTACATAATACACGGAGACTCATATATTAAAGGGGCGGGTGGCGCGAGATCTCACGCATTCGAGTCCATGAAGCTGTCAAAGTTGTTTTCATGCTGCTTCTATAAATCTCAAGACGGGAAGGCTAAATTTTGGATAAATAAATAATAAAATAATGAGTAAGAAACCTAAAAATAGAAAGGCTGAAGCTAAGGACGGGGCCCTAATAGCGAATTTGGAAAAAATATTTAACCCTTGTAAAATTAGAAAAAATTCAAAGCCTTCCTCCGGGTTCGATTTTTCACTGGAAATAATAAATCCCTTGACCAACAGGGACAGACGTCTTGTAAGCGGCAAGAAATTCTATATAGCCCTATGTCAGAGTATTAGCAAAAGAGATTTATTGAAGATTGAAGCAGCTCAAATCGAAAAATGGCAAAAAATTACCAGACCACTCATGCTGATTTGTCATAAGGGGGCGCAAATTAAATTCGTTTGGCTGGATCAGAGCTTTTATGCTCGTCTTAGAACTATATATCAAGGTAGTTGGATTGGTCGCAAGCAAATCGACATTCCATTGACATTTTTTCAGGTGCTGCAAAAACCTTCAGTTCCAAGTATTGAAAACTATATTAATTCATTTAGTTCATCGAAGGGGATTACAAAACCGCTACCAAAAAGTGCTTTTTTTGATATAAGAACTGAACTGAGATCGGAGATAGGTTCATTTTTAGAGTATCTTAAAAAGAACAACCTACAGCAATCAGAATCTCGATTAGATGAATTGCTGAACCGAACTGAAAATGCAATATATACGATTTCTATTGTAGGACCGAGTCGAACAGGGAAAAGTACACTTATTAACGCATTAGTTAAGGAAAATATTTCTCCTGTCGATACACTTCCAACCACGGGCGTACCGGTTACTATTCAGCCGGGAAAAAAACGCCGCGCCTCGGTTATGTTTCAGGACGGACGGACTCAGGAAGGAGCAGCCGAAATTAAATTTCTGGAAAAATATATTGATCAAAAGCATAACCCCAAAAACAATAAGCAGGTTAAATTGGTTACAGTTTATCTTTTAAATGATTTTCTGGAAAAGGGGTTGGCATACTGTGATGTCCCTGGCCTTGATGATGCTAATCCAGAAATAAGAAGGGTTTCAAAAATTGCTGTTTATAGCTCAAATGCCATTATTTATTTGATTGATGCGTCTTCATATAAATACGGCGGATTTTCAATTAATTCGCACCACCTTGAGGATTTGCGAGAACTAGCGCCTAAAATGGATCGCGTATACCTTGTATTTAATAAAGTAGACATACTCTCATCTAAGCAGCTGTCCGAGCTGAAGCATTATATAAATAAAGTTCTTGAGGAGAATGATCTTAAAAAGCATTTACCAAGTGCGCCTTTGTACATTAGTGCTAGACAATCCTATGATAATATTAGGAAACCGAGGAGTAATAAAGGGGCTTATGATATTAGTATTTTGGAAAATGTACTCTGGGAAAATCTTCTGAAGACCAACAAAAGTGGATTGTTTACTTTGGGTGGCATTACTTATGAGATAAGGGAGGAATTGAATCACCTAACCAAAATCCTGTCTTCTAGATTGATTGATGGTCAGAAAAATGAGAAACTGGGTGCTGACTTAAAGCGAATTGGGAAGCAATTGAATAATCTTTCCAATGTAGCAGATACCGATAGGCGTTCGATGCTTGAATGGTTAAAAACACATATCAAAGGTTCCGTAAACGAAAAAATTAATGCCTTGGAGCAAGAACTACGAAGCATCCCAAGTAATTCACCCTTACCAAGTAGTTACGCAATTCGCCAATACCTAGAATCCCATGCGTACGCAATCCTAACAGAAATCTATGATGAGGTCAACTACAAGCTTGACAGTACTTATCATGATCTTAATTATTGGGTAAAGCAAGAGCTTTCACAGGTTGAATTTTTATCAGAGGAAAATTATGAGCCCTTAAGAGATAAAAATGCAATAAACGATATTATTCGTCCAATTCGAGATTCCTTTTCTCAAACCCTTCCCTCCGCGTTGAATATGCTGGAAAAGATTTTTGAATTTGTGGGAGACATTATCGTAGGGGTTTTTAACTTCTTTGAAAGGATTTTTATTGGGCAAAGTGGAGTGCGTCAAAAACAAATAAATCAAATAATGACGAGGGCAAGAAGTTCCTTTACTAAAGTCTTTCAACAAACTCACTCGGACTTTAGTCGGCATATAAACAACCAATTTACTATAATGATAAATCAGCTTCGGGATCGAACCCAAGTGTATTTTGGGCAGATTAATCAACAGCTTAAAAACATTAGTTCGCCACCCGACCAATCTATGAGTGGTCGGATTACGGCTTGCCTTGAAGAGATTGAAACTCGAAAAACAAATATTGAAAGAATAAAAAACGTACTTATAGAATACACCAACGTTTCAGATTCGGTCAATTGATCAGATGGCATTACTTATTTATTATTACTCATGACCTAATTTTAGCCGAAATACATGGCCCCCGTTTATATTGAAGGATGCTCCATAAATCATTTAACTACTCATTTTAACATTTTTCTTTCATCCCCTCCAAGCTTTTTTCGCTGCTCCGCCCTGCGAGCAACTTGAATTAGTTTAAGTTTGTTGGGTAATGTTGCTTTCATTTCTTTTTCAAGATCGTCCAAATGTCCTGAATCCTTCGCGGCTGATGCCTTAATAATATCGACCAAATCCTCAATATTTCTAATGCCTAAAACCATTCCCCCGGTAACATTTGCAACCCACGAAAAGAAATTGGGGTGTCCAAGTCGAGAAACTCTTACAGAGAAGTCCCCAACATTTACATTCGCCAAGTTTTGAAGTGCTTCATCCGAACCATAGTCGTTGCCGCAGTAAACACTATTGACGACCATTTTGTTTTGAAACATCCTCTTTGTCAGATCAAAGTAACTGTGCTGGTTAGGACACTCTTCTGGTTCGTGTGGCTGAGCATCGCCAAACAAGACAATTGACCTCGCGCCAACCTCACGCCAATTCATATTCAAAACTTCATAAAATGCGTCTTCCACCGCTTCATCAAAAGTGCTGTTCCCCCCAATGGAAACAGGAGAAGCTTCAATAAAATGCTGAAGTTGTTCAATGTCCCGGCTTAATTTTGAAACTCTTGTAAGTACGATGTCGCCGTCATGGTCAGAATAAAAAATTATTCCAATTCTCATATTGTCAATCATTGAGAATAATTCATTACATAACTCTTTAAACTTATCCATTAGTATTCTGTGATAACCCGTCATTGAACTTGTCAGATCGCCTACCAACACTAAATCCAGCCCACTTTCAGCTTTCAAAATATCTTTATGAATAGAACTGGTTTCGGACTTTAGTATTGAGCTAACGGAACTCTTTTTGCCCAAATCCAAACTTGAAATTACCTTTTTCGTTTGCTTGGTTAAATCTCCACCTTTCTTAATTGCGGGTAGATTTAGCCCCTTTTTTTCTTCACTCATGATCATTATTTTGTTTACGGTTGTTTCGCTTTTCATCGAATGCCTTTCGCTTCTCTTGGTCTCCCAGAATTTCGTATGCTTTAGTAACCTTCTTAAATTGCTCCTCCGCTTCTTGATCCCCCGGATTCTTGTCTGGATGGTACTTCTTTGCTAGATCTCGATACGCTTTCTTAATTTCCTTTTGGGTTGCATCCGGTCGGACTCCCAGGATCTCATACCAATCATCAAAGCTCTCCTCTTCGGGCTGTGTCTTTTCCTCTGTGGTTGAGCTACCAAAGTCATTTAAAATTGTAAGTAATAATTCATAGTTCTTGCAAGTGGACAATCCCTCAACAATGTTTCTATACGCTTCCGAAAACTCCCATGACTTAATAAACTTGTCAGCGTTATTAATGCACTCCTCAATAGTACTTAACCATTTAGTAACTGATGGGGGTAAATTTTCTTCACCCGCAATGTGTTCCTTAATCTGTATGTATTGAGCTTTTAGTTCTTCAAAATTTTTGTCAATCTCCGAAAGAGGAGTACTGAAGCCTTTGAAAGTTCCACTTGAATATTTCTCGTCAAGTTCATCAAACTTGGTCTTAATATCAGTCAGTTCTTTCTTGGCCTGTCTGATGGCTTCCTTGACTACTATTTTTGCCTCCTTCCCTTCTTTGCTTTCATCAAACTTTATATCGTCAACTATTCCTTTGACCGCGTTCAAGTCTTCGAGCCTTCTATCGTACTCTTCGATTTTTTCATTGAGGGATTTTTCAATAGATGCCCTGTGTTCTTCAAACTTTACTTCCTTCGCCCTTATTTCATCATCTATCACTTTGGACTTCTCAAAGGTTCCATTGGCAGCAGTTACCTTTTCATCAGCTTCTTTGTTTTTCTTTCTTGCTACTTCCTCCAAAGTTCTGATGTTTTCCTTATCGATCTCCAACTCGTCATAAAGAGTTTTGTATTTCTCCTTTTCACTGTCCGATTCCGCTTTTATTCTTTCTGCTTCCTTTTCGCGTTCTTCTACACGCTTTTTTTCCTCATCAATTTTTCGTTGTTGATCCAGAGTAATTTGCTCGTTCTTTCTTAGCTCTGCCTTTCGTGCAGTGATCTCTATTTCTTGTTGTCGGATTTCCTTTTGTCGTTCATCAAGTTCATCTTGCTTTGTTCGGATTTTGTTTTCCCTTTCTAAAAGAAGATTTTTTGTTCTTTCGTTATCTAGGACAAGCTGTGTTAGTTTCCCCGTGTGTTCTTCGTTTTTCCAAGCGACTTCCATTGTTCCCTTTTGAACCTTCGCATTGGTTGCTTGGACAGTCGTTGTCTTCTTTAAATTAGCATCAAGCTCTGCTTGCCGCTCTTGAAGCAGCAGTTCTTTCTTTTTACCATTCTTAAAAAGTCGGTCAAATAACATTTGGTCAAATTTTGTACTTAGAGCAAACCAAGGTGTAATGCACAAATCATTCCGACGCGATTATGCTGTCAGATCGTCAGGGCAACCTAGTGCTTATGATTGAACTTTCTGTGGACATTTTGCCCCCCTTTGTGACCGTAATCTGGACTGATTCCAAGTCCATATTTTGAATTCGGGTTCATTATTCCACAAATTGCAAAAACAGTAAAGTATTGGTAGTCATGTGAATAAATTTAATTAGCAAATATTTGTGGAAATTAATTTGTCAAATATTTAAATAATAATACTTTTGGCCTGTGACATGGAATCGAACTTATGATCGCTACAGAAACAAAGATTAATACGGGAATGATCGTGCTGGCAAGGGAGTCCAGGGGGCTGTCGCAGAAAGATCTGGCAGACCGGCTGAGCATCTCATCCGGGAAGCTTTGCAAAGCTGAATCCGGTGAACAGAACCTCGGTGAAGAGCAGATCGTCCGCTTGGAACAATTGCTCGGATATCCGCGTGAGTTTTACTATCAGGATGCAGAAGCATTCCTGCCTTCCCACCTGAGTTTCCGGAAAAGACATAAGGTCCCGCATAAATTGATCTTCCCGATTGAGGCCCGGATCAATGTCCTCCGGCTTCATGCGGAATTTCTTTTCAAAAGTATGCAGGCACCAATACCACGGATACCTGTGCTTGATGCCCTCAAATTAAACTCTCCGCAGGAGGCAGCCAAAAAACTGAGAAAGCTATGGGCTGTTCCTGCCGGAACGGTTGAGAACATGACTGAATTACTGGAGGGCCGGGAAATTCCTGTTCTGAGTTTTGAATTCGGAACGGAAAGAGTGGATAGCCGACTTGTATTGACCAAAGAGAAGTATCCGCTGTTCTTTCTGAACAAGACCTTGTTAGGGGATCGGCAAAGATTCAGTCTTGCCATTGAACTTGGTCATCTTGTAATGCATGCTTACCTGCACCCGTCACTTGACCGGGACACCGGGCATGAGGCAAACTTGTTCGCAGCAGAGTTTTTAATGCCGGAAGATGACATAAGGCCGGATTTTAAAGAGGATGTTACAGTAAATTCCCTCGCTGAACTCAAAAGAAAATGGAAGGTATCCATGCACGCTCTTCTTTTCCGTGCGGAGGATATCGGTTGTATCAGCAAGAACCAGAAAACATACCTGTTGACCCAGTTCAACCAGTTGCAGATCCGTCGCCGGGAGCCGGTGGAGTTGGATGTTCCAGTAGAAAAACCACGGCTCATGCGTGATCGGATGACTTCTTACCGTCGCGCACAGAAGATCACGATCCGGGAGATGGCAGCAAACCTCCACCTTGGTGAAGATGAATTTTTGAAAATATATGCATAACATAAAACCCATTAGCTCATGAAAACAAAAGCACGAAGAACATTTTATGTAACCTCTTACATGAAAAAGCAACTGATAGAGAAGCTCAGCCTCACATCTTCCAGAGAATTTGATAAGATCATCGGCCCTCACAAGGAAAAACTTGGACAGCGTTTAGGATATTATTACACACCGAAACAGGTCAGGATCATTTTCAACCTGGTACAGGATTACAAAAGAAATCAAAAAGGATAAACCTCAACGACAGCAATTATTATATGTTTCACAGCCAATAGACACGCTAAAAGCCAACTTTTATGATTACCGAAGAAACAAAATTTACATTAAAGCCTTACATGAAGAAGGAACTTGCAAAACTGTACAACATGAGCCCCCGCGCCTTCAATTCCTTCATTCAGGATTTTGAGGATGAAATAGGAACGAAGAAGGGCCGTTACTACACAATCAAGCAAGTTGAAACGCTGATTAAGTGTGTAGGGATGCCACGCACCGTTCGAGTAGAAAAGAAAAGTCAGGATGTTGAATTCTTTACCGTCAAATAGGAACCCTAATGCCTACAACTCCTTCACCCTCGTCAGAAATTTATTTGTCAGGGGAATTGAGACCACTTAATCCTCTAATTTGGCAAATTCGTCTATGGAAATATCTGATAGTGAGTTCCGGAAGATAAGTTATCGTGTTTCAAGTGATCTACTCGATAATGCATTTGATTTTCTTGAAACAGGAATTTCTCTGGTTGCCGAATTGTCTAAGTTCCATAAATATATGTCGGAAAGTGAGCTCAAGACGTCTTTATTTTCCGTTTCCACCGGCGTTGAATTAATCTTGAAAGCTAAGATTGCATCATTGGACTGGCGCGAAGTTTTCGATAGGCCAATGCTTGCGGAAATTGCATGCCTCAGAAGCGGAAATTTTAAGAGTGTTTCTTTTGACAAATGTATTATGCGTATTGAAACTCTTATGCAAAATGACCTTTCTCCCATTTTAAAGAAACGGATAGAATCTGTTAGGCATCAGCGCAACAGGATTACGCACTTCCATTTTAAAGCAACGGTTGAAACAACTGCTAGCTTGATCTGTTACGGTATCGACGCTTTTATAGAATTCTACAGGAGTTATGTTAGGGAGTCGTTTTGCGAGGAAAAGGACCGATCTAAGAAATTGGAAGAGATGTTGTTTCAGGTAGAGGAATATGTGACTGTAAGACTTGATTCGGTTCGACCTAAACTCGACCATTTTAACCGACCAAGGACCTACCACTTGTCTATCTGTAATAATTGTGAGCAGGATACGTTAATACTAAAAGATCAAAAGACAGTTAAATGCTTGTTTTGTGATTCAGAAAACGATATTGAAGAGGAAGCTATGCTTATTTCAGAAATCAATAAAAATGAGGAGAGTGTGAAGGCTTGTCCGAGATGTCAGCTAAAAGCAATGGTTACACTTTCTGAAAATCTTTTGAAGACGGACCAAGCGAGGGAATGTATAAATTGTGGGTACTTTAATGACTATCCGACAAGATTTTCCGTTGATGGTAGATTTGTGACTTCTGATTCTGTTCGTCTAAATTTTTCTCCAATTGCAATTATATGGCAAAATTCTAAGAGACCATCATAATACTACACTTAGGAACACTTGGGATCGATTACCACCCATAACCAACACTTAACCCCGCTTAACACCACTTACTCCCCAACCATCTTTTCACCCTCACCATCTTTGTCGTATGAAAAATATGACGATGAAAAAAGATGAAACAATTTTTAAGGTGCACCCCGAAGCGATTGCACTTTTGACCGAAGCCTCCTGGGAATTCACACGCAAGCAACTTTACGGAGGACATGCATTTACCAACCACGAAACAGCACTTGCCAAACAGCATATCGCGCAGTACTATGAAGATATCCTGCCGGAATTATTCATGCGCTACGCAGGAAAATATTTCAGTTACTTCTGTGAACGGGTGCTGATGGCAAAGCGTTATGTGATGCGTAATTCTTCGCGCTATATCCCCAATCCTTCCCTGTGGTTCAATCCTGACAATGAAAAGGGATTTGCCGGAACAAGGAAATGGCTGGAAGAAAACCTCCGCAAACAGCAATCAGAAAATTTACGATTCTATTTCACGGGCGGACGGATGCAGGCCGCCTAAACAATCACCTTTAAATTCTTACGCAATGCAAAACGATTCCAACAAAGGGGTTGTAGTGAAACCCTACACCCTAAATGAACTGGCTGAACTCTACCAGATAAGCTGGCGCGTGTTCAGATCGTGGATCAAACCGTTCAGAGATGAGATCGGTGAGATCAGAGGGCGGGTACTTACGATCCCGCAGGTAAAAACCATTTTTGAAAAACTGGACTATCCTCCCTGTTTTCAACTGTCGGGCGATAGATAATCACTCGCTTTAATTAACGCGAGCGATCACTTTCAATTTGAAAACGATTTTGTTTTACGCGAACAGTGCGTTTCCGATCAAACCCTACATGGCATGTCACCGAGCCGCCGGATGTTTGCGGTGTAATAAAAAATGGAACCAACGAAAACACATAGCGACTCTTCCAGCCAGATGTTCTTAACGGGAGTGATCCTGTTAGCCAACATGGATTTCTCTGGACTTCTGGACTATGCGATCAAAGCGTTGATCGGCGGAGTGATCTGGGTGGGCTTTAAACTGGGAGCAGATTTTTTAAGCTCCAAATGGAAGATCAAAAAATGAGTCTGCTGAAGAAAATACTCATCGGTACCGGTATCGCGGCTCTTGCAACGGGTGCCGTCGCCTATGTCAGAAGGCTCAACAAGACAGCTACTGAGTTAGTGATCATTCCAACAGCCATGATCCATAAGATCAGCTTCAGCGGAGTAAGCATCCGGGTGGACGTGAAGATCAAGAACCCAACAAAGAGCAAGATCAAAATGACATTCCCCTTTGTGAAACTCATTTATAAAGACAATACCATAGGCTCCTCACAGGTCGTCCCAAAGGATATCCTCGTTCCGGGATTCGGAGAAGCGGTCATCGACAAGATCATGATCGACATACCACTGACAGGTATATTTTCCTTAGCGGGCGACCTTGTGAAAGCCTTGCAGTCGGGCGAAGGAGTGAAGTTGAACGTGAGGACGCTGACCACGATTGATCTGGGATGGAAAAAACTTCCCTACGAGGACAATAAAGAGATCACCTTAAAAAAGTAACCGTGCAGGCCGTAACAAAACGACATATCAAACCGGGTGCTCAGTACAACGCGCTCTTCCCAAAAGCGAATATGGAGGAGATCACCGTGCAGCGTGATGCCAACGTGGGTCATACGGTAAGATTCATTCCAAAGGTTGTCTCCGAAACGCTTTTTCATACGACGGGGATCTCCCGGATGTTAAAGAGATCAACAGTAAAGGACACCTGCCGGAAAATATGGGACTTTGTTTACACGCACATCAATTACCGAAAAGATGAAGATGGCAAGGAGCAGGTACGCAGTCCTGCCCGTGCCTGGCACGACCGACACCAAGGGGTAGATTGCGATTGCTATACTGTGTTTATCTCCAGTATCCTTTCCAACCTCCGTGTTCCCCACCTGCTGCGAATAGTGAAATACTCCGGGAACAACTTTTCGCATATCTACCCCGTCGTGTCCCTTTTGGGAGAAACAATCATTCTTGACTGCGTAGTTGATCGCTTTAATTACGAAGAACCCTTTACAGAAAAAAAAAACTTTACAATGGACCTGAACTATTTGAACGGAGTGCCGGAAAAACCTCTCAACATGGATGCAGAAATGCTTGCTGAAGGAGATGGTGATCTGGGAAAGCTCCTTGATATTTTCAAGAGGAAGAAATCCACTACCAACACCTCGGCTCCCAAGAAGGAAAGCAAAGTAAAAACCTTCCTTAAAAAGGCCGTCAACGTGGTCAACAAAGTAAACCCGGCGACTGTTCTACTCCGGGCGGGCATCCTCGCTTCCATGAAAACCAACTTCATGAAAGTGGCTCAAAGGCTGAAGTACGCTTACCTGAGTGATGCGGAAGCCAGCAAGCGCGAGATCGATATGCAGAAATTCCAAAAGCTGAAAACGCTTAAAGGAAAACTGGAGAAAATATTCTTCGGTGCAGGCGGAAAGCCGGAAAACTTGAAGTCGACCATACTCACAGGCAAGGGAAATGCAAAAAGGGAAGTGCCCCTGAGCGGTTTGGAAATTGATCCGGCAGTAGCAAAAATGAACGGGCATACTCCGCTTACCGCGCTGCTTGGTCAGGAAATTTATTACTCGGAGTTTATGAACGGAACCGAAGAGATCGAAGGGCTAGGTGGATTGGGCGAACCCGCAACAGCGACAGCCATTGCTTCATCCACGGGAGTACTAGCCACGATAGCCGCCTTCTTAAAAAACATCGGCAGCATTTTTAAAAAGAAGACCAAGGAGTCGTCTGATTTTGAAGACATGACGGACGTTGATAAAGAGATCGAAAAGATCAATAAAACTGAACCGCAGGTTGATCTTGACACCTTACCCAAAACTATTGAAGAAGAAAATCAGACCAGCCCTCCCGATTCATCGGGACAAAGAACCACGGGAGAAGATACTCCGCCTGAACCCGAACAAACTTTCTGGGAGAAAAACAAAAAGTGGCTGAAGCCTACGCTCTGGGGAGGAGGCATTCTCTCCGCCCTTGGTCTGGGATACTTGGCTTTCAAACCGAAAAAACAAGAAGAGCAAAAGGAAAAAGCCCTTCAGGGAGTAACGGGAAAGAAAAGCACCCCGGCCAAGAAAAATCCGGGCAGTAAAAAACTCAAAACCATCGAACTTAAATAACCATCGACATGAACAGCTATGAAAAAGAAGCCAAGCGGAAAAAGACCTCCATGTGGCTGCAAAATATCGAAGACTCAGCCTCAGACAGAAAGCTTCCCATTGGTCAAAGGCTAAAGAAGGGTGTAGGCCAAGCCGCCCTTCGACTTGTCACGGGATTGGCCGGAGGATTCACGGGAGCCGCCATCGGAAGGTGGTCCGTTCTTGGAGGAATCCTTGCAACTGGAACAGGGGAAGTAATCGGGTCACCGGAACTCACCTCCTTTGGAGTGGGTATGATGGCCTCCAATCTTGTGCCTTCAGAGGAAAGTGTCAGCGGACCTGAAGAAGAGAAAAAGTCAGCCGTGGCAAAAGCCAAAGACCGGGCAAAGGCTTACGGCAAGGGAATCCTGAAAAAGTTCTGGCTGGATAAACTCATTAAAAAGGAAGAAGATTCCACCCAGAAGAAAACCGAAGCCCCTTCCACCACAACACCAGAGGAAAAACCAATGGGAGAAGTGACCTACTATACCCATCCTCAGAGTGAAGCCGACCAGATGGATTTGAGTGAACTGGAAAAGTACGAGGACAAGCTCAAAGAATCGGCTGAAGAGTTTGAGAAGAAACAGGAATCGGTTTCTGAGCCCCAAATGAAAGGAACGGTTGAAGTGGAGCAGATCGAAGAAAGACTTTCCGGCACCGGGGATGACGATAAGTTCCTGGGTAAGATAGAGGAGGAAAGAATTCTCTAAGGAAAACAAAAAACATAAACCATAAAACGAACAAACAAAAACCAAAACGCCATGAACGGACAACTTGAAGCAATTGAAGAATACAACAACGCGGGAGCCCTCTTGGGTCTCGATGCGCTTGAAAACGAGGAGCTGATGGGGGCTCTTCAGAAGATGAACCCTATCCAGCGTGTGAACGTGATGAAAAAACTTTCCACACCTGCGCCCGCCTCCAAAGGATCACGCGCTGAGATGGAAAAGCATTTTGCAGAACTGCCTGCCCATATCCGCGAGGGACTCAAAAAAGGGGAACTGCGTCTTGCCGACACGATCATCTACTCGATCAAACCCGCGAGTTCCAAAACGATCAAGATCTTTGAAACGCAGGACGACAAAGAGATCGGTCTTCGCAACATCTCCAACGCCAAGCTGCCAAAGAATCAGGCCATGCTTGTGTCAGGGATTATCCTGCTCTCAGGAGTTGCGGCGGATGCTACCAAGGACAAGATCATCGCTACCAACTACGCGGCGGTAGAAGCGATCCCGGCCATTGCCAACGGAGAGGTTTCCTTGAAGGCCAACAAAAAACTCATCGTTCCCGACACCTCGAACAACGTTTTCAAGACGACCGGGTACGGAATTGTGCCTGTGGGTTATTACAAACTGGCTAACCCCCGCCTGATCCACGATGATGTGCTGGTTGAGATGACCCTTGAATTGGGTACGCTCGACGGGATCGCTGCGAACACGTACATCTTCGCCGCCCTGCACGGAACGATCACTACGCCTTAATAGGGAGTTGAAAGTTTACAAGTTTAAGGTTCAAAGTTTTTAAGACAATGAACCTTAAACTTTCCCAATCCAAACAAAAAGAAACTTGAAAACAGAAGAATCAAACATCAACATCATCCGCGCACCCAAAGTCTTTGAACTAACGGTGGCGGTTTCCGGGGAAAGCGTTTCTGAAACTTTCGAGCTTGATAAAAGCGTAAAGAAAGTATTTGGGGTAGCCTTTGCCTCCGAGAAGCCGGATCTTCTTTATCACCGGGGTTACGCACGGCTGGAGATCAACAAGCGGGAGTTTTTCCCGGATAACCATGCCGTTCAGCGTGTGATGAACGGAGTGAACGCCAATATGGATATCCGCTACTGGCCACTCAAAGATGTCATCATCGGTAACGGTCAGGTAAAACTGGAGTTTGTGGATAAGCCCGACGGCAGAACCGTGTTTGCGTCCTATACCGTGCAATTGTACCTGGACTGTGAAATTGAGATCAACTAATGGAAGAGGTTATTATCAAAACGGTAAGAATCTCAAGCGCGGGAGAGATCAAACATTTTGAAATTCCCCTTTCCTTCAATGCCAGAGCTGTCACTTCACTGTGGTATAAGATAAGACTGCTGGACAGCGGAGCAATTGTGGGAATAGGAGCAGCCCCCGTGATCGGAGCCGTTGGTATCGATCCACCGTACAAGCGTGAGCTTATCGCCGGGAAACTTTCTTTAAGCAGTAACCGAACGGAACGGGTCTTTTTCTACGGTGATCTAATTCTGGATGATGAAAATCTCAAGCTGCTTGATTTTACCGATGGAGTATTCCCCGTAAAGCCTTACACGCAAGGTGGATTTAAAAAGAGTATCAAAATAAGTCTTGATCCAAGGACCACCACCGTCCACGGGTTTATTGAGGACAACTGGGGAATACTCAACGGATCGGTGGTGAATTACGAAGTGGACATCTATATCATTCAAAACTTAAATGGCAATGACCCCGGAACTTGCACATGATTTCATACGCCGCCGGATGCGGGAACTCGGGTTTGGTAACCTGTATTACACACGCTTCCGGCACATCGTTTTGCAACCCGATGAGGTGAGAAACGAAAAGGCCTTTCACAGCTATTTTGTTTTGGTGGAAGAGCCCGTCAATGTATCGGTGAAAAGCCAAAGCGGGCTGTTTGATCTTGCCAATACCAATCTCAATGAACTCCAGTACGAGCATCAGGGGCAGATCAAAATTAAGAATACTTCGGGAGCAGAAGTGGCAAGAGCGCGGTTCATTCAGGTAACACCCTACAAATAATAAAATGCAGGAAGATCAAAATAAAGACAAGCAAACGGTGGAACAGGCGTACGATCCGGCGCTCTTGGATAATATCAAGCGCATTCTTGAGATTCAGGTATCGCAAGGCAAGCCCCAGAGCTATGAGATTTATGTGGATGGGCTCCGCGTAGTACCCCGCACAACGGTCACGGAGATATTTGACAGCTATAAAACATTTTTAACCCAAGCCTCAAAGAAGATCACTGTCACCATTTACCGTGGAATTAAAACTCCGGCCTGTACCTCACACATTTTTGTAGTGGAAGCAGAAAAAGTCGCTGCCGTGCAAAGCACATCTGTGCAATTACCGGGTATGCTGAATGGAACCGAAGTACAGCAGTACGTGCGGGAGTTAATGGATAAGGAGCGGCTGGCAAACAAGGTGATCCAACTGGAGGAAAAGCTTTCTGAACGGGAGAATAAACTATCGGAAGCAGAAAAATACATCTCCGATCTTCAAAGGGGAATCGATCTTTTAAAGGACGAGAAGGACAGTAAGCAGAGCGTGATCTATGATCGCCTGTTTAAGATCGCGGAGAACCCTCCCGACTGGCTGAAGCTGCTTGTCTTAAACAACAGTTCTCCACAAAAGGCCACGCAACTCGGAGAAACCGAAAAGACAAAGGAGAAAGCGGAAGTTACCATTAAAAGAAAAGAACAGCCTGCCCTTTCCGAAGATGAAAAGGACTTTCTGAAACTGATGAACATCATGCAAGAGGGTTTGGAAGAAGATCAGTTTACCCTTCTAATGCTTGTCAACCGCAAGCTCACCGACGAACCCGGACTCATTACGGATGTGGCGGATTTAGTAGAAGTGAAACTACCCGGCTAACATTATTCCCAAACAAGATAAAATGAAAAAGTACGAATACGATATAACGATCCTGGCTTTATCAGAAAAGGAAGCCGATCAGAAGGCCGCCGCTCTGAAAGTAATGGGCGAAAAACTTTCGGCAAAGGAACTCATGAAACTCTCCGATGTGATCGCTAACGATCCCATCAAACTTCAAATTGCTAAAAAGGCATTGGGAGTATAAATGAAACCCAAGCCTTCACATACTGATTCTAAAGGCGTACCTGATGATTCCAAAAAGGGGTCAACGGGTATAAAAGAAATCGTTTTGATCTCTGCTCTTGGACTGGTCGTGGCCGGAGGAACGATCCTGCTTGTTTCAAAAGTGATAAAGACATCCGTTGCAAACAAGGAAGAGAAAAGATCACTTGATACGAATTCTGCTTCTTCCTATGCAAAGCAGATCAAACTCGCCTTTGAAAACGATGGATGGTGGGGAACGGATGAAGAAGCGCTCCGTGCCGTATTAAGACGAATCCCGACTAAGAGTTTCTTCAAAGAGATCGCTGCTTCCTACAAAAAGCTTTACGGCGATCCCATCACCAAGGACATGCAAGATGAACTTTCATCGGGGGAATATGAAGAAATGATGATGATCATTTCCTCTAAACCGGAAAAGCCAGGTGACAGCGTGGTGGTAAATCACCTGGCATGGGCCAAACGCTTACACGCGGCAGTGAACATTACCTACGGCATATTTCCCGGAACAGATGAAGATGCGATCAAAGCGGTGTTTCTGGAAATCCCTACCAAGGCTGACTTTTCAAAAGTGATGGCAGTTTATGAAAAGGAATACGCCGTATCGCTTCTGGCCGACATAAAAGAAGACCTCTCATCCGCTGATCTCAATGCAATGCTTCAGATAATCAGTAAAAAACCTTAAAAAGCCAATGGCACAAAAACAGGATACAACTCAACCGAAAAAACGAAATTTCAAAAAGGCCATTTTGATCGGTCTTGGCGTAGCCGCTACTGCCGTGGGAGGATTTTTCGGTTGGAAAGCACTCACCAAGAAGAAGGACGAGCCTTCTTTGGATCTGGAGGAAGAAACGCTTTCTCCACAGACTTCTTTTACCCCGACAAAGACCAGTTCGCAGAGTTCATCTTCCTTCACACCACCACCTCCTCCTGTGAAAAGAGACGATTTCCCTCTTAAAAAAGGGAGCAAGGGAGAAAGAGTAAAGACCTTTCAGTTGGCTCTTATCTCCAAACACGGCAAAACGATCCTTCCTAAATACGGAGCCGACGGGGATTTTGGTTCCGAGGTGCAGGCCGCCCTTATAAAACTCGGTCTTCCCACCACGGTGGATGAAAACACGTTCAATGTGCTTGTTCAAACACCCTCAGAGGACCCCGCTGTTCTGGCGAAGAAACTCTATGAAGCCGCCACCAGTAAAAACTTCGCTTCAGCGATTGATTCTCTGAAGAAAATAAAAACTACTTCAGAATATTCCAGCGTTTCAGAAAAATTCAAAGAGTACCGCATCTCCTCAGGCGTTCGCAAAACGCTAGTCACCGGGATGCTCGACACATTCAAGTCTGCTTCAGAGCAGGATGCCATTCGTCTGGAGTTCCTTCGCATGGGTCTCAAATACGACGGCACAAAATGGTCCATCCCGACACTATCCGGAAACGATCAGGGAAGATTTCTCATAACGGTCGAACCCACCGAGCTGATCGATCTCAAGCACAAGATCAAAGTGAAGGTGCCTGCAAAAACGGTCGTTGGTCATTTTATCCTCACAAAAAACAATTACACCCTCTTTAAAACCCTCGAAAAGAATAAAAAACTCATTGTTAAATCAAAAAGCGTCACATTTTATGAGACAAATTAAATTCATCGCGGTGCATTGCACCGACACACCCTCTAACACGACGGTGGAATCCATTCTTAATTTCTGGAAAACAGAACGCAAGTGGGATCGTCCGGGATATCATTATATCATCAAAGCGAATGGTGATGTAGTGAAACTGCTTGACGAAAAGCTTCCATCCTACGGAGTGAAAGGTTTTAACGAATCCGTCATCAGCATTGCCTACATCGGTGGAAGAACCAAGGAAGGGAAATCTGCCGATACGCGCACCCGCGCTCAGGAGGTGGCCCTGTTCGATAAGATCGTGGAGATCTCTAACAGATATCCAAAAGCGGAGATCAAAGGTCACGGGACATTCCCCAAAGCAGGAAAGACTTGTCCGAATTTCGATGTAAAGAAATGGCTGGCCGATTACACGCCTGACCTGGGTAACGCGGCTTAAAAATGCTCAGCAGGTTACGGGCAATAGCCCGCAGAGAAGGATTTCGCATTTTCTCGCGTCCCTATGAGCTGAACATCTGGGGAATTCGAAATGCAAATACTAGGTCCGGGACTTTTGATGATCACTTCCATATTTTCTACAAATCGGAAAAGGGCAAATGGGAGTATCACATTTGCCCCTCGACAACCGATCCGGGAACCTTCTGGCTTGAAAACCCGATGCAGCCTCAGGGAACGGCGATCCTCATGCAGGGTCAGTACGTGGATGCTTACCAGATCGGCCTTCACCGGGGACAGTACGCCGCACTTGTGCAGAGAAAGCCGGTAACAATCCTTCGGGATTATGACCGTAACGCATACCTGGACTTTCTAAACGGGAAAAGAGATACCGGATTTTTTGGAATCAACTTCCACCGGGCTCTTGTGCAGGGTAAAACAAAGTACGTGGACAAATTCTCAGCCGGATGTCAGGTTTTTGAAAATGCCGTTCACTTCTACCGCTTCATGCAGATGGCGGAGCGTCACCGATCCCTCTACGGTAACAGCTTTACTTATACGCTCATCGATGAACGGGCAGTCAAGCGAACATTTTTAAGAAGGCTGCTTTACGGAACGGTGGCAACCGGCGTGGCAGTTACAGGGCTTGCCTATCTCTTGATCCCCGATAATTCAATAAGTGAAACAAACAATAAAAAACCAAAGCAAAATGAAAACCAACTTCAAAGTCCAACACCAGCAGAATCAGTTTTTTGAAAACCTGCTTGAGATCGCAAGAGAGTCAACGCGTTAGCAGGTTCCCTCAACTGTCTGTATCAACCAAAGCCGGACTTTCAACGATATCAACGTACATGTCTGCGCGGTTTCTCCTCAAAAACCGGGCATCTTAAGAAGGTTCCTTGCAAAATTCTTCTAAAGTCATGAAAAAGTATCTGAAAAATATCATGCGCGATAAAACGGGAGCGTATTCACTGCGCGAAACGGTGGTTGCCATTTTTGTGACCGTTACGCTCATAGCATGGATCGGGGAACAGTTTTTTTCTCTCCACGTGCCGGAGTTCATGTTTTACGCCTTTGTCTCGCTAGTTGCCGCCGGATGTTTTGGATACTCCATCGAACGAAAACCTACCAACCCTTTTAAACCCGAAAACACCAATCATGAAAAACAAGAATAAACTTTTACGGTTCGCGCTCATACTGTATTCGGTCTTAAGTCTATTGAGTACCGTGTACCTGATCTTCCAGTCGCAGGAAAGTTCTCGTGATCCTGTCTATGAAAAGACCAAACAAGAACTGCGGGATATAAAGCAGTACCTCAAATCAAAGGATAGTCTTTATGATCGTTCCCTGGACTCACTTGAAAAAGTCAGCGACAGTCTTCAACAAGTCATCATCAAAAACGATCATAAACTGAATTCCTCGCGGGCGTATGCTTACGGCCTTTCCGTAAAAATTGAAACATATAGCGAAAAGTTTGAAAAGGATACCGCGCTGAAAAAGGACGCACCGGCTTTTGATTCGCTGATGGTATTAAGCAAATCCTATCTGATCGCTTCACTTGCCCGTGACAGCTTGTGCGATAGTGAGATCGCCTCCCTCAATTGCCTTCTTGAAGTAAAGGACGTTCAGCTCTTAACAAAAGACTCGCTTGTCATGGACTATAAATCCACCGTCAGCCGTCTTATGTTCTCTGTTTCTGAACTGAGCCAGGAGATTATTTCCGCCAGAAAAAAATATAAACGTTCGCGGTTGGCTTCCAGAATTCTTCTCTCCGCTGCCACCATTCTTGCCGGAGGATTTACCATTCGCAACATGATCCATGACTGAAAAGCTGTGCATCTTCCTTTTTACCCTCATTTTCTCTTTTGCGGGGTACATTTTCTCTAAGCAGGTGGGCATGGAGCCTTACGGCACTGTATTGGCTGTGGGTCTGGTCGGGGCTTTTTTGGGAGATCGAGTTTATCAAACTTTCTTTCAGAAAAACGACCAGGATCAAGATCCCCCGGCAACAGGAGGTCTCGTCGCCGTATGAAAACCCCGATCACATACTACGGAGGAAAGCAGGCTCTTTTGAAATACCTCTTTCCGCTTTTGCCGAAGCACCGCATTTATTGCGAGCCCTTCTTCGGGGGCGGTGCCTTGTTCTTTGCAAAGCCGCGTTCGGAAGTGGAGATCATTAACGACAGCAATTCCGAAGTGGTCAATTTTTTCAAAGTGGTGCAAACGAAGTTCCCTCAGCTTCAAAAACTCATCCGCAGTTCGCTTCATTCCCGCGAGTTGTACCGTCAGGCAATGGTCGTGTATAAAAATCCGGATATGTTCACCGACCTGCGCCGGGCATGGGCATTATGGGTGGGAACCAATCAGGGTTTTGCTTCGCTCATTGGTTCCTGGGGTTTTGGAAAACAGAACTCTAAGGAAAAAGCCCTTGCAAACAAACGCCAAGGCTTTACACGCGATTACGCTCGTCGGCTGGAGCATGTGCAGGTAGAACACAACGACGCGCTTAAAGTGATCCAAAGAGCCGATTCCGGGGAAACATTTTTTTATATCGATCCTCCTTATATCGGTTCCGATCAGGGACATTACAAAGGTTACACGGAGGATGATTTCAGAAGGCTTCTTGAAGTTCTTTCAAAAGTGAAAGGAAAAATTCTCTTGAGCAGTTATCCCTCTAAAGTGCTTAAGGAATTTGCCCAAAGGCACAAATGGGCGGTCAGGGGATTAAAAAAGGCCGTGGCCGTCACCAAGCTCACGGACAAAAAGAAGACTGAACTGATGGTGAGCAATTACGATCCTGAAAAAGTGCCTTTGCTTTTCCCAAAACTTCCCCCGGTCAAACAAATCGAACAACAACTTAAAAAATTAAAACTCGCCTCCTGATGAAGATCACCAAAAACAACTTTATGGACGTAATCCATAAGATCACTCTAGAAAACCTCCCCCCGGAGCTTTTGCAAGCGCATTTATACCTCATGAAGATGACCGATGAGGGAAAGGACTGGTCCGCCCTTGAAACCAACGCAGGATTAAAGCGGGTGGCGGATCTGGCCTTTCAAAAACTGGAAGAGTTCATGGCCATGCAGGGTAACCTTAACGGTGGACCGAAGGATTCTCCCGCCGTCCGTCAGGCAAAGAGCGATGCCATGATGTATGTTTTCATGGAACTGGATCAGCTTCAACGTATTTACGAACTTGAAAAGATGGCGGAACAGGAATACGGGCTTCTCCCGGAGATCAAAATCCGTAAAGCCGCTCTTGAAAAACAGATCAGGCTTCGAAAGAAGGATTTGAAAGGAAAGGGGATGTCCGGGAAGAAGTATGATGCAAACGTAGAAATACGTTTTATCAAATGGTTCCTGTTCTTTCATAAACGGATTACCAACCGTGGGGAACTGGCCAATTTCATCGCCGATCTGCAAGAAGCGATCACGGAAATGGAAATCCGCAAGACCTCGCCCTATGCCGCACAGATCACACGGATTCAAAAGGCCATTGTAGATCTGCATAACACAAAGCAGCAGAGCCACAAAATCAAGATCAATGCGGAGTTCAAGGAAGAGCTGGAAAAGATCATTCAGGATCGCGGGAGGCAACAAAAATCTGATGAAGAAGATGATATGATTAAGCCCGTTGATCTTTCCGGACACGCGGACCCCTCTTCCACGGAAGGAAAGATCATGTCGAGCATTGAGTTTTCAAAACAAGAATTCAAAACCCTTGGCTTCACAGGCAAATGGCTTGAACTGATCGGTGATCCCTCCACCGGCTTTACGGCGATGGTTTTTGGCAAACCCAAAATGGGAAAATCATTTCTCTGCATTGACTTCGCGGGCTATCTTACCAGAAACTTTGGCAAGGTCCTCTATGTTGCCAAAGAAGAGAAGCTCGATCTTACTTTACAGCAAAAGCTGAAGGAAAAAGATGTAGCGCATGAGAATTTATTTGTGAGCGATCACCTTCCTGAAGATCTGAGCGCGTATGATTTCATCTTCTTTGATTCAGTGAACCTGCTAGGGTTAAATCCTGCCGCGCTTCGCGCTTTACGCGAAAAGAATCCCGGTAAATCTTTCATCTACGTCTTCCAGACCACAAAGCTCGGAAACTTCCGGGGAGCGAATTCATTTCAACATGATGTGGATGTGGTGATCGAAATCCCGGAGAAGGGAAAGGCCGTTCAGTTTGGAAGGTTTAATCAGGGGGCTGAGATGGTATTTTTCGCATAAAGGGCATATTTCGCCGACGAGAACTTAAAAATTGGCGACATGATGACATTTATGAACGATGAATCATAAATAATCTTTGATTAGTTGTATCGCTGTACTTCGCACGGAAATGGAACCAATAGATTGATTTTTAAATAGAGGCGCGCATATTTGGTATAGCTAAAGGGCTGTCATACATTAGCTGCTCGCTTCAAAACAGCCATTATGAAACACCTCGTAACGATCCTTACAGCCTTATTTCTGAGTCTTTTTTGCATTACCAGTAATGCACAAATAATAATCGGCCCCTGTCCTGACCTTATTTGCAATGGAGGATTTGAAACACTGGCAAATTCAAATGATCCCCCATTGTGCAATCCCAATGCAATCAGCGAGGCTGATTACTCTATTGATAAGGCACAGTGTTGGAGTAAAACAAATGATGGAACACCTGACCTTTTCGTTGTCGGGACCTTATATACAGGATGTACTTCCTTTACGCCCGATCCGCATCTTGGAACCCATCATGCCGGATTTGCCACCGGTAGTATAAATTCGTCATTATATCGGGAATTCATCAAGCAACAAGTGAGTGGTTTTATTCCATTAAACACGTATAAAGTTGAGTTTTACTATAAGCGTAAAGACGGTAATGCTAATTGCAATGTTGGCGTTAAAGTATTCAATTCTGATCCCGGTACGGTTTTCCCAAGCAATGCCTTACCAAAGTTTGAAACACAACTATCTTTCGGATGGATAAGAGTTACAAGTTTTTTTCAGGCAAGCTCATCAGCACATTATCTGGCTATCGGTGGATTCACCTTAACTCCCTTATCTGCACTGAATTATTTTTATGTCGATGATGTTTCTGTTGTTGAAGTGCCCGATGTATCTGTAACCGGCTCCACAACTTTTTGTTCTGCTGACATTGCCTCCGTAACTTTTACGGCCCTGAATGGCTCGGGATTTACCTGGACATGCTCTCCATCGTTACCTGGTTTTCCGTCAACCACGAATTCTGTGACCATCAATAGCCCTGTTTCTCCGGGCAACTATATCGTTACGCTAAATGCAACAACTCCTTCAGGTTGCACTTCATCTATCGATTATCCTGTTACCGTACTCGCATCTCCTGCTGTTCCGGTAATTGCCCCAGCCGGACCTATTAACGTTTGTAACGGGCAGCCACCCACATTAACCGTATCAACTATTCCGTCCCTCGTGAGTTCAATTGTCTGGTACCAGAATAACACAGGCAATCCAATTCCATCTGCAAACGGCTCAACCACACTATTGGTTTCTTCTGCCGGAACATATTTTTGTTCGGTTCAATCCGCCAATGGCTGTATAAGATATTCAAACCAGGTGGTGGTTAATTTTGTTAACCCGCCATCACTTTTAACAGGCTCGGTGGACGAGCATTGCGAATTGAGTAATGATGGAGCAGGGATAGCTTTTCCCCAAGGAGGGACTGCGCCTTACACGTATTTGTGGAGTACTGGCGGCACCACGCAGAGTATCACGGGCCTTGATGCGGGGACTTATACGGTGACGGTGACGGATGCCAACGGATGTACTGCCAGTGCGGTAGTTAATATAGGCACACAGCTGGACCCTCCTGCGCCGGTAATCACGGCCTCGGTCAATAACCTCTGTTCAGGTCCGGTGGTGACCTACCAGATCAGCAATTTTGATCTTTCCCTGACGTATGTTCCTTCAGGCGTTCCCACTCCGGTAAACATTTCCAATCCTGTAACGGGACTTTATATCGTCACATGGCCCGCAGTATGCAGTGATGTGGTCTTCACCATCACGGGATATAATGGCAACCCGGTTTGTCCTATTCCACCAGCTTCTCTAACTGTCTACCAATGCTGCCCATGCCCCTTTACTCCCGGCGTTGACGAACAGGTGAGTGACAACCCAAGCGGCCCGTACCTTGCCAGCACCCTGCTGGCGAACTCTCCCAATGTTACCGGGAACGTTTATAATAATCCCTCCGGTATCCTGTACATCAATGGGGTTTTCCGGGTGGATGTCCCCTCGCTGGTGATCAACGCTTCGAGGCTTCGTTTCGGGGGAATGGCGCGCATAGTGGTCGACAACAACAGTACGCTTGTAATAACAAACAACTCATGGCTTGCTGCCGGGTGCAACGTGATGTGGGATGGTATTCACATTGATGATCCCACGGAAACGATCATCGTGAACAGTTCGCTCATTGAAGACGCCGAAACGGCTATTTTCTCCACCAACGGAGCGCCTTACTTTATCAGCAACAACTCCCAGTTCAACAAGAACTATAAAGGCATTGTGGTGAAGAATTTCACTACGGGCACGCATCCGGGCACGGTGGAAGGAACCAGTTTTACCTGCTACCAGCAGGCGGGTAATCCCGTTCCGGCTTTCGCTCTTCTTGCCCCGCACACAGGGCAGCGATCTTACATAGGCATAGAGATCGAAGACATTAAAGACATCCTCATAGGCAATCCCTCTCCACCGACACTACGGCGCAACCTGTTCGATCACATGGATGTGGGCATTGGTTCTTTGAGAAGCAGCGTTACCATAAAACACGCACTCTTCCAGAACATTACGCTACCTCCGCTGATGAGTACCCTGCAGGTAGTGGGTCGGGCCATCTGGGCCGTGGGAGAGTTGGGGGTGATGGTATCTCCCGTTCTTCGCGTAGGTGATGTGGGCAATGGCTTCCAGCGTTGTCAGTTCTTCAACTGCGGCGTAGGCGTATTTGCCGAAGACCACATTGATGTGTACATCAAAAACAACCGCTTCAATAACTTTTCTGCAACAGGCATCTTCATTACACACTTGAATGAGATCAACATCGTGGAGATCACCGACGATAACCGGCTCACCGGCATGCCGCGCGGGATCTGGTGTTATGATAACCCCATTACGCGCATCCTGATCGATAACAACACGGTGAATGTGGGAGCCAATCTTCCTCACCGGGGTTATGGCATCATCGTGCAGGACCTCTTCCCCCAGCAGCACGTCTTCAAGACCACCACTATCACCAACAATACCGTCACCTCCGTACGCAGGGGGATCTTCGTGGTGAGCCAGTTCGATAATACGCTCGTGCAGGGCAATCATGTTACCTGCATCAACACCCCGCTGGCCAACCCGGTAAATTATACGGAAGGCATTGAGTTAACCGATACAAAGCTGGCCATTGTGACGGACAACGAAGTGCAAAGCTCCACGGGCAGCGCCGACTGGTGGATGAACGGCATACGCCTGAACCTTGCCAGCAGCAACATTGTCACCTGCAATTACACGCACCGCATAGGAAGAGGGCTTTACTTTGACGGGGATCAGACACCCTTCACAGGTGTTGCCAAAAACGATATGCGAAACAATGAGACGGGACTTCTTCTCAACGGCAACAACGCCACCATCGGGGCGCAGGGTTTCCTGGGGCAGCCTTATGATAACCGCTGGCTGGGAGGGCCGAACTCCTTTTCATCCGCGCATACCAATGTGTGGACAGGGAACGGCGTATTATCGCCTTTCTTCGTGCGGCCCAACCCCCTTAACCTTCCCGCTTTTCCTTACTTCCCGGGGAATATGATCAACCTGTTTACTGCCTCCGCTATTACTTTCACCACCACCACGGGCAACCTGAACGCTTCCATCTGTCCCTTCACCACGGTTCCATTTAATATGATCGCACAGGGAGATGTTGCCCGTGATATTATTGCCGGGACAACAAACTATCCCCAGCCCGATGCAGCCGGAGCATGGCTGGCCCGTTACAACCTGTACAAGTATCTGCAAACAGATACTGTTTTCTTAAACTCCGATCCTTTATACCAGAACTTCAAAGATTCCTGCGACCGTTCCAACATCGGCATGCTGAATCGCATCACCAAGATCGCAACTGACAAAGGCTGTACTTATTCCGAGATCATCGGCGCCATAGATACCTGCTGCTGTCAGCTCATCACACCCGTACAAATCATCGAGGGACATTTTGTGACCATTAATCTCATGCTGCTTAACCATGCGCTCAACAACACACCGCTCGATAGCACGGAACTGGATACCCTGCGCGGCATTGCAAGACTCTGTCCGCTTACAGACGGCCCGGCGGTTATCATGGCAAGGAGCATCGTAGACCGTTACGATCTCACCCCAACGGATTATTCCAACCCCTGCGAACAGACCCCGCAGCAGAACAATAACCGCTTGGCAGCAAATCAACCGCAAACGCTCCTGTTCAACCTGTTCCCAAATCCCAGTAACGGGGAGATGGCCCTCATGTACTATCTGCCTGAGAGCAGCACCGGGGAGTTTATCATCCGTGACGTCACGGGCAAAAAGATCAGCGCATACACCCTCTCTCCGGGAGAAAACCAGCTCGATATTCATCAGTCAAATCTCGCTGCCGGAGTCTACTTGTACGAAGTCACTCAAAATGGGAAGATCATTAAAACAGACAAAATCGTGGTTGCGAAATGAGAAAGACATCAATTATATTATCCCTTCAATTACTCCCATTCATCGCAGGCGCCCAGACTAATCTGGTTCCTAATCCCAGCTTTGAGATTTATTCAAATTGTCCGGGAGGACCGAATGAAGTATTTCAGGCTACTCCATGGTATGATCCGACAGCCGCAACCTCTGATTACTTTAATCAGTGTGCTGCGGTATCGGTTGGTGTTCCTTCAAATTTTGCGGGCAATGAGAATGCCAGAACGGGAGTGGCGTACTGCGGTTTCTATTCATGGCGAATAATAACATCCAATTACCGGGAATACATCCAGGTGAAATTGAATGATACACTAGAATGGGGTAAGAAGTACCATGTTAGTTTTTACGTCAGCCATGCTGAAAACACAACATACGCAACAAACAGAATAGGAGCCTATTTTTCAACTCTTCCAGTAAGCAATACAGGGCCCGGGCTTGTGCTTTCATATACTCCGCAAATTGAGAGCGATTCGGTCAATCCGATAATAAGTAATATTGGGTGGAGACTGATAGAAGATACTTTGTATGCAAATGGCGGAGAGCTATACATTACTATCGGAAATTTTTATACTGACAGTCTTACAGATACACTATATGTTGGAGGGCCAGGCATAAACGCAGCCTACTATTACATTGACGATATTTCAGTAGTTGATATTGGTTGGGTTGGGATCAATGACCAGCTTATTAATGCTTACGGCGTAAATGTTTATCCAAATCCAGCAGAAGATCAAGTCACCCTAGATTTTAAAAGCGCACATCAACCGGTGGGTGATCTCAGAATAGCGTTTTATGACGCCATTGGAAGGAAGGTTTGTGAAAAGCACTTGAATAAATCTCTGAGATCGCAGGAAATTTCCGTTGCTGATTTGCAGGAAGGGCTTTATTTGTACCGGATTGCAGACGGCACCAACATAAACGCAACCGGCAAGCTGACAATATGCAGGTAAAAAAACTCATATTTCTTTTTGCCAGTCTCCTCGCTGCGCTTTCTTTCCGGGGACAAAGCAATCTTGTTCCTAATCCGAGTTTTGAAAGTGTAATTAATTGCCCGACCAATATTGGCCAGCTATATAACACTTCAGACTGGATAGACCCAACATCTTGTACCTCAGATTATTTTCATCAATGCGGAACTTCGGGTTCCGGAGTGCCCAACAACGCATTTGGATCGGAAATGGCTAGGACCGGCCAAGGCTATGCAGGGTTTTATACCTATAATAGCTCCACATCCGATTTAAGAGAATTTATACAAGTTAAATTAATCGACACACTGGAATCAGGGAAAAAATATCTTGTTTCATTTTGGGTTAGCTTGGCTGACAATCTTCATTACGCCACCCGGACTATTGGAGCATACTTCTCTAGCACTCCTGTAAGCGGACCGCCATGCACGCTTTTGCCATTCACACCCCAAATCCTGAATGATACTAATAATCCACTTACTTCAAAAACGGGCTGGAGGGAAGTAACAGATACTCTTTTCGCAACCGGAGGAGAATTATATATAACAATTGGCAACTTTAGTGATGACGCTAATTCTGACACGGTATTTGTTGGGGGCGCGGGCTGGGATGGATCACATTATTTTATTGACGATATTTCAGTAGTTGATATTGGTTGGGTTGGAACCAATGAACAGCTTATTAATGATTACGGTGTAAATGTTTATCCAAATCCGGCAGAAGGCCAAATCACCCTTGATTTTAAAAGCATACCTCAACCGGGAGGCGATCTCAGAATAGAGTTTTATGACGCCCTTGGGAGGAGGGTTGGTGAAAAGCAACTGGATAAATCCCTGAGATCGCAGGAAATTTCCGTTGCTGATTTGCAGGAAGGAATTTATTTATTCCGGATCATTTGTAATGATGCAATATGTTATACCAACAGATTGCTAATTTGTCGTTAAAATAATTTAAACTCAGTTCATGAAAAAATTCTTTCTCCATCTTTTATTCGTCCTTGGCCTTATCACCGGATCAGCCCAAAGCCCGTCATGTGAATTGGTATGCAATGGAGATTTTGAGCAGTGGGACAATGTCTCCGGCAATTGCCTTGGATGTGGAATAAATCCTGCTCCCGCTCCATTGATAAATCACTGTTGGATCGCGTCAATTACTCAGACCAGTACGATTACTCCTTACAGTTCCCCTGACTTTCTCAGTTTGTCTTGTACCCCTTCTACCAGTTGTCTTTTACAATATACAGCCGATCCTTATCCCGGAGGAACTAATCATATCGGGTTATTTGCCGGCACAGAGTCAACAGGACAGATCCAATTCCGGGAATACGTGCAGCAGAATATTTATCTTTTTCAAGGCTCTACCTACCAGGTCTCTTTTTATGCCAAGCGGGCGGGCGGAAATCAAAATGTTTCCCTTGGGTTTTACCATACTACTTCGCTGACTACACCCGTACCTTATACAATAGCAGCAACCTATTCTGTTAATTTCCCTGCCTCAGCAACCACTTACCAACTCGTTACCACCACGATCACCGCAGGTAGTACCGGGTTTCATACTTTTCTTTTCGGAACCTTTGAACCAACAGTTTTAAGTTTCGCCGCAACGCCAAATGAAGATTACTTCTTCATGGATAAGATATCCGTTGTTGAAATACCATCTTCTTCCGTTCCGCTGATCTCAGGACCCAATTCTCTTTGTTTGGGTCAGGGCACCACGCTTTCGGGCAGTCCGCTGATACCCGGTTTTACACAATGGTACCTCAATGGTACTTCTCCGGGTGATGCTATTGCCGGGGCCAACGGCTCATCGTATAACGTTCCTTCCAATCTTTCACCGGGAACCTATACCTATTATGTTGCTTATACCAGCCCGGATGGTAACTGCACCGTGTTTTCCCAAGCCTTCACGGTTACGGTTTATGCCAGTTACTCACTTTTAACAGGCTCGGTGGACGAGCATTGCGAATTGAGTAATGATGGAGCAGGGATAGCTTTTCCCCAAGGAGGGACTGCGCCTTACACGTATTTGTGGAGTACTG
>Ga0247727_10000589_pt1 | contig 89208 bp, 56 predicted proteins | sample WisWelCaveWW1625_FD_202498 | JGI IMG/M metagenome (GOLD analysis project Ga0247727, IMG submission 202498) | Biofilm microbial communities from Wishing Well Cave, Virginia, United States - WW16-25 | ecosystem: Environmental > Aquatic > Deep subsurface > Groundwater > Cave microbial mat | place... | reverse complement strand
TGATCGTTCGTTCCGGGGAGCAGGGCGACCCGATCGGCGACCCAGCGCCCCGTGGCGCATCCGCAGCAGCGAAGGCCGCGGAAGGCCGCCTTCAATCCCGAGCAGGGCCAAGATTGGCGGTCAGCGGTTGGCCGCCCGGCCGTCGACGGTCAAGAGGATGGTCACTTCTCCGTCGGCCCACCAGGCTGCGGGAGCGGGACGTGCACCTGATCCCCCTCGAACCTCCGCGGCTTCCCCGCCGATCCGCGCGCCGACCGCAGCCAGGGAACTGCGATGCGGGGTTGAAAACGGCGAAAAACAGCGCAGCAACGCCAACGGAGCAACGTCGCAAGGCACGCCAGTACCCTCACTCTCACGTTTGACTTGCCGGCCAAATACCGGTATAATCACTCGGGAGGGAGTTCTTACGTGAGCGTAACACAGGCGGCCCACCAAAGGCGGCTGGTCACCCGTAACGACGCCGACATGATTACGACCCAGATGACCATGTGCGACGCCGACTCGCAGTGACGAAGGCGATGGCTCACACGGACATTCTTCCTGCTACCGTCACCCGCACTCGTCATCGATCCGAGATCATCGGGCTCGCGGGTGCGATCCTGGTCGCTTGGATCCTGCTGACCCTGCCCGCGCCGCCCGGACTGCCCCCGGAAGGAAAACGGATGGCCGCGATCTTCCTGGCCGCCCTTATTCTCTGGGTGACGGAGGCGCTGCCCATCGCCGTTACCGCGCTGCTGGTCCTGATCCTGCAACCGGTGTTCGGTGTGGCCGACTTGCAGGCCGCCTTCACGAACTTCGTCAGTCCTGTGTTCTTTTTCGTGCTGGTGATGTTCTTCATCGCGCAATCGTTCGTTGCCGCCGGACTGGACCGGCGATTTGCGCTCTGGCTGCTCTCGCGCGCGGGGACGGACGCTCGTCGCGTCGTCCTGGCATTCATGGCCGGCGCCGGGCTGTTGTCGACCATCATATCCGATGTGCCCTGCTGCGCGATTTTCATGGCCATCGCCTTGGGGCTGTTCGAGAAGATGGGCTTGCAGCCGGGGCGCTCGCAGTTTGCCAAGGCCGTGATGATGGGCATCCCGATCGCATCGCTGATCGGCGGAGTCGGCACTCCGGCGGGAAGCTCGATCAACGTCCTGGGCATTTTTTTCATCGAACGATACGGAAAGCTGAGGGTGCCGTTCTTGCATTGGATGGCGATCGGAATTCCCATGGTGGTCGTGTTGGTGCCCCTGGCCGCCTGGATTCTGACCCGATTCTTCCGGCCGGAAATGAAGACCATCGGCAACTACAGCGAGATTCAGGGGGAGCGGGCGCGCCTCGGTCCCATGACCTCGAAGGAGTGGAAAGTCGTCGGCATCCTCGGCACGATGATTGTCCTGTGGATTTCCAGCACCTGGATCCGGCAGCTCGACGTCGTGCTGGTGGGCATCGCGGGAGCCGCGGCGATGTGTCTTCCCGGCATGAATCTGCTTACCTGGAAACAGATGGAACGCGCCACCGCCTGGGAGGGGCTGTTACTGATCGGTGGAGTCACGTCTCTAGGCGCCGCCACCGTGAAAACGGGTCTGGCGCAGTGGCTGGTTGACGTATCTATCGGCGGCATTCACGACTGGAACGTCGTCTGGATCATAGCCGTGATCTGCGCCTTTACTGTCGTCGTTCACCTGGTTCTGCCCATCGCGCCGGTGATCAACGCCGTGCTGATTCCGCCGATCACGCTGCTGGCTGCATCCACCGGGCACAGCCCCGCGTTGTTCGGCTTGCCCGTCGCTTTCACCGCCTCCTGCGCCTTCCTGTTGCCCCTGGATGCGGTGCCGCTGGTAACGTATGGCAAGGGCTATTACCGAATGCTCGATATGTTCCTGCCCGGCGCGATCATCAGTATTTGCTGGGTGGTGCTGCTGACGGCCCTGCTGGTGCTGCTGGGACCGGCTCTCGGAATCCTCTGAAGGCAATCCATGCGTATCACCGGGTTACACGTGCAGATCTTCGCGCCACGGCCAAACGCCTACCAGGAGACGCCGAGGGAAGGAGCGTCTCCGACGCGGCAGAATGGCATCGGCATTATCTTGACGGACGAAGGTATTGAAGGCGTCGTCTCGTCCACCTCGGAGCTACTGCGGTGGCTGGCGCGCCTGTGGCGGGACGCCGCCGCGGAGCTGGCGGGGCAGGATCCGTTCGACCGGGAGCGGATCGCACGGCTCCTGAGCCGGCGCTTCGGCTGGCCACAGCGCGTGCTCGGCGTGCTCGACTGCGCGCTTTGGGACATTGCCGGCAAAGCGCTGGGGCTGCCTGTCTACAAGCTGTTGGGCGCGGCCCGCGATCGGGTGCGCGCTTACGCTTCCACGGTGCACCACGCCACCGACGAGCGGTACCTCGAGACTGCGCTGGCCTCGGTGGAGCGCGGTTTCCAGGCCGTGAAGCTGCATCCGTACGGCGCCGTCGCCGACGACATCCGGCTGTGCGGGGCCGTGCGCCAGGCGGTCGGCGACGGAGTGACGCTCATGATGGACGCGCTGACCCATCCCAACCCGGTCCCGTCCTACGACCGCGCCGACGCGCTGCGCGCCGGCCGGGCGCTGGAGGAACTGAACTTCTGGTGGTTTGAAGACCCTCTGCCCAAGACCGATCTCGACGGCCTGGCCGAGCTGGCCCGCTCGTGCCAGGCGGTTCAGGTGCGAATGAGCGATCGCGTGGAACACATCAGCGAGTACGTCGATATGCTTCGCCGGGGCTGCCTGGACATCATGGCCGGTCCTCCTTCGTTCGGCATTACGGAGCTGATGAAGCTGGCGCGCCTGGCGGAAGCCCACGGCCTGCGCATGGAGCCTCACTCCTTCGGACCCATCGGCGGCGGGGCCGCCGTAGTCCATGTGTTGCTGGCGATCCATAACGCCGACTACTACGAGGTGGCGGTCCCGGAGGGCTGTCTGGACACGGCGATTTATCCGGGCGTCTACCTCGACCCGGTACGAGTCGGCCCGGACGGGTACCTGTCGGCACCGACCAAGCCCGGCCTGGGCTTCGAGATCGATCGGCATGAGGCGGACAGGGTGACGGTCGAGAGGCTGTAGCGGCTCACAGGAGAAACGTTGCCGAATCGAAAGTCGACCGATTCAATCCGGACCGATGCCCTTGTTGGTTCAGGCCGCCACTCCTGGTACGTGGTAGTAGTGCTCACAGTGATTTCCGTGTTTTCCTACATGGACCGCCAGGTCCTGTACCTGTTGGTGGAACCGATCAAGCAGGACCTGGGGATCAGCGACACCCGGATGGGAATCCTCATGGGGCTGACGTTCGCCCTCTTCTACAGCTTCTTCGGGATTCCGCTGGGCCGCTTGGCCGACACACGGAGCCGTCGTACGGTGATCGCCTGCGGCTGCGCGGCGTGGAGCTTCATGACTGCCGGCTCCAGTGTGGCGAAGACTTACTGGCACTTATTGCTGCTGCGCATGGGGGTGGGGGTGGGGGAGGCGACGCTTGCCCCGTCGGCCTACTCGATGATCGCCGACTATTTCCCCAAGCAGCGCGTGGCCACGGCCTTGAGCATCTTTTCGATGGGCATCTACATCGGCTCCGGGCTGGCGCTGATTCTGGGGGGAACGGCCCTGGCGTTTATTTCTTCCGAGGGCGGGATGGAGACTCTGCCCCTCATCGGGGCCATGCGGCCATGGCGCCAGGTCTTCGTTATCGTGGGTCTGCCGGGAGTCGCGTTGGCACTGCTGATGCTCACGGTTCGAGAGCCGGCCCGCCGCGGCGCCGGTGCGGCCGCGCCTGGAGGTGACAGCGGGAAAACCGTACGCCTGCGGGCCGGGCAGGTGGCAGCCTACATTCTGAGGAACTGGCAGACCTTCCTCTGCCATAACGTTGGTTTCGGGCTGATCGGCCTGGCCAACCACGGCGCCATGGCCTGGATCCCGTCTTTGCTGTATCGCACCCACGGTCTGACGGTCAGCGAAGCGGGCCTCGGCTGGGGAACCGTCAAGGCGGTGGCCGGCACGCTCGGGATTCTCTCGGGCGGACTTCTGGCCGACTGGCTGGCGCGCCGGGGCTACGCGGATTCCAAGATGCGGCTGGGGCTGATGGCCGCGCTTCTGGCCAACCTCGGCTGCCTGGTGTTCCCTCTGGGTCCGACCGGTTTCTGGACGGTGGTCCTGCTTTTCCCTCTGGTGTTCTTCAGTTCCATGCCGTGGGGCGCGGCGGCGGCCGCCATCCAGGAAATGATGCCCAACCCCATGCGCGGCCAGGCCTCAGCGGTTTACGTGTTTGCGACCGGCCTGATCGGTCAGGGGCTAGGCCCCACCGCCGTGGCTCTGGTTACCGATCACCTGTTCCACGACGAAGGGATGATCCGGTACTCCTTGCTCCTGGTCTGCGCGACGTCGTACCTGGGGGCGGCTACGCTGCTCTGGCTCGGTCTTAGACCCTTCCGGCGGAGCCTGGACCGGCTACAGCAGTGGAGCGCAAGCAACGTCTGAACGGACATTGGTCCCGCAAGGCCGCGTGGAACGCAACGGCGTCCCCCAGTCGGTAGACCCTGCAAATTTGCCTGGTCTCCCACTGGGCGTAAATAGCGGCTGGGGGTGGCGGCTTCAACCCCTTGGAAATCAGGGTCTTGCTGGAGGCTTCAGGAACTCCGCGGGCGCGAGCGCCCGGCGGGTGAACCGCGCCAGGCTGACCGCCCCCTTGAAATAGAACACCTTGTTGATCCGTGCCCCGACCGAGGTGTGACCGGGTCCGTGCGGGGCCAGATGCAGCTGGCCCGTGCCCTCCTGAATGCCGTCCACGTAATTCCGGAATTCCTTCCCGTCGTAGACGCTCGCGACGTGGTGCCAGACACCCAGGGGATGCAGCGCCTGACGGTTCATCAAGGCCTTGCTCTCCGCGCCCGACTGGTTGTAGCTGTCGAGGAACCACTGATCCCCGACCACGCGGATTTCAAACAGCATCCGGTTTTCGGTGTCGGCGCCGGTTGTGGGATCCCGCTCGATCAGATGAAACCAGCGCTGCTCCCTCTGGCCGCCGTCGGGCCGGAAGATGGCTTCCCATGTGAACGCAGCCGCGCCGGCCAGCGGGTGGTGGTCGATGAACAGCGCGTCATCGACGCCGTCGAACTCGACCGCCTTGCCCGCCAGCGAATCGATGAGCTTCGGCTGGCCGAGAACCGTGGTCTTGTGCCCGCCAATGCTGTCGAGGCGATCGAAGGTCCACACGACCGATTCGGGCGGCGGCCGCAGCGAGCTCATGTACGCGACCAAGTTCTCCAGCTCGGTTTTGGGCAGCGCGGCGTAGGCCGGCATCACCGACTCTCGGGGCAGCCGCATCTGCTTGAGCTCGCCCTTCAGGAAAGACCGCAGGTCGCCGCCCAGGTCGCGCAGGTGGATCGAGTACTCGTCCTCGTTGAGATGAATCCCGCTGATGCTGTTCCCCGCCGAGGTGATCACCGCCACCGGGCGATAGTCGAGCGAAATGTCCGCGCTCGGGTTCACGACGGATTCGCGCAGGTGCCGCGCCGCGCGCCTGGTCCCGATGTCGGCCAGGTCCGGCCCCAGGAAGCCGCCCTGCCCGTCGACGCTGTGGCACTGGGCGCAGCCGTATTTCCTATAGACGATGGCGCCGGCCGCGGGGTCGCCGGTCACGGGATCATCGGGCGCTCCCTGGCGGCCCAATTCTTTCACGTGAGCCGTCATGCGCCAGATCTCCATCTCGGGGAGATTGAATGCCCCCGGCATTTCCGTGCCGGGGATTCCGTTGCGGAGCACCAGGAACAGATCGCGGTCCGAGCCGCCGTGGCGAAACTGGCCAGTGTTGAGAACAGGGCCGTGCCCGCCCTCGCCGCCCTGGCCATGACAATGGCCGCATCGGCCCAGATATAGTTTGCGCCCGGCTTCCAGATCCGCCGCCGAGGAATACGGGTTTGTCTCCGGGAGGTTCGTCGGGGAGGGCCGGACCGGCCTTTGCGCAGGCAGCGGAAACAGACACATCATCCAGCAGCAGGCCCCCAGGAATGTTCTGCGCATATCCTTCAGTCGACCCCGAAAGCGATCAGCACGTCCCCAATCGGAATGGTAATCAGCTGCCTTCCCCGGCTGAGAAACGTAATCGGGCTGGCGTGCACCCGGTCGCCGCCGTTGAAATGCCACAACTCCTTGCCCGTGCGCGCATCCAGGGCGTAGAAGATCCCGCTGGGCGTGGCCGAGAAGACCAAGTTCCCGGCGGTGGACAGCACGCCGGCCCATGGCGGCGACAGGATGCGGTGCTCCCACTGGATTTCTCCGGTCTCCGGCGTCATGGCGATCAGCTTGCCCCAGCTCTCTTCAGGATGGAACCGCGCTCCCCCGCCGCCTCCGCCGAAGTAGCTCTCACCAGGCCGGAATTCGGGGGTGTCGGTCTTGAAATATCTGCGGCGCTCCTCGCGCGCGTTGAAATACAGCAGCCTGGTGTTGGGATTGTAGCTGGGCGACATCCAATTGTTCCCGCCGAGGACGCCGGGCCAAATCGAATCATTGCCTTCCGACGTCGGCTCCTGGCCCGGATTCAGCACCGGGCGGCCTTTCTTGTCAATCTCCTTCGCCCACGTCTGCTTCACGAATGGTTTGGCCAGCAGGAATTCGCCGGTCTGGCGGTCCAGCACGTAATAGAAGCCGTTGCGACTGGGCACAACGACCAGCCTGCGGCGGCGTCCGCCCAGCGTCGAATCCAGCAGCACCGGCACCTGCGTGGCGTCCCAGTCGCGCGTGTCGTGCGGGGTGAACTGAAAATGCCACTTCAGCTTGCCGGTGTCCGGATCGAGCGCCAGCAGCGAGCAGGAATACAGGTTGTCTCCGGGGCGAACGTCGCCGTTGAAATCGGGGCCCGGATTGCCCGTGCCCCAATAGAGCAGGTTCAACTCCGGATCGTAGGAGCCCGTGGTCCACGTGGAGGCCCCGCCGTGCCGCCAGGAGTCGCCCCCCCAGGTCTCCGAGCCAGGCTCGCCCGGGGCCGGCACGGTCCAGAACCGCCAGGTGCGCTCGCCGGTCTTTGCGTCGTAAGCGTCGAGGAACCCTCGAATCCCTCCCTCCGCGCCGGCGATGCCCGCGATCACCTTGTCCTTGAGCGCCAGCGGCGCGGCCGTGGCCGTGTAGTTGAGTCCGGGGTCGGCGATGTCCCTCTTCCAGAGCATGCGGCCGGAGCGGGCGTCGATGGCGATCAGCTTGGCGTCGAGGGTGGTGACATAGAGCGTCGTGCCCAGGATGGCGAGCCCCCGGTTGACCTCGCCGCAGCAGGTGTAGACCCGCGCGGACAGCCGGTACGCGAACGTCCACAGCTCGCGTCCGGTTTCCGCGTCGAGCGCGATGACGTCGTTCGGCGGACGCGTGACGTACATGACGCCGTCCACCACGATGGGCGTGGCCTCGACCTTGGGCCGGTGCATCTGATAAATCCATCTGGCGCGCAGCCGGTGGACGTTGTCGGCGGTGATCTGGTTCAGGCTGCTGTAGTGATGGCTGCGATAATCGCCGCCGTAGGTCAGCCAGTTGCCCGGCTCGGCTGTGGCCTGGAGCAGCCGGTCGTAGGTGACCGGCAGGCCCTGGCCGAGGGCGGTTCCGGCGAGGGAGAGCGCGGCCAGGACGGGCAAAAGAACGAGTCTGCGATGATGCCGCTTCCTCACGGTCTTAGCTGAAACGGTTCGGCCACTGCCGGTGCTCACTGATGCATCCTGGCCGGGACGGGTCGGGGACCGTACACCGGCGCCGGCCTGCCGACCTCGTAAGCCCCGAGGTCGGGCGCCTTTCCCGTGTAATCATCGTTCACGTTCGGTAGGCGCAGGCCGGCGTCCACGGCCTTGCTCCCGGGCTTGAGCCGGAAGTTCAGGTCGAGCGCGTCATAGACCGCATGAGGCTTGTCTGGGTCCGGCCGGCGCAGGTTTTCGAAGATGTCGTAATCGACTTCCAGACCGTGCCTCTCCTGTCCGGTGGCCGCCCGCAAATCGGCCAGCGAACCGAAGGGCTGTAAGTCCGACCGCTCGGCCCGCTCCAGTTGGTAATCCCGCAGCTTTCCGGCCGGCGGCGCCTTCCACAGGTACTGGTCCTTGGCGTTGGGGGCAGGGCGGTAGCCGTTGTAATCGAAGGTGGAGTAGGAGGTGGCGTTGGGAAAGCGGAAGATCTCGTACCCGGGCACGTCGGCGCCGAGGAACAGGTTATTGCGAAGGTGCGCGTTGGAGAAGACTTCGGCGTTGCGGTTCTCGGCGATGATGGTGTTGTGGTACACCACCAGCCCGGCCGGCCGGTTCTTGAACTTGAGGGCCTGACCCCAGGGCAAGTGATAGAGCACGTTGCGGATGAAGTAGGCCGGGCCGCCGTAAATGGGCTGCGCACTGAGCCCGCATTGCGCCGCGTTCACGCCGCGGTTTCGCAGCACGCGGATGTTGTGCACGCCGCCGTCGGCCTCGATGAAATCGTCGGCCATCAGATGAATGTCGTTGTTGTAGAAATCGATGGCCACTGCCCGGCGGTCCTCCTCTTTGTCGGGCGAGCCATGGGTGCAAACGGTCACGCCGTCGTGGAAATAGGCGATATAGTTGTGGCAGACGACGTGACCCGCGCCGTACACCTTGACCGCATAGTAGCTCTTGAGCGTGTTGGCGCCGTAGATGCCCGGGTTGGCCCAGCCGAGCAGGCGATGGCGGTCATCTCGCCCGAGCATGACGTTGTCGGCGATGTAGAAGTCCTGCGAGCCGGCGTACTGGCCGGTGACGCCGATGCCGATATCTTCCATGCGGCAACGGCGGACGGTGAGCCCCCTGGCGCCCGCGACGTCCTTCAGGCCGGCGAAGAACGCGATGTCGGTATTGCGAATCGTGAGACCTTCAAAGATGTGGTAATCCGCGGCCATTACATCGAACAGCCGGTGAGCGCCGGCTCCGTCGAAAATGACCTCGCCGTCCCCGGCCGCGCGGATGACGATGGGCCGCTCCGGCGTGCCCTTGGCCGTCAGAACGTAGGTGCCGTCAAACGGCACGCCCAGGGGGTCCCGGTAGCTGAGCCGGTCGGCCTTGTACAGCCCGGCGTGAACCAGAAGGACGTCGCCGGGGCCGACCTTCCGCTCGCTGACTACCGACCAGTCGCCCCCGCCCGAGCCGTAGTAGGCGGCCTTGAGCCCGGTGAAAGCCGGTTCCTGTTTGGCGCCCTGCCACGTCAGAGGGTACACGTGCAGCACGCGGCCGCCGGGCGCGGCTTTGGGTTCGCCGCGGGTCCGCACTTTCACCGTGCGCAGCGGCTCTCCCCGGACCCCGTCAGGGTCGCGCAACTGCAAGCGGGCTTCGTACTCGGTGTCCGGCTCCAGATCAAGGATGCTGCCGGCGAACATTTCGGGCACGGTGTAATCGACGAAGCGGGCCAGCGTGTAGACCCTCTCGCCGCCCAGGCGCAGCAGCGGCATCGCCTGCTTCCAGCCGCTTTCACCGCTCTTGCGGTAGCTCACCTCGACCGCGGCGTCGCGGTTGTCGTCCCCGGAGATCTGCCACTCGAAACCGAGGCAAATCAGGGTGGGCCGCTCGACGACGAACTTGCCGGGAGTCACGGCGTCGGCGGCGCAGAGGGGGAGAACAGACACCACACAACTGGCAAAGATCAACCTCACTTCCGTCTCCTTTCGGGCTCGTGTTGACCGCTGACCTGGAGACCTTGGAAACGGGCGCTGCTTTGGTGCGCGAAAAGGCCTGCATCCAGCGCCCCGTCCGCGCCGGGCAGCTCCACTTCGCCGACCTTGGTCCAGTTCGCTCCGTCGGCGCCGTAGTATCCGATGAATCTGGCGCCTCGTCTTTCCAGCTTCAGCCAGTGCGGCCAGAGGGTGTATCCGTCCAGCTCGGTTCGCTTGTCGATGCGGCCGTCTCCGTCGGAGTCCCACTCGAGAGAGTGCCCGTTAGCCGGCGAGGCGCCCAAGATCAAGTATCCAGTGGACTGACCGGGCTTCGAGATGTCGTTCCGCACGATGATTCCCGCCCGGCCGAGCCAATGCGTGCGCAGGTCCGGATTCTCGAGCCTGGTGAGGACGGCCCCGTTCCGCGGCAGCGCATCCTGAAGGTAAATCGCTCCGTACTGGTCGGCGCGGTCCAGAACCGCGTAACCTCCCCGCGACCGGATATAGAAAAACCCGCCGTCAAGCTGCTGAAGCTGCGCGTCGCTGTTTTGAAACGCCCGATACGGCGCGGCGACCGGGCGCCCTTCCGTCTTCGGGAGAACGGCGAACTCCTTTGCCAGCGGGCCGGCCTGCGCGATGCGGGCGCCTGGTTCCTTCGGCCTCAAGTTGACAAACCGCACGCGCGCCGTCTCGCCCGCTCTCAACCATACGCGCCGCGACAGAAGCTCCTCACCGAGCCGCAACGGAACTTCGGCCAGCCCGTCGGGGCCGGCGTTCTCCACAGTCACCGTCACGGGGAAAGGCTCGCCAGCGATGGTCTGCCCCGCCTCCAACTCCAGCCCCTTAATCCGCACCTTGGCCGCGGCTGGCTCCTTCCCGTCCATCAGCATCCGCTTGACCCCCGCCAGCAGGAACGGCGAGGCGCCTGTCGGCTCCCGCTGGGCGAGGAACCGATCCACTTCCAGGGTCCCGATGTTCTCGGCCATCAGGGCCGGCCGGAGATCTCTCTCCCGGTAGCCGACCCGGACGTCATGCAATTCGAGGTGCTCGACGTTCCGCGTGTAGATTCCGTAGGATTCGAGGACCGAGAACGGGCTGAACCCTTGAGCGTGAGATGAAGTTTCGTCGGCGCCGCCGGCGAACGTCATCCGCACATTGTTCAGCACGATCGACTTGGCCGGGTGGTCGGGCGGGGCGAAAACGTAGAACGGGGTTCGGCCCACCTCAGTCGCGGTCAGGTTGTTCACGATGATCCTGCCCACGCCGAGGCTGTTCCGGCGGTTGGGGAGGTCCGCGCTGTAGTCGATCCAAACCGGCGACCGAACACGCGACATGGTCACGTTGGAAAGAATCATGTTGTCCACCGGCCCTGCGGCGACGACTTTGTTGGGATACCACTGCGCGGGCGGGCCTTGATTCGGGAGGACTTGAAAGCCGGATTCCAGATTGCGGCGCTGCGAAGTCCGGTGCTCGAATTCGCCGGGGCCATAGATCAGGCAGTTGTTGATCAGCACGTTGCGCCCGCCGGCCCGGAACCCGTTGCAGGAGGTGTTCAGAACGCAATTGCTGACCGTCACGTTCTCCCAGTGGGAGCCGGCCACGCAGTCGTCCCCGGTGAACAGCCGGCAGTTCGAGATGGTCACGTTCTTAACGTCATACATCTGGATCCCATCCCAGCCGCCCTTTGCCGTCATGCCGTCCACATTGACCCGCTCACAGTGCCGCAGGACCAGCGCGCAGTTGGCGGAGTCTTTGAACGTCACATCCCGCACCGTGATGTCCTTGCCCTCGATGATCTGAACGGTGTGGGGGCCGCGCATACCCTCCATGCCTTTCGGATTGAATGTGCGGTTGCCGTCGATGGTCCCGTAACCCTCGATGGCCACGTTGTGAACGCCCTTGCCCAGGATCAGCGGCGGGACCGGATTCAGCCCCTCGAAAGGTCCGGGGTAGTCGGCGAGACGTTTGCTGCCCAGGATCGTTGCGCCGGCATCCAACGACAGCGTCACCTTGGATTTCAGGTGAACGGTTCCCGTCAGGTAGGCGCCGGCAGGGAAATATACGGTCCCGCCGCCTGCGGATGCGCAAGCCTCTATGGCCCTGTTGATGGCGGCCGTGTCGAGGGTGGAAGCGTCACCGGCAGCGCCGAAGCGCTTCACGTCAAACGTGGCCGCTGGGCGCCCGGACGCTGCAAACCCGACGACGAGCAACCCAGCAACCAGCCAGTTCATATCCCCCTGCGCAGCGCTCTAGCGGGCATCAAAAGTACAGCCTTAAGCCCAACTGCACGTCCCGCGGGGAGGACGCCGTCGTATTGATGACCCCGAACGGCGCCGCGGTCAGGACGGTTCCCGGCGTTCCGAAGGTGGGCGTGTTGGTGAAGTTGTAGAACTCGCCCCGGAATTGCAGGCGCACGCGCTCGGTGACGGCGATGTTCTTCATCAGCGAAAAGTCCCAGTTGAACAGCCCGTCGGTGCGAGTGCTGGGCAGGTTGCGCGGCCCGTTCCCGAACGTGAACGGCGGAATGACCTCGAAGGCCATGGTGTTGAACCAGCGGTCGATGGTCGGGGCGCTCAAGTTGGGATCCCCAACCACGTTGGGCCGGTCGCCGGCCAAGGCCGGCGCCGGCGCGGTGATGGAGATGGGGTTGCCGCTCTGAAGCGTCACGATGGAATGGAGCTGCCAGCCGCCCGCCAGCGTACGGTAAACCCTGTGACCCGACCGACCGACGGGCAGGTCCCAGCTCGCGCTTATCACGAAGCGCTGCGGCAGGTCATTGGTGGAAATGGCGCGCTCGGCGCGCAGATTGTCCCAGTTTTGAACGATGTTGCTGCCGCCTCCGCTGAACGAGGTGGGAACGGAAGTAGGTCCGAGGTTGGTTCCGTTGCCCAGGTTGTCGTCGATCATCTTGGAATTCGTGTAGGCGAGCACCACCGCCAGGCCGCGGGACAGCCGTTTCTCCAGCCGCACGGTGAGGCCGTGGTAGATGGAATTGGCCCACGCGTCCAGGCCTGCCACCCCAGTGAACTGCGGATGCCGCCTCAGCAGCGTTGCGCGTGTGACCATCCGCTGGCTCAACGGGCCTACCGTGATCAACCCTGCCAGAGGATTGGGAACGAGTTGCTGAAGCTGCGTACCCAACGACAAGAATTCGGACGGCAGATAGGCCAACGTGCGGTTGGCAGGCAGCCGGATGCCGTGATTGCCGATGTAGCCGAGCTCGACCAGCCACCCGCCCGGCAGGTCGCGCTGGATGTTGGCGTTCCACTGCTCGCTGTAACCGAGCCGCATGCTGCGGACGTTTCCCGTTAGGCTCGTCCCCAGCGCCGTCAAGGGCCCCAGCTTGCTGCCCGGGGGTAGCTGAATCCCCTCCGGGAACGGATCGGTCAGCGTATTGTACGGCGTGAACCCGCCGTCCACCGACGTCACCATGGTCGTGAGCAGTTCGAATCCGGTCCGGCCCAACTGAACGAAATGGCCGGTCCCCGGCAGGTAGAAGAGTCCGAAGCCGCCGCGGAAGACGGTCTTGGGCGCAAATCTCCAGGCGAAACCGACTCGGGGCCCGAAATCCGTAAAGGCGTTGTCCCGCATGCCGCGGGACAGGCCGGCGGTCCCTGGAAACACCAGACCGCCTCGCAGAGTCAGCCCGTCCACGCGGGTCTCGACGCTCGGATCGAAGTTGCTGATGGCGTTGTAGCGGTCGGTGACGGCGCCTTCGAACTCCCAGCGCAAACCGAGATTGAGGGTCAGCTTCGGCGAAACCTTCCAGTCATCCTGAATGAAAGCCCCGAAATTCGTCGCCTGGAACGTGAGCGGGTACCAGCGCCGCGCCTGCCCGCTGGTCGGGGCGCCCAACAGGAAGGTGGCGAATCCGTATCCGGCGGTTGCGCTGGCCACGTTGGGGTCGGGGCCGCGCGTAAACGTGGAGGCGAAGTCGAAACTCAGCGACGGCTGGAATTGGCTGTTGTTGTAACGGTAGAGCCGCTGCTCGGCGCCGAACTTGATGACGTGGCCCCCACGTACATTGGTGACGGCCCCGGCGGCCGTCCAGGCGTCGGAGGAAAGCCGGATCAAGTTGGACTGCACCGAGCCAATTTCAGAGACCCCGGCCGGACTGAACTGCGGGAACAGCGGGTACTGCATCTGGTTTTTCAGGGAGGCCGGCAGTCCCAGTTGGGCCGGGTCGAAACCGAAGCTGCGGGGATTCCGGAGGAGCCCGTAGCGATTCCACCCGGCGCGGGCCTCCAGCAGCAGGTCGGGGCGCAGGGCGTCGGTGTAATTGAAGACCGCCGAGCGGCGGGGGTAAGCCCCTTCGGCGGTTTGGGGATCGGCGATGTTGGCGAACAGGTTGGAGTGCTCGAGCGACGTCATGTCATGAGTAAAGCGCCCGGAGAGCCGCCTGGAGGGCGTGAAGTGGTGGTCGGTCTTTATGCCGAGCGCGTTCTTGTTCATCGGGGTGGGGCTCTGGCCGAGGAAGTTGTTGGCTTCCGTGAAGGGCAAACCGGGCAGATTGGGTTCGGGATAAAACCCGGTGACGGTCCGCGCCACCGCATGGATGCGGTCCGGCGGAATCACGTTGCCCGGGAAGGGATCGCGGATCCGCGCGCCCGGGCGGCTGGGGTCCAGGCCGGTGGTGAGGGGATTGTAAATCCGAATCAGTTCCCCTTGGGCGTTGCGCGTCTCGGAAAAATCGCCTCGGCGTTGCAGCAGGGTGGGCAACGTCCGGAAGTCCCGGGCTTCCGTGCGCCGCTTCGCCTGCTCCCAGTTGAAGAAGAAGAAGGTCTTGTCGCGGGCGAGCGGGCCGCCCAGCGTGGCACCGTACTGGTTGAACTTTAAGGGGGTCCGAGTATCCCGCCCGACGCGGTTTGAGAACCAGGCATTGGCGCCCAGCGCGCGGTTCCGCAGGAATTCGTAGGCCGAGCCGTGAAACTCGTTGGTGCCGGACTTGCTGATCACGTTGACCACGCCGCCCCCGGTGCGCCCGTATTCGGCGCTGGCGTTGCGGGTAATGATGCGGAACTCCTCGATCGAGTCCACCGACAGGAAGATGGTGAACGTGCCGGAGTTGACCGTGTCGGCGGCGGCGCCGTCGATCATGTAGTTATTCGACGATGGCGCGCCTCCGCTGATGGACGCGCTGGAAGCGCCGAAGCTGTCCACCGGAAACTGACTGTACCCGCCCACGGGCCGCACACCGGGCACCAGGTCCACTAGTTTGAAGAAGTTGCGGCCCTGCATTGGCATGTCCAGGATCTTCTGGTTCGGGATGACGGAGCTGACCGTCGTGGTCGCGGTCTCGATCAGCGAAGCGCTTCCGACGACGTTGACGCTCTCGGTCACCTGGCCGACCTCCAGCGCGAAGTCCAGCCGCAGGACCTGACCCTCGTCCAGCAAGAGCCCTGACCGCTCGATGGTTTTGAACCCCGGATTCCGCACCAGCACCCGGTAGTTGCCGCGCGGCAGCAGCGGCGCCGTGTAATAACCGAGCTCGTTCGCGCTGGTAGTTCGGGTAACTCCGGTGTCGGTGTTCGTCACCAGGACCTCCGCCGAGGGCACCACGGCGTTGGAGGAATCCGTTACCCTACCGGTGATCTGGGACGTCTGGGCAAAGGAAACGACGGCAAAGGAAAACCAGATTAGTCCCGACAGGATGGCTGAACAGACGCGTTCCAGTCTCATTCTTCACCTCAAATGACGGGTTTGAGAGCGAACTGCATCACGCGCGGCAGGTTCGCCGGAGAAATGACCACCCCGAACAGTGGGTTCCCCTGGGCGGTGTTGGGAGGCACAAACTGCGGCGAGTTGGTCCAGGATGGCGCGGCGGAGGCGCTCCCATCTCATCCTTTACCCCCCTGGTGGGACACTACGTATACGTATCCCTCCGCCAGGAGTATACGCTCATGTGCCGGCCAAGTCAAGTTTCGATCGAGAACATCGCAGCGCTGGCCCGTCCAGACGCCACCGTCTTCGCATAGATGTTGAGGATCCCCTCTGGCTTCTTGCCGAGGTCGCGGAGCTCTTCGCGCCCGTGCTTCACAGCCGGGTCACGAAAGATCAGGTCACTCACCTGGGCGGTTGTCAGATCAACCTTTTATTATTTCGGCGACAGGCATGTGACATCGCGCCGCCACCGGGGGCGTTCCTGCGCGTCCAGCAGTGAGGCTCAATCCTCGCGCTTCAAGCGATAGATGCGAATCGCGTTCTCCTGGCCGACTTTGCGGGCCACCTCCGGCGGCAGCCCTCCGAGCAGGGCTCCCGTCCGTTTCAGCCCCTCCTCAAAACCGGGCCGGGCCATGAACGTGTCCGAGCCCAGCACAAAGCGCTCGGGAAAGGAACGAATCAAGTCCAGCCACTCAGCACGCAGGATTCCTTTTTCATTCAGAAGCTGATTTTCCGGAAAGAGGGGCGGTCGGACCGGCGCCCGCAGTTGCAGGTAGAGATTGGCGTGCGCTCGGAGCAGCCGCCGCAGCAATGTGGTCGTCAGATCCCCTGTATTGTCCCAGCCGATATGCTCCCAGACGATTCGCGCCTTCCGGTTGCTGGACAGCAGCCGCTCGAAGGCGGTGATATTTTCTCGCGCGCTGGGCGGATTCAGAGGACTGATTTCGAGCAGCCAGGGCGGCACGGCCATGTCACGGACGGCGGCTTCGATGTGGAGGTCGATCGGCACGTCGTACCGCGCCGCCAGATCCGCCAGAAGCAGAAACAGCGGATGATCCGGAGGGACCGCCTGGTACGGGTGCTCCTCGCGGAAGGAGAAGTGCAAAGCCGTCATCTCTCCGAATCCCACGGCGCCCGCGCGAACCAGCTCCGCGGCCTTGGCCTCAAACCGGCGACGAAGCTCGTCTGTGGTCTCGCCGCGATCCACCGCTTGGTGGACCAGGGCTTGCAGGCCGCCGCCAAGGAATGCAAGTCGCTTGGGATTGCTCTGCGCCGCTTCCAGCAGCAGCTTCTCGAGCTGCGGCATCTCCCTCGGTGCGGGCGGCAGCGCCATCACGGTTCTGATGACGCCGGTGCGCTCGTGAATCGCCAGGGTTTCCGCCAGGCGCTCGGGAGAGAAGACATGCTCTCTGATTCCGGGTCCGCCCAGGGGGTGGGCATGAGCGTCAATCCATTTCAACGCAGGGCTTTCTCCAGCCGCGACCTGCTGCGCCAGTGCCGGAAGGACGCAGAACGGAAGAGCGGCCGCCAGGACGCCGGCGATGGTACTCCGCGACATGACAGCTACCGCCTTCCCCGCGAGATGTACCGGACATCCACGAACTCGCCGGGCGATCCTGGGGCGACGGGATCGAGGCGCAGCCCGGTGACCCAGCCGCGCCATTCAGCCGAAGCCGCCATGTCCACTTCATCCGGTCGCGCTAGGGACACCAATCGCTTAGTGTCCCCCGCAGATCCGTACGGGCGCTCATTAAGCGCATACGGCTCTTGTCTAAGATACCTCACGGCAAAGCGACATTCAGGATACGGGTGGAGCATGCGCGGCTGGGGAATCCATCGCACCGCCAGGCGATGCATCCGGGTCCAAGGAAGCCGGTGCATCTGGCTACGGTCAAGCAAGACCCTTCGCCAGAGTCGAGTCACCCGTTCCCGAAATACCCCCAGAGTGTCGAGGTTTCCCGGTACCGCGTGGTAGTTGAAGTAGCCTTGCACGACCGACTTGAGCCACTCTCCCGTTTGCGCCACCAGGTCGTGCATCCGCGCACGGAGTTTCTGCTTGATTTGCTCCAGCTTCGCTCGCATGCGCTAAGTAGTACCCGAACCGGGTCTTCGCGCTGATGTGCGTGAACCCCAGAAAGTCGAACGTCTCGGGCTTGCCTAAGATGCAACGGACGCCGGCGCGGGGGTTAACTCCTTGTCAGGCAACTCATTGCTCCAGCATCGGCCATTCTCCTCCGGAATCTTATGCGCGCCGGTTGGTGTGCATGCATCAAAAGACCAGCCTCAGGGCAAGCTGCGTCACCCGGGCGTCGCGAGCGCTGGTGATCACGCCGAAGGCGCCGCTGCGGTTGCGTCCGTCGGGGCCGGCGACGAAGCCGGCGTTGGGAGCGCCCAGGTTCACATGGTTCAGGAAATTGAACGACTCCGCCCGGAACTGCAGGTTCACCCGCTCGCCGATGCCGGTGTTCTTGATGACCGAGAGATCCCAGTTGACCGTGCCCGGCGTGCGGACGTCGGGCAGCGCCCGGCCGAGGTTGCCGTAGGTAAAATCCGGCGGGTTGACGAACTGCGTGGTGTCAAACCAGCGACCGCTGGTCCGGTTATCGATCCGCGCGCTCTGCCCGGAGGAGTTCGGACGGTCGGCGCGGAAGTTGCTCGCTCCGCGCACCACTACCGGCAGTCCCGTTTGCATCAGCCCGATGGTGTTCAGTTGCCAGCCACCCACGATCTTGTCGACCACGCCGGGGGAGTTGGCCCAAGGCTTCCCTTTGCCGAAGGGAAGCTCGTAAATCAGGCTGAGCACCCCGCGCTGGGCAACGTCGATCGGATCCAACGACCGCTCCGTCCGCCGGTCGAACTTGCCGTTCTGGAAATCCCAGACGTTGGTTTGCTCCACCGGGCCGAAATCCACAGGATGGCGCAGGCTGTCGCTGACGACTTTGCCCGCCGTGTAGGAGAACAGCATCACCAGGCCGTGAGACATCCGCTTCTCGACGCTCAACAGGAACTGGTGCGAGCTGAAATTGCCGATGCGCGGGAATCGAACGTTGATGTTGTTGTAGTAGGGGTACGGGCGCAAGGACTGCTCGAGCGTGATGGTGGCAGCGCCCAGTCCGCCCGGCACGCGGCCGGCATAGGGATTCGTTACCCGCTGCTGGAGTTGCAATCCCAGTGCGAGATGCCTGGGATCGAGCTGGTTGAAGTCGTAGCTGTTGGCCGTGAACCCGTGGCCCACATTGGCGGAATAAGTGGCGTCGATCAGCAGGCTTCCGGGAAGCTGCTGCTGGAGCGAGAAGCTCCACTGCTGGGACATCGGGGTGCGCCCGTCACGCTCGTCCCAGTCGACGCTTTGGCCGAGGAAGGGAGCCGGCCCCAGGTTCGCCCCTTGCGGCTGGATGGGCGGGCTGGGCAGGCCGTCCTTGAGCTGGAAGGCCGGGAAGTTCGCATTTCCGCCGGGGGGCAGATAGCTGGTGGCGGTTTGGGCGAACCCGCTCGGGTTCCCGAAGTTCTGCCGCCAGAACTGGTAGGCGTAGTAAACGCCGTAGCCGGCGCGCAGGACGGTCCGCGAGCGGCCGAACACGTCCCAGGCCACGCCGAGCCGTGGTCCGTAATCACTGAAGTCGTTTTCGCGGAAGGCGCGCGGCTGCCCGTCGCGGCCCGCGTAGACGGTCCGGCCCAGCAAACCCACGCCCGGGATCGGCGAAAAGGGGTCGAAGTTGGTGGCGCCGTTGTACCGCTCGACCGGCTGCTGCTGGAAATCCCACCGCAGGCCGAGGTTCAGCGTCACGCGGCGGGTGATCTTCCAGTCATCCTGGAAGAACCCGCTGGTAGAGATGCCGTGCTGCGACTCGCCCAGGTGCGTGGTGACGCCGGCATTCGCCACCGCGCCAAGCAGGAAGGTCGCGTATCCGGAGCCGGTGCCGGCCGGGACTTGTGGATCGCCGGTCAGGCCGGCGGGGAAATTGAAGTCGCCCGACGGCGACGACCGCTGAAAGTTGTTGCCGCGCAGCAGGCGGTAGTCGATCCCGGCCTTGAAGGTGTGGGCCCCGGCGATCTTCGTCACCATGTCGAAGAACTGCCAATACACGCTCCCGCGATTCCCAGCCGTGCCGGTGTTGAAACCAGGAAGCCCGTTGCTGATTCGTGGGAACGTGTCGGACGGGACGCTCGACGGCAGTCCCAGCTTTTGCGGCCATCCGCCGCCGAAGCTCCGCACGACAAACGGAAAGCTCTGCCGCGCCAGCCCCACCCGGAACTCGTTGATCAGCGTCGGCGTGAAGGTGTGGATGTCGTTCACCACGACGTTCTTGTTTTTCAGGTCGTCGTCGCGCTTGGCCACCACGTCGTTGGGATAAATGGTCGCGCCGCTCGCTCCGTTGTCGGTCGAGTGCCGGAAGTAGGAGAATCGTCCGAACAGTGAATTCTTGGCCGAGGAGCGGTGGTCCATCTTGACGGTGAACTGCCGCATAAGCCGCGCTTCGGTGCCCTGCCGCTGGAAGTTGTTGGCGTTGGTGAAGGGATCAGTGGGCGTGCGGTTGGGGAGCGGATAGAACTCGTTGATGTTCTTGGCTACCGGGTCGATCCGGTTCGCGGGGATCAAGTTGTTGGCGAAGCGAGTCCGCACAAAACCCTGTCCCGCGGGGTTGGCCAGCGTCGTCCCCGGATCGAAGATCGGGATCAGCCGGCCGCTGGTGTCGAGCAGATCGCCGAAATCGCCGCCCCGCTGCCGGGCGGTGGGAAACGTTCCGATGCGTTCCTCCGACCTCCGGTAGCGGTACTCCTCCCAGTTTCCGAAATAGAACGTCCGGTCGCGGATCACCGGCCCGCCGGCGCCGGCGCCGAACTGGTTGTACCGGAACGGCGGCTTGCTGCGCGAAAAGGTGTTCCGGGCGTCCATGGTCGAGTTGCGGAAGAATTCGTAGGCGCTGCCGTGGATGGCGTTGGTCCCCGACTTGGTCACCACGTTGATGATGCCGCCGCCGGTGAAGCCGAACTCCGCCGACATCGAGCCGCTCTGCACTTTGAACTCTTCGACGGCATCGACCGCCGGGCTGATGTTGACCTCGCCGATGTACGCCTGGATGTTGTTGCCGCCGTCGAGCAGCATGCCGTTCATGGAGTTCGGCCCGCCGTTGATCGAGATGGAGCTGATCTGGATGCCGCGGTCGCCGAAGCCGGCGTTGGTCGGCCCGGCGTTCGATTTCACGCTGGGGGTTAGAAGCGTCAGGGCCAGGGCATTGCGTCCGTTCAGGGGCAGTTCCTGCACGCGTCTGTTCTCGACCACCTTCCCCAAGGCCGGATTCGAGGTCTCCACCAGCGGCGCCACCCCGACCACCTGCACCGACTCGGTCACCGCCCCGACTTCCAGCTTTATATCGATGTTGGCCCGCTGGTCGACCGCCAGCAGAATCCCGGCTCGCACGGCGCGCTTGAATCCTTGAATTTCGAGCGCCACCGAGTAGTTCCCGACGTTGAGCGGGGGCGTGGTGTAGAAGCCTTCCTGGTTGGTGAGGGTGTCGAAACTGATGTTGGTATCGACATTCCTTACCGTCACACGCGCGCCCATCACGGCGGCGCCGCTCGGATCGGTGACGGTTCCCAAGATGGTTCCGCGGCCTTGCTGGGCCTGGCAAAGGGCCGAGGCCAGCCAAAGTGCAAAGACAATTCGGGCGAAGATTCGAGACATAGCCGCATGCTCTCACAGCAGTGAAGGCGTTGTCAAGTAAAATATTTCAGATTTCAGATTTGGGGTGTATACTGGGGACGTGGAACTCCAGCGCTTGAACCGACAACGGGCAACCGACGAAGTCTATGAGGCTCTCCGCCACGGAATTCTGGGAGATCTGTTTCAGCCCGGAGAGCGGCTCAATATAGGGGACATCGCCTCGAAGCTGGGCGTGAGCCTGACGCCGGTGCGGCACGCCGTGCAGCAGCTTACGGCGGAGGGGCTGGTCGAGATTCGCCCGCGCAGCGGCACCTACGTGGCGAGCCTCTCAGCCAAGGACCTGGAGGAGACCTCGCAGATCCGCTGCGCGCTGGAGTGCCTGGCGGCCGAGCTGGCGGTGGAGCGGATCACCACGGGGGAGCTTTCGTCGGTGCGAGAAGTCCTTGACGCGCTGGGCCGGCCGGTGGAAACCGAGGAAGACCAGAAGCGGCATGAGGCCGACAACCTGCGCTTCCACGCGCTGCTGATCGAGGCCTCGGGCAACGGCAAGCTGGGGGAAATGTATGAGAGCCTGCGGGCCCACTTGCAGATTGCGCGCGTGCACAGCCGGCAGAGCGGGTGGGCGGACCGCCTGCGCCAGGAACATGCCGAGCACGAGGAGGTCTTCGCCGCGCTCGAAGCCCGAGACGCGGCGCGGCTCAAGCGGGCGCTGCGTCAACACATCTTCCGGGCCAAGGACGACCTGATCGCCGATTTGCCGGGAGAAGGCGAATGAGCGCGTCGTTGGCTTCGTTCGTATCGTTCGCCGGCGTCTACCCGATCCTGGCAACACCTTTTCAGGAAGACGGCTCGATCGACTACGAATCGACGGACCGGCTGATCGAGTACCTGCTCGAGCAAGGCGCCCATGGCCTGGGCCTTTTTGGCAACGCCAGCGAGGGCTATACGCTGCTCGATGAGGAGCGCGCCGCGCTGCTGGGCCACATTGTCCGGCGCGTGGGCGGGCGCGTTCCCCTGGTTGTCAGCTCAGGACACACTGGCACCGACGCTGCCGTCCGCCTCAGCCGGCAAGCTCAGGATCTCGGCGCCGCTGCGCTCATGGTCCTGCCGCCCTACCTGCTGAAGCCGGGCGCCGACGGCCTGTTTTTCTACTACGATGCCATTGCGCGCGGGGTGCGCATTCCGGTGATGGTGCAGGACGCTCCGCTCATGACGCAGGTCACGATGCCGGCCGCGTTGCTGGCTCGCATGGGCCGCGAGATCGAGAATGTCCGGCTGGTGAAGGTGGAGGCTCCGCCCACGGTGCCGAAGATCACCTCCATCCGCGAGCTGGCCGAGGACTCGCTGGTGCTGTTCGGCGGCCTCAACGGGCAGTTCCTGATCGAGGAGTTCGGGCGGGGCGCCCGGGGCGTGATGCCCAACGGCGACGTCACCGGCGTGTTCGCGGCCGTATGGAAGCGGCTTTGCGCCGGCGACACGGCGGGGGCGTGGGGCCTGTTTGCGCCCGCCCTGCCGCTGATCCGCTTTGAGCTCCAGCCGGGACTGGGCGTCTCCGCCGCCAAGCACAACATGGTGGCTCGCGGCGTGATCCGGTGCGCGCGGGTTCGGCATCCCACCTCCGAGCTCGAAGGCGAAGGACTGCGCGAGCTGGCCAACCTGCGGGCGCTCGTCAACCATGAAACTGGCCTCGATTGAAGCGTGGCCGCTGCGCCTGCCTCGTGATGTGAGCGCGGCCACCGGCTCGGCCGGCTCGCCCACGCGACTGGCCGCGGGCCGGGGTGACTACCGGTGGTCGGAAGTCTACCCCTGCCTGTATTCGGTCCACTTTGAGACGGCGGTGGTGCGGGTGCGGACCGAGTCCGGACTCGTGGGATGGGGCGAAGCGCAGGCGCCGCTGGCTCCCGAGGTCGCCTGCGAAATCGTGCGCCTGCTGCTGGCGCCGGCGCTCGAGGGCGAGTCCGTCGACGGCACGCCCCAGCGGATTGCCGCTCTCTGGGATCGCATGTACTCGACCATGCGGGTCCGCGGGCAGACGGGCGGCTTCATGCTCGATGCGATCAGCGGCGTCGACATCGCGCTGTGGGACCTGGCGGGCAAGATGGCGGGAAAGCCTGTGGCGGCGCTGCTTTCCAAATCGCCGAAATCCGCGGTGAGAGCGTACATCAGCGGGCTGCCGTGCGAAAGCCGCCGGGAGCAGGCCCAGGCCTGGTTGGACCAAGGGTTCGACCGGTTCAAGCTCTTTTACGACACCGACGCCGAGCCCTTCTTTCGCGGCCTGGATCAGATGCCGCCGGAAGCCCGGATTGCCGTGGATGCTCTGTGGCGGCTGACGCCGGAAACGGCCGTGGAGTTCGGGCGGGAAATGGACTCCCGGCGGGCGTTGTGGCTGGAGGCGCCGCTTCCGCCGGAGGACCCTGTGGCGCACGGCTGCCTGGCGCGGGCCCTCCGCACGCCGATCGCGCTGGGGGAAAGCTATCGAACGCGCTTCGAGCTCGCCCCGTTTTTTCGGGAGCGCGCCGTGGGGGTGTTGCAGCCGGACCTCGGCCGGTGCGGGATCACGGAGGGGCTGCGGCTGGCCGCCCTGGCCGCCGAACACGGCGTGCCGGTGGTCCCGCACATCAGCATCGCCTCCGGCCCCCAGATCGCGGCGGCGCTGCATTATGCCGCCGCGCTCGACAACTGCGACCTGGCCGAGTACAACCCGCAGGTGCTCTCGGTGGCCAACCGCCTTCTCCGGGAGCCGCTCGGCCTGGACGACGGCGCGTACGCTGTCCCCTCCTCACCGGGCCTGGGCATTGAGGTGCTGGAGTGAGGTCCCCCGGCCGCCTGCGGTGGCTGATGGCGGGCCTGCTGTTTCTGGCCACGGTGATCAACTACATCGACCGCCAGACGCTCGCCGTCATCGCCGGCACGCTCACCCGGGAGCTCGGCATCAGCAATGTCCAGTATGCCAACATCCTCACGGCGTTCCTGGTTCCGTACACCTGCATGTACGTAGTCTCGGGCTGGCTGGTGGACCGCTGGGGCACGCGGGTGAGCCTGGCGGTGTTCATGACGTGGTGGTCGGCGGCCAACGCGCTGCACTCCCTCGCCCGGGGCGCCTGGAGCCTGGGCGCGCTGCGGTTCCTGCTGGGGACCGGAGAGTCCGGCAACTTCATGGCGGCCGAGAAGGCCATCTCCGAGTGGTTTCCGGCCAAGGAACGGGCCTTCGCCAACGGCCTGGTCAACGCGGCTGCCGCCACCGGCGCCATCGTATCACCGCCGCTGATCGCCTGGATCACGCTCCGCTTCGGTTGGAGGGCCGCCTTTGTCGCCACGGGGCTTCTGGGATTTGTGTGGCTGGCCGCCTGGCTCACGATCTACTCCGTGCCGCAGAAGCATTCGCGCATCTCGCCCGCCGAGCTGGATTACATCCTGGTGGGGCGGCCGGAGGAGAAGTCCCGCGAACGGGTGCGGTACCGCGAGCTGCTGGCCTCGCGCCAGACCTGGGGACTGTTGTTCGCCAGGGTTCTGGCCGACCCCGTGTGGTGGTTCTACCTGTTCTGGCTGCCGAAGTATTTGCAGGAGGTTCGCGGCTTCACGCTGCTCGAGGTGGGTCTGTTCGCCTGGATGCCCTACCTCAGCGCCGACCTCGGCTCGCTCGCCGGCGGCTGGCTGTCGGGCCGGCTGATCCGGCGAGGGGCGCCGGTGCTCGGCGCGCGCCAACGCGCCATGATCCCTTGCGCCCTGCTGATGCCTGTAGGTATTTTGGCGGCCTATCTGCCCTGGACCTGGATGATGGCCGTCATCTGCGTGGTCACCTTCTGCCACATGGCCTGGAAGACCAACCTCATGACCATGACCAACGACGTGTTTCCGCTGCGGATTGTCGGCTCGGCCGCCGGCGTGGTCGGCATCGGGAGCGGGCTGGCGGGCGCCTGGTCGACAGCGGCGGTCGGACGCATCGTCGACGCCTTTTCCTACGACGCGGTCTTCTGGTTTATGGGCTTCCTTCACCCGCTGGCAACCCTGGTGGTGCTGGCAACGGTGCAGAAGAGAGCGTGATCCTCGACGGCGGTGCTCGCTGCAGCCAGCTGCAGCCATATCGGTGTACTCCTTCAGCCCCAAGGACGCTATACTGAGCCGGCCCGCGTTTTCGACCGCCTCCGCATCACCCATTATCAGCACCTTACGACCCGGCCGACTGGGCCGGCGGCCGGCCGCGAGCGATCTGTTTACGCTTCGCCAGATGCCTCGCGGCACCCAGCGCAAAACTCGGGGCCGCAACGCGGACAACTGTACCGAGGCGGCCGTGAATTGTCCCGGGTATCGAGTGGAAAGTCGAAGTGAGGCGTGGCCTGTTTCAGGTAATGCTCAAAGAACCCGAGGTGCAGGGCCCTGTATCGACCACCGAGTCGCCGGAGAATTCCATGTCGCCCAACCGCACACTGCCCCCGAGGAAGGTTTGCCGGTGGGTCCACGGCCCGAGCAGGAGGTGCTGCTTGTCCTTGGCGGGAGAGTGGTCACTCATGCCATCTCAGTAATACATGGCTGCGGGCTGATCCCCATCGAGCCACCCAGCGACAGGGAGCACAGGCAGATTGATCCGCCCAAAGACCTCTGGAGCAAAGCGGATGCCAGCGCAATGCGGACTAAAATCGGGATGCTCCAGGAATTCCCGGAACCAGGGGATGCGCCGCCCCAAGGCCTCGTCCATCGTCAGGAGGGGCCGGTGCTGAAAGACCTGGTTCCAGTCTACGCCGACAGTGTTGCCCTTCTGGTCGAGCGAGATCGAGCGGCCCGGGATGCTGGTCCTGCTGATGCAGGTACCGCGCCGCCGCGTTGCACTGCCACAACGCGACCCGCGTGTTCGGGGATCGGCCGTCCGTCCTCGTCGAGGACTTTCCCGGCGACCACGATCCGCCCGCCCAATGGCTAGCCCCGGTGCTGCCGCGTCAGGTCGTTGTCCGTCCCGCCAATCGGATTGTGACCGTACAGCGGTCCGGTGAGCTCGGACATCGTGTGCGGGATCCGGATCACCGGTCTTTTCCGGCGAGCGCCGCACCGTCGAGGGGTAGGGCGGCAACAACAGCGAAGGCTGGCCCCCCGGGCTCCGGGTGCGGTTACGATTTCAAGCCATGCTCCTTTTTGGTGTCGAGTCCATGCGCGCGCGCCGTGCGGGCGTGCAGCTCGCGGAGTACCGCCAGCTCGTGCGGACACGGCGGCTCGGTCTGGCGGACCGCGACCGCGAACCGCACATCCCATCCGGTATTCTCCCGCACCTGCTCGCGAGTCGCGCCCGGGTGCAGTGCCGTCACCACAAACTCGTTGGTTCCCGCTTCCGGCTCCAGAACGCAAAGGTCGCTGACCAGCAGCGTCGGACCCGCAGTCAGAATGCCGAGCGTACGCCGCTCGCGGCCCGTAGGACCGTGCCCCAACGAGGTGACAAAGTCGAGCTTCGACACGAACGCCCTCGGGTTGTGACGCATGATGATGAAGACGCGCCCGCAACTGGCGGCGATTTCCGCGGCCCCGCCCGCGCCGGGAAGTCGCACCGTGGGTTTGCTGTAACCGCCGATGACCGTGCTGTTCAGATTGCCGTAGCGGTCCACTTGCGCCCCGCCCAGAAAGCCGGTGGTGATGCGCCCGCCTTGCAGCCAGTAACGGAATATCTCCGGCACCGATACGGTTGTCAGCGCCGTTTCACACAGCTCGCTGTCGCCGATCGACAGCGGCAGCACCGAAGGCTTGGTCCCGATCGTCCCCGATTCATAGATCAGCGTGATCCGCGGCGCATGCGTCCGTCGCGCCAGGTTGCAAGCCGCCGACGGCAGCCCGATACCGACGAAGCATACATCGTCGTCGCCAAGCGCCCGTGCCGCCGCTACCGTCATCATTTCATCCGTCGTGTAGCTCATTTCAAGGCCGCCTCGAAGACGCGGCGCTCGATCCAGGCCGAGAAGGTCTCGCGGTCCTTCGAGATGGCGTCCCAGGCGACGTAGAACGAATTATCGCGCGAATAGTAGCCCTGAGCGTAGGAAGGACGCGCCCCGCCGGGCGCCACGGCGATCCTGGTGATCGTCCAGCCGGGCAGCACGACCGCGTTCGGGCTGCGCGGGCCCAGATCGTCGACCACTTCCTCCACCGTGACCAGCGAGCGCTTCGAAGCCAGTACCGCTTCCTTTTGCACTCCCACGATCCCCTCCAGCAGGACGTTGCCTTCGCGGTCGGCCCTTTGAGCGTGGATAACGGCCACGTCCGGCCGGTGGGCTGGAACGCAGGCGAGTTGCTCGCCCGTGAACGGACAGGCGACAAATCGGACGTTCGGATTCACCTGAGCCAAGTCGACGCCGCGGTAGCCGCGAAAGAAGGCGCACGGCATGCCAGCCGCGCCCGCGGCATAAGCGTTGGCCATGGCGCCGTGGGTGTGCTCTTCGATCTCGATCGGGTTAGGCCAGTCCCGCTCGATCGCGTCGCGGAACCGATAGAGCGACCCGACACCCGGGTTGCCGCCCCAGGAGAAGATCAGCTTGCGAGCGCAGCCGCAGCCGATCATCTGGTCATATAAAAGGTCCGGCGTCATGCGAATCAGCACCAGGTTGCGGCGTCTTTGGCGGATAATCTCCTGCCCGGCGGCGAATGGAATCAGGTGGGTAAAGCCTTCCAGGGCGACGGTGTCGCCGTCGTGGACAAGCTCGGACACGGCCGAGGCCAGATGACAGAGCGAAGCCATTACCCTAACGTATGATGATGCGCTATTCGTCTGCCAAAATCAAATGCTGTCCCAATGGCTTTTTGAGAACATTCGCGGACGAGGAACAATTCGCTTCTTGACGAGCCTGGAAATCGCGCAACGCGGGCAACTGTACCGAGGCGGCGAGCCCCGTAGTACCATAGGAAACTGAGCAGCAAGCCAGGAGGGAGCCTGACCCGCCGCCAAGCCGTAAATACTTTCACCACGGCGCTGTTGACTTCCGGTTCGGCCATCGGCGCGCGCCGCCCGAACATCCTGTTCGTCATGACCGACGACCACTCGACGCGGGCGCTGAGCTGCTACGGGAGCAAGATCCTGAACACGCCGAACCTCGACCGGCTGGCCGCCGAAGGCGTGCGCTTCACCAACGCGTTCGTCACCAACTCGCTGTGCGCGCCGGCGCGCGCCTCGGTGCTGACCGGCTGCTTCTCTCACCTCAACGGCGTGCGCGGCAACTCGGAGATGGCCGACGCGGTCGAGCGCCTGGATCCGAAGCTGCCCACTTTCCCGCAGCTTCTGCAGAGGGCCGGCTACCATACGGGCATCGTCGGCAAGTGGCACCTGAGCGACGCTCCTGCCGGCTTCCACTCCTGGTGCGTCCTGCCGGGCCAGGGACTGTACTTCAACCCCGACTTCATCGACAACGGGACCAAGAAGACGTTCACCGGTTACTGCACGGACATCACGACGGATCTGGCCCTGGAATTTCTCCGCCGCGCCCCGCGCGAGAAGCCGTTTTGCCTGCTCTACCAGCACAAGGCGCCGCACCGGCCCTTCCAGCCCGCCCCGCGGCACGCGAAACTGTTCGAGCGCGTGGAATTGCCGCATCCGGAAACCTACAACGACGACTACGCCACACGGCGCTTGGCGCGCGAAGCCGAGGACATGCGCTTCGACATCAGCCTCGCCGGCGACTACAAGGATCTGCCACCGGGCCTGTCTCCCGCCGAGCGCAAGAACTGGATCTACCAGCGCTTCGTCAAGGACTACTACGGGGCCGTCGCCGGCATCGACGAGAACCTCGGGCGCGTGCTCGAGTATCTGGATCGCAACGACCTCGCCGAGGACACCGTAGTCGTTTATACGACCGACAACGGCTTTTTCCTCGGCGACCACGGCTGGTACGACAAGCGCTTCATGTACGAGCCTTCGCTGCGTGTGCCGCTGCTGGTGCGCTACCCCCGCCTGGGCGTCGCTGGCCGGGTCGAAGACCGCATGACGATGAACATCGACTACGCGCCGACGATCCTCGATCTCGCCGGAGTCCGGGTCCCCGCGGCCATGCAGGGCGCGAGCCTCCGACCCTTGCTCGAAGGGCGCTCCCCGGGAAACTGGCGCCGATCCGTCTATTATACCTACTACGAGAACTCATGGGCCCTGCGGCAGAAGGGCGGGGCTATGACCGACCCCTCCTTCCAGTACTTCACCCCCCATCGCGTAGTGCCGCACCGCGGCGTACGAACCGGGCGCTTCAAGCTGATCGAGTACTACGGCGAGGACGACTACTGGGAGCTGTTCGACTTGCAGTCCGACCCCCAGGAGCTGAAAAACCTCTACGGCGAGCCGGCGAGCGCCGGGATTGCCGCCGACTTGAAGCGCGAACTGGCGCGGCTGCGCGCGCGCTACAAGGACCAGGCCTGAGCGCGGAGCTCATCAGCAAACTCAGACCATACTATAGAGGCGATTGGGTGTATACTACCTGGCCTTGTCGGCACCCTGACGCGTAGATCGAGATCTCGACGCTGTGGGTGGGGGCGAAGTGAACCTGGCTTGTCGTGCAGCACCAACCGCCCGTCGGCAAACTGCGCCAGCGGCCATCCCGTAGAGGGCATCGCGAAACCCGAGCCCCTTGGTCAGCACCAGGGTGTGGCCCGCCGAGGGATTGACGTGCGTCCGGACGAAGAGCAGGTCCTTCTCGAGTGGGTGATGCCAGTCACCCGACCCGGTGTGGAAGTCGGGCTCGGCGGCAGCCTGCCCAACCGGCTCCACGTGTGGTTGCTGGAAAAGTCGGCCCGGACGCTGGATCCGCCGCACGCTCAAGTACGGGAAGTTGATCCCGCGTCGCCCGCGTCAACGTAGTAGGCGATCGCGAAAACTGCCGATTGGCAGTCCGGCTGCCTTTGCCACGGACTGCCAGGCCCAGCAGGGCCGCCGCCCTACTGGATGGTGATCCACATCGGGCTGACCCAGACGATTTCACCGTCCACCTGCTCGCCGCGAACGTAGTAATACGATGTCGTCCCGGGCTTCGCCTCGTTGTCCACCCAGGCGAAATCGAGCACCCGCGGGTTGGCGTACCCGCTGGGATCGCCGGTGTAGGCGTACTTCCCGTCCTTGATGATGTGAACCCGGTGGAAGCCCGCCGTGCCAACCAGCTTCACGCGGATGGTAGGCGGTCCCTTTACGGCGAACTCCTCGCCCATGAAGTGTCCGTGCGCGGTGACCTCGGCCAGGATGTTGTCGGTGGCCCCGTAGATCCGCCGTTTCTTGAACGCCTCGAGGACGCCGGCGCGCGTCGGCTCGGTGACCCACAGGTTGCAGTAGGACATGTGGGTCGAGATGTGGTCGCTCGAAGCCTGGAACCCCAGCCGGTGCCCCTTGGCCAATGCCAGCGAGACAAACCCCAGCGGCCGCCACCCGCCGATCGAGTCCCCGGCGGTATTGGTGCGCGGGCCGTCGGGGATCTCGTAGTTCTGCCGGTCGCCCTGGTAGATTTCGACCACCGGCTCGACCTTGGGGTCGTTGTCGCGCCAGTCGGTGCCCATGTCGGTACCGGACGTGTGCATGGCGACGATGCCGTCAAACTTCCGGAGGTACTCGTAAAGCATCTGAGTATCCGGCGCGGGCGACGGGGCCGACTCGTCGGGCATCTTGGGCAGCCGCGGCAGCGGCCGGACGCCGCGCTGGGCCAGGATCACATTGCGGTGGCCCTCCGGGTAACGGACGCTGCGCTCGTAGCTGAACATGGGCACGAAGCGGCCCGGGACGTAGAAGGCATCGGTCAGCTTCTGCGTCAGCCACCAGGTGTACTCGCGGCCGCCGCCGTTGTCGTGGTCGCAGCAGCCGATCCAGTCCATGTAGGCGGCGTCGACCATATAGCGCCAGGCGTCGATCAGCGCGCCGTCGCGGCTGCCGTCGCCGCTGATCTCGGTGTGGCGGTGGAACTCGCCGCGGAGCAGTTGGTACTTCTCGGTGGTGTGCATGGTGCGGTAGCTGCGCAGCATCGCCACCTGCTCCTGCTCGGCCCGGACGTCGTCGGCCGGCGGCTCGGGTTTCTCGGCCGCCAAAGCCTGCAACTCCGCCTGCCGCGCTACCGCCCCGGTGGGCAGCTCCGCCAGCACCAGGTCGTTGTTGACTTGCTCCTGGCGCCCGGCCAGTTGGCCGGCGGAGACCTGCGCCGTCGAGAATCGATGATCGGTCGAGCCCACCACCACCAGGTCGCCGCGGCCGCTCGCGGCTAGGGCCGGGCGGTTGTCGAGCAGGTTGTCCGATCCCGGTAGGAAGATGGGGCCGGTCCACTCGCGCCCGTCGAAATAGGCCACGTTTTCGAACCACACCCAGCCGAGCGGCGCGCGCGTGGCCGCCGCCGCGCGGTAGGCCAGAAACACTACGCCCTGCGCGTCGGCCGCCAGCCGCGGATAACTGCTCAACTGCCCGCCGGGCGGGTACGGCACCCCGTTGGGCGGACGGTTCTTCGCCAGCTCCGGATTCGGCTGCCCGGTCGACGCGATCGCCGCGGGCTGGGCCGTGCGGGCCGCCTTCTTGGCCGCCGCGCGCGGGGTCAAGCTGGGGGGGGCCGCAGCTGTGGCTCGCAGCACCTCGTCCAGCCGGTCGGCCGTGGCGAAATACTCGTTGCCCTGGAGCACCGTGACTCGAACCGTGTTGCCCTGATAGAGGCCGCTGCCGGTGGTCTCGTAGGCGCCGAAGTCCTTGCCCCATCCCGGGAACGATTCCTCATACGCCACAAACAGCCGCCCGCCCATCCCGTACGAGACGCTGGCGCGCGCCTCGAACCGCTGCGAGGCCGCCACGGGCAGCGGCGCCTCCATGGCGATCTTGCCCGCGAACTTCAGCCGCCGCAGATAAACGTCGTAGTCGCCCTTGTCGTAGGTGTCCCACACAACCGCCACCTCGCCGTCGACGCCGGCCGCGATTTGCGGGTCCCAGTCGCTGGCCGGCGAGGTCGACACGCGCTCCTTGCGCCCGAACTCGTCGCCCCGCTGCCGCGCCACCAGCACGTCGAAATTGTCCTTGCGCCACCCCTGCCACGCCACCCAGACCGCTCCGCTCGAGTCCGTCGCCGCCACCGGGTTCAAATCGGGCCCGGGATCCTGGGTCAGCCGCATCTCGCTCGACCACGTGCCGCTCCTGCCGCGGTAGCGCGCATACAAATCAAAGTTGCCGCGATTGTTCGCCGACCACACCACCCACACGCGCCCCTCGCCGTCGATCGCCACGGCCGTTCTCGCCACATCCTGCCGCACCGCCGAAACCGGCTGCGGCTGTCCCGAGGTTCTCTTCGACTTCGAGTACTCCAGCAGCAGCACCTGGTCGCCGCCAGCCGGCCGCGCCAGCGCGTCAAACGACTTTGGTTTCTCGCTGAGCTGGTTGGGCCACTTCTGGGAGCGGTCTCCGTGGGTGAACTCGACATAGGCGACGTACAAAGTGTCGCCAGACTGCGCCACCGCCGGAAAATCCTGCTCCTCGGCGGACGTAGTGAGCTGCGTGGTCCAGGGGATCCGCTCCACGCTGGCCCGGCCCCCTAGATAGCTGCGAGCATCGCCGAAGGCCAACTGGTCCCCCGTGAATTCGAAGCGGCCCTGCGCGGTCGTGACCTCGAACTTCGCGCTGCCGTGGATAAGCTCCGTGCCAAGAAGCAGTCCCGTGTCGACCATCGGCCCGGGCCGCCCGGCCGCGATCCGCGCCGGGCCCTGCGGCGGCAATCGGTGAGACGACAGCTTCCAGCTCGGGCCGTCGACGCGGTCGTCCGGGTACGGCCGCCACGACTCGGCCGCGGTGATTCGGCCTCCCGTGATCCGCACGGACCCGTCCCACGCGGTTGGCTCGGCGTCGCCCACGCCGAGCAGAATCCGCAGGCGCATCTGCTTGCCGCCGCCCGAGGCCGACGGCTGCGTTGCCTGTTGCCCTCGACTCACCAGCAAGCCGATGATTCCAGCTACAGCCGCCGCCATTGCCAGCGCGCGAAACAGTGTCCGGTGCATGCGCCATCCCTCCTGTTGCGGATTCTAGCCGCGATTTCCATTTTGCCTTCCCGGCTACCAGTCAGTATACACACAGTCCTGCGATTCAGCTGCTGTCTGAATCGCAGACACACAATCGCCTCGGGCAGCGCGATAGTGGAAGATGCGACCGAGCGCCCCGCCGGCGGCCAGCTCGCGGGCCAAGGCGACGGCCGGCACGCCCCGGTACCCGACCATGTTCGGGACGGGGCCACCGCGCCGGCCATGGCGCGAGCTTCCTATGCCGAGGCCGCCAGCGGCTTTTCGCACAGGATCAACTTGCCGGCCGCGGCCAGCGCGATTGGGCCGTGCAGAGCATTGGGCGCCGCGATGTCGGTCAGGTCAATGTCGCGCCGTGCCACGACCTGCTGCCAGTCCTGAGCAATCTCATCCCATCCCCAGGCTCGGGCAAGCTCTTCGGCCGCCGCCCAGTTGCGCCCGCACACCACCTTGCGACGGATCTCGAACGGCGTCGGGAAGAAGCGGCCAACCTGGCAGTAGGCGTTGCTGTGGGCGCGGCCCATGAAGCCGTACCCGATGATGGCGACATTCAGCGCCGGCATTCCACCTACTCGAGCCCCAGAAAACGGGCTGGGTTCTGGCGGGCCATGCGATCGATCTCGGCCTGGGTGATGCCCTCCTTCCGCAGCCCGTCGATGTAGTCTTTCCAGCCGGCCGTGTGCACGGGATTCACCGCCTGGCCCAAGTCGCTCGACAGGATGCAGTGCTCGGCCCCGACGGCGCGGATGGCCTTCGCGAAATCGGCGAACGTTCGGCGTCCGGCGCCGGCCCGCGGCAGCAGCGTGTTGTAGACGAACTCGAGCCAGGCACCGAGCTTGGCCGCCTCCCGCATCTGCTCGGTCGACATGCTGACCGGGCTGAGCATGGCGTGGGTAACGACCATGCGGGTGATGCCGGCCTTGCGCGCCTCGCGGATCAGCATCAGGCCCTCGCTCGGGGAGGAGTGGCCCGTAGCCAGAGCCAGCTTCTCGCGCGCCATAAGGGCCAGCACCTCGAGCACCTCGGGCAGCAGCACGCTGCCGCGCGATACCGGCACAGACGGCCGCTTCTCGCCCGAGACTCGCACATGGTTCTCGGCGTCGAAGGTCGGCATCCAGACCACGCGCCCGTGGCCGCCCTTGAACTTCGCCATCTGCTCGACCGCCGCCGGGTTGACGCCACCCACCGGACGGTTGAGCACGATGCCGCCGTAAGCCTCGATGCCCTTCACCGATCGAGCGACCACGTAGGCGAGCTGCGCCGTCGGGGCGAAGTGGTTCTTGAGCAACAGCGCCCGCATGCCCTCGGCGCGAGCTAGCCTCGCGGCCCCCAGTGCGTCGATCGAGCGGGCCACGCTGTCGGGGTCGGAGTGAACGTGGAGGTCGACGATGCCTTTGAGCTGGCCCAGGCACAGCGGCGCCGAAAGAACCAGAAGCGCGATCGTTCGCATGGCTCACTAATGAACCGGGATTCCATTTTGCCTTCTCGTTTGCCTTCCCGGCCACCAGGCAGTATACATCCAATCGCCTCCGTTGGTACTTTTTTCGGGGTGTTTCCATCCCGGCGGCCCACGAAGGGGCCACTCCTGCCCCTTCCGTCTACAGGAAAACCAGGAACTGCCTCGTTTTCAGACGATTTCTCAGACACCTTCTCTCTCCTCTCCTCCTTGTTCCCTGCGCCCTTTCTTTCCCCGCCGCCGCGCCCTATCCGGTCGGCAGGGGCTAGCGATGACCATAGTGCTACCACCCCGAATGGGAGCTAGACTGATGGCGGCGTCGGGATGACGATTCTGACTATAATGAGTCCACTGCGCCGACGCGGTGGATCATGCAATCAGCGCAATTGGTGTCGCGGGAGCGGATCGAGGTGCGGGCGATGCCTGAGCCTCCCGAGCCGGGCCCAGACGAAGTGACGGTGCGAGTGCGGGCGCTGGGTTTGTGCGGCACCGATCTGCATTTCTACCTGGAGGGAGCCAGCGCCGGCCGTGCTGTGTCTTATCCATGCGTGCTGGGTCACGAGGCGGCGGGCGCAGTGGTGGCAGCGGGGAAGAACGTCCAGGCGATCGCGGCGGGAACGCGCGTAGCGGTCGAGCCGACCATCACGTGTGGGGAATGCGAGTTCTGCCTGGCGGGAAGGCGCAACCTGTGCGAGCACGCAGTTTTCATGGGGGGCCTCCAGCAACCCGGCCTGCTGCGGGAGCTGGCGACGATGCCAGCGCGAAACGTGGTGACTATCCCCGACGGCATGTCCTATGCCGCCGCGACGCTCATCGAGCCGCTGGCGGTGATCCTGCACGCATTCGAGTTGACGCCGGTGGAGCCGGGCCAGACCGTGGCGGTGATGGGCGCGGGGCCGATCGGGCTGTTGTCAGCGGCGGTGGCGCGGCTGAGCGGGGCCGGCCGGGTGGTGGTGGCCGACCGCATCGCTCACCGCCTGAATCTGGCCCTCGAGATGGGCGCCGACACGGTGGTGGACATCTCGCGCGAGCTTGTGGCCGACGCCATTCTGGATATCACCGGCGGGCGGGGAGCGCACCTCATCGTGGATGCGGCAGGCCGGCCCGATTCGCTGACTCAGGCGCTGTGGGCGCTCGCTCCGGGCGGGCGGATTGCGCTGATCGGGATTCCCTCAGAGTCGAGCATGAGCGTGGATATTCAGGCGGCGCTGACGCGCGAGGCGACGTTGGTCGTGGTCAGGCGGTCCAATCAGAACGATTACGCGGCGCTCGGCCTGATCGCGTCGGGCAAGATACGGGCCGAGATGCTGGTGACCCACCGCTTCGCGCTCGATCAGACCGACCACGCGTTTCAGGTGCTGGCCGGGTACGCCGACGGCGTGGCCAAGGCGGTCGTGGAGCTGTAGCCGCTGCCTGCAACCGCTCCACGTCCTTCGCATGGACCGTCGCGTTCGGGCCGTCCGCATGGAAGCGGTTGCGGACCGGGTTCGACCTACCAGCGACGATCATGGACAATATGGACAATTCTTCATCTTGCATTGGATAACTCTCCTGTGTACAATGATCGCTACACGGGGAGGACATTTTGAAACTCATGAAACTGAAACCGACCCGCCGCGAGATGCTCGAAAACTGCGTCGTTCGCGGACTCCTGCTCGCCGCCGCGCCGATGTCCGCCTCCAGGCTGCTGGCGGCGTGGCAGCAAGCGCAGGCGCAGGCCAACACGCCGACACCAACGGTGGGAATGGGGCCCTTCTACAAAAAGAACGCGCCGAACACCTCCACGCTGCGTCAGCCCGGCGATCCCGGCTTCCCGCTGCGCGTCTCCGGCAACGTGCTCAACACGCGCGGCGAAGCGGTGTCCGGCGCGCGCCTCGACATCTGGCACGCCGACCACCAAGGCCGCTACGACCTCCAGGGCTACCGGTACCGCGCCAAGCTGCTGGTCGAATCGGCCTCCGGGTATGCCCTCGAAACCATCCTGCCGGGCCACTACCCCGACCGGCCAGCCCAGCACATCCACTGCCTGATCACGGCCCCCGGCCACAAGACCCTCATCACCCAGCTCTACTTCGCAACCGACCCCTGGTTCGAGGGCGACGTCAACAAGAACTACGCCAAGCGCGGCATTGTGAGCAATCGGGACCTGGTGCGCCCCGTGACGCTGTACGATGAGCCCGGAGCGGCCCGCGCCGCCGTCACCTTCGATATCGTTCTGGAGAAGGCCTGAGATGCGCGCCCTCCTCCTCATCGCGCTGGCAGCGCCGGCTTGGGCGCAAACCGTGGCCGGCGAGCGCGTGATTGGATCCGAGGCGGACATCTCCGCGCTGGCGTTTCTGGCTGATGGCGCGACGCTGGCCGGCGCCGGCCGCGACGGGAACGTCCGGCTTTGGGATGCGCGGTCGGGCGCCTTGAAGCGGACCATCCCTTTGGACAAGGGCGATGCCGCCGTCACCCTGGTGGCGGCTCACGACCAGCTTGCCGCCGTCGGCTCGGACGGCAGCATTAAGATATGGAACCTCCCGTCCGGCGAGCGCGCGCAGAAATTGGCCGGCTTCCTGCCCGAAGCCGAAGGTCTCGCCTTTTTTCAGGACCGCAAGCTCGTCGCCGCCAGTAGCCGCGTCGCCCCGCGCAGCAGCGCCTACACGATGCTCGTGTGGGAAGGCTCCGGCACTCAGCGTTTCGCCGTCCCAGCCGGGCTGGGCGGAACCGCGGCCCTGGCGTTTTCTCCCGGCGGCGGAGTCCTGGTCGCCTCCAGTTATGACACCGACATCCGCGCCTGGAACGCGCGCAACGGCGAACTCCTGCGCCTGATCGATGAGCTAACGGTGGCAACGTTCGCGCTGGCCTTCTCGCCGGACGGCGGCTACCTGGCATCCGCCGGCGTCGATCGCGTCGTCTATCTGTGGGACACCAAGAGCTGGAAGCTGGCCCGCAAGCTCGCCGGGCAACCCGAGATGATTTCCGCCATCGCCTTCTCGCCGGATGGCCGCCTTCTCCTCACGGGCGGATTCAGCGAGCTCACCCGGAGCCATCCCGTCAGCATCCTGCTCTGGGACGTCGCCGCCGGCAAAGTGCTGGGCGCGTTCCCCGCGCCGCACCGTGTCTATTCGCTGGCCTTCTCGCCGGATGGAAAACTCGCCGCGTACTCGGCGGGCCAGAAGGCGGTGAACGTGTGGCCAACGGCCGGCCTCCCGCGGCCGTAAGAGCCGCTCCCTCGCTGCCAGCGTGGGCTGACCCTGCCAGTCCCATCCCAGATCGGAAGGTAATGCGCGGCCGGCGGGCCGGCTACAACCGAAAGTAACCGACAAGACCCCCTTGACTTGCGCGGCCACCTCTGCTATACGTGTACGTAGCACTCAGTCTACGGAGGAATGCAATGAAGCGCTCTGGCATGCTGATTATCGGCGGAGTGGCTGCCGGCATCGTCTGGGCTCAGAATCCGCAGCCGGCGCCGCCCGGAATGCCGCCCGAACAGCGAGCGAAATACGAGGAGTACGTCAAGAGGATGGGCGACAGCCGGGGGGACGGCAAGCTCAAGGCCGGCGATCCGGCGCCCGACTTCCAGCTGAAACAGCTTCATTCCGAGCGCGTGCTGCAATTGTCCCAGTTCAAGAGCAAGAAGCCCGTGGCCCTGGTCTTCGGCAGCTACACTTGACCGCCGTTTCGGGCCCAGGTCGGCGCCCTCAATGCGATGAGCGAGAAGTATAAGGACCAGGTCCAGTTTCTGTTGGTTTACGTCCGGGAAGCCCACGCCACCGATGGCTGGCAGGCGAAGGCGAACGAGAGGGACAGAGTGCTGTTGGCCTACGCCGAGACCATAGAACAAAAAGAGGAGCACGCCACCGCTTGCGCCCGCAAGCTGGACATTCGCTTTCCTGTCATGGTCGACAAGATGGACAACAAGGTAGAGCGGGACTACACAGGCATGCCGGACCGCCTGTACTTGGTTGGCCGCGACGGGCGGATCGCCTGGAAGGGCGATAAGGGACCGGCAGGGTTCCGTCCCCCCGAATTGGAGGCCGCTATCCAGAAAGAGCTCGGGTTACCGGTCACCATTGACGTAGAGGCCATCCGGAGGAAAGCGGCGGCGAAGCGCGCCCAGCCGCCGCCTGCCAGAAAACCCAACTGAAGCGGAGAGTTCGTCTAGAGAATCGATTGCGGAGGTTCCCGTGCTGCTCAGCAACTACGGTTCCCGGCGGCGGTTCCTGGCCGGGCGGGCGGCCCCGCTGGCGGCCCGCGCCGCGGCCGACCAGAACAAGGACAAGCTGCCGCTTGTCTCCAAGCGGCTGGAAAAGGCCTTTCTGGCGCCAGGCAATAAGCCGAACGCGCTGCAGGCTGTTCCTGACGGCTTGTGGATCCTCGACCAGGAAAGCCCCAACAAGGTCCACAAGGTGCGCTACCAGGACGGCTCGGTGCTAGTCGATCTGCTGACCGAGTCGCAGGGCGGCAGCGGCATAACCTACGGCGACGGCGCCCTGTGGATTGCCTCCACCCTTACCCTGAAGATCCTCAAGGTCGACCCGAAAACGGGCAAGACCCTGGCATCCTTCGACACCCCGGGGGCGGGAAAGCCACGCTTCGGGCCTCCCCGCGGGGACAGGGGCGCGCATGGCCTGGAGTGGGTCAACGGCAAGTACTGGGTCGCCGTGCCGCCGGCGGACGCCATCTACCAGATCGAGCCGAACACCGGCAAGGTGCTTCACCGCATCCCGGGCCCCGGCACCCGGTCGCACGGGCTGGCTTGGGCGGACGGCCATCTCTGGTGCGTGGAAACGTTCGACCGCGCCATCTACAAGATCGATCCCACGGACGGAAGGCTGGTTGCCAAGATCCAGATCACCAAACAGGACCCCGGGCTACATGGCCTGACCTATGCCAAAGGGGTCTTTTGGTATTGCGATGCCGACAGCCATTGGGTGTGCCGGCTGGTTTGAAATCAGACCGCGCAGGCGGGGGTGCGCCACCATGCCCGGCATGCTACTTGTTTGCACTCGAGGCCCACGCCGGCACGACGCTGTGGAAGTTTCAAGCCGGCGGAATGGTCTCCGCCAGTCCCACCAGTTAGCTGTTCCAACGGCAAGCAATACCGCACGGCGGCGGGCCAGGCGGTGATGGCCTTCACGCTGGCAGGGCCCTTAGCGCGCCAAGGGGGAATGGGACATGAAAAAACGCATTGTCTGGCTGGCTGGGCTGTGTGGGCTGGCTGGCGGCTGGCTGCTTGTGGCTCCCGCCGCTTCCCCGCAGAAAGAGCTCGACCCGGTGAAGGTTTCCGCCGACACCTGCAAGCTGGTGCTGGAGAACAAGTTTGTGCGTGTGATCGAGGTGAAGATTCCGGCCGGGGCTCGGGAGCCCAAGCATCGTCATCTGCCGGGCGTAGCCGTGTGCCTGACCAACTATACGATCGAGCACAAGACGTTTCCGGCCGGCCAGGTGACCCGGGCTGATCGGAAGCTCGGAACTGTGTACTGGAGCGAGGCGGTGGTGCATGAAGTCAAAAACGTCGGCGCCACTCCCTCGCACACCATTCGAGTGGAGCTTAAGTAGTAGTGAGACGCAGAAAGTAGAGAACCCAATGAACCAGACCACGAGAGCGCTACCCGTTCTCATTCTGGCATTCCTGACGGTCATGCCGTCCCTGGGACAAGAGAAACCGAGATCTACGGCGGAGCAGCCCGGAGGCGTCTTTTCCATTCGCGGTACCGAGCCCATCGAGAAGCTTCACGAGGCGCCGGAGCTGGACTCCCCCTCGATCGGTGGACTCTCGGCCCGGATCGCCTGGAGAAATCTGGAACCCCAGCCCGGTCGGTACGACTGGAGCCTGCTCGAGCGCGTCCGCGACCTGGCCAAGGCGAAGAAGAAATGGCTGATGATCCGCGTCACGGCCGGGATGCTATCGCCGGAGTGGGTGTATGAGTTGAAAGGCGTCCGCAGCGTGACCTTCACCAACCAGGATGTGCGCTGGTTGAAGGACCAGGCGCGGATGCCCGTTCCCTGGGACGAAGCCTACTTGCAGGCCTGGGAGACCTTCCTCCAGTCGCTGGGCCGGAAGATTAGAGATTGGCCGGAGGTGTACTGCGTGCAGATGACCGGCGGCGGTTTCATCGGCGAAATGCACCTGCCGAAATCGAGCGAAGCCACGCTGAAGCAGTGGAAAGAGGCCGGCGCCAGCGAGGAAAAGGTCAACCAGATGTGGCAGCGGATCATCACGGCCTACGACAAGCACATGCCGGCCCGAGTGGGGATCGTGCTCAACCTGGCGATGCCCCTGCCGGGATACAAGTCCCAGACGGCGATTCGGGAGTGGGCCTTGAGCAAACACCCGGGGCGCGTGTGGTTTCAGCAAAACGGCCTGACGGGAGGCCCCGCCGTGGGCCCCTATTCCAAGATACTGCGCGAGGCATCGGCCACCACTACGGTCGGCTACCAGATGGGAGGAACCGGCAGAGCCGGGAGAATCCAATGGCCGAAGGCTTTCCAGCGGGCCATCGAAGACAACTGCTTGTACCTGGAGGTTTTCAGCGTGGACGTGCTCGACCCGAATCGCCAGGACGACTTGGCGTTCCTGGCCAAAGGACTGAAGGAGAACCACGCGTCCAAAGGAAAAAAATAGATGGAAACGGGGCGAGCGCGAGCAATCCGCGCGGTCGCGTTGTTGCTGCTGGCTCCGCTCGGGGCACAGCAGGCGCCGCCGGGACGGGCTGCCCACAAGCGGATCGTGCTGGTGGCCGGCCCGCTGAGCCCTAGCCACGGCCCGCTGGAACACGAGCACAACGCCGGGGTGCTGCTCCTGCGCAAGTGCCTGCAAGGAATCCCGGCCGTGACGGCCGATGCCCATTTGAACGGCTGGCCGAAAGATCCTCAAGCTTTCGACGGCGCCGACGCCATCGTCATTTACGCCAATGGGGGCCGGCAACATCTCGCGCTCCAGGAGGACCGGCTGCCGCGGGTGGACGCTCTGGCCAAAAAAGGCGCGGGGATCGTCCTGATCCACTGGGCTGTCGAGCCGCGTAGAGACGGGACGGGGTGGAAAGAGTTCCTGGACTGGATTGGCGGGTACTTCGAGATCGACTATTCGGTCAACCCGCATTGGGAGGCCGACTTCAGACATCTGCCCCCGCACCCGATCACCCGGGGCGTCCAGCCCTTCCGGATTTACGACGAGTGGTGTTACAACATGCGCTTCCGGGACGGTATGACCGGCGTCACCCCGATTCTGACGGCGATTCCTGCGGAGAGCACTCTGGACCGGCCCGACGGCACGCACAGCGGCAACCCCTATGTCCGCGCCATGAAGGGCCAGCCGCAACATGTGGCCTGGGCCGCTGAGCGCCCTGGGGGAGGCCGCGGGTTCGCCATCACCGGAGCGCACTATCATCTCAACTGGGGCGAGGACAACTTTCGAAAGATCGTTCTGAACGCGGTTCTATGGGTGGCCCGAGCAGAAATCCCGCCGCAGGGTGTCGAGTGCGCGGTGACAGCGGAAGAGTTGCAGCAGAATCTCGATCCCAAATCAGCGCCGGCGTCCAGACCAAAGGCACAAGGAGGCAACCAGTCGATTCCATGAAAACCCGCTTTGTCGTTCTCGTCTTTTTCAGCGTGGCGCTGACGGTGTCTGCCCAACCGCGCCCGCAACCCGCGGCTCCAGAATTCATGAAGGGTGAATCGCGCCTCATCGCGCGCGGCGACCTGGAGATCCTGACTTACGAAACGGAGGAGGACTTCCGCAAGCTCGAGGAGCTTTACGACGCCAGCCAGAGGTCGACGCCCTCGCCCGGAACCTACACGCCGCAGTTCTTTCGCTCCCGCATGGACGGCTCCGTGCAGTCCTACGCGCTGTGGGTGCCGAAGGACTACGATCCCGCCAGGCGATATCCCCTGCTGTTGCAACTCCACGGAATCAGTGGCAAAGCGCTGGCCGGCCGCCGTCACACCTGGAAGGGGCTGCCGCGGGAGCAGTGGATCGATGAGTATACGCCAGTCCTCATCGCCCAGTGCTTTGGACGGGGGAACACGTTCTACATGGGCATGGGCGAGGTGGACATCATCGAGGTGCGCGAGGAGATCCAGCGCCGCTTCTCGGTTGACCCTCTCCGGGTGTTCATCATGGGGCACTCGATGGGCGGGCGTGGCGCCTTCACCGTCGGCCTGCATCAACCCGGCCGGTACGGAAACATCCTGGCGACCGACCCGGCGATGGGCGTCCGCACCAAGCCGCAGACCGACCCGAACATCCCCGATTGGATGAAACCACAGTTGGCGGTTCAGATGGTGTCCAACCTGTACCCGAACGCTCGCAACGTGAACGTGTTTTTCAAGAACGCCGGCTCCGGAATCGGCAAGCTATCCACGCAGGACACCGACGCCATCGTGGCCGAGGGAGGCTTCTCGACGACGGAGGCGTTCCCGGGGCTTCCGCACAACTTTCAGCAGTCGTTCTTTTCCTTCGCGATTTTTGTCCCGGAGGCGATTCATCGTCCGATTGAGCGCAACCCCCCGGAGGTGAAGTACTACACGACTACGCTCCAGTACAACCGGGCCTATTGGATGACGATCGACCGGCTCATCCGCCATAATGCCGACGCCACAGTGAAAGCCACCTATGATGACGGCAAACCCAAGCCGGATTACACCCTGTTCAATCGGGAGCGGCAACCGGCGCCGCCGACCCGCCCGCCCAGCCTGGCGGTGGCGACGAGCAATATCGAAGCTCTTACGCTGAGGTTGTCCGACGCGCCCGCGCCCAAGGGCGAGGCAATGCCGCTGCGCATCGATGGCGCCGAAGTCCTCAACGGCCCGTTGCCGGCGACCGTTCACTTCTCGAAAGCGTCAGGGGCCTGGCGCGTCGTGCCTGCCCCCGACGTCCGCGGGAAGCGGCACGGTCTTCAGGGACCCATCGGCGACATTTTCCACTCGAAGTTCCTGGCTGTTTACGGAGAAGGCGACAAGGATCTGGCCATCGCCGAGCTGAACGCGGTCAGGAATCCCCAGGTGCGGCTCGATCTACACGGGGATTTTCCGATGAAGGCAGCCTCGAAGGTGTCTCCCGAAGACGTCCGCACATCGAACTTAATCCTGTTCGGTACGCCATCCACGAACGCGGTGTTGAGGCGCATCGCCCCGCAGCTTCCGCGGCGGTTGATGGAAACTTCTCAGGGAGCCGGCGTCATCTTCATCTATCCGAACCCCGAGAACCCGGAGCGCTACGTGGCGGTGTGGACGGGCAGGCTCCTCAGCATCCTGGACAACGGGCTTCGCCCCGGCTTCGGGTCGATGCTGCCTGTGATCCTGTTGCCAGACTGGGTTGTGGTGAAGGACGGCAAGGTAGCAGAGGGGGGGCATTTCGATAACGACTGGAAGATGTAAATTCATGCGACAATCCCCTCGAAGGGAGACAGCCCTATGGGGCCGAGAATCTGGCCACGCGTGTGCGCCGCAGCGTGGATCTTCAGCGTGACACTGCGCTTGGCCGGCATCGCCAACACGGCCAGCGCCGCCAGCCGGCTCGACCTGGCCGGTCTGAAGGCCGCCTCCTTTTATCCCCCGCCGAAGGGCGAGGGCCTGGTCTGCAGGTATGTGTACATAGCAACTTTACGCCGCGGAGCTGGGTTTGATTACGCTGGAAACCCGCTGCCCGGCTTTTTCCGATGGCGAGGTGTTCTGAGACAGACGCCGGCACCGCAACTAGGAGGGAAGCATCAGTGACGACGCCCGCCCGCTGTATCCAGGCAGCGATACTGGCTCTGTTGGTTGGGACCCCGGATTGGGTCTACGCCAAGGGGGTTCCATCGATCCGATACCAGGACCACCGGCCCAGCGACGGCTCGGTTGTGGGGATAGCCACCGTGCCAGTGCCGTGGAACGACACCTATTCTGGCTTCCTTACGCTTCGGGCAACGCCGGAAGACGACTCGGGCACCATCCAGAAGATGGAGTTCTACATCGGCTCTGACGCCGCTCCAGCCCGCGCCGACGCCACCCCAAGACCTTCCAGCGGGACTTTTATACGCAGTTCGGGCGTGGCGAACAGGGAGCCAGGAGCGCACACGGTTGCGGCCAAAGCCTACGATCCCTCGGGCAACGCTGCTTCTTCAACTCCTGTCTCTTTTTCTGTATCCGGAGGTGTAGCACAGGCGTGCTCAGGCCAAGGAACGTGCACGGTCAGGACCTATCGCTCGTCGGTGGATGGTGTGGAGATTAAGTACCTCGAGCACCTTCCGGCGGGTTTCGACTCGGCCAAGGCGTACCCGCTGGCGATCTATCTCCATGGCGGAGGCGGCACCATGCAGGCCATTTCGGGAGATCTGCATACCGCCGCCGATCGCTACCAGTATATCGTGGTTTCCATCGACGGGCGCCCGCTTAGTTTCCAGCCTCAGACTTTTTGTCCGCGGGGTGACTGTCCCAGCCCCTTCTATTTTGACAGCCCAATGACGGGTCCAGGGGAGCGCGACGTTTTAGACTTGGTGGCAGATGTGAAGAGCCGCCACCGGGTTAACGAGCGGCGAATCTACCTGGTCGGATTCTCCATGGGTGGATGGGGTACCTGGGGGGTGGGCATGCGGAATCCGGGTGTCTTTGCGGCCATAGCTCCCATAGCGGGTCCCACGTGCGGGTTTCACGCGCGATTGAGGGATTTCGCGACAGCCTTGGGCGGAGACCCAGTGACGACGACCGATATGACTGTCCGAACTCGCTGGCTGATGATCAGTGCCCGGTTCCTCCTAGAGAACGCGATGCACACACCCATGCATGGTTTCTACGGAGACCTGGATAGCAGTGTTCCCAACAACCCGAGCCGGGGTTACGCGCACGGGCATCACGTCATTGATACGCCCGGCTGGAAGGACGAATGGGGCTCGGCCATTACCCTGAAGGAACTGGCCGAGCAGTATCCGGGCCATTACATCGGCGAAGGGACGTGGGTGCCGAATATGGGTCACATGAGAGAGCTCGCGGATCCGGATACCCTGTACCAGTTCTTCGATAAGCACACACTCGACCCTAACCCTCGGCAGATTGCCTTCAAAACCTACGACGATGTTCACACCACCGCCTATTGGGGCCGAATCGACATCGCTCGCCCCTGGAGCACAGCGTATGGCCTGTTTCGGGCAGCGCGCAACCCGGAGCAGAACTCTTTTACCGTGAGCGCCGATGGCGAGTCCACCATCACGCTGGATCTCCGCCGGATGGAGATCGGACTGGGCCGGCCGATCCTTTTCCAGGCCGGTCCCTTGAACAACTATGGCGGGAGTATTGCCTTGAAGCTCCGGGCAGACTGGTCGGGCCGCGAGCTGGTGTTGAAGAGGGACGGTTCGGCTTTGCGGCTGGGCGCGGATTATTCCGTGAGTGGCGAGCTGCTCACTATGAACTCCTTCTCGCTAGCCACGCGGCGTCAATTTGAGCTGGCGGCCTCAGGCGGGACCCTGCGCAACGTCTCCAGCGCCAGCTACCGCGTGGCCCTTGCCCCGGAGTCCATCGCTTCGGCTTTCGGCGCGCGCCTGGCCACGGCGACCCTGGCGGCCTCTTCCACTCCGCTTCCCACCTCCCTGAGCGGCACTTCCGTCAAGGTGCGGGACAGCGCCGGGACCGAGCGTCTCGCGCCTCTGTTCTCCGTCTCCGCGGCCCAGGTGAACTACCAGATCCCGCCCGGGACGGCAACGGGCGCCGCCACGGTGACGATTACCAGCGGGGATGGCGCCGTATCGACGGAGCCGGTGTGGCTCTCCCCTGTGGCGCCGGGGATTTTCGCGGCCAACGGCGACGGTCAAGGCGTGGCTGCCGCCCAGATTCTGCGACTCATCGGCGGGAGCCAGACTGTCGAGGCGGTGGCGGAGTTCAACCAGGCACAACGGAGGTTCCTCCCCCTGCCCATCGACCTGGGGGCGGAGCCGGACCAGGTCTTCCTGATCCTGTATGGCACCGGTATCCGCAACCATACCGGGCTGGCCAGGGTAACGGCCAAGATCGGGGGCGCGGACGCGGAGGTGCTGTTTGCTGGCGCTCAAGGGGGCTTCGCCGGGCTGGACCAGGTCAACGTCCGGCTGCCGCGGAGCTTGAAGGGCCGGGGCGAGCAAGACGTCGTGCTGACCGTGGATGGCCAGGCGTCAAACGCTGTGCGCCTCAGCTTCCAGTGAGCCAAGCTACCTGTGCCGGTCCAGGACAAATTCCTAGGTCGCTGGCCGCCCGGAAGTTCTGCCTGTGGACATACGGCAAGGTAGCAGAGGGGGGCATTTCGATAACGACTGGAAGATGTAAATTCATGCGACAATCCCCTCGAAGGGAGACAGACCTATGAGGCCGAGAATCTCGCCACGCGTGTGCGCCGCAGCGTGGATCTTCAGCGTGACACTGCGCTTGGCCGCCCAGTCCTTCACCGCCACGATTTCCGGGGCCATCACTGATCCCAGCGGCGGAGCGATCCCCGGCGCGCAGGTCACCGTCACCAGCATCGGGACTAGCGCCACTTTCGCCGGCTCCAGCGACGCCCAGGGGCGTTACGTGGTGCCGGCGGTGCTGCCGGGCCTTTACACGGTGTCGGCGCAGGCGGCCGGTTTCAAGCAGCTCGTCCGGACCGGAATTCGCCTTGAAGTCGAGCAGCGGCTGCACCTGGATCTGGAGCTGCAGCTCGGCGCGGTGACCGAGACCGTGGAGGTGGCCGCGCAGGCCACCCTGGTGCAGTCGGAGACCTCCTCGCTGGGCTCGGTGATCGACAACCGACACCTGATCAACGTGCCGCTGAACAGCCGCAACGCGATCTCGCTGGTCGCCCTGATTCCCGGCGCGCGCACCGGCCGGGCCTTCGGCGATGCTTTCAATAGTACGGCCAACGTTCTGATCAACGGCGGGCGGGGCAACAGTAGCGAGATCCTCACGGACGGCATCGCCAACACGGCCAGCGCCGCCAACCCCATTAACACCGTGCCGGTCGCGCCGCCGGTCGAGGCCATCCAGGAGTTTAAGGTGCAGACTAACAGCCTCTCAGCCGAGTTCGGCCGCACCGGCGGCGGCGTGCTCAACTTCATCTTCAAGTCCGGCACCAACGAGCTGCACGGGACGCTGTTCGAGTTCCTGCGCAACAGCGCTCTCGATGCCAACAGTTTCTTTAGCAACCAGCGCGGCATCCGGCTGGCGAGTTTTCGGCGGAACCAGTTCGGCGGCGTGCTGGGCGGTCCGGTAGTCATTCCTCGGCTGATCGACGGCCGTAACGGCCTGTTTTTCTTTGTTAGCTACGATGGGTTGCGGCAGTCAGCCCAAAACACCGCCCTGTTCACTTTCCCCACCGCGGCGGAGCGAGTAGGCGACTTTTCGCGCACCATGCGCCTGGTTGGCGCCGCCTGCCGGTCGATAGAACTTTACGACCCGTTCACGACCCGGCGCGCGCCGGACGCAAGTTTTGTCCGGGATCCCTTCGCCGACAACGTGATCCCGGCCAGCCGGCTCGACCCGGCCGGTCTGAAGGCCGCCTCTTTTTATCCCCTCCCGAGGGGCGAGGGCCTGGGCTGCGCTGGGGCGGACAATTCCGCCAGCAGCGCCCCTTCCCGAAGCGGAGTCGATCAGGTCGACTTCCGCATAGACTTCAACCCGACCGAGAAGGACCGGATCTTCTTGAGAGTGTCGCCCGGACGCCGCATCCGGGAATTCCCCGCCGAGCACTACAACACTCTCGGGTCGCCCAACCGTTGGCGACTCGGTCATCCGTACAGCGGCGCCGGCGGCTCGTTCTCCTACACACGGGTCATCAATCCCTCGCTGCTGGCCGAGTTCCGGTTTGGCTTTGCTCGCTATCAGGAATACGGGCCCTCGGCGGCCGGCAACGATTTCGATATGCAGGCCGCGCTTGGCTTCCGGGGAAATTTTCAACGGCAGATGAACACGCCGCTGAGCTTTCCCCGCCTGGCGGTGACTGGCTACGGCACGCTTGGCACCGGCAACTTTCCGTTCACCGACGCGGGCGCTTCGAGCTACCAGTGGCTGGGCAACGTGACGAAGATCCGGGGGCCACACACGCTGAAGACTGGCGTCGAGTTCAGGCTGATGCAATCGTTCGGGCCGAACCCGACCGCAAGCAGCGGTGATTTCAGCTTCCCGCCCAGCTTCACGCAAGGGCCTAACCCGACCCGAGCCGGCCCCGCCGTCGGCAACGGGCTGGCTTCGCTTCTGATCGGCCTGGGCACGGGGTCGGTCCAGATCCTCCCCCGGGTGTTTACCTCCAACAACTATGTCGCAGTGTATGTGCAGGATGACTACCGCTTGACGCGGAAGCTGACGCTGAATCTCGGCCTGCGGTTCGACTTCGAAAGTGGGCGCAAGGACCGCTACCACCATCTGAGTTGGTTCAACTTCCATGCGTCCTCGCCGCTGGCCAACCGCGTGGCTGGCTTTAGCGGCCTGCGCGGCGGGCTGGAGTTCGTCAGCGTCGGCGGCAACCCGGGACGGCAGTTTGATACCGATCGGAACAACTTCGGGCCTCGATTCGGCTTTGCCTACAGCGTCGACTCCCGTACGGTTGTCCGTGGTGGCTACGGCCTCTCCTACGAGCCGTATTCGGGCCGGGCGGTGAGCACGGGGGCGGGCTTCACCGGCTTTTCCTCGGTCACCACGTGGGTCTCCTCGCTCGACGGCATCACGCCCCAGAACGTTTTCAGCGATCCGTTCCCGAACGGGCTGATTGAGCCGCCAGGCAGCAGTCTCGGCCTGCTAACGTCGGTGGGCGAGGACCTTGGCGGCACCGGCCGGGACGGCGCCTTCGACCGCCGCGCGCGGGTGGGCTACGCGCAGCAGTGGAATTTCGGGGTGCAACGCGGCCTGCCTGGCAATGTCGCGGTGACGCTGGCCTACGCTGGGGCCAAGGGAACCAAACTCACCGACGGCGGCGGCTTTGAGGAGAACCAGTTGCCCCCGGCGGCGCTGGCGCTGGGCAACCAGTTGCTGGGGCGCGTGGCGAACCCGTTCTTGGCTGTGATCCGGAGCGGACCGCTGGCCGCGGCCACCACTACACTCGGTCAACTACTGCGCCCTTTCCCACAATTCGCCAGGCTGACGAACTTCCGTCCGAATGCGGCCTCCTCGACGTATCACGCCTTCGAGATGGAGATCCAGAAGCGCTTCTCGGACGGCGTTCAGTTCGTGCTGGCTTACACAGCCGGCAAGTCCATCGACGACAGCTCGAACCTGGTCGAGTTCCTCGGCGGCTCTGGACTCCATCAGGACTTCTACAACCGGCGCGGGGACCGCTCTCTGAGCCTGCATGACGTGGCCCAGCGACTGGTGGTGAGCTACGTGCTCGACCTGCCGTTCGGGCGCGGCCGGGCGATCGGCGCCACCTGGGGGCGGTGGCCCAACGCGCTGCTGGGCGGCTGGCAGTTGAACGGCATGACCACGTTTCAGGGCGGGTTGCCGTTCCTGCTGGTCAATCGCTCAAATAACAGCAACGCCTTCTCGGCCACGCAGCGCCCCAACGTCAACGGCGACCCGAAGGTGCCGGCGGAGCGCCCGACCAACGAGAAGCTGGCTCGCTGGTTCGATCCCAACGTCTTCTCGCAGCCGGCCGCATTCACATTCGGCAACGGGCCGCGCGTGCTGCCCACTGTCCGGTCCGATGGAATCAACAACCACGACATCTCGGTCTTCAAGAACTTCTCACCGGCCCGGGACGGGAAGATGACGTTGCAGTTCCGCGTCGAGTTCTTCAACACCTTCAACACGCCGGAGTTCAGCGCACCCGACGGCGCCTTTGGCGCGGCCAACTTCGGCGTGGTTTCGGGCCAAGCGAATAGCCCGCGGCAGATCCAGTTTGGCTTGAAGGTGCTATTCTAACCGCGAATATTAGAGTGATCAACCGTCGCCACAGCCCTCTCCTTCTGTCACCCGCCCTGTGGCTCCCATCCCCGGGCTTGCCCCTACACCGTTAGAAAAATGCAGCCCGGCTCAACTTGAGGCTTGACAACGTCGCCCCATATTAGAACTTGTAGTGCAGTCCGAGCTGGATGATACGCGCCTGGTTGCCTTCAATGAGGCTGTTGACACGTCCGAAATCGGCCGCGCCCCGTTCTTGCGCCGGAAGATTGAAGTTCGGGTGGTTGGCGAGGTTCAGCATCTCGCAACGGAACTGCAGCCGGTGACGCTCGCCGACGTGGAAGTCCTTGAGAATGGATAGGTCGGCGATGAACGCGCCGGAGCCGATCGCGACTGTGCGCCCAAGGGTTCCGAAACTGAAGGGGGGCGGCGCGATGAAGGGGGAAGTGTCGAAGAAGGTCTGAGACAGAACGTTGTTGCGCCAATTGGTATTGCGAGTGTAGGGGCCGGTGGCGTTGGAGCGCACGGTGGCGGCCGTTGGGTACACGCCGGCGGGATTGTTCTCGATTACGCCGAAGGGCGAACCGGTGCGCGCCTCGACGATGGCGCCCAGGGTCCAACCTCCGAGGAGGAGCTTGACGACGGCGTGGCCAGGTGTGATGCGGCGGCCCCTGCCGTAGGGCAGTTCCCAGACGACGCTGTTGATGACGCGGTGTTGGATGTGATTGCCAGAGAGGCCGCGGTCGGCGCGACGGTCGTACTGATTGGCAAAGGCGTTGTCGCCGGCGTTGCCGCCCAGCTCATTGCGGGATTCGATGTCGTCCAGCAGCTTGGACCAGGTGTAATTGGTCGAGAACTGCAAGCCGGAAGAGTGCCGCTTTTCCAGGCGGAAGTTGACGGCGTGGTAGCTGGAGTTGCCGATGGTGGGAGCGACCACGCGCGCGTCGGAGTACTGGGGGTACGGGCGGAGGACCTGGACGTTGCCCGGGCCGATTCTTTCGGGCGGGACCTGGTTGATGGAGCGCGTGCCGGGCGCGGTCAGCTTGTGACCCAGCGTGCCCAGGTAGCCAACCTCGAGGACCATGTTCCAGGGCAGCAGGCGCTGAATGTTGAAATTGAACATCTCCAGGTACGGCACGCGGCGGTCTTGCGGCTCGAAGAATTCCACGCCGAGCCGCGGATTCGCTCCGATGGGGACGGCGCCGAAGCCCGGAACCAGGTCTGCCTCGGTGGGCCGCGGGATGGGCGGAAGGCCATCTTTGAGCAAGAGCGCCGCCGTACGGCCGCCGTCGGGAGAGACGAAGTTGCCGCGGATCGAAAAGCCGATGTTGACGCTGAGCGGAGTGGCTTGGTCATACTGGCCGACGTAAATGATCGCGCCGCCGCCTCGAAAGATCCATTTGTCGGTTGCGCGGTAGGCGAAGCCAAAGCGCGGGCCGAAATTGTTGTAGTCAAAGTTGTGGGCGTACTTGGAGCGCCCACCGCGGCCCGACCAGACCAGCGCGCCGGGGCAGCCGCATACGGGATTCAGCAGGTCGCGCTCGAAGCTGTTCTGGCGGTTGCCGGTCGACTCGAAGCGAGGCCAGTCCAGATCCCAACGCAGACCGAGATTGAGCGTGAGACGGCGGGAGACCTTCCAGTCGGTCTGGGCGAAGGCCCCTAGCGTATTGGCACGGCTGCGGATCAGCAGGGCTTCGGCGCGGGAGGCATTATTCACCCAGCCGGTGAGCAAGGCGGCGAGGGCGTCGCCGGTGGCATTGGGGTTGAAACCAAAACTTCCCCCGGCGGTTCCGAACCACTCGTCGTCGTTGCGCGAGCGGCGGTACTCCCAGCCGAATTTGAGCGAGTGGTTGCCGCGAATGTGAGTGAGAGAGTTGCTGACGTGGTCGCCGCGAATGGGCTCCTGAATGCGAAGGTGTTCGCCAACCCCGAAGCCGGCTAGGCCAGTGACGCTGACCTGTGGGGAAAAGCGCGGGTTGGTGCCCTTGAGACCGATTTTGGCGGCGAGGCCCTTGTCGATGCCGCCAGAGATGTTGTGGAACTTGCGGCGGTCCCAGGTAAAGCGGCCCTCCACAATAGTGGCCGGGTTTATGGGGTAGAGTCCGGTGACGGACCAGTTGTAGTAGCTGGTTTCGGCGCGGCGATGGAAGGTGTCAACGCCGGGGGTGGGAAAGATCGGACCTTGGTCGTTGTAGCCCCAGCTCATGAGGGCGCGGGCGTAGGCACGGACCTGCGTGGTAAACGCATGGTCGATGCGGGCGACCATGTTGTTGGCGGGGTTGTCGACCGGTTCGTTGATGCGGTAATTGTTGTTGCGGCTGCGGGCGCCCGGAACGTTGGGCGCCGGATAGAGGGAGGCGATGGCCCGGCCCACGCCGTCCATGCGGGCCGACGGGACGATGTTGTCTGGAAACGGCGCGCCCGTGAGGGGATCGCGGATGACGGTGGGCTGACCGGAGAAGTCACCGGCAGCTTCGGCGGCAGTGGGGACGTTAACGATGCGCGTAGGTTGGGTTTTCACCCGGGTGCCTTCGTAGTTGTAGAAGTAAAAGGTGCGGTCGCGGCGGAGGGGGCCGCCGAGGCTGGCGCCGAAGAGGTTGTATCGCAAGACGGGCTTGCGAGCGGAGAAAAAGTTGCGGGCATCGAGCGCGTCGTTGCGAATGTATTCATACAGCGAGCCGTGAAGATCGTTGGTGCCGGACTTAGTGGTCATCTGGACCATGCCGCCGCCGGTGCGACCGAGTTCGGCTTTGTAATTGCTGATCTCGACGTTGAACTCTTCGAGGGCTTCGATGGGCGGATCGAAGGAGAGGGTGGCGACCCCCATCAGGATATTCTGGGCGTTCCCGCCGTCGATGGTCCACATGGCGTTGTTCCCCCGGCCGCCGGCCATGGTGAAGTTGGAACCGGTGCCGACCTGGACCATGAAGCCGCTCAGACGGGCCAGTTGCGCGGCACGGCGGTTGATGAGCGGCATGCTGGCGATGGTGTGATTCGGAACGACCAGACCGACCGATGACGTTTCTGTGCGGATCAGCGGGACGGAGGCCTCGACTGTGACGGCTTCGGTGAGCGCGCCGACTTCGAGGCGGAGGTCGAGACTGGCCGGGATGCCGGTTTCAAGCTTGATGCCGTGTTGGCGGAACTGCTTGAAGCCCTGCGCCTCGGCGGTGAGTTCGTAGTTGCCGGGCTTGATGAGTGGGATGGAGTAGAAGCCGCCCTGGTTGGAGACGCCCGCATAGGCTTCGCCGGTCTCGGTGTTGACAAGGCGGATGGCGACACTGGGCACCACGGCGGAACTGGCATCGGTCACCGTGCCGCTGAGCGAGGCGGACTGCTGGGCGAGCAGCAGGCCGGGAATCAGAAGAATGGAAGCCGCCGCGGAGAATTTCTTTGCCGTTGGCAACATCTTGAACCTCCCGTTACTCCATCAGACGTTAGCTTAGCTTAGATCCGGCGAGGGGACAAGTCCAGTAGGGAACTTGCATGGTTCGCCTCCCGCACCAGCGTTGGAGCATACATGGTCGATCTTGTGAATCCATTGGCCGGCCGCTCTCCAGGTGCGGCCATAGCCCATGCTGGTGCCGTGCCAACTATTTGCGCCGAAAGAGCCCTCCCGCACGCGGCACTGCCCGCCGGCGAACGACGAGCCGAGGTTACGCTAAACAAGTTGGAACGGCACTAGCTAGGCTAGGGGGTTGATGGGTCGCGGAGGTGTCGCGCAACCGATGGAGAGAAAATCGGGATTTCCCTTTTGTCCCATCACCGGGAATTATACACCCAACCGCCTGTGTTGGCGCATTCGAAGATACGGGCAGGATCCGGCATGCGCCCGAACTTTTCGCGTGAGGAAACTCCTCAGAACACGTACTTCAGCGCGAGCTGCAACACGCGCGGTGGTCCCGCCGAAGTGATTCGGCCGACGTTCAGCGTGTTCAGGTTTCCATTGGGGTTGTCGAGATTGACGTGGTTGAACAGATTGAACGCCTCCCCGCGAAGCTGCATGCGTTGGCTTTCCCGAATCGCGAAGTTTTTCACCATCCCGAAGTCCACGTTAGCGCTGCCGGGGCCGATGAGGAGGTTGCGGCCGGCTGTTCCGAATGTCCCGGCGGGGTTCTGGCGGAAGGCGCTCGAGTCGAACCAGCGTGAGATCAGATCGTTTTTCGGGCGTCCGGTGTCGAGGCGCGGGTTGCCAATCAGATCCGGCCGGTCGTTGTTGATTCCCGTGGTCGAATTGTCGCGCCCGCTTACCACAGTGAATGGCAAACCGCTTTCGAACTCGACGATACCATTGATTTCCCAGCCGCTCAGAAGATGGCGCGCCAGCCGGCGGGCGCTCCTGGGATTGGGAAGGTCCCATATGAACGAGCCGATGTAGCGGTGGGTGAGGTGGTTGTCGCTGAGAGCGTGCTCGCGGCTGAAGTCGACTCCGTCGATGGGCGAGGCATCGTCGAGGTTTTTCGCCCATGTATAGCTCGTGAGGATGGTGAAGCCGTGGGTGAGCCGCTTGTTCAACGTGACCTGGAGCGAGTTATAGGTCATGTTGCTCTGATGACCCGTGGGGGTCAACGAGGAGAAATCCGGGAACCGGCGGCGCTGCTGGAGATTGCCGGGACGCCCGATGACGCCGGGGTTCACCTGGCGCGACGATTCCAAATGGTTCCCTTTCGAGGCCACGTACGCCGCGGTCAGAATGTAACCGGGCGCGATTTCGCGGTTCAGACTGACGTTCCACTGCTGGACGATTCCGTTGCGCCAGCCCTCGTCCCAACCGGGCGTGGATACGGGCCGGACGAACCGGTAGCGGGCGCGCTCCTCCGGCGACTGCGGCGCACTGAAGGGATAGGGATTGCCGCCGATGGCCCCATAGGGATCGGCGAGTCCGCCCGGCACGGGATCAAGCGCCAGGCTCAGGCCATACCCGGCCCCGGCGCCGGGGATCTGCTGGAGAGCGCGCGAGGCATAGAAAATGCCGTAGCCGCCCCGGACGCTCGACTTCCCGTCGCCCCAGGGGTCCCAGGCGAAACCGGCGCGCGGGCCCCAGTTGTTGTAGATGTTGCCAAAGCCGTATTTCTCAGCCACGGAAGGGTCCTTGCCCCAGTAGACGAGGCCAACCGGGGCCAGCGGGAAAAACACGGATTGGACGCCCTCGCGGAACATCGAGCCGGTCCCGCGTTTATCCGGTTGGAGAAGGAACGGATCCCAGCGGAGGCCGAGATTGAGCGTGAATCGCCGCGACGCTTTCCAGTCGTCCTGGAGAAACAGGCTCAGCTCGCTCCCGCGCGGATAGAATTCGGCGCCGGAGCTTTGATTGATAAGCGCGACCCGGCCGGTAAGGAGTTCGGCCGCGGCGTCGTTCATGATCTGGCCGCGGAATGTGAGCGCCGCATCGCCCTGAAATCGCTCGACCCGGTCGACTTTCGAGTACCGAAGCTCGCCGCCGAAGCGGATCAGGTGCGCTCCCCTCGTGAGACTTACCTCATCCTCGATCTGATAGTAGAAACGTTCCTGGAACAGGGGATAGCGCGTAAAGGCGTTGAAGTAGCCGACGACGTTGGTCGAAACCGCCGTGGGTGTGTTTTCGCGATGCGCCCGAACCACGGCCGCTCCCAGATCGGTCCAGGTCTTTCCCTGCGGCGCAATCGAGTTCTGCACGCGCTTGATGTTCTGCGCGGTGAAGGTGAGATTATTGACAGTCGTGGGATTGAGGATGTGCGTGTCGCTCCAAGTGCCGTTCCAGTTGGTGTAGACAATCGAGGCGAGCAGCCGCGGGATGTTGCCGACGGCCTGGCGCGTGTCGTTGAAGTTCCACAGCAGGCGCGTGGACATGCGGTTTTCCGGAATCCAGTTGTGGTCCACCTTGACGATGCGCTGGTCGTCGTCGATGCCTTGTTCGCTGGCGAAGCTCAGGAAACCGCCGGGTTGGTTGGGCAGCGGGATGTAGGTTTCGAGAAACCTGAGTGACGGCTGGTAGAGCTGGCTCGCCGGGATACGGTTGCCAGGAAACGGTTGATTATTGTTGGCCGGGTCGCGGATCACGCGGGTGGTGCCGGAGAAGTCGCCCGAGCGCTGCGCTTCGGTGAGCACGAGCGAAGTTGTGACTCCAGGCGCGCTCCGCTCCTTGGTCCCCTGCCAGGAGCCGAAGAAGAAAGTCCTGTCCTTGCGGACGGGGCCGCCGATTGTGCCCCCGTACTGGTTGCGCTTGAACGGCGGTACGGTCAAGGCGAAGAAGTCGCGCGTGTTGAGTTTGTCGTTACGGAGAAACTCGAACAGCGCGCCGTGGAACTGGTTAGTCCCCGAGCGCGTGACAGCGCTGACGAAGATGCCCGCGTTGCGGCCCTTGTCGGCGCCATAGGCGTTGGTCTCGATGCTGAACTCCTGGAGCGCGTCGGGATTGGGGAAGGGAGCGGGGGTGTTGAAGAACGGGTCGTGGTTGTCGCCGCCGTCAAGCGCGTAATTGCTGCCGCGAAACGCCGAGCCGTTGACCGAAATCGTTTCGTTCTGCTGCTGGTCGCGACCGCCTCGCCGGCCGACGCCCGCCACCAGCGCTTGCAACTGGACGGGGTTGCGGCCATTGAGCGGCAGGTCGACGATGCGATGGGAATCGATCACCTCGCCGATGGTCCCGGTGCGCGTTTCCACCTGCGCCGCCGCGGCCTGCACCTCGACGCGCTCGCTCACCTGGCCGATCTGCATGGTGATGTCGACGCGGCGGTTCTGCGACACCTGGAGCCTCAGGTCGGACTGAACGAATTCCTTGAACCCCTGCGCCTGGACACGCACGCTATAGGCGCCGACGGGGAGCTGGACGAAGACATAGTCGCCGGAGGAATCGGTGTCGGCCTGCCGTACTGTGCCTGTTTCGCTGTGAGTGACGGTGACCTTCGAGCCGGGCATGACGGCGCCCGCCGAGTCGGTGACCGTTCCGTAGATTGTGGCCAGCCCCTGGGCCCAGAGCCCCGAGCCTGCGAGAAGCATTAGAGTAAGGAGTAGCATCATCATAGCGATATCAGCCGGGAGAATCGGGGAGAATACGGGCGCGCGGCGCCGGCCTTCTTGGGCGCCATCGTCTCGGCGATTCTCGCGAGGGCAACCATCATCGGCTCGTGCTCCCTCGCCTGGACACAGCCTTCCAGGCGTTCGTGCAGCGCCAGACTGCCCTCCTGAAGCTTCGTGAACAGTCGTCGTCCCTTGGGGGTCAGAAAAACCAACCTGGCGCGGCCGTCCCGGGCGTGGTTCTTGCGGCGAAGCAGCTTCCGCTTCTCAAGCAGCGCCAGCATCGCGGTGACCGTGTTCGCGTCGGAAAACATGCGGCGCCCCAACTCCTGCTGGGTGATGCCGTCCTCCTCCGAGAGCAGCCGGAGCATCACGTACTGATCCGCGGTCACCCCAAACTGGGCGAAAAGCGCATTGAAGGAACGGTGCATCGAGAGATAAGCGCCTCGCAGCCTCATTCCCAGGGTCGCCCGAAAACCAGACAACTCCGGTGAGCCTTTTCGCATATCTTGTAGGTTTACACGCAAGGAGTCCGTTCCGGGGCTGAATCCCGAAATGGTCGCTGGGTCGCTCACCGGCGCCTCACGCATCGCCTAGCCCTTGCAGGCGGCCGGCGCTGTCGCCGAGCGACTCGACGTTGACACCGAAACGGTCCAAAAGGGTCAGGAACAGGTTCGTCAGCGGCGTCTCCGCTGCGTAGCGGAGGTGCCGCCCCAGGCGGAACCGACGGCTGCCCGCCACCAGGACGGGAAGATCATGGTGGAGATGCTGGTTTCCGTCGCTCAGCCCACTGCCGTAGAGGATCATCACGTGATCCAGAAGCGCGCCATCGCCATCCGGGATGGACTTCAGCTTTTCGATAAAGTGGGCGAACAGCCCGGCGTGGTAGCAGTTGATCTGGAGCACCTTGGCGATCATCTGCGCGTTGCCCTGGTGATGCGTCAGCCCGTGGTGAGCATCGGTGATGCCGATCTCGCGGTAAGTCCGCATGCTGAGTTCCCGGCCCAGCATGAAGGTGGCGATCCGGGTCAGGTCCGCCTGAAAGGCTACGGCCATCAAGTCGAACATCAGGCGCGCGTGCTCGCCGTAGTCGACCGGAATCCCCGAGGGTTTGCCCAAGGAGGGCGCCGTGGCGCGCGAGTGCTGCTCGGCCGACTGGATGCGTTTCTCGATGTCGCGAATCGCGAACAGGTACTCGTCGATCTTGCGCCGGTCGCTGGCGCCTAGGTTGGCTTTCAAGTGGTTGGTATCCCGGTGGACATAGTCGAGCAGGCTTTGGCGGTACAACTGGCGTCTGGCTCTCGTCGCCGGGTCCTCGCCGGAGTCGGCGCCGCCGAACAGCCGCTCGAAGACCAGCCGCGGGTTTACCTCGGGCGGCATCGGTGAGGATGGACCGCGCCAGGAGATGCTGTTGGTATAGGCGCAACTGTAGCCGACGTCGCAGTTCACCACCTGCCGGGCGTCTTCCAGGCTCAGCTCGAGGGAAGGCAATCGCGTTTCTTTGCCAAGAACCTGCGCCGCCAGCTGGTCGACGGAGACTCCGCACTGGATGTCGGCGCCGCCGGTCTTCTTCGGGTGCACGCCTGTCAGGTAGCTGGCCGCGGCGCGAGCGTGATCGCCCGGGCCGTCGCCGAGACCCAGCCCGTTCTTCTGAGCCAATCCGGACAGGATCAGAAGCGAATCGCGATGGGAAGCCAGCGGCTCGAGAATCCTGGGGAGAACGTAATCCCGGCCTTCCTGCGCCGGCGTCCAGTGCTCCATGATCATGCCGTTGGGTGCGTAGACGAAGGCCAGTCGCAGCGGGCTTCGCGGCTTGTCCTTGCCCGAGGACCCGAAGGCGGGGGTCATGGCATCGAGCAGAGGTAGGGCGATCGCCGTTCCGAGCCCTTGCAAAACGGTGCGCCGCGGCAGGTGCTGGCGTCTCATTGGGAATCCCCTCCTTTTGCTGACCGCCGCATTTGGAACGGCATGCTGTTGACGATTCCTTCCACCAGCGCCGAGAAGCGGTACTGCTTGGCGGCAAGCTGTCTCCCGATGGCGTCCACGGCCGGCTGGTCGTATTCCTCCACGCCCCGCCCGAGAGCAAACGTGAGCAGCTTCTCGGTCAGGCCTCTGGCGAAAGCATCGCGATCCCGTTTCAGAATGGCCTTGAGTTGCGCCGGGCCACGGAACGACTGGCCGTCTGGGAGCGTGCCCGTGCTGTCGAGGAGATGCTCGCCCTCGTGCGTGCGCCAGGCGCCGATGGCATTGTAGTTCTCCAGGCCGAAGCCAAGGGGATCCATGCGCGCGTGACAAGTATAACAGCTCGGCGAACTGCGGTGCTTCTCCAGTAGCTGGCGCAGCGTGCCGGTCTTGCCGCTGCTTGCTTCGTTCAGAGTCTGCTGAACGCCCGGCGGAGGCGGCGGGGGCGGCGCGTTCAGCAGCGTTTCCAGGATCCACTTGCCGCGCAGCACGGGCGACGTGCGCGTCGGATGAGACGACACGGTCAGCACGCTCGCGTGAGTGAGGACACCGCCGCGCTGCTCGCCTTTAAGAGTCACGCGCCTGAACTCGGATCCTGTTACGCCAGGAATCCCATAGAGCCTCGCCAGGCGCTCATTAACGAAGGTGAAGTCGGCGTCGAGGAAGTCGAGAATGGAGCGGTCCTCTCGCAGGATCGCTTCGAAGAACAGCAGCGTTTCACGGTGCATCGAGTCGCGAAGCTCTTCGTTAAACTCCGGGAAGCGCTGCGGGTCCGGCTGCACCCCTCGCAGATTGCGAAGCTGAAGCCACTGCGCGCCGAAGTTCTCGACCAGCCGCTGCGACTTCAGGTCGGCCAGCATCCGGCGGATCTGCTGCATGAATGCAGCCGGCTTTCGCAACTGCCGGCGTTCGGCGGCCGCGAGCAGCTCCTCGTCTGGTATGCTGCTCCACAAGAAGTAGGACAACCGCGAAGCCAACTCAAGGTCGGAGACGCGATGCACCGGCCCACCCGCTCCGGACGGGGGGTCACGCTCGATCCGGAACAGGAAGTGGGGCGAGATGAGCATGGCCTCAAGCGCCAGGCGGATTCCCTGCTCGAAGGACTCGCCCTGCTTCCGCGCGATGTCGGTGAACGGTAGCAGCTCGTCCACTTCCGCGGCTGTCGCCGGACGCCGCCACGCCCGGCGTGCCAAGCTGGTGACAATCGTTCGCGCACAGCCCGGATCGTGATTGCTGCGCAGATGCCCGCAGACGAAGATCCTGCGATGGCTCTCCGGCGGGGGCGGCGGCGCCGCGTTGAACGGTCCCCGGATCTCGATGTAATCCATCACCAGGTTGTCTTTGATCTTGCGGTCCCGCATGTACTTCTCCACCGCGTCCTCCCTCGGTTTTGGGAAGGCCGGCCGCGCTGGCGCGCTCGCGGGGTTGTACTCGGCTGTCTCGGGCAAGTACGCGGCCGCCACGAGGTGCTCGCCGGCTGGCACACGGATCCGCACATCGAACTCGCGCGGCTTCGGCGCCCACGCGTCCACATCGAAGGTGGTCACTTGCTTGCCATCCAACAGCAGCGCCAGCTTGATGGGCGGCGCCCGATCGGGACGGCGGCCGACGCCGACTTTGAAATCGTACTCGGCCTCTGCGGGGAATCGATGTTTGCGTGTCAACGAGATGGGACTTCCGGCGGCCCCCCCCAACGTCTCGGTCTGGTAGCGTTCGAGCGTTGCCGGAATCGGCGCCGGAGTCACAATCGCCAGGCTCGCCAACTTTTCGGCAGCGGCGAGGTACTTCTCCATCAGCACCGGTGAAAGTGACAGCACGTCTCCGATGTTGTCGAAGCCGTAGCCGGAATCGTCGATCGGGAAGTCATCGGCGGGCGACGCCTCCACGCCCAGCAGGTCGCGAACGGTGTAATTGTATTCGGCTCGATTGAGCCGGCGGGCTGTCACTCTTCCGGGCTCCGCCTTGATCGACTGCTTCAACCGCGCCTCGATCCACGCCGTCACCCGCGCAACCTGATCCAAAGCCGGACGCGGCATGGCCGGCGGAGGCATCTCGCCGGAGCGCAGCTTGTGGAGCACCTTTTGCCAGACCGCGCGGTTCTGCTCCACCGCGGCGGCATTGGAGAAACCCAAGAGGTTCAAACCGCCGGTCTTGAGCTGCGGATTATGGCAGGAGGCGCAGTGGTTGGCGACAAACGGCCGGATCGTGCGGTTGAAGCCGACATTGCCCCTGGCCGGCGGCGCCGCCTGGGGAGCGGCCAACAGGCCGCCTACAACGCCAGTGACGAGCACCCCCGCGGTTTTCATAGAAAGGCGCCTCCACTACGCATACGTAACAGTGTCAATCGCATTATAAGCGTCCGGCCACTCACAGTCAATAGCCAAGTGGGGGTCTCTGGGGGTCAAGTGGGTCAGGCTGGCGCGCTGGAAACACTAGCCGCTCGGGCGCGCCCGGGCGGTGTTCAAAAACGCCACGAACTCATCCGAATTCTTCGTCAGCCCGACGAAACTGGCAACCACCGATTCCTGCCCGTCGAGAATCACGTAGTGAGGGATGGCAACGGTCTGGAATCGCTTTTCCTGCAATCCGCGATTCGCTTCACTGGCGGCGTCGGTACCGTCGGTGTGCAGCTCCACCAGCACCATCCCGCCGAGAGCCTCGGCCACGGCCGGCCGCGGAAACATGTTCGTCTTCATCCATTTGCAATTTGTGCAGGCGTAACCGGTGAAGTTCACGAACAGCAGCTTATTCTCAGCTCGCGCCTGGGCCACGGCGCCGGCGTAATCATCCTTGAGGAACTTGAGCTTCGCCGTTCCGCCGACTCCGCGAGCGGCTACCTTCGCCGACGGCACGTAGGCGTCCAGTTCTCCCAGAGGCGCGCCGAACATGCCTGGAATCAGACTCACGGCCAACGCCAGAAATGACGCCCCGGCCAGCGCCCGGATGACGCCCACCTTTTCCGCGGGGTCAACTCCCTCCATCCGCAGAAATCCCAGCAGATAAAGTCCCGGCATGGCCAACAGCACCACCCAGGCGGCCAGAAACCTCTCCCGCGTGAGCACATTCCAGCCCAGCACGACGTCAACGTTGCTCAGGTACTTCAGCATCGCAGCCAGAACGATGAAACCCAGCACAATTTTCACCCGCGCCAGCCAGCCCCCGCTGCGCGGCAGTTTCTTTAGATAGGAAGGGAACAGCGCCAGTAGAAAGAATGGCGACGCCAGCCCGGTGGCGAACGAGGCCATCCCGAGCGCCGGCTGCAAGCGGTCCCCTTGCACCGACGCTGCCAACAGGGTTCCCATGAACGGACCGACGCAGGCAAACGAGGTCAGGGCGAATGTGAGTCCCATCACCAGCGTCGCCAGAAGGCCGCCGTCTTGCGACGCCGCCGTCAGCCGCGTCAGCAGGCCGGACGGCAATGTGATCTCGAATGCGCCAAGCAGACTCAGGCCAAAGGCCAGAAACACGGCCGCGATGAAACCGTTCACCCACGGATTGGGCCCGATGCGCACGACGCCGAACGGCCCGAGCGCCGCCGTCGTGGCCAGGCCGAGCGCGGTAAACAGAACGATGATCCCCGCGCAGAACACCGCCGCCTGCCCGGCCGCACCGCGCCGGTTGACATCGCCGCCGCCAATGAAAAACGACATGGTAATGGGAATCATCGGGAACACGCAGGGCGTGAAGATCGCAGCCAGGCCAAAACCAAACGCCAGCGCGAGGAACTGGCCCAAGCCCTCCTGTTTTACGGTCGTTGGAGCCGCCGGCGGCGCCGGCCCACGCGCGGAGGGCGCGGCGACGGGCAGCGCCGGAATCTCACCGTAGCCGGCGGGAATCTTCGCAGCGCTGCTGGCAGCGCCGGGAGTCAGCCGCAGCTTCGCGGTAGCGGTCTTTTTCACCGGGCGCAGGCAGACCGTATCGTTGCAGGCCTGGTAACGCACCTCGGCCGCGATTTCGATGTCGCCTGCCGCCTCCCTGCGGACTTCCACGGCCAGCAGGAAAATCGCCTCGTTCTGAAAGATTTGCGATTCGCTGTTGAAGTTAGGATCGAACTTCCTTTTCGGTTCGGGCTGGTAGATTTTCCACGAGCTTATCGCCGGGTGAGATTGCAGTGCGACCCGCGTCGGAATCGGGCCGGGGCCCGTTGTGGGAGCGTACAGCCGCCAGCCGTCGTCAATGGCGGCGCGCAGCCTGGCTATCACCGTGCTGCTCGGCGCGGCCTGCTGCGGCTCGACCGACAGCGACCACTTCACCGGGTCCTGTTTCCCCGTTTGCGCCACCAGCGGCAGCGCCGCGAACAGACAGAGACCGCCGACGCTCAGCGCCCTAGAAAAGGCCCAGCAGCTCGCGTATCTCATCCTGAAAATCTTTCTTCGACACCAGCCCCACGTGCACGCCGGCGATGCGCCCCAGGCGATCAACAATGAAGGACATCGGCAGCGAATCCACGCCGTCGTAGAGTTGGGCCACCATGTCGTCGCCGAGCAGAATCCGGTAGTTGACCTTCGCCTTGGCTATGTACGGCCTGACGATGTCCCAGCCCTCTTCATCCATCGAGACCCCCAGCACCGCGAAGCCCTTGTCGCGATAAGTCTGCTCGAACTCGATGAACCACGGGATTTCAAGCTTGCACGGCCCGCACCAAGTGGCCCAGAAGTTGAGCAATACGACCTTGCCTTTGTAATCGGACAGCTTCACCGGCTTGCCCGCGGCATCCTTCAGCGTGAACTCGGGGGCTTTCTTGCGGTCCTTGGTCGGCTTGACGGCCGCCTTCGCCGACGGCTCCGAGGAGCAACTCGCCAGCCACAGCGCGGCACCGAGTATCACCAATGTTCTTTTGGACACCGAGCCTCCCTTCTAACTAATTATCGACATTTCGTTTCATGTCACTGTCCCTCAACATGTTTCCTTGCATCGTCCGATTCATTCCGCTTCCTTGAGAACTGCGTTTGGGCGACTTTCAAGGAAAGGAGCTTCTACTACGCCTACGTAACAGTGTCAACTCCATCATAAGCGTCCGGCCACTCACAGTCAATAGCCAAGTGGGGGTCATGGGGGTCACTGGGGGTCAAGTGGGCCAGGTAGAATCTATGCTTTTTCGGGGACTGCACGCCGAAAAGTGGCCCCTACGGGGCAGCAGATTAGAAGTCAGGAGTAGAGGAAACCGGAAGTTTACCACCACCGGTTCGACCCTGTTCTGCCGGAGCTACTTCGCCAGCAGCAGCATCCCGGCGTTGAACTCCCCCGGGGTCGTGACTCGGCCGTCCCGCCACCAGCGCGACCTTCGGAGCCTCGGCGGCCAACCCCACGCCCACCGCCAACCCCAGCATCTTCTCATCCGTGTCCCTCTCAGCAACCTTCAATCGGCAGACCCACATAGTTCTCCGCGAGGGCCGTCATCGCCGCCTGTGAGCTCGTCAGGTAATCGAGCTCGGCGAGTTGGCGGCGCTGGTCGAATCCGCCGTCGCCCTCGAAGCGGTGCAGCATGGAGGTCATCCACCACGAGAAGCGCTGCACTTTCCAGACACGCCGCAAACACGTTTTGGAGTACTGATCGAGCAGGCGCCGCCGCCCGGAGGTGTAGAACTCAGCGAGCGCTCCAGCCAGGACACGGACATCAGCGACGGCGAGGTTGAGCCCCTTGGCCCCGGTGGGGGGGACAATATGCGCCGCGTCGCCGGCCAGAAAAAGGTTGCGGTACTGCATCGGCTCGACAACCAGGCCGCGCATTTCTGTGATTCCCTTGTGCACGATCGGCCCGTGGGCCGGCGCCCAGCCATCACTGGTTGCGAATCGCGTGCGGAGCTCTCCCCAGATCCTGTCGTCGGGCCAGTTCGCTATTTCCTCGTCACGGGGGCACTGCAGATAGAGCCGGGTGATCTTTGGAGAACGCATGCTGAACAGCGCAAAGCCGCGTTCGTGGTAGCCGTAGACCAGTTCTTCTGATGTCGGCGGCGCTTCGGCAAGGATGCCCAGCCAGGCGAACGGATAAAGTCGTTCGTAGACGGCCAGCCTGCCCTCCGGGAGGGACGGCCGGCACATCCCATGGTTGCCGTCGCATCCGGCGATAAAGTCGCAGGCCAGCTCGTGAAGCTGGCCGTCCTGGCGGAAGCCGATCGCCGGCGTCGCCGTGTCGAGGTCGCGCAAGCTCACCGCCGGGGCCTCGAAAAGGATCTGTCCTCCCGCGTCGATTCGGGCCTGGATCAGATCTTTGAGGAGTTCGTGTTGGGCATAGACCGTGATGGAGCGCCCGCCACTGAGCCCGGTCAAGTCGATGCGATGGCGCCGGCCGTCGAAGCTTAAATAGATACCGTGATGGAGCAGGCCTTCCTGGCGCAGCCGGTCGCCGACGCCTGTGGCGATGAGCAGGTCGACAGTGCCCTGCTCGAGCACGCCCGCCCGGATGCGTCCTTCCACATACTGCCGGCTGTGAGCCTCGATCACGACTGACTCAATGCCTTCGAGGTGCAGAAGGTGCGACAGCAGGAGCCCTGCCGGCCCGGCCCCGACGATCCCGACCTGTGTGTGTATGCTATGCATCCGTTCGCCCGTGTGGTGGCGCCCCAGCGACGGGGTAGTAGATGTCGATCGTCACGTAGGCCTCGTTTCCTCTTCTGCGATTTGAAAGCCCGTGTTGGCGGCGGGCAGCCCGGCATAGATGGCGGTCTGCAGCAGCGCCTCTTTCAGATCGCACGGCTCGAGCTCACGGGCCAGGCCGGCGCGCACATGCATCCGGAACTCCTCCCATCGACCGAGGGCCGCCATCAGGACCAGAACCAGCAGGCGCCGGGTGCGCCAATCGAGGCCGGGCCGCGTCCAGATCGTTCCCCAGCCGCAGCGGGTGATCAGCTCCTGAAATTCGCGCGTGAATTCCGTGGTCCTGGCGATCGAGCGGTCGACGTACTCGTCTCCCAGCGCCGCGCGCCGCGCTTTGCCGCCCGCTTCCCGCAGGTCGACGGTTTCGCCCGGCAGAAGGAACTCCAGGAGCGCCGCGGTGAAGGATCGGGGGCGCTCGATGTTGGAGAGATGGGCTGCCGGGAGGCGCACCACCCGGGCACGAGGGATCTCGCGGGCCAGCACCTCGCCATGCGCGTCCCAGGAGGTCGCAACATCCCGCTCGCCAACCACGACCAGGGTCGGCACACGGATCTCCCGCAGCAATTCGGTGTGATCCATGTCTCGAATGGCCGCGCAACAACCAGCGTAGCCGACCGGATCTGCGGCGAGCAGCGTCCGGCGAAAGGAGCTGAGTTGAGGATCGCGGCGGGCCAGCGTCTCGGGCGAGAAGGAGCGCTCCATGGCGGTCTCGACGATGGCGGCCATTCCGCTGTCGAGCACCGTCCGCCGGCGGGTCTCCCAGTACTCGGCTGGTCCCACTCGCGGCGAGGTATTGGCGAGAACCAGGCGGGTCAGGCGATCGGGCGCATGAATGGCAAGCCACTGGCCGACCATGCCCCCGAGCGACAGACCGCAGAAGGCGAACTTGTCAATCCCGAGCGCATCGACCAAACCAAGCGCATCGCGGCCCAACTGCCCGATGGAATACTCGCCGGCAGGAGCGTCGGAGGCGCCGTGGCCGCGGGCGTCGTATCGCAGAACCCGGAAATGCGGGAGAAGGTCGGCCGTCTGAGGATCCCACACGCCGTGGTCGGCGCCGATCGAGTGCGACAGCACGAGTACCGGCCGGTCTTCCTCACCCTGGAGGCGATAGAACAGCCGCACGTTATTAACGGTTGCGCAAGGCAAGCATCACTCCGTAGAAGAAATCAGCCGCCTCCGGAACGCCTCAGCCACGCCGAGGTACGCCTCGGGGGAGTCGAGATCGCGCAGCGCGTCTTTGGCAAGATGACGGCTCACCTCGGGCATTTCGCCGAGCACGTCGGCCAGCCGGCGTTGCTCGGCGATGCTCTTCTCGGCGGCCTCGACGAGGATCTTATGAGCGACGTCGCGGCCAAGGGTGGCGCCAAGAATCATCATGGCGCGCTCGGCGAAAATAGTTCCGTGGGTGGCTGCGATGTTAGCCCGCATCCGCGCTCCATCCACCGCCAGAGTTTCCGCCGCTTCCGCCATGGAAGCGACGGCTAAACCAGTCGCCTGGACTACCGCAGCGACAGTGGGTAATTCGGCCTGCACCCCACCCACAGCCCGCTCGTGCTCCTGCACCATCGCGGACAGAAACGAGGCTACCAGGCCGGGAACGCGATACGCCGCGGCAAGGGTCACGGCGCAGGCGATCGGGTTGCGCTTGTGGGGCATGGTCGAGGAGCCGCCTCGTCCGGCTCCGCCTGGTTCGGCCGCCTCCCCGACCTCGCCCTGGGTCAAAAGGGCGATATCGCGGGCCATCTTTCCCAGCGAGCCGGTCTGGATTCCGCAGGCGCTCACCAAGGCTGCCAGCCGGTCGCGCTGCGTATGCCAAGGCGCATCAGGATAGCCGAGGCCAAGTTCCTCGGCGAGGGCACGACCGACGTCGATGCCCTGTTCGCCGAGGGCGGCCAGGGTGCCGCTCGAGCCTCCGAACTGCACGATCAGAACATCGGTGAAAACTTCAGTGAGGCGCGCCCAGCCGCGGCGGATCGCCGCCATCCAGCCCGCGGCTTTGAGCCCGAAGGTAATGGGCGGCGCTGGCTGTAAGAGTGTGCGCCCCAGCATTACCGTATCGCGGTGTTGATCGGCGAGCCTGCGCAAGGCCACATCCAGGCGCGAGTGGTCGGCCGCCAGCAATGGCTGTGCCCGCTTGAGCAAGAGTGCAAGCGCCGTGTCGGTTAGGTCCTGGCTGGTGGCGCCCCAGTGCACGAAGCCCGCGGCCGCGGGGTCGAGGGCGCGCACGCGCTCGGTCAGCGCCTTGACCAGCGGTATCCCCGGCGTCCCGGCTCGCAGCATCTCGCGCGCCAGCTCCCTGCTGACGAATGCCTCGGGTCTGGCAGCCGCGTGGATAGCTTGGGCCGCCGCTTGCGGTATGACGCCAAGGCGCCCCTGGGCGCGGGCCAGTCCCACCTCAAATCCCAGCATCGCCTCGAGCACTGACTCGTCGGAAAAAAGATCTGCCAGCGGTTCCGTAGTGGCGAGACTCTCGATCAGCCGCACAGCCAGGGCCGCCTCTCGGGGTCAAACATCAAAAAACACGGTCTCGCGCTCGCCGCAGAGATGAATCTCAAAGTTCCAGAGGTCGCGATGCCCCGCCTCCGGGTGCGCCATCAGCGTATGGCGACGATCTTCGGACACCAAGGCGAGGACGGGATCGTCCTCGTTGGCCGCATCACCGGCGAAATAGAGGCGCGTGACCAGGCGATTCAGCAGGCCGCGGGCGAACACCGAGACGTTCACATGGGGCGCCTGAAGCGTCCCGCCGCAGCCAGGCACCCGGCCGGGCCTGACGGTCTCGAAGACACAGACGCCATCCTCGTTGGTCGACAGGCGCCCGAAGCCGCGAAATGCAGGGTCGGGGGCCTTGTCCTGAGCGTCATCCGGATGGTTATACTTGCCGCCGGCGTCCGCCTGCCAGAGCTCAATCATGGCGTCGTCGACCGGCGCGCCATCGCCGTCCAGCACACGACAGGCCAGCCGGATACGCTCACCTCTCGCGCTGGGGCCTGCCAGACGGCCGAGCGCTTCGTCCGCGGTGAGCGCGAAATGAAAGAAAGGGCCAATGGTTTGTGAAGGACTGGGAACCAGGTCCATGTTATTTCTCAAACGGCGTGGCCTGGCGGCCGCGCAGAACGATGTCGAATCGATAGCCCAGCGCCCATTCGGGTTCGGTCGTCTCCAGGTCGAATCTGGCGATCAGGCGCCGTCTGGCCTTTTCGTCGGGGATGGATTGAAGAACGGGGTCGAGGGCCAGCAGGGGATCGGCTGGAAAGTACATCTGGGTGATTAGGCGCGTGACGAAGGCCGGCCCAAAGAGTGAGAAATGGATGTGGGCGGGCCGCCAGGCGTTGGAGTGATTGCGCCACGGGTAAGCTCCCGGCTTGATGGTTACGAAGCGATAGAAGCCGCTGGCATCGGTCAGAGTGCGGCCCGCTCCGGTGAAGTTGGGATCGAGCGGCGCCGGATGGTTGTCCTTGACATGGAAGTAACGGCCGGCCGCGTTGGTCTGCCAGATCTCGAGGAGGGTGTGCGGCGCCGGGCGGCCGGTGTCGTCCACAACGCGGCCCGCTACGATGATGCGTTCCCCGAGCGGCTGGCCCGGGTGTTGCCGGGTGAGATCATGGTCCGTCTCGCCGATCGCGTTGTGACCATAGAGCGGACCAGTCAGCTCCGACAGCGTGTGTGGCAGCAGGATCAGGGGTTTGGCCGGTGCGCGACGAATCGTTGAGCGATACGGCTCGTACAGACACGCCGGCTGGGTGGACGGATCGAGTCGTCGATAGGGAATCAGCTTTGGCATCTCAGGGTCAAGGGACATGATAGACAAGTCCGAGATCACCGGCGCCTGGAAGTTTCGCGTCGCGGTCCAAATGACCTGCCCACGACCGCTTTCCCGACGCCCACGCCGATCTTGAGTCTCGCTCCAAGCCTCGCCAGGCCCCCTCCATTTCTCACCACTCCCCTCTTGACCCGTACTCGGGAAAAAGTATATCATTAATCCGCAGAGCTTACGTACACGTATTGTCTCCCGGAGGTTTCTTATGGGACGAGCACTGGTATGGGGAGCGCTTTGGGGAGTGGCGCTGCCCGTTCTTGCACTGGCCCAGACGGCCCAAATCACCGGGCGGGTCACCGACGCTTCGGCTGCCGTGATCCCGGCCGCCGAGGTGACCATTTCCCATACCGGCACCGGTGTGACGCGGACCACCTCATCGAACGAGGTCGGCTATTTCACGATGCCGCTTCTGCCTCGCGGCGATTACCGCGTCGCGGTCCGCCATCCTGGCTTCCGCGGCGTCGAGCGATCCGGGATACTGCTCGATGAAGGCCAAATTCTGCGACTGGACTTCGTGCTCCAGATCGGCGAAGCCAGCGAGAGCATCACCATCAGCGGCGCGCCGTCGATGATTGAGACGGCCACGTCCCAGATCAGCACCGTAGTGTCCAATCAACTGGTTGTCGACCTGCCCATGCGGGGACGCAACTTTTTTTCCCTCGTCGGACTGGTTCCGGGCGTTCGTCCTCTGGGCGGCTTCAACAACCTGCCGGTGGCCGCCTTCGGCAGCTCGCAGGCATCGATTGGGCGTGGTGTCAAGAGCACTTTTGCGCACAAACAAAATTACGTCACCTTTGCCCAGCCTGGCCACTATCGATTGTACCATCCAACCGCCTCCGTGGGTCAAGGACCACTTTTCAAATCCTGGAATAATGGCGGCGAGGTGGCGGGGAGGCGATCATGAGAGTGCTCGGGTTGTTTCTGGCGGCCGTGGCCGCGGTTCTCGCGCAGACCGACACGGCAGGCATCAACGGATTTGTTCTGGACGCAACAGGAGCCGCGGCGCCCGGGGCGCTGGTGACGGCCATCCACGTCGATACCGGCGCGCGTTCCGAGGCGCGAGCCAACGAGTCCGGCTTCTACGTGTTGACGCCGCTCCGGCCAGGCCATTATACGCTGTCGGCGGAGCTGGCCGGTTTCAAAAAGGAAGTCCTCTCGGGCATCGAGCTACAGGTGCAGCAGCGCGCGAAGATCGACTTCACACTGCAGGTCGGCGACCTGAGGGAGGTGGTGCGCGTGGAGGGCCAGGCGCCGCTGCTGTCGAGCGAAGAAGCCTCGCTCGGCCAAGTGATCACCAACCGCTCCATCGTGGAACTGCCGCTCAACGGGCGCAACTACCTGCAACTCGGGATCCTGGCGGCCGGGGTGATACCGGCGCTGAAGGGACGGCTCAGCGACCAGTCGGCGGCCTTCGTGGTCAACGGGCAGCGGTACTCGATGAACAACTACCTGCTGGACGGGGTGGATAACAACTCGCAGATCACCAATCTGCAATCGGGCGGCGCGGAGATCTCGAGGCCCTCCATCGACGCCATTCAGGAATTCAAGATGCAGACGGCGAACTTCTCGGCCGAGTTCGGGCGCAGCGCCGGAGCGGTGATCAACGTGACCGTGAAGTCGGGGACCAACGATGTTCACGGAACCCTCTACGAGTTCCACCGCAACAAGGCGCTGGACGCGAAGAACTTCTTCGTGCTGCCGGGGGCGCGGAAGCCGGCGTTCGTCCACAACCAGTTCGGGGCGACGTTGGGCGGGCCGCTGGTGAGGAACAAAACATTCTTCTTCGGCAGTTGGGAGGCGACGCGTGAGCGCAAGGGGGTGACGCAGGTGTCCACGGTGCCGACGGCGGCGCAGCGGCGCGGGGAATTCGGCGCGCGGGGCATGTTCGATCCGGCCACCGTGCAGCGCGCCGGCGCCGGGTTTGTCCGGGAGCGGTTCGCCAACAACACCATCCCGCGGAACCGGTGGGACCCGGTGGCGGCGCGGCTGATCGAGCTGTACCCGCAGCCCACCACGGCTGCTGCGACGAACAACTTCACCCTCAGCCCGGCGCAGCGGAATACCGCCGATCAGTACGACACCCGATGGGACCATCGGTTCTCGCAAAACATCACGCTGTACGGGCGGCTCAGCTTCCTGGACCGGGACTTCTACGTGCCGCCGCCGCTGCCGGAGCCGGCCTTCGGCTCGACCAGCGACCGCATCAGCGACCAACTCTTCACCAACCGCAACGTGGCCCTCGTGTATACGCACGTGCTGACGCCGGCGGTGGTCAACGAGGCGCGGTTCGGCTACAACCGCGTGCGGGCCGACCTGCGCGCGTTCTCCCAGGAGCCGCTGAACCAGCAGTTCGGAATCCGCGGCGTGTCGACCAATCCGAAGGTGACGGGTTTGGCGTCTTTGCAGCCAACGGGGTTTGCCGCTCTCGGAGACGCTCCGTTCATACCGAACTTCCAGGCATCGCGAACCGTGCAGTTCTTGGAGAGCCTGTCCATGGTCCGCGGAACTCACGCACTGAAGTTCGGCGCCGACGTCCGGCTGCCGGACAGCTTCCTGGAAACTTACCAGCGGCAGCGGGGCGAATTCGCTTTCGCCGGCGTCTATACGCAGGACCCACAGTCGCGCGGCAACACGGGCAACGCCGTCGGCGACTTTCTGCTCGGGCTGGCGTCGAGCGGCGTGATCAGCACCCCGATTATCGGGACGCTCCAGCACCGGGCCTACCAGTTCTACGCTCAGGACGACTGGAAGGTGACCCGGCGGTTGACGCTCAACCTGGGCGTGCGGTACGAGCTGATCAGCCCGTTCTTCGAGAAGGACAACAAGCAAGGGAATTTTGTGCTGGATCCGCGCGACCCGGCCTTCGGCACGGTGATTGTCGCGGGATCGCGGGGCGGGGGAGCACTCAGCCGCAGCTTTGTCCGATACGACCGGAACAACATCGCCCCGCGCGTCGGGATCGCATTTCAGGCCACCCCCAGGACGGTGATTCGGGCAGCGGCGGGAACGTTCTATTCGAGCAACGAGCTGTTTGGCGTGGTGACCCGCACAATGGCCAACCCGCCGTTCTTCGCCAACGCTACGTTCCCGTCCGACCAGATTACGCCGAACCTGACCCTGCGCGGGGGCTTTCCCGCCGATTCACTCACGGCGCGGGGCCAGGCGCCGCGGTTGATCAGCTACAACCCGGACTGGCCGTCGGCGGTGACCGAGCAGTGGAACTTCAGCATTCAGCGGCAATTGCCGGGGGATGTACTGCTGGAAGGGGCTTACGTGGGGTCGAACGCGATCAAGCTTCACGTGAGCCGCAACGTCAACCAGCCGCGGCCGGGCGAGGGACCGCTGCCCCCGCGGCGGCAGTTTCCAGCGCTGGGGGAAGTACAGTTGAGCGACCCGGTGGGTACGGGGAACTACCAATCGCTGCAAGTGAAAGCCGAGAAGCGGTATGCGGCGGGCCTGGCGTTTCTGGCCTCCTACACGCTGGGCAAGGCGTTGGAGCTGGGTCCGCAGCAGACCTCCGGGCCGCTGCCGCGCCTGCAAAACCATCTGGACCTGTCCGGGGAGCGGGCCAGGGCGGCCAACGACGCCCGGCAGCGGTTCGTAGTCTCCTACACCTATGAAGTGCCGGTAGGCAAGGAGCGCCGGCTGGCGCAGTCCCGCCTGGCCGATGCCGTCTTTGGCGGCTGGCAGATGACCGGGGTTGCGACGTTGCAGTCCGGGCTGCCCTTCACTGTGGGCGTGGGCTTCGACCCGGCCAACACGGGCCTGGCGGGAACCGACGCCCGGCCGGATCGCATCGGCAGCGGCATTCTCCCCAAAGACCAGCGTTCCGTCGAACGCTGGTTCAACGTCAACGATTTCGTGGTGCAGCGAACCGGCACGTTCGGCAACGCCGGGCGGCAGATCCTCGACGGGCCGGGGTTTGTCAACTTCGACCTGGGTTTCAACAAGGTGTTCCGGCTCACCGAGACGCTCCGCGCGCAGTTCCGTTCGGAGTTTTTCAACATCTTCAACACGCCGCAGTTCGACCAGCCGGGCGGCGGGACCATTGAGGCGGCGGGCCGGCCGCTGATTACGCGGCCCAACGCGGCGGTGATCGCGCGGACGATCAGCGACGCGCGGGTGATCCAGCTTGGGATGAAGCTGATCTTTTGACCGCAGCCAGGCAGCTCTTCGCCGGCTATCATGGGTGGTCTGCCAGGTTCGCGAGAGCAGAGCTCGTGCGGCGGCCACCTCCCCGATTACGGATGAGAATGCCGCGTTCCACGAGATTCAAGATATCGCGCAGAGCGTTGTCCTGGGAGCATTTAGTGAGTTTGGCCCACTTCGATGTCGTGAGTTTGCCAGGATAGACAAGTCCGAGATCACTTTCTCACCACTCCCCTCTTGACCCGTACTCGGGAAAAAGTATATCATTAATCCGCAGAGCTTACGTACACGTAATGTCTCCCGGAGGTTTCTTATGGGACGAGCACTGGTATGGGGAGCGCTTTGGGGAGTGGCGTTGCCCGTTCTTGCACTGGCCCAGACGGCCCAAATCACCGGGCGGGTCACCGACGCTTCGGCTGCCGTGATCCCGGCCGCCGAGGTGACCATTTCCCATACCGGCACCGGTGTGACGCGGACCACCTCATCGAACGAGGTCGGCTATTTCACGATGCCGCTTCTGCCTCGCGGCGATTACCGCGTCGCGGTCCGCCATCCTGGCTTCCGCGGCGTCGAGCGATCCGGGATACTGCTCGATGAAGGCCAAATTCTGCGACTGGACTTCGTGCTCCAGATCGGCGAAGCCAGCGAGAGCATCACCATCAGCGGCGCGCCGTCGATGATTGAGACGGCCACGTCCCAGATCAGCACCGTAGTGTCCAATCAACTGGTTGTCGACCTGCCCATGCGGGGACGCAACTTTTTTTCCCTCGTCGGACTGGTTCCGGGCGTTCGTCCTCTGGGCGGCTTCAACAACCTGCCGGTGGCCGCCTTCGGCAGCTCGCAGGCATCGATCGCCGGGGGCGCTCCCGGGCTGAACAACTTCATGGTAGACGGCATCGCCGCCGAGGGCGTCGCGTCGGGCGCCTTCAACGTGTTCCTTTCCATCGACTCGATCGAAGAGTTCCGCATCATCACGCGCAACGCCAGCGCCGAGTACGGACGCACGGGCGGCGGCGTTATCAACGTGGTGAGCAAGTCCGGCACCAACGATTTTCATGGAGCGCTTTTCGAGTTCCATCGGAACCGCGTTTTGACTACCAATGGCTTCTTTGCGAATCGCATCGGCCGCGATCAAAGGGCGCCGCTCGTCTACAACCAGTATGGCGCCGCGGTGGGCGGTCCGGTGGCGCGCGACCGCACTTTCTTCTATTTCAACTGGGAGCAGGTGAAGCGGCGCGTCACTAGCCAGGTGTTCCGCACCGTGCCGACCGAGCTGCAGCGACGCGGTGACTTTTCTCAGACGCGCGCCGCCAGCGGCGCCCTCATCCGGATCTTCGATCCCTACACCACCCGGCCCGACCCCGCCCGGCCGGGGAACCGCGTCCGGGATCCGTTCCCGGGCAACATGATCCTGGCGAACCGGATCAATGGCATTGCGCGCGCCGTGATGCAGTACTACCCGGCGCCGAACACCGCCGGCCTCCCCTTCACCGAAGCCAACAACTTCTTCGGATTGTCGCCGGCGCCGCTCGATAAGAATTCACTCGGGATCAAGATCGACCACAACCTCACGTCCAACCGGAGGCTGTCCGGCCGGTTCACCGGCGAAGCGCTCTCCATCGGCCCGAGCAACACCTTCGGCAACATTGCCGACCCGGGCAACGTCGATCAACGCTTTCCGCGCCACTCCTTTGCGTTGAACTATACCGAGACGATCCGGCCGGACCTGCTGTTGGAAGCCCGCGCCGGCATGAACCGCTTCTTCAACGGGCGGGTGCCGCGCGCCTATGGCTTCGACATTGCCGAGCTGGGTTTGCCAGCCTCCTTGCGGTCCCAGATCCAATACCCGCTGATGCCGCAATTCACCCCCGCCGGCGTCTCCGACATTGGCCCCATTCAGAGCAACTTTATCCGCCAGGCCAACGACGCCTGGTCCGCGGCGGCCGCCATGACCAGGGTGAGCGGCGGCCACGTCATCAAGTTCGGCGCCGAGCAGCGCCTCTACCTCTACAACAACAACCAGAACAGCCCGGTGATGGACTTCAGCTTCACCTCCAGCTTCACACGCGGGCCGGACCCCAACGTGCCCAGCGCCACCGCGGGATTCGGATTCGCCACCTTCCTGCTGGGCACCCCCACCTCCGGCCAGGCCAGGCGCTGGTCCCCGATCACGTCCAAGGCCACCAACTTCGGCGTCTTTATCCAGGACGACTGGAAGGTGTCGCCGAAGCTGACACTGAATCTCGGCCTTCGCTGGGAGTTCGAGGGCGCCATCACGGATCGCTTTGATGCCCTCAGCAACTTCGACCCCAGTGTGGAAACAACGGTAAGCGGCGTGCAATTGCGCGGCGGCCTGGCGTATCCCGGCACGGGAGGCCTGTCGAGGGGCATGCGCGACAACTCGTTCACCGACTTCGGGCCTCGCTTCGGATTCGCCTACCAGCTCACGCCGAAGACCGTCTTTCGCGGCGGCTTCGGCTTGTTCCACCTGCCCGGCACCGGCTTCTTCGTGCAGTTGGGGAAAACGGGCTTTGAGCTTTCCACCAATATGATCACTTCCGTGGATGGAGGCTTCACGCCTTTCCATACACTGACCGATCCGTTCCCGGACGGCATTCAGGAGCCCCCCGGCGCGCGGCTTGGCGCCCTGACGGGCCTGGGAACGAGCGTTGCCGGCAATGTGCGGAACCTGCGCACCGGCTACAGCGAGCAATGGAACGCCAACATCCAGCGCGACCTGCCAGGCGGCTGGCTGGTAGAAATTGGCTACATCGGCAACCACGGCGTGAGCCTCCCGGCAAACCGCACGCTCGGCTACTTGCCTTCGTCGCTCCTGTCGCTGGGGACCGCGCTTCAGGAGCAGGCGCCGAACCCGTTCTTCGGGATCATACCGGTCGGCACATTGAGCCAACCGACTGTGACGCGCGCTGCCACGCTCCGCTACTACCCGCAGTTCACCTCGGTCGGAGGCCTCGCTTCCTGGGCGAACTCCATCTATCACGCCCTGACCGTGCGTGTCGAGAAGCGCCTCTCGCGCGGATTGTCTCTGCTGCTGGCTTACACCAACTCGAAACTCATCGACGACAACCTGGGCAACGGAGCCAATAGCGCCGGCGGCTCGTTCAGCGGCGGCGGCAGCAACAGTGTTCAGAACTGGGACGATCTGCGGGCTGAACGCGCGATTTCGAGCAACGACCTGCCGCAGCGGCTGGTGGTCAGCGGGAGCTGGGAGCTGCCCCTCGCCAAGTCCGGTCCGGCGCTGTACCGCAGCCTGCTCGGCGGCTGGCAGTTGGCCCCGATCCTCACCATGCAGAGCGGGAACCCCATTTCCATCACCGCGCCCGCTCCGGCCTTGGCCGGGGATCGGCCGAACCTGGTAGGGGATCCCAACCTGGGGAAGCCGACCATCGACCGGTGGTTCAATACCGACGCGTTTGCCGTCATTCCGCCGTTCACGTTCGGCAACGCGCCACGGAACCTGCCGAGGACGCGCACCGACGGTCTGTTCGACATCGACCTGACGGTGATGAGGAACATCCGAATCCGCGAGCAGATTCGCCTGCAAATCCGCGCCGAGTTCTTCAATTTCACCAACACTCCGACCTTTGGGACGCCGGGGACCAGCCTGACCAGCGCGGAATTTGGCATCGTCAGCGGCACGGCCTCGGGGTCGCGCGAGGTCCAACTTGGGCTCAAACTGTACTTCTAATAATTCGATGCGGCACATTCTCCGAGTCGCCATCCTGCTCCTGGGCGCGGCGGTGGCCCCGGCCTCGGCCGCCGAGACTCTCCTCGCCGACCAGGAGGGCCGCTTCAACGACGAGCCGTCGATGGTCGAAGCCTCCGACGGCAGCCTTTACATCGCCTGGAACGGCTTCCGCGACGGATCTGACGTCCTGATGATCGCCCGCTACCAATTCACCGAGGGCCAGTTCCGCCATCTGGCTTCGTGGCAGGCGCTGGGGGGACCGGGCACGTACTTGCTCGGCCTGAAGCTGGTGGCTGCCGGCGACTCCGTGGTCGCTCTATACGCGGCGGAGCGGGGACGCCGGTGGGATATCTTCGCGCTGCCCTGTGGGCCAAGCGGACCGTCGCGGCCATTCGCCATCACTTCCGGCGCCGCCTCGAGCGTCAAGCCAGACGGGGCCTGGCGCAACGGCACACTCTGGGTCGCGTGGGAGTCGAGTCGCAATGGCGCGCGGCACGTCTACATGGCGTCTCTGCGGGACGGAAAGGTCTCGCGGCCCGAACCTGTGAGCGCGGCTGGCCAGTCCAACTATGGCCCTTCGACCGCGGTCGAATCGAACGGCTCCGTCACGGTGGCCTGGCACAGTTTTCGCGACAACAATTACGACATCTACCTCCGCCAGCGCGGCGCCCAGGGGCGATGGGGACCGGAGCGCCGACTGACGCAGGCGCCCTCGGCGGACCGTCATCCACAGCTCGCGCCGCACACCGACGGGCTCTGGTTGTTCTACGAGAATTCCCTGTTTCAGGGCTATCGGATCGGGAACACCAATCAGCGGCGGATCATCGCGGCAAGAATTACACCGCGGGGTCTCGAAGCGCCCAAGGACTACCGCGGCTCCCCGCTGTGGGGCCGCTCGGAGAGTCCGTCGCCCGTCTTCGACGCCGCCGGCCGGCTGTGGCTGGCCTACCTCCGGCCGCGCCTGCCTCGCGGCGGCTTCGAAGTCTGGTTCACGGGCTACGACGGCGAGACTTGGGCAGAGCCCAAGAACGTCACCTCATGGAAGGGAATGGACCGGCGGCCCGCGCTGGTGCTGCGTGAACGCGCGGCCTTGCTTGCCTTCCAGACCGACGATTTCCCCGAGACCTGGAACCAGAATCCGGAGGTCACCAAGAACTCGAAGAGCCGCATCTGGCTTGCCTCGCTGGACCTCCCGTCACCGACTGCCGCAGCATCCAGGATGGCGATGGAGCCGCTCGTGGAACCGGACGAGATCTTTGAGGCCGGCCGGCTGCGCCTCTCATACGGAGAAGACCTCCAGACCCCTGTCATCGACTACAACGGCCGGAAGCTGAAGCTGTTCTACGGCGACCTCCACACCCACTCCGATATCTCCGTCTGCAACCGTTGCAGTAATCAGAGCGTGGACGAGAACTACCAGTTGCGCCGGGACATCAACCGGCTCGATTTCGCCGGCATGACCGACCACGACTACAACTTCGTCCCCTACCTGTGGAACTACACCGCCAAGATGGCGCGCGCCAACGAAGATCCACAGCGGATGATGACGTTCCTGGCCATGGAGTGGACGTCGAGCTTCGAGAAGTACGACGACAAGAATCCCTACGGTTACTATGGGCACCGCAATCTGATCCTGGCCGACACGTTCTTTCCCAAGTGGTGGAACGCCAACACCGGCCAGACCCCGGCGGAACTCTGGGAGGAGTTGCGCAAGATGAATGCGAATTTCGTCAACATCCCGCACCAGATCGCGGACACGGGCAACGTTCCCACCGACTGGTCGTATGTCGACGAGAAGGCGCAGCCGGTCGCGGAGATCTTCCAGGGTCGCGGCTCCTACGAGCATTTTGGGGCGCCGCGGGCCCCCAACCGCGCCATCCCGAAGCCCGGATGGTTTTTGCAGGACGTCTGGGCGCGCGGCACAGTGATCGGGGTGATCGCCAGCCCGGACCACGGCGGCGGAGTCGGCAAGGCCTGCGTGTATGCGCCCGAACTCACCCGGGAGGCCATCCTCGATGCGATTCGGGCGCGGCACACTTTCGGCAGCACGGCGGCCCGCATGTTGCTGGACGTGCGCGTCAACGGCCGGCTGATGGGCGACAAGATTCCGGCCTCCGACGGCAAGCCGGTCGAGGTCAGGATCGCCGTCCGTTGCCCGTCTGACATTGACCGCGTAGAAGTTTGCCGCAACGGCCAGTTCATCTATGTCAACCGTCCCGAGGGGCACAACGCCGACCTCACCTTTGTCGACAACGCTCCCCTTCCGGGCTACAGCTACTACTACGTGCGCGTGATCCAGAAGGACGAGGAGATCGCCTGGAGCAGTCCGGTGTGGCTGGGGGCGCGATGAATCGGAGAGAGGCAGCGCCATGAAACGGAGAGTGGTCATTCTCGGGATAGCGCTCCTCACCGCGTCCGTCTGGAGCGGGTTCGCCCAGGTCGATGGGCGCAGCCGAGCTCAACTGACCCGCAAGCGCTACCTCAGCTCTGCGACGAACCAGGAGCGAGAGTATTTCTTATACCTCCCAGTGGGCTACGACACCGAAAAGGGAAAGAAGGGGCCGGTCATCCTGTTCCTCCACGGGGGAGGCGAGCGCGGCGACGGGCTTGCAGATCTGGAAAAGACGCTGGTTCACGGACCCATCCGGGAGGCCTGGGTAAAAGGCCGAGACCTTCCCTTCCTCCTGATCGGGCCGCAAATGCCGGCTTCTGGCGCCCCCGCGCCGCCCGGCGGCCCCGGCCCCGCGGCCGCCCATGTCTCGGGAGGCCGGCGGCGAACCCCCGCGCTGGGCAGATGAGGGGCCGCCCGGCGGATGGTGGCTTTACGAAAAGGATCTGCTGCGAATGGTCGATGATACGCTGCGGGACTATCGCGCTGACCCAGATCGGGTCTATCTGACAGGACTGAGCTACGGGGGCTTTGGCACATGGTACCTGGCGGCAGCCCGCCCGGACCGCTGGGCCGCCGTAGCCCCGATTTGCGGCGCGGGCAGCCTGAAGCTGCTTCCTCGGATCGCGGAAGCAAGGACGCCGATCTGGATCTTCCAGGGCGGCCGGGACCGGCTGGTGAGGCCGGAATGGGTGCTGGCCAACGCCGTGGCGCTCGATAAAGCGGGCCATCCCGACGTGCGGCTCACCGTCCACGAGGACATGGGGCACAACGTCTGGAGTCGCGTGTACGAAGGCTGGGACCTGTACAACTGGTTCCTGTCGCACCGCCGCAATCGGGCGCACCCCGCAACTTTGGAGCAAAAGTAGTGTTGCTCTCCGGTAGAGGCGGTAGCGGCGCGGCGCCGGCGCTTCGGAGGTGTGCGCAGGAGTCGCAGGCGCGCCAGCCAGGGGAATTTCCGGCGGCAAGGGCCGGAGTATTGTGGGGGTGAGCTATGACGATCGTGTTACGTCACGTGACGCTTTGGGGATTGGTCACGTGGATCTTCCTGTCGTCGGGAGCATTCGCTCAAAGCAACCTAGCCACGGTGACGGGCGTGGTCACCGATACGGCTGGCGCTGTCATGCCGAAGGTCACGGTCACCATACGAAACGTAGAGACCAACATCGCCCGCCAAATGCTGACCAATGACGTCGGCGACTTCACGATCACCAGCCTGCTTCCTGGCTCCTACGAGTTGATGGCCGAGATATCTGGTTTCCGCAGTTATCGTCGCACTGGGATTGTTCTCGAAGTGGGCCAGGTCCTGCGCAGCGACATCCAGATGCGCGTGGGGACGGTCACCGAATCCGTCAGCGTCACAGGGGAAGCTCCGGTCATCAACACCGAAAGCGGCGCCATCAAGGGCGACGTGATCGTGCATGCGGAGATCCAGGATCTCCCGCTCGAAGGCCGCGACTTTACCGACCTGGCGTTCCTGATCCCCGGCGTGATGCCCCAAGCGCAAGGCGCCCCGGGTTCGGGCCTCACCGTGAACGGCGCGCGCTCTGACAACACTAACTTTTACGTCGATGGCATCAGCAACCGAAACGCCAGGGGCGCCGCGCCCCAGGTACGGCCCAACATGGACGCGATCCAGGAGTTTAAGGTTGAGACCTCGGGGTATTCGGCCGAGTACGGCAAGATGGCCGGCGGCATCTTGAATATGGCGCTTCGCTCCGGGACCAACCAGTTTCACGGCAGCGTCTTCGAGTACTTGCGAAACGACTTGCTGGACGCTCGCGCTTTTTTTGACCGCGAGAAACTAAAACTGCGGCGGAACCAGTTTGGGGCCACTCTGGGCGGCCCGATCCGCCGGGACCGCACCTTCTTCCTGTTCAGTTGGGAAGGCCTTCAGGAGGTACGGGGGCAGAGTCGCCTGGGCCACACGCCCACCGCAGCCGAGCGGCAGGGCGATTTTTCCAGTTCACGGGACTTCCTCGGCCGTCCGGTCCTGCTCCGGGATCCACTCGCCGGCGGGACGTGTGGCGTCGCAGAGAGCTCCGGCTGCTTCCCCAACAATGTCATTCCAGCCACCCGGTTCCATCCCATCGCTCTGAAGCTGATCGAATACTACCCGCTCCCCAACCGAGTCGATCCGCGCAACAATTACATCGTCAGCGCCAACGATGATGACGCCTGGGACAGCGTTAGCGGGAAGGTGGATCATCGCTTCTCTGACGAGGACAGGATCTCATTCCGCTATCAGAAACGCTTCTCCCGCCTCTCCATTCCGTTTGCCGGCAGCGACCTGGGCATTTTCGGCAATAAACAACGGGACGACCGCTCGCTGTTGGGTCTGGACTACACCCATATGTTCACTACCGGCTTCCTCATGGAGGTTCGAAGCGGCTACAGCCGCAGCGCCGCCCGCGCGCGATCGGTCTGGGCGGGCCGGGACGTGGCCACCGAGCTGGGCATCCCCGGGACCACCACCGACCCCGAGCTGGTGGGCTTTCCTCGATTCACCGTGCTCGACCACTTCGTGATCGGCAGCTCCGCCAACCAGCCCGACCTGGCCCACGTCACCGACATTCAGGCCGACGCCAAATTCACCTGGGTGCGCTCCAGGCACGTCCTCAAATGGGGCTTCGACGTCTCCCGACTTCGGTTCAACGCGCCCTTTTTGGATAACGTCCGGGGCACCTTCACTTTCCAGGACCGCTGGACCGGTCACTCGATCGGGGATTTGCTGCTGGGGCTGCCCAACAACACCTCGCGGACCGTCGGCGTTACCCGGAATTATCTCAGGGCCACCAGCTACGGCATGTTCTTCAACGACGACTATAAGATCGCCCGGTCGCTGACTCTGAATCTGGGAGTGCGGTACGAGATCGACAAGCCGCCCGTGGATCGCTACGATCGGGCCTCCAACTTCATCCCCGGGCCGAACAAGATCGTCATTGCCGACGACCGGGCGCTCCCGGACCTGGCCGAGCGGCTGGCCGGGGCGAACCTGGCGGACAGCTTCGCCCTGGCCCGGGACTTTGGCTTGCCGCGGTCGCTGGTCTACACCGACTACACTAACTTCGCGCCGCGGGCGGGCTTCGCCTGGCGGTTCCTGGGCAGCCAGAAAACGGTGGTGCGCGGCGGCTACGGCGTCTTCTACGGCGGCCACCTGCTGGAGACCGTTCGCCGCAATTTGATGACTGGTTTTCCCTTCTCCATCAACCAGACCTTTTCCCGTCAGCAAAACAACCCCAACCTGCTGACGCTGTCGAATCCCTTCCCCGACCAGCGCACCCAGGCGATGGGGGTGACCAATACCAACGGCTACGAATTGGATCCCGCCACAGGATACCTGCAGAGCTACAACCTGACGATCGAGCGCGACCTCGGCCGTGGAACGGCTGTCGAGATCGGTTATGTCGGATCGAAAGGCACCCACCTGGGCCGCCAATACGACATCAACCAGCAGCTCCGCAGTCTGGAGCTGTACCAGACCGGCAGCCCCTTCCCCCGGCCGATTAGCGGCCTGAACCAGATCAACTACTACTCCTTCGGCTCCAACTCCATTTACAGCGCCGGCCAGGTTTCTCTTCGCCGGCGGGCGCGCGGCGGGAGCTTCTACCGCCTCAACTATACTTACAGCAAGTCCATCGACTACGCCTCGCAAACCACCGGCATGTCAGCGGGCGGCTTTGGCGGCGCCCAAAACGCTCAAGACCTCAAGAGCGAGCGCGGCCGCTCGGACTTTGACCGCGGCCACACCTTCACCGGGAGTTTCTCCTGGTATCTGCCCGTAGGCGCGGGCAAGCTTTTCTTGGGCAACGCCCGCGCCTTGCCTCAGGCTATGTTTGGGGGCTGGCAGCTCTCCGGAACCGCCACGCTCTATAGCGGCCAGGCGTTTACCGTGACCTCGGTGGATGTGGATCAGAACCTGGGAGAATCCCTGCGCCCCAACCGCCTCGGCTCAGGACGTGAATCCGATCAGCCCGCCGCCGGCCGGCGCGGCGTGGACTTTCCGTTCTTCCGCGTTACCGACTTCGAGAAGGTCCCCCGGTGTGAGTCTCGCGAGACCTGCCTGCCCAGCCCCAATGGCTTTCTCCCCTTCACCTTCGGCAATGCCGGCCGCAACATCCTGGACGGCCCCGGTCAGGCCTATGCCAACCTTGCCCTGCTGAAGAATTTCCGAATGCGAGAACGCCGCAACCTGCAGTTCCGGTACGAGGTCTTCAATGTCTTTAACCACGCGAACTTCATGCTCCCCAACCGGTCTTTCAACGCCCTGAGCGGCGGCCTGATAACCCGCGTCAATGACGGCGGCCGCGGCGGCCCCCGCGTCATGCAGTGGGCGCTAAAGTATGAGTTCTAGGCGAAGCATCTCTGCGAGCCGGGGAACCCAGCTCACCGTGAGCAGGCACGTGAGGTCTAGGCTTGACACCGGGGGGGCCAGGAGTAGTATTGAACCGGAACCGAAAATGGAAATCCCGGCTAAGCTTAAGGAGACAAATCATGAGGTGGCTCACCGTTTCATTCTGTCTGATCCTGGCAGCCCTCCCGCTGCCGGCGCAAACCATCTTCGGTACCATTCTGGGTACTGCCACCGACACCACCGGCAGCGTGCTCACCAACGTGCAGATCCGGGTGGTCAACGTCAACACCAACATCGAGCGGCGCGTCTCGACCGATGCGCTGGGCAACTACGAGGTGACGCACCTGACCCCGGGCAACTACCGCGTGGAGGCCGAGCAGCCCGGCTTCCAGCGCCTAGTGCGCGACGGCATCGAGCTGCAAACACGCCAGGTCGCGCGCGTCGATCTCCAGCTCATCGTCGGCAGCGTATCCGAAACCGTCTCGGTCACCGCCAACGCGCCGCTGGTCGAAAGCGAAACCGGCCGCATCGCTGACATCCGCCCCGGCGAGCTCATCCGGCACCTCCCGCTCAACTCCGTCTCCATCTTTCGCTTCACCGTCCTGACCCCCGGCGTCATCGGCAACATCAGCGGATCGACGTTCTCGTTCAACGGAAGCTGGTCGCGGCAGGCGAGCTGGACGCTCGACGGGGTGAGCATGAGCGACGTCACCACCGGCACGCAGATCGGCCCGCTGGCCAGTAACCTGGAGAACTTCCGCGAGCTGAAGATCGACCTGTCGAACAACTCGGCCGAGTCCGGCGCCGTAGGCACGGTCACTATGACCACTCGGTCAGGCGAAAATGAGCTGCACGCCACGCTATTTGAGGCTTACATCAGCCCGGGACTGCGCGCCGCCAATCCCTTCAACTTCCTTAAGAACCGCACCATCACCAATCAGTATGGCGGCTCGGTCGGCGGCCCCGTCATCATCCCGAAGCTCTATAACGGGCGCGACCGCACGTTCTTCTATTTCGCTTACATGGACTGGCGCGACAGCGCCCGCGCGACCGACCTTACCCCGACGGTCCCACTGGCCGCCTGGAAGCGCGGCGACTTCTCCGACCTGCTCAGCCTGGCCGCGCCGGTCCAGCTCCGCGACCCGTCAGGCCAGACATTCGCCAACAATCGCATCCCGGAAAACCGAATCAATGCGACGGCCCGCAGAATCCAGGAACGCTTCTATCCGGACCCGAACTTCGGCAACACGGCGGTCTTCGGCGTGCAGAACTGGCGCGGGCAGATGCGCCCGCCGGCGCGGAATCCCTACAACCGCTCCATCCGCATCGACCACAAGATTTCCGAGCGCAACACCATCTTCGGGCGCGCCAATTTCCAGCACTCTCATGGGGACGGCTGGATCGGCGGTCTTCCCACCGGGGCCCAAAGCAAGCAGATCCGGCGCATGCGCCAAATCTCGGTGGTCGATACGCACGTATTCAATCCGCGGGTCGTCAACGAATTTCGCTTCGGCATCCCCCGCGACCTGAACAACTTTTACGAGCGCGCCTTCCCCGGCCTGCCCCTGATTCAGGAGCTCGGCTTCCAGGGCCTGGCCCCCAACATCCCGGCCGACGCCGGTGGCTCGCCGCGCGTTCGCTTTTCCGGCCTGGGCACCGTCCAGGCGATCGATTTTGGAGCCGGCGCGCGGCCCCTCGATACGAGTGTGCAGTTGTACAACCAGGTGAGCTGGTTCCGCGGACGCCATTCGCTGAAGTTCGGCGGCCAGTTGTTGAAGGCCAGGTTCAACAACCTTAGCGTCCCGGCCGGCCTGTTCGGCGACTGGCTGTTCACGAATCGCTACACCGGCTGGGCCTACGCCGACTTCCTGCTCGGCGTGCCTTCGGAAGCCACTCGCCAGTTCCCCAATCCGACGATCCGCCAGCGCCGCAGCAGCCTCGACCTGTTCGTGCAGGACGACCTCAAGCTGAGCCCGCGCCTGACGCTGAATCTCGGCCTGCGCTACGAATATCACAAGCCCTGGACCGAGGTGGACGACCTGATGGCGAATTTCGACATCGGCCGCCAGAGTCTGGTTGTGGCCGACGGCGCGTTGTCGAAGGTCATCCCCCTGTTCCGGGCTGTTTTTCCACGGGTGAACCTGATCGAGGCGAGCCAAGCGGGCATTCCGTCGCGGACGCTGGTTCGGACCGACCGCAACAACTTTGCACCGCGGCTGGGCCTGGCCTGGCGGCCCTTCGGGCACCCGCGCTCGGTTGTCAGGGCCGGTTATGGGATCTTCATCAACGTGGCGCCCCATCACCCGCCGGCCGGCGGCTCGCCCTTCAAGCTCGACGAGCCGACGTTCATCAATCCCGCCGCGCGGCCCGAATTGGTGTGGCCTCTAGCCTACCCGGCCGCCGGCGCCACCGCTTCCGCCGTTGCTTTCCCCTCCTTCGCGACACGCGACCCCGGCCTCGCCGAGCCCTACACCCAGCAGTGGAATCTCACCCTGGAACAACAGATCCGCAGCACGGGTTTGCGGCTTTCTTACGTCGGCACGGCCAGCCGCCTGCTCGATTACGTTCGCAATATCAACGTCCCGGAGCCGAACTCGGTGCCTTACATCCAGAAGAGCCGGCCCTTGCCCGGATTCGCGGCGATCGATCTCCGGACCAACGGCGCTACTCACACCTACCAGGCCTTGCAGTTCGAGGCCCAGCGGCAACTGGCCTCCGGTCTGTATTACCAAGTGGGATACACCTGGTCGAAAGACCTGGGCGACCATCACGTGGGGCTGGAGAATCCGTTCAGTCGCACCATCGAGCGCAGCCAGACCAGCCGCGTGCCCAACCATCGCGCGACCGGCAATTTCGTTTGGGAGCTGCCCTTCGGGCGCGGCAAGCCAGTGGGAGGAAATCTGCGCGGCCTGGCACAGGGAATCGTCGCTGGCTGGGCACTGTCGGGGATCGTGAGCTTGCAGAGCGGCGATCACCTGGCGGCGTTCTACAACGCTCCCGACATCCATACCAACATCGCCCACACCACCAGCCTGACCCCTCCGGTCGTCGGCCGCCGTCCCGACCGCATCGCCGATGGGAACCTTCCGTCCAGCCAGCGAACCGTCGCGCAGTGGTTTGACCTGGCGGCGTTCCGCGATCCCGGCTGCCCGGCGGCCAATCCCTTCTGCACGGGCGCGGCCCGCACCAGCGTCGGGCGGTTCGGCAACGCCGGGCCCAACATCATCGAGGGTCCGGGCTCTGCGCTCACGCACCTGGGCGTTTACAAGAACTTCACCATCGGCGAGCGTCTGCGCCTGCGGTTCGAGTTTGCCGGCACCAACGTTTTCAACCGCAAGAACTGGAGCAACCCCAGCCTGGACCTTTCGAACCCGACAGCTCGCGGCCGCATTACCGGCGTGGGCGGCGGCGCCGCCGCCGGGAGCTGGGACGCACCGGGCCCCCGCGAGATGCGCCTGGGGTTCCGGATGGATTTTTGAACGGCCTGCCCACCCGCCGGGCATTCTTGCAGGCCGCTGCCGGCGGCGTCCCGCTGCTCGCGCAACAGCCGGGCAAGCGACCCCAACCTGCGGACGGCATCGCCGTGCTCAACCCCACCGGCCGCGTCCCGGTCAGTCTGATCATTGATGATTCGACCTGCCTGGTGAACCTGGCTCACTTCTGCATCCCGCAGTTCGCGGAAGTGTTCCCGAGTCGGTATCAGCAAGACTGGAAGAAGCTGCCTCGGGAGATCCCGGACGCCTTCGTCCGCAAGTTTGCAGTATGGTGCCGGGAGCACGGCGTGAAGGGTAAGTACAGCGTGATTCCATACCCCGCCTGCGTGGGGTGGCTCGACCGCGACCTGCCCGGCTGGTCCAAGACTGCGCTCGACGAGAGTTTACGCCTGGTGCGCAAGGAGCTGGCGCCGGACTGGGACTTCCACCCGGAGGTGGTTTCCCACACCTGGGTCATCGACACCCGTACCGGCCGGCCCTACTCTGAGCGCAGCGAGCGTTTCCTGGAGAACTGGGGGTGGAGCGCGGGCAAGTCGGCCGATGAGCTGGCCGACTACATGAGCTACGCGCTGCGGATCCTGCGCAACGTCGGAGTGCGTTGCGAAGGAATCACCACCCCCGGCGGCTTCGGGACACGGGCGCTGCCAGAGCTGGCGCAGGCGACGCTTCAGAGCTGTCGCGACGTTTTCGGCGTCGAGATTCCGCACTATTTCCGCCACCTTTTCACGGACCAGCGCAGCGTGGCGCCGCGGGTCGAGTACGCCTCGGGGCTGGCGGGTTCTGACCCTCGCTGCGTCGTCTCGATCATCGGCTGCACCGGGGACTGGTTCGGGGGCTGGGATGGGCTGACGCAGGGCTCGGTCGATCAGTTCATCACGGAGGACCTGAAGAGCGGACGACTGCCGGAGGTGATCCAACGCGGCGAGCCGGCCGTGCTGGTGTGTCACTGGCCGGGCCTTTATTTCAACGGTCAGGAGGTCGGCTTCCGCATTTTCCAGGAAGTCGTTCGCCGGCTGCGCGCCGCCTTCGACAACTTGATCTGGATGAAGCTCAGCGAAATCGCTCGCTATTGGGCCGCCCGCGAGCTGACGAGGATCGAGCGGCGCGGCAACAGGGTGAGCTTTCAAGCGCCGTTCGCCGCGCCTCGTTTCACGATCGAGGCGAGCAGCCGCAGCGTCCCACGGTTCTTTGCGGCCGAGCGGCCTGTGCCGCTGAACCAGTCGCCAGAGAACGCGCGGCTCGACAGCGGCGCCTGGCGCCGCCGCGGGGAGAACGTCACGGTCTGTTTCGACCTACCGAAAGGCGCTTCGCGGCTAGAGCTTTGAGCCGGCCGCGCTATACTGTTGTCATGAAGCCCGAAGTTGCCGAATCCACGGCGAAGTTCCTCTACGAGCAGGACTTCTTCGAGTGGACCTTGCGCAGTGAGGTCTAAGACGAACTGAGAGGTGTCTATGAATCATGCACGAGCGGCGATGACGGCGCTGGCAGTTCTGCTAGCTGGCCCACCGCCGGCGCTCGCTGAAATCACCAGCGCAACCTTCAAAACCAGTCGCAA